>ERZ1370068.7765-contig-6662_pt1 | contig 38994 bp, 48 predicted proteins | sample MGYA00561227_ERZ1370068 | MGnify/ENA primary metagenome ERZ1370068 (study PRJEB38410, sample SAMEA6850437) | metagenome | study: Metagenomic assessment of the ecological functions of the soil: analysis of the soil microbiota associated with the...
TGCTTCGTTCCAGTTACGTATTGCTCGCATGAATCGAACACGTTTGTAGGTCGCGGCGCGGGCCGAGTCAAACGCTTTCAGCGAGACGCGCAGGCGTTTGTGCACACTGAAACAGCCCGGCGCGTCGCCCGATGCCGTTAAAGCACCGGGAAGTCCGTTGAAACGGCGTAGATACCGGGCCGACCCGGCTGAGCCGGCCGAAGCCGGGCGTGAAGGGCGGCGAAGAGCGTTTTGCTGAGCAAAACAAATACTGGCGCGCAGGACGGTTCGCGGGCAGAATCGCGGACGAAATCCTGATGTCCACGGTCGCACCTTATCGACACGACGAGGCGGTCGTCATGAATAGCGAAGAATCCGTGCGGGACCCGTACTGGTCAAGTCGGTCGTCCACGCGTCCCGGCTGCTGTCGGCGTTTCGATCGTCGGGCGAGGCCCTCCCGCTGCGTGAAGATCGCGCGCCGCAGCGGCCTGCCGAAAGAGCATGGCGTTTCGGCTGCTGTACACACTCGAGCGATGCGGGATGGTCGAGAAGGTCGGAGAAAACCTCTACCGATCGTACGCTGCGGCCATTCAAACAGAAGCTGCTATCGCACTGGGCTACGCGGCGCAGGGCACCGACTATCAGTTCTCGAAGGAGGTCTCGCCTGAGCCTCGCAGCGCGCCGCGGCGGCCGAAGGCATCGAGCTCATCTCGCGTGGACAACCGCTACAGCCCGAAGATCGCGCAGCGCAACGCCGACGTTCTCGTGCGCGAGAAAGTCGACCTGGTGATCGAGTTCCAGACCGACGAGCACGTCGCGCCAATCGTGGCGGCCGAAATACCGCGAGGCGAACATCCCGCTCATCGCCATCGAGGTGCCCGCATCCGGGCGCGACCTACTTCGGCGCCAACAACTACGAGGCCGGGCTGATCGGCGGCCGGCATCTGGGACGCTGGGCAAAACAGCACTGGCACGGCGAACGTCGACGAGATCGTGCTGATCGCGCTCGACGCGCGCCGGCAGTCTGCCGAAAATGCGGCTGACCGGCATGCTGGTCGGGATGAAGGAGACATGTCCCGCAGCTCGAGCACTGCAAGGTGACGTATCTGGACGGGGACGGCAAGCTCGGCGACAGCTTCGAGGCGATGCGTCGCCACCTGCGCTACGCGCAAGGCGCGCCGATCACTCGTCGGTGCGATCAACGATCCCAGCGCGCTCGGGGCGTTGCGCGCGTTTCAGGAAGCGGGCAGGACCGATGGGTGCGCGATCATGGGCCACAACGCCTCGCCAGAGGCGCGCGCCGAGCTGCGCGAACCTGGAACGCGCCTGGTCGGATCGGTTGCGTCAGCTTCCCGGAGAAATGCGGCGCCGAGATTGTGGCTCGTCGCGCTCGACATCCTCCACCGGCGCGCGGTGCCGCCCGCCGTGTTCGTAAAGCATCAGCTGCGTAACGCCGGAGAACGTGAACCACATCTACCCGGAACGACGAGCTGATGATGGCTGGGATCCGTCACTAGACGCCCGCCGGCTTTAACCGGACTTAAGCCCGCTGTTGATCGCTGAGCGCCAAGGGCGGGGCCTGTCCTGCACCAGCCCACCTCCGGTGCTCGGCGAAACGCCCTCGCATCCTCGCTAAATCGCCTGCGCGCCGGAGCGGAGCGCCCGTTCGCGGCCACCCGCGACCGGCGCCGGCTCGTACCGCCGCCCGGTGATGGTCACGTGAACGAAACGTCGCCAGTGCGGTCGTGTCCGGCTTCAACGACCGACGCGATCCCCAGTCTCGATTCGCTCAGCGAGGCCCCACGGCCGTGGCGTCGCTCGCGTGCTCGATTCGAGGCACGGTGTCTCGCGCGGCGACCACGCGACAGGAGTCAAGCGCAGCCGTTTTCCGGTCTGACGAAAGGCTCGCGGCGCGAGATGTTACCGTCCCTCCGCACCGGAAGCCGCGCGACGGCGGACCGCCGAAGCCTCGCCGAAGGCTGCTGGTCAGGCCGACGGTAGCCCCGGAAGTGATCCACGGCCGTCCCGATTTGGCGCGCAACCGATTAGATGCGCGCTGCATCAAAATCAGAATGCGCTTTAGCGAAGAAGGCGCGTCCGGAAGGCCGCCGTCCACCGAGAATGACGTGGCCCGTCGTCTTCGCGCTGGCGTCGCCGGCCAGCCAGCAGATCGCGTTCGCGCAGTCCTGCGGCAGAATCGGCCGGCGCGTGATCGTCCGCCTGGCGTAGAACTCCGCCAGCTTCGTCCTGCAGCGCTTCGGTCGGCTCGTCGTCGGCGAAGGCGATGTCGTATTCCTGCAGCGCGACGATCACGCGATCGCGCGGGAACATCGACGATCCGGCAATCACCGTCGCCGGCGCGATGCCGTTCACGCGGACGAGCGGGCCGAGGCCGATGGCGAGCTCGCGGATCAGGTGATTGATGGCGGCCTTGCTCACGTCGTACGCCTCGCTGCCGCTCTTCGGCACGATCGCGTTCGCCGAGCTGGTGAAGACCATCGCGGCGGGCAGGTTCTGCGCCTTCAGCACGCGCGCCGCTTCTTCGGCCAGCACGTAGTTGCCGGTGACGTTGATGTGCAGCGTCCGCGCCCAGACCGCCTCCGCACGCGTGGTGGACGGATCGGGCGTCGGATAGATCGCCGCGGTGTTGATCACGATGTCCACGCCGCCGAACGCCAGGATCGTGGCGCGCAGACGCGCGCGGCGATGCTGTCGCGCGACGAGAGATCGAGCGCCGCGGCCATGCCCATTTCCGGCGACGACAGCTTCGCGCGCGTCGGCCCACGCGGACTCGGCATTCGCCGCGATTCTGGTCGGCGACCACGACGTGCGCGCCGCGCTGGGCGAGCAGGAGCGCAACCTCACGGCCGATGCCGCTGCCGCCGCCGCACGACGACGCGCGATCTTCCGGCTGAACTCGCGCTCCGCCGGCATCCGCTGCAGCTTCGCCTCTTCGAGCGCCCAGTACTCGATGCGGAACGCCTCGGTCCTCGGCAGCGCGACGTAGTTGTGAAAGCTCTTGAACTCGCTGCGCCTGCTCCGGCCGCCGCGCCTGCGGCAGCGCGTCGGGCCGGGTCGCGCTCTCCTCGAGCGCGGTGGCGCCGGCCATCACGTGCACGGCGTTGACGAAGAACTCCGTGGTGATCCGCGCTTCGCGCTTGTCCTTGCCGAAACCGAAGACGCCGAGCCCCGGAATCACGACGACCGACGGGTTCGAATCGCGCAGCGCCGGCGAGTCGGCCTGCGCGCAGGATCGCGTAGTACGCGACGTATTCGTCGCGATAGCGGCCGATCTGCTCGCCGATCCGCTGCTGCGAGCCGGTCGACGTCTCTCGCGCTCCGGATTCCACGGCACGAACATCGGACAGATGCGCGTCCGCAGGAAATGATCCGGGACAGCTCGTGCCCATCTGGCAGAGATCGGCGGCCCAGCGTGAATTGGCGAACGTCAGCGCATCGTCGGACGTGTCGAAGTGCGCGATCGACGCGGCGGTTCGACGAGACGACGCCCGCGCAGGTGCGGCAGAACGGCGGCTGCGGCCGCGTCGCGATCGACGGTCGTCGTCACGACTAGCACCGCCGAACAGCGGCCGGCCCGACGCGCGCGCGTGATCCTCGACGAACTCTCCCATCTGATCGATCGTCCTGATGCTGTTCAGATAGCACTCGTGCTGCGTCGTCGCCCCACGTGAAGAGGCCGTGACTGCCGAGCAGGATGCCGTCGCATCCGGGATGCTCTTCGACCGCGCGGCGCAGCATCATGCCCAGCTCGAAGCCCGGGCGCTGCCACGGGCACCCAGACGATCGTGCCGCCCGTACCGCGCGTTGAACTCCGTCCAGCTTCGTCCGCCGTTGGCGCTGGCCGCCAGCGCGATGCACCAGTCCGGGTGCAGGTGGTCGACGTGATCGAACGGCAGGAACGCGTGCAGCGGCGTGTCGATCGACGCCGCCACGCGGTTCTCGCCGAACGCGCACAGCGGATAGAAGCGCGACCATCTCGTCTTCGTGCGCTTCGCCGCGATAGCGCGCGATCAGCTGCTCGAGCTTGTCGAGGTACAGCACGGCGAAGCCGGAGGCGCCGATCGATCGCAGGTCGCCGCCGCTGCCCTTCACCGCCAGCACACGCGACCGGCTCGCCGGTCAGCGGATCCGGCAGCGTGAACTTCGAGCTCGTGTTGCCGCCGCCGAAGTTCGTGATGCGCAGATCGGCGCCGAGCAGGTTCGAGCGGTATCGCAGGAGCTCGAGCGGATGCGCCGCCAGCGTTGACGGCTTCGCGCCTCGTCCCAGAGGTTCTGCAGGTAGCTGGTCGTCGGTCGACGCCGTCTCAGGCACAGGTGAACTCCACGTATTGCTGGAACCGGCGATATTCGCGCATCCCACCGATCCGCGGCGATCGGCTCGAACCGTTCGACCGGGAACGACCGATCGATGACCGCGCGCGCCTCGGCAGAGCGAGCCGACCGCGCCGGTCGCCATCATCTGCAGGCCGATGTTGCCGAGCGCGGTCGCCTCCGCCGGACCGGCGATGACCGTCCGGCCCGGTCGCGTCGGCGGTCCACTGCTTGAGCAAGCGGTTGCGCGACCCGCCGCCGACGATGCGAATCTCGTCGAAGCGGCGGCCGGTGAGCTCCTCGAGCGATTCGAGCACCGCTCGGTACTCTGAATGCCAGGCTCTCCAGAATCGCGCGCGCGAAGGCGGTCGGCGCTGTCTGGTTCGGGCTGGCCGGTCATCCGGCAGTACTCCGCGATGGTCGCGCGGCATGTCGGTCGGGTTCAGGAACGGCGGCGTAGTCGGGATCGATGAGCGATCGAAACGCCAACCGCTCGTCGGCGGCGCCGGCGACCAGCGCGTCGTGCGGAAGATCCAGGCCCTGCGATTTCCAATGCCGCCGGCAGGACTGCAGCAGCCAGAGTCCGCCGATGTTCTTCAGCAGGCGTGTCGTGCCGCAGACGCCGCCTTCGTTGGTGAAGTTGAGCGCGAGCGCTCTCGAGGTGATGATCGGCTCGCTCAGCTCGGTGCCCAGCAGCGACCACGTGCCCGAGCTCAGGAACGCGGTGTTTCCGGACGCCGACACCGACGCCACCGCCGACGCCGTGTCGTGGCAGGCTGGGGCGACGACCGGCGTGCCCGCGCGTGCCGCCGACACGCTCGCCTGCAGCGGGCCGATCAGTCGTCCCTGGTTCCACGAGCGGCTGCAGCAGCCGTGTCGGCAGCCCGATCTCGTCGAGCATCCGCGTGGCCCAGGTCCGCGTTCCGCGCGTCGATGAACTGCGTGGTCGTCGCCACCGTGTACTCGGACGGTCAACGTGCCCGTGAGCCAGTAGTTCAACAGATCCGGGATGGTGACGAGCGCGCGCGCGGCATCGACGAGGTCCGGCGTCGCGCGGCAGGCCGCGTAAGAGCTGATAGATCGTGTTGATCGGCAGGAACTGGATGCCGGTGACCGCGTAGATCCGTGTCGCGGCTCACGCGCTCGAACACCGCTTCCATCGCGCCGCTGGTCCGCGCTGTCGCGATAGTGATACGGGTTCTCGAGCAGGTTGCCCCGCTCGCCGATGAGCGCGTAGTCGACGCCCCAGCTGTCGACGCCGATGCTGTCGAGCCGCGTGCCGCCGTTGCGCTCGAGCGCGCGCCGCATCTCCTGCCAGAGATGGAGGATGTCCCATTGCAGCGAGCCGTTCTGGCGGACCGGCTCGTTCGAGAAGCGAGTGGATCTCGCGGACGCCGAGGATGCCGTGCTCCAGCGTGCCGAGCATCGCCGCGGCCGCTTTCGGCGCCGAGGTCGAACGCGAGGAAATGGGCGGTCACGGTCTCACAGCGATTTCAGCCAGATGTTGCGGAACTCCACCGTCATGGGCGGACCGACGTGCATCTGAAGCCGATCAGGCCGCCGAGCTGACGGTTCTGCAGGTCCTCGTCGACCACCATGCTCATGACGGCGCCGTTCGAGGATCTGGATGATCGTGCTGCCGCGCGCGATCAGGTGAACCTGGTTCCAGTCGCCGGTCTTGATGAGCGCCTTCAGCTCGTCCGGCGTCTGCTGCAGGTTGCCGATCACTCTCGGACGGCCGCCGTTCGGGATGAACGTGGCCTGGCCGCGCATCGCGAGAAATCCGCGGCCGCGCTCTTCGTAGATCTGGCCGGTGTAGCTGATTCTCGGCGTCGATGTCCGCCTGATACCCCTTCATCACCCACTTGCCGATCTCCGGGCCCGGCGGCAGCTGGACGCTGCGGATCTGGATCCCGCTGTTGGTGCGCGCTGAGGCGATACTCGACCTTCAGCTCGAAGTCTTTCGGAGCGCCGCCGCGCCAGATCAGGAACGTGTTCTGCTTGACCGGATTCTCAGCTCGTGCTCTGACCGGTCAACGCGCCGTTGGCCACGCGCCAGAACGCCGGATCGCCGTCCCAGCCTTTCATCGACGGAGCCGTCGAAGATCGACTCGAATCCGGCGTGGTCCGCCAGCGCGAGCGGTTCCGGGCGCACGGGCTGCCGCCGCGCTCCCCGCCCCTGCGACGACTCGACGCCGATTGCACCGTCAGATGCGGCAGTACCATGCACAACGACGCATGCGACTGAGATGTTTCATGGGATGGACCTGACAGTGTCTTGAGATAGATGTGCCGGAACGACGCGCGGACGCGTCTGGAGTCCCTTCGAGCTGACACGCCGAGCAGCCCTTCTAAGCGGCACTGTCTTCGTGTCGTCGTCGATCAGGATCGCCATGATCGTGACCGTTCAGGACGTGGATCAGCGTGTTGCCGCGCGCGATCAGATGCACCTGGTTCCAGTCGCCGATCTTCATGTATCCCTTCAGCTCGTCGGCATCGCCAGCCGGCTGAGCCAGTCGGCTTCTGGCCGTTCTGTGTGTGTGACCACGTCGCCACGCCAGGCGACGATGCCGCGGCCCGGTGAATCCTCTCGTAGAGCTGCCCGGTGAAGCGGCCGACGAAATCGAGATCGAACTGGTAGCCGCCCAGCCAGCCACTTGCTTTGCGGACGCGGCGGAGGCGCGCCCGGCCGTCCGCCTCCAGGCGCGGGTCTGTCCCGGCGGCGGAAGTCCTCTGCCGGGTGACGGCTCGAAGCTGCGGTACTGGATGCCGCTGTTGGTGCCCGGACCATCGAGACGAACTTCCAGCTTCAGCTCGAAGTCGCTTCACCTCGCCGCCGCGCCAGATCAGGTGCGTCTGTGGATTCGGGCAGCGGCTGTCTGCGGCGTCCCTCGGCAATCAGTTCGTCGCCCTCGACGCGCCACACGCTCGTGTCGCCAGTCCCAGTTCTTCAGCGTCTGCCGTCGAAGATCGATGTGCCAGCCGTCGTGGCTCCGTCGAAGTCGATCGGCTCAGGATGGCGTGAAGCCGCCGCCGCGGCCAGCCTGGCGCCAGGGTTGAGCGCCAGCCGGCGCGCCGGCCGCGCGTGGCGGCGCCTGTGCGAGCGAGCCAGCCGGATATCGCGAGTGCCGCCCGCCAGAGCAGACGACCTCGCGAACATCCGCGCTCCATTCCTACCGCCACCTTTCGTGCGACGGCGAGCGCGTCTCCCATTGCCGGGTTTGCGCCGACTGCAGCACGGCGTCGGTGACGCAGTCGGTGGCGAGGCCGTCGCGAAACGTCGGCGCCGTCGTCCTGCCCTCGCCGAGCCCCTGCAGGAAATCGGCGAACTGATGGATGAACGTGTGCTCGTACCCCGATCTGCAGACCCGGCACCCACCAGTGCTTCATGTAGGGATGGTCGCTGTCGGTGACGTGGATGCTGCGCCAGCCGCGGAGCGCGGCCTTCGTCGCGATGATCGAACCACTGCAGGCGATGCAGATCGTGCAGGTCCCAGCGCGCCGACGCGTGCTCGCCGTTGATCTCGAGCGTGTAGAGCGCCTTGTGGCCGCGCGCGTAGCGCGTCGCCTCGAACAGCGCCAGCGATCCGTTCTCGAACCGGCCCAGGAACGCGCTCGCATCGTCGATCCCGACCGGCTCGACCTTTCCGGTCAGCGTGTGCGTGCGCTCCTTGATGAAGGTCTCGGTCATCGCGGTGACTTCGCGTGATCGGCCGTTCAGCCAGAGCGCCGGTGTCGATGCAGTGCGCGAGCAGATCGCCGGTGACGCCGCTGCCGGCGACGCCGACGTCGAGACGCCACAGCCCCTCGCCGCCCTGCGGCAGGTCGCGCGAGATCGTCCAGTCCTGGAGGAACTGCGCGCGGTAGTGAAAGATGCGCCCCAGCTTGCCTTCGTCGATCAGCTACTTGAGCAGCACGACCGCCGGCACGCGGCGGTAGTTGTACCAGACCATGTTGGCGACGCCGGCGCGCCTCGACCGGCCGACACCATCGCTTCGCGCCTCGGCGGCGTTGCGGCCGAGCGGCTTCTCGCAGGTCACCATCTTGCCGGCGCGCGCCGCGGCGATGGCGATCTCGTGCGTGCGTGTCGTTCGGGCTGGCGATGTCGATCGAGATCGATGTCACGGCGCTCGACGACAGCCGCGCCAGTCGGTCTCGGTCGATCTGATAGCCCCACGTGTCGGCAAACGCCCGCACGCGATCGGCGTTGCGTGCGCACGACCGCCTTCAGCACCGGCTGATACGGCAGGTCGAAGAAGCGCGGCGCCTGGAGGAACGCGTTGCAGTGCGTCCTGCCCATGAACCCGTAGCCGACCAGTCCGATGTTGAGCGGCGCTTCTCGCCATGATCAGTCCCACCCGTGAGCGTTGTCGAACCGCGATCATCGTGCTGAGCACGTCGGTCCACGTGTCCGGCTGCATCATCGTCGCGTTCGGAAACATGCAGCCGTCCCAGCAGATGTGCCGAACGGCGCGGGTCGGCTGCCGCTCGTCGTCGCGCATCCAGAATCCGGCGTGCCGCGCGACGTCCGAGCTTGCCGTTCGGATCGTCGGGCAGACAGTGACGGCCGGTCTTGTCGTGCGATCCCGATCCCTTCACCGTCGCGTCGTTCTGCGCGACGTGAAAATCGATCGTCCACGGCCTCAACGCGTGCGTCATCGTCTTCAGCGCCTGGTCGAGCGTCCTCGGCGTTCGTTCCAGTCGAAGCGCGTCCGGCAGGAGGCGATCCTCGGGCGCGTTGTGCCCCGAGCGTGAAGAGCAGCGTGTGCGCCATGTCTGCCTGGAAGCCGAGCGTCTTCGGCCGGTCCACCAGCTCGAGCAGCTCGACGTTCCGCTTCCAGCTGTGCATGCCGCCCCAGCAGATCTCGCCTTCGGCCGCGAGCCGCTCGCCGAACGCCTCGGCGACGTCGCACGCCTCGCCGGAACGTCTCGGCGATCTTCTTCGTGTTGCCGACGTGGATCCTTCGCCCATCCGGCAGGGCTCGCCGCGGAATCGATGCGCACGACGCCGGACTTGCGAATGCCGATCTCGCGCAGCTTCTTGCCGATCTCGACAGGCCTTCGCGACCTGCGTGACGAACTGCCGGCGCTCGGTCGTCGTCGCCCATCGCCGGAGCCGCCGCCGGTCGGCGGCCACACCGGCGCGACCAGCGAGCCGACGACGAGCTGTCGGGCGCGAATCTCGATCGGCCAGGCGCTTGCACCTCGTCGTCGGTCGCGTCGATGCTGACGTGCGGATCGAACAGAAACAGATCGACGCCGTCGAACCTGACGCCGTTCACCGAGGCGTTCGCGGTGAGATCGAGCATCGTGTCGAGATCGATCGGCGGTTCGGAATCCGGCCCTTTGCCGACGAGGCCCGGCCACATCGCGTTGTGGAGGGCGGGAAACTGTGCTGAGATCGTCATTCATGCGCCGCTAGCCCATCTCGCGACTGCTCGCGGGTTGCTTCGGAGGCCGAAGTGTTTGAGGATGACGAGCGGATCGGTGTCGGCTCAGCGTTCTCGATCGCGCACGCCGGCCCGCGCCGGCGTCGCTCGTGACGAAGAGCTCGTCCTCCGTCATCTGTCCGAACCGGATCATCGACGGCGTCGACACGTGGTGAGGCGCCGAACGTGCCGTGGCCCTGCGTGGATCAAGCCATCGCAGCGCGGCGGCATCGCGAATCGTGACGGTGCGTCTGCGGCAGGACCGTCAACTCCTTCGCCGAATAGTAGCGGGTGCCGTAGCAGACCCACTGCTCGCGATATCCTCCGGCTCGGTCTCTGCAGCCGGTCGAACGGGCTGTCGGAAACACGCGATTGCTGCTCGGCGAACTGCGGGTTGACGTTCGCGTCCCAGTCGAGCATCGTCGACGATGTAGTCGAGATCGTGATGGCTGTTCCTCCGGCACGTCCTTCGTGAGCAGGCTCCAGTCGATGATGCGGCCTTCGACCTCGGACTGAAACATGGCGAAGACGTCGCTGTTCACCTGCGGCTCGTAGGTGACGAGCGAGACCGGGCGCATGGAGGATGCCGGGATCGATCTGCCAGCCCGTGCCGGGCTGGAGCCGGAAGGCGCGGGAGAGAAACGAGGATCCCGTTGTCGCCCTTGTTCCAGTTCTCGAGGCACCGCCGCACGTCGGCCTTCGTCGTTGCCCGGCTCGAGCCCCATGAACGTGTGCGGAAAATCGTTGTCGAGCTGGTTGTACTGCGGCGGGAAGTAGTAGGCCTCCGGCTTGCCGCGCCGGCCGACGCGCGCGGCGTCGCGCGTCGCTCTGATGCATGTGATGCGGAATCGGCCCCATGTTGTCGAAGAACTTGCAGAGCAGATTCCACCGCCGTCGCGCTGCATCACGGCGCGATCCGATCAGCAGATCGCCTGCGGCTTCCACCGCCTCCTTGAACAGAAAGCGGGTCGCCGCCTTCCGAGCCTGGACGTAGCTCAGACCTTCGTCAGCCGGCGTGCGGGCCCGTTGTCGGCGTTCGTCGTTGACGAGAACCAGCGTTCGTTGATGCCGCCGCGGTGCGCCCGAGCGCGTAGAGGTCGTCCGGATGCAGTCTGAGCCGGCGTCCCGGCAGCATGAACGTGCGCGGCACCCATGCCGGTTCGAGCGGAGAACGCCCAGCCAGCGTCGATCGCGCCTTCGAACCGTCGGGACGATTGACCATGCGTGCCGGGCCTCCGCCGCCGAACGCGCCTGCTGCGGCGACGACGATACTCGTCGGTGCCCACGGCGGCGGCAAGCGGCGCGCTGCCTCGTCCGCCCATTTCACTCTGAAAGATGGTGATCAATCGCTCACGAACAGGCGAATTCGCTGAGAACCGGTCAATTGACACAGGATTCGGTCCAGCGGCGAGGTGGTCCACACCAATTCACGATCCGCGGCGGGCGTTGCGCGATGCTAAAACGAGCCGCGCAGCGCGCTAGAAGACGATCCTGCCTTTCGGGCCTCGACCTTTCCGCCGCCGAGTCCGGGCACTTTCTTCAGCATCGTCGAGGGTCTTAGTCGCCCATTCGCCTGGCGATACGCGACGATCGCCTCGGCCACGCCGGCCGGCACTCGAGCACCGCTCTCGAGATCCCTGGCGCCCGCCTTGTTGATCCTGATCGGCGAGAAGTTCGCATCGCCGGAGTAGCGAGGATCTGATCGAACTCCTTGTCGGTCGCTTCGGCGCCGAACCGCGCATCTGATCGATGACGTCGGACCACTCCTGTCGCGTGCGCAACGTCTGAATCACGCTCTCGGCAGCTGTGACGGTCGCTGCACACCTTCAGCAGCGGCGCTTTGCCGCGTCGCTTCGGGAAACCGGTCCTGACGCGCAGTGGTGGCCACTGGCGTGGTCTGTTGCTGCGACGATCGCCAGCACCATGGAGGAAGCAGCAGCGCTGCGAGCACGAGGCGGGGCATGGCCGCATGATACCCCATGAAGCGGGCAAAAAACGAACAACGGCATAATGTCGGGCCATGTCGCTCCAACACCGATACCGCGGCCGGCGCGGCCGCTTCTATCGAGAACGACGACGCTGCGCGTGACGGTCCTCGAAGAAGGCGGCCACATTGCGGAGATGCTCGACAAGAAGACAGGCATCAATCCGCTGTGGACGCCGCCGTGGACGTCGATCGAGCCGTCCAGTACGACTCGGCCAGCGCACACATCGACTACGGAGCTGGCACCGGACGCGAGCGCTGCTCGCGGGCATCATGGGACACAACCTGTGCGTCGACATCTTCGGCGGACCTTCAGGATGAGGAGGCGCGCTGGACTGACACCGCACGGAGAGGCGTCCGATAGTGCCGTGGGACGTCGAGGTCGCGAGCAGCATCAGTGTCGATGCGCGCCCGGCTACCCTCGCGGGCCTGCGCATCGAGCGCCGCATCGACCTCCACGACCGGGTCCGTGAGGATCCAGGAATCTGTCGAGAACATGACCGCGTGCGATCGGCCGCATCGGCTGGACCGAGCATCGTCACGCTTGGACCGCCGTTTCTCCGAAAGGGCTCACCCAATTCCGCGCGTCGGCGACGCGGTCGCAAGGTGATCGAGCACGGCTTCGGCGCAGACGACTACCTGATCCCCGGCTCGGCGTTCGACTGGCCGCATGCGCCGCGCATCGACGGCGGCACCGCCGATCTTCGGCAATTCACGCGACGCCGAGGCGTCCAGCGCCTACACGGCGCACCTCGATGGACCTGGACAATCGTCGACGCCTTTCGTGGCCTTTGCCCGGCAACGCGCTCGCGTTCGGCTACGTCGGTCGCGCGTCGATTTTCCGTGGCTCGGCATCTGGGAGGAGAACCGCAAGCCGGCGAGGCGCGCCATGGAACGCCCGGCACGTTGACGCGCGGCATGGAATTCGGCGTCTCGCCGATGCCGGAAACGCGCCGCGCGATGATCGACCGCGGACGACTCTTCGATGTCCCGACGACGCCCGATGGATCCCCGCGAAGCGACCTGTGAAGCGTCGAGGTACTGCGGGCCGTGTTCGCGAGACGCCGACACCGTTCCCGAGCGGCTCCGTCCGTCCCTGGCGCGCGGTCGAATGAAGACTTTCCGCTACCGGCAATCACCGATCAGGGAACCGGTGCGCATTTGAACTTTGCCGCGAGCGCCTCAGCGTCTGACGCGCGAGGATGCCCGTATCGTTGCCGACGCGCGACGAAGGCAGCCGAGTCTCGAGCCAGTGCCGGGCGTCGGCTTCGACGGATGCGAGGATGCCGGCGCATTTGCCGGTCGCGCGGATCCGCCGAATCGCGCGCTCGATCTCGCCGCGCACGTCCGGGATGACCGTTGTCCCCGAGGTGCCCCATGCTCGGCGGCGAGGTCGTTCGGGTCCGACGAACAGCGCCGTCGACGCCGTCGACTGCGGCAATCGCCTCGACATTCGCGATCGCCTCGCGCGTCTCGACCTGCACGATGACGCAGATCTCGTCGTGCGCCTGGTGCAGGTAGTCCTCACGCGCCCGGCACCGGTTCGCGCGAATCGTCGTCGCCACGCCGCGGACGCCCTGGGGTGGATACCGCGTCGCCGCAACCGCGCAGGCGCGCCTCGTCCGCGCTCTGCACGAACGGCACGAGCAGGCTCTGCACGCCGATGTCGAGCAGACGCTTGAAGAGCACCGCGGTCGTTCCATGCAGGCGAACCACTGCGCTGGCGGCACTCCCCTGCATCGCCTGCAGCTGACGAAGCACGCTGCGTCAGCATCGTTTGGCGCGTGCTCGGTGTCGAGCAGCACCAGTCGAAGCCCGGAGCCCGCCACGACCTCGGCGGCCACCGGGCTCGTGAGCGTGCTCCACAGGCCGATCTGGCGTCGGCATTGTCGCGCGAACGTGCTTGAGCCGGTTGACCGGCACGTCCACGTTCAGCCTCCGCGATGCGACCGGCGATGGGTTTCCGAACTGCGTCATGCCGGCCCGCGCCCTGCGGTGTTCACATACACCGCGTAAAGCGACTGGCTCGCGGCCATGAACAGGCGATTGCGCTTCGGGCCGCCGAAACAGATGTTGCCGCAGACCTCGGGCAGGCGGATGCGGCCGATCAGCTTCCCCTGCGGCGTCCACACCGTCACGCCGCTGTAGCCGACAGCACGTCCGGCGTTGCTCGAGCACCACACGTTGCCGTCGACGTCGCAGCGCACGCCGTCGGGTCCGCACTTCACGCCGTCGATCATGAAATCGGCGAAGCGCCTGCGGATTCGACAGCCGATCCGTCGGCATTCGACATCGAACACGAACATGTCGCTCGTTGCCGCCGGGACCGGTATCGCCCGGTCCCTTGCCGGTGCTGACGACATACAGCTTCTTGTAGTCGGGCGAGAACGCCAGGCCGTTCGGATCGGGCACCTGCTGTTCGGTCGACGAGCGTAGAGCTTACGCGCCCTGCGTCCGCGCGGTAGACCGACTGGTCGGCAGCTCGCGCTGCCCCGGCCGTGCCTTCGTCAGAGGCTGCGGCCGCACGGCGGATCGGTGAACCAGTAGCTGCCGTCGCGATGCGGCGACCACGTCGTTCGGCGAGTTGAGCCGCTTGCCGTTGTACGCGTCGGCGATGACGGTCGATCGACCCGTCGTGCTCGTAGCGCACGACGCGGCGCGTGAGGTGCTCGCACGAGAGCTGGCGCGCCTCGAAGTCGAACGTGTTGCCGTTCGAGTTGTTCGACGGGTGCCGGAAGACGCGTCACCCGGTCATCGTCTTCGAGCCAGCGCAGCTGCCGGTTGTTCGGGATGTCGCTCCAGACGAGATAGCGCCCCTGCCCGCGACCACGCCGGCCCTCGCACCACAACCCGCCGATCCACAGCCGCGATCGCCGAGTTGCTGAGGACTGTCTGTTGAACAGCGGATCCACCGTCACGATGTCCGGATCACGGTAAGTAGGTGGTCGGCGCCGCGTTGCGGCCCGAAGTCGCGCGGCGGCGTGGTCACGCGTAGCTGGCGGGCCGGGAGGAGCCTGTGGCGTTTGTGCGGCGCGCAAGGCCACTGAGTCCGGCAGCGGCGCCCGCACGCCCCGAGCGCTTCAACGAACCGGCGGCGTGTCAGCATAGATGGCTTCCTGTATGACGGCGACCGCATCGGCCGGCGCGGCCGTCGACCGCCGGATCGCGATCGGTTCCGCACGCGCGTCCACGAACTCCTCGACGAGCGGAACGTGGACATTCGCGGCGGACGGATGCGATTCGACGCGCTCCTCCTCGCCAATCCGCAGCGGTGAAGTCGCCGGCATTCAGCGATGCCGCGCGAATGCGATCCGCGGCTGCCGAGGATCTCGAGCGTATCCCGGCGATCGGCGGCGGCGTGTGGCGACCGCGACGAGCGCGCACGCGCCACCTCGAACCACCGCAGCGTCGCGGCGTGTCCTCCACTGCCCGGTCGAGCGCAGCGTTCGGTCACCACGCTCCTGACGTCCGCGGTCGGACCGAGCAGACGCAGCAGGACCTCGATGCGATGGCAGCCGAAGTCGGCCATCGGACCGCCGCCGCTCTGAGACGGCTGCACCAGCCAGTGGCGCGGATCGCCCGGCGCGGGATCGAACGGCTCGGACGCAATCATCTGCGCGAACACCGGCTGGCCTATCGCGCCAGAAGCGATCAACTGGCGGATGCGAATCACGGCCGGGTAGAAGCGACGGTGTACGCAATCCCAAGCCTCACACCGAGTCCCGGCATGCGGCCACCATCCGGTCGCATTCCGCGACATTCATCGCCATGGGCTTTTCGCAGAGCACGTGCTTGCCCGCTTCAGCCGCGGCGATGGTCTGTTCCGCGTGGAGACAGACCGGCGTCGCCACATACACCGCGTCGATCTCCGTCGTCCTTCACGACGATCGCGCCAGTCGGCATACCAACGGCGCGCGCCGACCTCATGCGCGAACGCTTCGACACGATCCGACGCTGGCGCGACTGACAGCCGCAAGCTCGCACCCGCGTGCCGTGTCGCAGCGCCTCACCCACGCGTTTGCGGACGATGTCGCCCGCGCCAATCATGCCCCAGGCTATCGCTGTCAAAGAAGGTGCCGGGTGCCAGATGTCGAGTGCCGGGTGCTTAGAGTGCCAAGGCGCCGGGTGCCTCGGTGATGAGTGCGCGGTGCCAGGTGCCAGAGGTTCAAGATCTCGTACAGAACCTTGAACCTCTGAACCCAGAACCGAACCCTGAACCTTGAACCCTGAACCCCGAACCCGTCCTGGTCCGAACCCGTCGTGATTAGAACTTCGAGCTTGATCGCAAGCTGAATCTGACGCTCGGTCGTGCCGCAGGTGGCGCACGACGGGCTCGCCACGATCGACGAGATCGTGCCGAACGCCGCATTGCCCAACTGGCCGTTCGGATTGTTGAACTGCACCCAGTTGAACAGGTTGAACACCTCAAGGCGCAGTTCGGAGTTGACGCCTCCGAACCTGGTGTTCTTGATCACCGACAGGTCGATGTTCTTCAGCCCCGGCCCGCGCAGGCTGTTCCGCCCGGTGTTGCCGAAGGTGCCGGTCGTGTCGGCGACCTGCTGGAAGCACGCGGTGTTGAAGAACTGGTTGATGTTCGTGCCAGACAGCACCGGGTCGCAGATCTGGTTCGGCCGGTTGTTGGTGATGCCGGTCGACAGCATGCTCTGCGCCTGCGTGATTTGGAACGGAATGCCCGAGCGCAGATACAGGATGCCGCTGACCTGCCAGCCGCCCCACTTCGCTGCCCTCGCCCCACGGCAGCTCGTAGATCCAGTTCGAGCTGAACGTGTGCGGTGACGTCGTAGTCGGCCGGTCCGCGGTTGTATTCCGGATCGAAGATGTTGGTCAGCGTCACCGTGCCGTCGTTGTCGGAGTTCAGGTCGATGGCGCGCCCGTAGGTGCACGAGTTCATGAACGAGATGTGGTTGGCCGACCGGCGCTGGAACTTCATCTGCAGGCCGTTGTATTCGACGTAGCCGGTGCTCGACACGGCGCCGACCGTCCGGAGCAGCGGATCCAGCGTCGCGTACGGGCGATTGACGTTCTGATCCGTGACGCCGACTTTTGGCACCGCCTGGTTCAGGTCGGTCTTCAGGACCGCGTCCTTGGTCCGCGATCCCGAGTAGGCCGCCTCGATCATGTAGTTGGTGCCGACCTGCCGCTGCACGCTGATGTTGAAGTTGTGCGCGTGGGCGTCACGGAACATCCGTGAGGAACGCCGATCGCGTGGACCCTCCGGGTGCGGCGGTGAGGTTGACGCCGGGAGGCGCCGCGAGTCCCTGCGACAGGATGATGTTGGTGCCGAAGTTCGTGGTCGTCGCCTGCGCCTGGAGGAACGGCTGGTTCTGCGCCTTCGACGACGACGTGCCGCCGGGTGTGAAGTTCCAGAAGCAGCCCGTAGCCGCCACGGAGCAACCGTCTTGCCGCTGCCGGTGATGTCGTAGGCGAAGCCCAGACGCGGACCGAAATCGGTCTTCCGTAGGTCTGCAGATAGCGGCCCACCTGAACGCCGTTGATCGTCGCGCTGTCCGACGCGACGACGAATCGTCCGGTCGAGACGTCGAAGTTGGATTGCTTGTTGTCCTTCTCAACCCACGGCACGTGCATGTCCCACCGCAGCCCGGCGTTGACCGTCAGCCGGCTCGTCATGCGGATGTCGTCCTGGATGTAGGCGGCAAACTCCGGCCGGAGCTCGGTGTAGGTGCCCGGATCGAACAGCGTCCGGCTCGCGTTGCTCGCGTAGCCGAGCAGGAAGCTCGCGAAGTCGAAACCGGTGTTCGCCGCGGCGGTGCAGCCGGCGGTAATGCCGCCGCAGCTCGAGGTCAGGTTCTGGTTGAAGTCGAACCGTCCGACGATCGTGTCGGCGTTGAGAATCTCGCGCGAGCGGTGCGTGTAGCTGCCGCCGCACCTTGACCGTGTGCTTGCCCGCCACCTTGCGTGACGTTGTCGAAGATCTGAATGTCGTTCTGATTGGTGATGAGCGGCTGGTTGGAGTTCGCGCCGATGTTGCGCATGCCGCCGTTGTTGAACATGATCTGGCTCATCCCCGAGGTCGTCGGGCCGAGATTGATCCCGGGAATGCCCACCGCCTGCGCGGGGTTGGTCCCGTAGTCGATCGGGGTCATGAAGAATTTGATCGAGCTCCAGCCGACGCGGAACTCGTTCAGCAGGTTCGAGCTGAGCGTGTGCGTGTCGTTGAACGCAAACCCCTGCGCCTTGATGTCGCCTTCGCCGGCGCCGAAGGTGAACCCGGCGTCGCCGTGCGGCAGGGTCGCGGGCAGGACGCGGTGCGTCTTCTCGTAGCTGTAACGCCCGAAGAAGCGGTTATTGGACGTGAGCGAGTGATCGACCTTCAGATCGATCTGGTTGTCCTGCCGTTCCAGCGTCGGGTTGATCAGGTAGTTGTTGATGGTCTGCCCCGTGGCACTACGGGTGCCGGCCGTGTCGGCCTCGGGAATCATCTGGTTCAGGATGTTCTTGGCCGCCGGATCGAATCGGCTGGCCGGGATGACGTTGCCCGGGAACGGCAGGTGCGTGATCGGGTCGTAGATCACGCGGTTGAGCTCGGAGAAATCGCCCGCGCGCATCTTCGCGGAGGGCACGGTCGACAGATACGACGCGCCCTGGTTGACGTGGTAGCCCTGGTAGTCGAAGAAGTAGAACGTCTTGTCCTTGACGATCGGGCCGCTGATCGTGCCGCCGTACTGGTGCTGGCTGAAGTCGGGCTTCGGCCGTCCGGCGAGGTCGTTGAAGTAGTTGTTCTCGTCGAACTTCGAGTTGCGCGAGGAACTCGAAGGCGCTGCCGTGCATCTTGTTGGCGCCCGACTTGATCTGCAGGTTGACGACACCGCCCAGCGAGCGGCCGAACTCGGCCGAGTAGGTGCTGGTCTGCAGCTTGAACTCGTCCAGCGCGTCGACGCTCGGAAACAGGACCACCGTCTGCAGCCAGGTTTCGTTGTTGTCCACGCCGTCGAGCATGTAGTTGTTGTCGCGCGGCCGCTGGCCGTTGGCCGAGAACGACGCCGATGCGCGCCAGGCCAGGCTGCCCGCGCCGTCGATGTTCGCGCCCGGCACCCGCGCACGACGCCAGGCACCGTTCGCGTGAGGTTGACGAAGTTGCGGCCGTTCGAGCGGCAGCGTCTTGATCTGCTCCTCCGACACCGTCGTGCCCAGCTCCGAGGTGGACGTCTGGATGAGCGGCGACGAACCGGTGACGGTCACCGATTCCTCGACCGCGCCCACTTCGAGCTTCAGGTTGACGCGGTAGTGCTGATCGACGCCGAGCGCGATGTCCGGCACGGTGACGGTCTTGAAGCCAGACAGCTCGGCCTTCACCGGTATACTTGCCGGTGGGCAGCGACGGCGCGGTGTACTCGCCGTTTGCATCCGTCGTGACAGCACGCACCTGCCCGGTGCCGGTGTTGGTCAAGGTCACGGTCGCGCCGGGCATCACCGGCGCCCGTCGCATCGGTGATCGACCCCGAGGATGGTGCCGGTCACGGCTTGCGCCGCGAGGACCACCGGAAGCGAGCAATGCGACGACCAGGCACAGCAACGCTCTCTTCACCTTCGTCCTCCATGCGCCGTCGAAACGGCGCCGTACGACTCGACACGCGTCCTTCACCAAATCCAGGTCGATCGAAATCGGCCGCGGCGGCGTTCTACGACCGCCGCGAGTCACCGTGCTGCCCACGAGCTCTTGCGGCATGCGCTGGACTCGGCCCCGCCACGCTGATCGCCGCGACCACCTCGCCGTTGTGGTTCCGGATCGGCGCGGCAATGACAGCAGACGCCCTTCTCGCGCTCCTCGTCGTCGAGCCCGTAGCCGCGTTCGCGGATCGACGCGCAGCTCCTTCAAGCAGGCGCTTTCGCCGTCGGTGATCGTTCGCGGCGTGATCGCGGGAAACCGCTGCGTCGCCGTCCACGCCGCGACGTCCTCCTGCGGCATGAAGCGCGAGCAGCGTCTTGCCCAGGCCGGTGCAATACGCCGGCAAGATCGCGCCGGCCCGCGTCGCGCATGAAGCCGGACCGGCAGCGGCGACGAGCATGCGCTCGAGATACACCACCTGCCAGTGATCGAGAATCGCGATCTGGGTCGTCTCGCGCGTCGCGTCGCGCAGCGCGACCAGGTGCGGATGCGCCGTCTCGCGCAGATCGAGGCCGCCGCGCGTACGATGTTGCCGAGGACGAAGCACTTGATGCCGAGCTGATAGGCGCCGTGCTCCTTGGCGAGGAAACCCGATTGCTCGAGGGTCGATAACAGGCGGAAGGCGGTGGCGCGCGGAATGCCGGTCCGCTTCGCGAGATCAGCGAGCGACAGCCGCGGTTCGCGGAACGAGAACGACGCTCAGGAGCTCCAGCGCCTTCGCAGGCGGCGTCGACCGTATACGATCGGTCGACGCGAGGTCCGGCGACGCTTCATCTTCGTCGACGGATTTGTCGGACGTTTCATTGGGTGAGACGATATATCGCACGGTGAACTACACTTGTCAACGGGAAAGTCGCGATCACGGAAGTAACTGGTCAAAAATATGGAGTTCGACCTCATCGCGCTTGGAGAAACGATGCTCGCGCTCGCGCCACCGCACGGCGTTGCGCTTCGCACGCACACCAGCGCTGCTGGTCGATCACGCCGGCGCGGAGAGCAACACTGCTGTCGGCCTTGCTCGCCTCGGACTCCGCACGGCGTGGGTCAGCCGCCTCGGCGCCGACGCCGCGGGCGATCGCATCCTGGCCGCGATCTCGCGAGGAAGGCGTCGACGTCCAGTGGGTCGAGCGCGATGCGCACCGGTCGACCGGCCTGATGTTGAAGGATCCGGACGCCGGCGTCCGCTACTACCGGCGGGACTCGGCGGCGAGCGCGATGGGATCCGCCACTCCTCGATGCGGTGCCCGTCGCGAACGCGCGGCGCGGTGCTGGTCACCGGCGTGACCGCACTTATCAGCGCCGAGTGCGCACGCCGCGGGACTCTCGCTGCTCGATCGGCGCGCGCGGCCTGCGGATCGTCGATCCGAATCTCCGCGCCGGACTCTGGGGATCCGGCCGCCGCGCCGCCCTGGTCCGGCCGTTCGTCGAACGATCCGATCTGCTGCTCGCGGGCGAGACGGAGCTTGGCGAGATTGTGGCGGAGGCAGGAGGGGCGGGAAGGGCAGGAGCGGCTGGAGGGGCTGGACAGGCGGGAGAGCACGCAACGGGCGCAGAGCTCGCGCGGCAGGCCTCGGCACTCGGCCCGCGCGAAGTCGTGATCCGCAGCGCCGCATCGATCGGTGTGCTCGCCGGCGGATCGTGGACCTCGATCGACATCCGGCGCGACGCTGCCGATCGATGCGATCGGCGCAGGCGATGCCTTCAACGCCGGCTACATCGCCGTGCGGATCCGCGGGGGCACGATCGACGCCGCGCTTCGAGCCGGCGCGCTGCGGCAGCGCGCGGTCACAACCTCGCTCAGTGATACGGCCGGATTTCCTCGTGGGCTTGAGTAAACACAAAAGGGCACCAAGGACACAAAGAAGACACGCCAAGAAAGTCTGACCTCTGTGTCCCCTGTGTCCTTTGTGCTGCCAAACGGTGGCATGCAGTAGCACGACGCGTCGACGCCGGATATCAGCGGGTGCCCCGTTTTCCCAGCCCGCCTCGAACAAACGCAGCCGCCGCCGGTCCGCGGGTGCGCTGCGCAGGCGTCGTGATTCAGCCGGACCCCGAGGCCCGGACGATCCGGCAGGCCGAAACAGCCATCGTCGGCGGAGACCCGCGGCGGGTGGTCGACGAGGTCCTGCACCCACGGATCGGCGAAGTCGTTGAAATGCTCGAGCACCTTGTAGTTGGGCGTGGCGACCGCGAAATGGACGTTCGCCATCGTGCCGACCGGTCCACACACGTTGTGCGGCGCGAGCAGCAGGTAGTGAGCGTCGGCCCACCCGGCGAGGTGCTTCATCGGGAGGAAGCCGCCGAAGTGCGTCAGATCCGCCTGGACGATGTCGGCGACGCCGGTTTCGATGAACTCTCGAATATCCGCGATCGAGTGCGCGCGCTCGCCGGTGGCGATCGGTGTCCGCGTGGCCGCCTTCACGTGCGCAAGCGCCGCGGCGTTCTCCGGCGGCACCGGTTCCTCGATCCATTCCGGGTCGTACGGCTCGAGCATGTGCCGCCACCCGCACGGCGGTCGCCGGCGTGAAGCGGCCGTGCATCTCGATCAGGATCTGCACGTCCGGACCGACTGCCTCACGCACGGCCGCCACGATCGATTCTGCGCGGCGACGATCGGCGGCGGGCAGTTCCGCGCTCGCCGCGCCGAACGGATCGAGCTTCAACGCGCGATAGCCCCGCTCGACCACGCCGCGGGCGAGGCGTGCGGATCGCACCCGCCTCGCGCTCGGCCTGATACCAGCCGTTGGCGTACGCCGGCACACGGTCCCGAAACTTCCCGCCGAGCAGCTTCCAGACCGGCACGCCAAGCGACTGGCCCATGAGATCCCAGAACGCGACGTCGAACGCTGCGAGGGCCGACTGCGCGACCTCGCCGGCGCGCCCGTATTCACCGCGCTGCACGTTCCATGCAAGGCGCTCGACGTCGAACGGATCGGCGCCGATCACGTAGCGCGGCGCCAGCTCGCCGATGCAGGCGAGGAGCGTGTCGGTCTTGTTGACCATCCGCACCTCGCCGACGCCGGTCAGCCCCTCGTCTGTCGTGAGCTCGAGAAACACCAGCTCGCGCCACGGCGTGCCCACCACCGTGAGGCGCAGGTCGGCGATCTTCATGAGGGGACATGCCCCTTCCACAGCCACTCGAGCGCGGCAGGGAACGTTTGAAGCTTGGTCGGGCGGTCGCAATGGCCGGCGTTGCGGCTGAACACGAACTGGTAGTGATACCCCTTGGCCGCGAGGACCCTGGCCATGTTCTCGTTCGCCACGACCCAGTCGTGCATGTTGTCGCGCATGAGATTGGGGCTGAACAGATCTCTGTCGCCCACCTGCATCCAGAGCCGGATCGGCTTGACCGGGCTGTTGGGGATCAGGCGTTCATGAAATTCCCACGCGCCGTGCGGCGTCTCGGCGCTGGACGGCCACTGCTGGTTCACATACGTCCCGGAATAGGTGAGAACGCGGTGATAGAGCTCCGGGTGATACCAGGCCATCGCCAGCGCCGCCGATCCCCCGAACTGCAGCCCATCGTTGCCCGGCCCTCGGGATCCCTGGTGAGCTTCACGTTGTATTGCCGTTCGACCAACGGCAGGACTTCCGACTCGACGAATTCCGCGTAGCGCCCGGACATCGTGTCGTATTCCAGCCCGCGCTGGCTGCCCTGCGCGTCGCCGCTGCCGTTGCCGATCGAGATCGCAATCATCGGCGGCACGCGTTTCTGGGCGATCAGGTTGTCCAGCGTCGTGAACAGCAACGGATCCGGGCCGTCGGCACCGACGATGAACGGGGCGAGCGTGCCCGGGACGTACTGTTTGGGAACGTAGACCGCGATCTTGCGTTCGTATGGAGCAGGATGGCTGGTGGTGACGATCAGCTTTGCGGGGTCGTTGGGATCGGCCGTCCCGAACGTCCCGGGCTCCCGCGCAATCCCCGGATAGATTCGGCTGTCCGAGGAGCTCATCGTGAAGTTGTAGGTGGCTCCCTGCGGCACGCCGTCCTGCACGGTCGTTTCCGGCGCGGGATTGTGAGTCGGGCCGATGATGAAATTGCCATCGGCCGTCGGCGGCGGGACAGTGCCGTCGGGAGCTCCTTTGCCGCGACATACCCCGGCGTGTTCGGATCGCGTGTCGGCGGTGTTGGTCGCGCGCCTTGAGCCAGCGCCAGCGTCGCAGCGAACGCTACGGCGACGCAGGAGTGCAACAAGCGATCGTGTGTGTGCATGGCCGCAGCCTCAGTCGGCAGTCTCAGTCTCAGTCGGCAGTCTCAGTCGGCGGTCTCAGTCGACGCCCTCTATTGCTGCAGCACGAACGCGCATAGCGAATCTCCGGCGCCGACGACGATGTACTGGCGGCCGTCGAGCAGATAGGTCTGGGGACCATTGCTCGTGTTCGTGCCGAGGCCCGCGTGCCACAGCGGCTTTCCGTTGGCCGCGTCGTAGCGCGACGAAATTGCCGCCGCCGTCGCTGCCGAACAGCAGACCGCCGGCGGTGCTGAGCAGGCCAAACGGCGCCGCCCTGGCTTGCCGCCGGGACCCATCGCGAACGGACGCGACCACTTCACCTTGCCGGTCTTGTAGTCGACGGCCTTCAGCGCGTTGCCGACGTTGCCGACGTTGCGCTCGGCGGCTGCCCAGCCCTGCGGACGGCCGTCGGTGTCGGTCAGATACAGGACGCTGAAGGTCTGGCGCGTGCCGAAGTACATCAGGCCGGTGTCGGGGCTGAAACTCGGCGGCGGCCAGTTCGTCGCGCCGGTCGTGTCGGGCGACACCAGCGTGCCCGGCACGCTCGCATCCTTCGCGGGATCGTGCGTCGGCTGCCCCGTCGGCGTTGAGGCCCTTCGTCCAGTTCAGCGAGTCGATGTGCTTCGACGTGAGGAGGTGCTCGCCGGTCACGCGATCGAGCAGGAAGAAGTGTCCGTTGCGGCTCGCCTGCGCGAGCATCTTGCGCGGCCGCCCGTTGAAGTCGCCGTCGATGAGGACGGGCGTCTGCGCCGCGTCCCAGTCGTGGGTGTCGTGCGGCGTCACCTGGTAGTACCACGCCATCTTCCCGGTGTTCGGATTGAGGGCGACGATCGAGCACGTGTAGAGGTTGTCGCCGGGACGGCTCGTGCCCGACGAGCACCGGGCTGCGGGTTGCCGGTGCCGAGGTAATACAGATTCAGCTCGGGATCGTAGGTGCCCGGAATCCACGGCATGCCGCCGCCGTGCGACATCGGAGTCTTCGTCGGGCCAGCTGAGTCCGCGCCCGGTTCCCCGGGCCGCGGCGTCGTGTTCCAGCGCCACACCAGGTTGCCCGCTCTCCGGATCGCGCGATTCGAGGTAGCCGGGGATGTCGAGCGCGTCGCCGCCGACGCCGATGATCACCTGCCGGCCGATGATCATGGGCGCGTTGGTCGAGAAATACTCGCGCTTCATGTTGGCGATCTCGTGATGCCATCGCTCCTTGCCGGTCGCCACGTCGAGCGAGACGAAGTAGTTGTCCGGCGTGAGGAAGTACAGCCAGTTGTCGAGGATGCCGACGCCGCGGTTGCCGATGTGATCGCCGCCGCGCGTCTTCCAGGCGTAGTGCCAGTTCTCGCGGCCCGGTGCGCGCGTCGAGCGCCCAGACGTGGTCGGGCACCGAGAAGTACAGGATGCCGTTGATCATCAGCGGCGTCGACTTGATCTGCGGCGGGGTCCCCGGCGGCGGCGTGTCCGGGCCCTTCGCCGCCGACAATCGCGCCGGCGCGCGACAGGTTCAGGCGGTAGACCCACGCCAGCGTGAGCCCCTTCACGTTGGTGGTGTTGATCTGCTTGAGCGTGCTGAAGCGGCGGCCTGAATAGTCGCCGTGATAGGTCGGCCACGAGTCGGTCGGAATCTGTCCGAGGGCGTGACCGGCACCGCCGCGAGTGCCGCGACGCACAGGCAGAGCGCGAAGCTCTGAGCCGAACGGTGTCATCGTGGTCATTTCAAGCTCGCAAGATAAGCCGTCATGTTGTGCATGTCGGCGTCCGTCCACTTCGTCAGGTGGTCCATGTGCGCCTGCAGCGGATCGATCACCACGACCTTCGGCGTGTCGCCGTTTCGCAGCCACGATCGCATGCGCCCGCCGCCGGCGTCGTAGAGCGTCACCTCGAAATCGGTGAGCCGCACCAGCCCGCCGGAGACCGGCTCGCCAGATGGAGGCGTGACCGTCACCGTCAGACCGGTGGGATCGGCGTAGAGCGGAACCGGAGGACTGCCGGCGCGCGCGTTCGCGTCCGCGCGGCAGCAGCAACCGTCCCTGCAGCGTCGCCGGCTCGTATTTCGCGCCCACCCCTTCGAGATCCTTCGACGGCGAGTGGCAGCTGTTGCAGCGCCCTGCGCCGTTGAAATAGGCCTCCGCCGGCCTTTGCGTCGCCGACAACGATGTCGAGAATCTTGTAGAGACGCCGATTGGAGTTCTGGTAGATCGCGGAGTGCAGGAAGGACGCGAGATCCGACACCTGCGCGCGGCGGCATGTCGAACTTCGGCATCCCTTGTCAGGACGCCCCATCGCCAGGAACTCGCCCAGCTGTTTGCCGCCTTCGTCGGCTCTGAACGAGGGTCGACCGCGTCAGGTCGGGGCCGCCCGAACCACCGCGCGCGTTGGCGCCGTGACAGAAGCCGCACTGATCGACAAGCAGTTTCTGACCGCGCTCGACGGCCGCCGTATCGGTCACCGGTGTGAGCGCCTGCTGTTGCGCTTCGGAAGACGGGGCCAGCAGCAATATCGCGGCAATCGCCGGCAGCGCGGTGAGAGACTTTGCGCACGCGATTCCGTCGCGCGCCGTTCAGACGGCCTCTTACCATGCGGCACACCTTACCGCAAAACCGCAAGTTGGCGTAACCCTGTCGGCCATGAAGACGCTTCCGCTCACCATGCTCGTCATCTCTGTCGCGGCGGCCAGCTCAATCGCGACGCTGGCCGCGCAGAAGCACTTGCAGACGTCCACCGTCTATCCGTGGTCAACGGCGGACACAAAGCCGAACGAGTGGGGCCGCGTCCGCCAGGTGATGCGCGCACCGACACCGACGCTCGACGAGCTCGAGATCCACATCTCCACGCTCGATCCGGGGAAATCGCCGCACGCGCCTCACCAGCATCAACACGAGGAGCTGTTGATTCTGAAGGAAGGGACGCTGGAGACGTTTCAAAGCGGCGCGACGCGGCGCGTCGGACCCGGCGGCATCATTTTTCAGGCGTCGAACGAGCTGCACAACGTCACCAACGTCGGCACGACACCGGCGACCTACTACGTCATCGGATGGACAGTTGCCTGGAGCGCCGAAATGAGCGGCGAGCGCCGGAGCAGGCGCGCGTTCACGACGGCGACAGCGGCGGCGCGCCTTCGCGCCGCTGGGGCTACGGCGGGCACACGCGTCCGCACCATCACGCGCGCGGCGCGGCCGCAGCGCTTCGCGCACTTCAGCGGACCGCATCGTCAAGAACGGCCGGCTGGAAACAGTCGGTGTCGCGCTGGCCGTACAACGCGATCCCGCTGCCCGACTTCTGCAAGGCGATCGCCGACATGGGACTGACGGCGATCGATTTGCTGGAGGAGCCGGACTGGGCGGTTGCGCGCGATCACGGCCTCACTGACGTCGATGGCCTATGCCGGGCGGCGGGTCGATCCAGCGACGGCCTCAACGTGACGGCAAACCACGACGCCATCGTGACGCAACTTCGAGCGGCTGATTCCGAAGGCGGCCTCGATGAAGCGTACCCAACGTGATCACGTTCTTCGGCAACAGGCTCGGCATGGCCGACGATGCCGCCATCGCCAACTGCGTGACGGGACTGAACCGCGTGAAGAAAATCGCGCGAAGACAACGGCGTGACCATCTGCGTCGAGCTGTCTGAACAGCAAGGTCAACCACCCGGACTACCAGGGCGATCGGACCGCGTTCGGCGTGGCCGTCGTGAAGGCGGTGGCGTCGCCGCGCGTGAAGCTGCTGTACGACATCTACCACATGCAGATCATGGAGGGCGACCTGATCAGGACCATTCGCGATCAGCGCGGCGTTCATGGCGCATTATCACACCGGCGGCGTCCCAGGACGCCACGAGCTCGACGACGACTCAGGAAGTCAACTGGCCCGCCGTGTGCCGCGCCATTGTCGACACCGGGTTCACGGGATACGTCGCGCACGAGTTCGTGCCGACGCGCGATCCGCTGACGTCGCTTCGTCGAAGCTGTCGCGCTCTGCGACGTCTAACGATGACGTACTGCGGACTGCGGACTGCGGATTGAATTGCGGATTGTAAATTGCGACCTCGTTAATTGTTAATTGGATCACAGTCGTGGTAGCGAGAGTCCCCCGTCGACCGTAACGACTGTGCCGGTGGCGTAGGGCACGTCGCCCGCGGAGCAGCGCGGCAACGGCACGGCCCACGTCGTCGGGCTGTCCCCATCGACGCTCGGGCACGAGCCCGTCGGCGATGCGGCGATCGTAGACGTCGCGAACAGCCGGCCGTCATGTCGGTGGCGATGATGCCGGGGCGCACTTCGTAGACGGGAATGCCGTGCTGCGGCAAGGCGCACGGCAAAGAGACGCGCGGCCATCGAGAGGCCGGCCTTGCTCACGCAGTACTCGCCGCGGTTGGGCGACGCCATTTCCGCCGACACCGACGTCACGAACACGATGGAGGCCGGGAACGACGGATCGGCGCGGCGCTGTTCGACCTGGCCGCGGGCGATCGCCTGGGTGAGAAAATACGGCCCCTGCAGGTTGGCGCGCAGAAGCTCCTCGAAGCTGTCCTCCTGCGCGTCGAGCAGGTCCTGACGCACGCGCGCGAGCCGTCCCGCGTTGTTGACGAGCGCGTTGATCGGCCCCAGCGCCGCTCGCGCGTCGGCGGCGACGCGGACGCGCTCGTCGCGCTGCGCGAGATCGCCGCGCAGTACTGGACGGCGGCACCGAGCGCGCGCAACTCGTCGAGCGCCGCGCGCACGTCGGCTTCCGGGGCGCATGCCCCCGAGCGCCAGCGTCCACCCCTCTTTCGCGAGCGCCCGGGCGATGCCGAAGCCGATGCCGCGCGTGCCGCCGGTCACGAGCGCTGTTTTACTCATGCGTGGGTCCGAAGCAACGTCAGGTACGGCTGCGCCCTCGGCGAGCCGCTTCACGTAGAGCGCGGCCTCGCGCAGATGGTAGTCGCCCCACTGGCTCGACTCGCCGCGCGGTGTGGGCTCGCCGCCGGCACGTGGTCCCATCCGTTCGGCCAGTGATACACCGAGTGCAGCAGCAGACCCTGATGGCCGGCGTCGGACGCTGAGATACGGCTCGTCGCACAGCGTGTCGAGCACGCGAAGGCCCGCCTGCGTGTAGCGCTCACCGTCCGCGGACCGCGCGCGCGTCAGCACGTGCCCAGGCGCAGCAGTCCCTGCGCTGGCGATGGCCGCGGCGGAGCTGTCCACCGGCTCGTGCATCGTTGAACGGATCGGCCGGCCGGTCGCGCCAGCCGTCGAGCGCGCGCGAGGCCCGGCGCGCCCGCGTCCCAGTACGGCACGCCGTCGGCAGCGGCGACGTCGATGTAGTGATCGCAGGTCGCGCGCGCGGCGCCGACGAGCAGCGCGTCCATCGTCCGCCCGGCCGCCGCAGCGATCGAGCGCCACGTCCGGCGACCGTCTCGAGGAACTCGATCTGCTCGGCGAAGCCGAGCATCGCCCACGCGAGGCCGCGCGTCCAGGTGCGTGAACGGCGAGTAGCCCTGCTGCGTGCTCGGCCCGCGATAGGTGCCGTTGGCGACGTTGAACAGGCTCTCGTGCGCGACGCGTCCGCGGACGTCGAAGCGATCGCGTCCGCGGCCGAAGTAGACGTTGTACGTCGCGGTCGCCCGCGCGTGCTGCACGAGCCGCTCGAGCAGGCTGACGCTGCTCGTCCTGCTCCTCCATCAGCGGCTGCCCGAGCAGGTCGGCCGAGCGCGAGCGCGCGCAGCGAGCGGATGGTGTCGACGAACAGCGAGTGGGCGCCGTTGAACGAGTGGATGAAGCCGCCGCCGGCAGCGTCGTCCAGCGGCGCGCCTGCACGGCGCCGCTGACCTTCAGCGCCAGCTCGTAGAAGCGCCGCTCCCAGTCGCTCGCGTCGATCCGGCGCTCGCGCGCGAGCCGCCAGAGGTTGCCGTAGGTGCTGACGTTGTTGAAGCCGTGATCGTGCACGCCGCATGTGCGTCAGGTGCGGCGCCATGCGCTCGACCGTCCGCGACGCGCCCGAGCTCGAGGAACGCTGCGTCGCCGGTCGGCGTCGAACTGCAGCAGCGCCGAGCCGAACTGGAAGCCCTGCGTCCACTCGGTCCAGCCGCGCGCCTGATAGCGGCCCTTCGACCGTGAACACCGGCGCGCCGTCTTCCGGGCGCCAGGTGTCTTCGATCGATCGGATCTTCGCGGCCGACAGCTCGAACACGCGCGCGATCCTCGGCAGCAGATCGCGCGGCGACCGCTGACGATCCAGGCGCAGCGTCATTTCAGAAAGCCGCTCGCGCGCAGCCAGTTCGCCAGCAGCCGCGGCCATTCGGCGAGCGCCTGGTCCTGCTGCGCGAGACCCGTGCCGTGCGGGCCGTTCCTGAAGATGTGCATCTCCGCCGGACACGCCGGCCTTGCGCAGCGCGAGGAAGTAGGCCACCGCAGTTCTCGACCGGAACCACGGTGTCGGCGTTGGTGTGATAGATGAAAGTCGGCGGCGTCGACGCCGTCACCTGCGTTTCGCTCGAGAGGCTGCGCGCCAGCGCAGGATCCGGGTTCTCGCCGAGCAGGTTTGTTTTCGATCCCTGATGCGTCAACGGCTCGACGAACGAGATCACCGGGTAGCCGAGCACCGCGAAGTCCGGACGGCTGCTGACGCGATCGATCGGATCGGGAGCGTCGGCGCTTGCCGCCGTCGAAATGCGTGGACGACGCTCGACGCCAGGTGCCCGCCGGCCGAGAAGCCCATGATGCCGATGCGATCGGGCGCGATGATGCCACTCCGCGCGCACGCGACCGCACCGGTGCGAATCGCGCGCTGCGCGTCGCCGAGCTCGATCGGATGGTGATACGCCGGCCCGAGGCGATAGCGCAGCACGAACGCGGCGATGCCGAGCGAGTTCAAGTAGTTGGCCGGCGCGCGTCCCTCGAGGTTCATCGACAGCGCGCGTAGCTGCCGCCCGGCGCGATGATGACCGCCGTCATCGGCCCGGCGGTATTCGGCGGCATGTAGACGGTGATCGCGGGCTTGTCGCGATCCTCCTGTCCCAGGGCGCCAGGCGCGCCGGAGGGGCCACAGCAGATCGTCTGCGGATCCTGGATGAGGGCGGCGCAGGGTGGCTGCTGTGCGCTTGCCACGCCGGCAAGCGCGATCAGGAACGCGAGAATGGACGATGCGCATGGCGCCGGTATCATTGCCGCCAGAACGCCGGCGGGCAACGTGAGCCGCCTCGCCCTTCCGACGGCATGGCGCAACCATCGAAGTGGTATGACAGATACCGGCGATCCGGCCTATCGTGAAACGCGCGGCCGCACCGCCCTTCATCGCGCGCTCGACCTCGGCCAGCGTCGCCATGCTGGTATCACCGGGCGTGGTCATCGCGAGCGCGCCGTGCGCGGCGCCGCACTCGACCGCCCACTGCGGGCCGCGCTCCGTCATGAGGCCGTAGATCAGCCCGGACGCGAACGAGTCGCCGCCGCCGATCCGATCGAGAATCTCGAGGTTCGGCCGCGGCGTCGCCTGGAAGAACTCGCCGCCGGCCCACGCAGATCGCCGACCAGTCGTTCACGGTCGCCGTCTTCGCGTGGCGCAGCGTCGTCGCGACCACTTGCAGGTTCGGGAACTCGCGCACGACCTGACGGATCATCGACTTGAACTGGTCGAGATCGAGCTTCGGCGAACTGGTTCGACGACGCCCTGCACGGTGAATCCCGATGCGCGCGCCGAGAAATCCTCCTCGTTGCCGATGAGGACGTCGACCAGCGGCACCAGGCCGCGGTTCACCGCGATCGCGCGCGTCGTGCCCGCCGTAGCGCGCGCCACAGCGATTCGCGGTAGTTGAGGTCGAACGAGACGAACGCATTGCGGCGCCGTCGCCGCTTCCATCGCCTCGCGCGCGACGCCCGGCGTCGTCTCCGACAGCGCGCAGAAGATGCCGCCGGTGTGCAGCCAGCGCGCGCCTTCCCGCTCGAAGATGGCGGCCCAGTCGATGTCGCCCGGCTTCAGCTGCGACACCGCGGTGTGCCCGCGATCCGAGCAGCCGACGCCGCGCGCGGACGCCGAAGCCGCGCTCGACGAAGTTGAGCCCGTTGCGGGTCGCGCGGCCGACGCCGTCGTATGGCGCCCAGCGCACGTGCGATTGATCGACGCCGCCCTGGTAGATGAGATCCTGCAACAGGCGGCCGACCGGATTGTCGGCGAATGCCGACACCAGCGCGGTGTCGAGGCCGAAGCAGCGCTTCAGTCCGCGGGCCACGTTGTATTCGCCGCCGCCTTCCCAGACGCGGAACGACCGCGTGGTGTGGTGCGCGACTCGCCCGGATCGAACCGCAGCATCACCTCGCCGAGCGCGACGAGGTCCCATCGGCGGCCGTCGTTTTCAGGAATCGTCAACGACATAGTCATAGTCACCGGCCCAGCCAGCCGCCGTCGACGGCCAGCACGTGCCCATGAACATACCTTGATGCGGGCGACGCGAGAAACACCACCGCGCCGGCGAGGTCGTCCGGCTGCCCCCACCGGCCGGCCGGGAATACGATCGAGAATCTGCCGGTTTCGCGATCGGATCGGCGCGAAGCGCGCGTCGTGACGTCGGTTTCGATGTAGCCGGGCGCGATCGCGTTGACGTTGACGCCCTTCGCCGCCCATTCGTTGGCGAGCGCCTTGGTCAGCTGGGCGAGTCCACCCTTCGCGGCGGCGTAGGCCGGGACGGTGATGCCGCCCTGAAACGCCGAGCATGCGAGGCGACGTTGACGATGCGTCCGCCGCGGCCCGAGCGCGATCATGTGCACGCCGGCCGCGCGGCGCCAGCCGGAACGCGGCTGTCAGGTCCACCTCGATGACACTGATCCCAGTCATCGTCGTGAGCATTCGCGGCCGGCGCCCGCCGGATGATGCCCGGCGTTGTTGACGAGGATGTCGAGGCGGCCAAGGCCGCCGACGACCGTCGCCGACCAGCGGCCGGACACCGCGCGATCGCCCAGATCGCCGGTCACGGCTCATCGCCCGGCGCCCGAGCGCCTCGATCCGCTGCGCACGTGCCGGCCGGCGATCGCGAGTTGCCGTGCGCTGCGACGTCGGCGCCCGCGTCGGCGAGCGCGATCGCCATCGCCGCGCCGAGTCCCGCGGACGCGCGCCGGTGACCAGGGCCACGCATCCATCGAGGCGGAAGGTCATTGAGGTTCGGTGTCAAGGAGCGACATTATTGCCGAAACAGGAACCAAAGATACTTGACCAATTGTGGCGAGTGTCGTCCTGACACGGTGGTGGTTTAAGCTGTGGCCATGCTTCGAGGCCCGCGGTTCGCCAGTCTTGCGCTCGTGCTGCCGGCATTGGCCGCGGCGAGTTCGACGCCGCCCATCACCGTCGAACTCAGGGACTACGCGACGCTCCCCATCACGGGCACGATGGACGGCACGGGCCAGACCGACGGGATGCTGGCGCGCGTCAACTCGCTGCGGGAAGAGCCCGGCGGCGCCAAGCCGCTTTTTCGTGAACGACTCGAACGGTCCGCTCTACATCCTCGACAAGAAAACGAAAACGTTCACGACCTATCTCGACTTCAACGGACGAACGGGCACAGCGGGCTCTTCCACAAGTTGAGCCTACGAGACCGGCTACGCCAACGGCCTCGTCAGCCTGCAGTTCTCGATCCCGACTACCGCCGCAACGGCCGGTTCTACACGATCCACATCGAAGATCCCGCGGTCGAAGGAACCGCCAGGCCCGACAACGCGCACATCCCCGCCTTCGACGTTCGCGGCTACGACGACGACCGACTGCCGTCGACACACCGGGCGACATTCAACGCGAAGCCGTGCTCATCGAGTGGACCGACACGAATACGTCGAACGCGACATTCGAAGGGTCCGCGCGAGAGCTGCTGCGCCTGCGGCTCAACACGCGGATCCATCCTCCTTGGCGATCTGGTGTTCAACCCGACGGCGCGGCCCGGCGAACCTGAATGGCGCGTGCTCTATATCGGCAGCGGCGACAGCGGCTCCGGAGAGTCCCGAACGTCGCGATCCGCACCAACCCTCAGCGGCTCGATACACTCGTCGGCAAGGTTCTGCGGATCATTCCCGATCTCCGACAGCGACACGGCGTCGAGCGCGGTGAGCCAGAACGGCCGCTATCGCATTCCCAACGACAACCCGTTCGTCTCAACGCCCGGCGCGCGCGAGAGATCTGGGCGTACGGATTTCGCAATCCCCATCGTCTGCACTGGGCCATCGATGCCGACGAATCCTGGCGAACAACCGTCTCGTCGCCGACTCGATTGGATTGCACACCTGGGAGACGGTGAACATCGTCCACAAAGGCGCCAACTACGGATACTCGCGGCGCGAAGGCAACCAGGCTCTTCAAACGCAGCAATCAGGCCGGTCCGCTGCCCGCCGACGACCGCATCCCCGTACTGATTGGCGACGCCGGCGACACGGCACCATCGCACCGACGTATCCGGTGATTCAGTACGGCCACGTCCCCGGCGGCGGAGATGCGATCGGCAGTGGATTCCTCTACGCGGGTAAGGCGATTCCGCTGCTGCGCGGCAGCATGCGTGTTCACGGATATCTCGACCGGCCACATCTGGTACGCCGACTACAAGGAGATGCTGGCGGCAGACGATGGCGATCCGCGGACGATGGCCGAACGCCACGAAGATCAAGATCAGCTGGGAGAAACAGCGTCTACGACACGATGTTCCCGATCGCCCAGGCCGCGTATCATGCGCGGGGCGGCAAGAACGCGCATTCTGCCCGGGGCGAGCGCTCGTGTCCGGGGGAAGGCCGCGCCGACGCCGAACCTTGCCGTCGATGCCGCCGGCGAGCGTACGTCTTCACGAAGACCGACGGGATGATCCGCGCGCCTGATTTCTGGCCGTTGAGAAGGCCGCCGCGAACTATCAGTCGATTTCGAGTGGCGCTGCGCGGATGGCTGTCGCGCAGCGGCCTTCACCAGTTATTTCGATACATCTGGCGAATGAAGCTCTTGTCGAGCGTCGAGAGCTTGGTGTTCATCGGCGTGCCTTTGTGGTCCGTGAACAGGCTCGCGTCGAACTGGTAGAGCATGATCGACTTCTTGTCGAACGCCGAGGCGGCAATCCCCTTCGGACTGTATTTCTGAGGATGTTCGAATCGATGTCGGCCTTGCTCCAGCTGTTCGGCGGCCCCGAGAACGCCGCGTAGACGCGCGGCCTTGTTCCACTTCAGCTGCTCGGTCGGACTCTGATGCTCGTGGATGCATCCGAGCGCGTGCCCGAACTCGTGGACGACGACGCGGCGATACTCTGTCGCCGCCGTATTGTCCTCCAGCCATCCGAAATTCATCGTCGGCTCGTCGAGCGGAAGCTACTTCTTGACGAGGCAATCGATGCCGACACGCAGACCACGAACTGGGTCCGCCTTGAACGAGATCCGAACCTCCGACTTCGGATCGTTCCCGAAGGCAACCTGGATGTTCGCGTACTTCTCCCAGCTCTTCGCCTGCGCCTGCACCTTGGCCTTCTGCGTCGGGGAGCCATCGAGAAAGCGGCAGCGGAGCTTCTTCTGTTCGGCCACTTCTTCGCCGAAATCAGCGCCATCCGTGCCATGTGAATGGTGCCGGCATCGAGGTCGCGTAGTGGCGCCCCCTGGTCAGGCCACGCGCGACGATGCCTGCCGCTTCGTGGGCCTTGTCGACCTCTCCGTCCATGCCCGGTGGCACACGATCGATGCACGTGTTGATGTGCCACTCGGATGAAAGGCCGGTTTTCCTGGCGGTACTCATGTCGGTCCCCCTTCGCAGTCAGCGATCGCCCGTTGCAGGCCCGTTGTTGGGCGCAACATGACGCGCGATCGCCGGTTGTTACGCAGGCTCGTTGCTGACCATCGCCTCTCGTTCGCACGACACCAGACGCGCCTGCCCGTCGTAGTGATCGACAGAGCTCGTCCGTTTCATCGGTGGCGCGCGCCCGACGCGACGGCGCTCACGCATGATAGACGGAACCCTTACATTTCTTCGACGTGCGTCGAGAAAAAAGCCGCGCCGATCGATAAGAAACCTGTAATAGACCGCTGCTCGCAACCGTTGCTCCGCTAGCTCGCCACGCTCGTTCGCATCGCCTCGCCGTCGTCGCCGTGCGAGACTCGGCCTTCAGCAGCGTCGTCTCGATCGCGACTCTCATCGTGTGATAGATGCGCGCCAGGTGGCGGTAGGTGGCTTCGGTCGAGCCCCAGGTGACGTGCGATCCGCGAGACCGTCCACCCTTTCACGAAACGGAGCGTCAGCAGCCGCCGCTCCGTCGCCGGCAACCGTTCCATCGCCTGAAACAGCGCTCGTCTCACGGCGGGCGTCATCGGCGAAAGGCCGTCTCGCTGGGGGCACTCTTCCATCGCAACACACTGCGATGGATCGACATCCTCGAGGCTGCACATGACAGGACGCGGCCTGGAGCGCGAGCGAGCCGCGCAGGCGATCGAGTTGCGTCTCGCTCACATCCACCCCGGCGTTCTGCCTCAGCGTTTCGCACGCCTCCGAAAACGACAACCGGTCGCGGAACAGCAGTCGCTCGAGGCGTACCGCCGTATCACCCAGTCGCCGCGCCCTACCGATGGCCGCCACTTGCCCCGACGCGCGACCTGCCAGTCGAGCCAGACACGAGAGACGACCGTCGTCAGGTACGTCCTCATGCGGCTGCGATACTGGAAGCTACGCAGCACGTGAGTAGTTGTCGTCGACCAGCTTGTAGCGCACCAGCGAGCCGAGTTCGTTCGCATCGTCCGGCGTAAGCCGGTGCCGGCGCGCGACGAACCTGACGATTTCCTCCACCATCGGGTAGTTGGCCACGAGCAGGTCGGCCAGCGGCGATCGTCGTCGGGGGACGGGTGACTGAGGTTGGCGTTCATGTGGCCCTCCAGAACTCGCCGCTATACGCGGCCTCTGAATCACTAAACGCGCGACGGGCGGATTTGTAACAGTGCCGGGTGGCTTGCCCCGGCGGTCGCCAGAGGCAGGAACGATGCTTTCCGGCCTTGTGGTAATACGACGAGTGCAAACGCAAAATCGACTGAGCTCCCGCGTTCAACCGTAGCGCAGCGCCTCAGCGTCGCGAAACCGCAGCCGCGGAACCAAAGACCTGTGCCACACCACCACGCCCCCGCTCCTCACACCCGGCAAACATCACCTGCTTTCGCTGAGGCGCAGTGATTTAGCGATACAGGTCTTCTCGGTGATGACAGGTAGCGCGGCGCTTCAGCGCTCCGACATCGCGGTCACGGGACCACAGTTTTGCGCCACACCAACCAGAGCGCCTCCTTCTCACAGCCGGCAAAGATCTCCCGCTTTTGCCTGTGGCGCAGCGATTTAGCGCCGCGAATCTTCTCCGCGCTCAGATGTGCTTTTTCAGATGTTGCGTCCGGTACAGAGAGGCCAAACCGCTGTAGCGTTCAGATGCGGCGCAGCGCTTCAGCACCGCGGGGCCTTCGGACGGCTAGGGGCGCTGCGCTACACCCGATCGCGCGATGCACGGCGCCGGCGAGCCAGCCACTGCTGCACACCGTCCAGTACAGATACACGACGGGCGTCACGTAGAGTGTCAGCAACTGGCTCGCGATCAACCTGCCGATGATCGTGGCTTCGACGTAGTCGGTAGTGTCCGGCGGAGCCGGACTTCGCGCAGCCGCCTGGCAGGCGGACACTACGTCGAGATTGAAGATGAGTCTAGCTCGCCGCGCTCGTTCGCATCGCCTCGCCGTCCGCGGTGCGAGACTCGGCCTTCAGCAGCGTCGCCTCGATCGCGACCCTCATGCATGTGATAGATGCGGGCCAGGTGGCGGTAGGTGGCTTCCTGGTCGAGGCCCAGGTGACGTGCGATCCGCGAGACCGATCCACCCTTTCACGAAGCGGAGCAGTCGGCAGCCGCCGCTCCGTCGCCGGCAACCGTTCCATCGCCTGGAACAGCGCTCGTCTCCACGGCAGGCGTGATCGACGGCGGCGGCCGCTGGCCGGGTCCTCGTCCAGCGCAGCACACTGCGATGGATCGACGTCCTCGAGGCTGCACGCGAGCAGGGCGCGGCCTGGAGCGCAGCGAGCCGCGCAAGCGATCGAGGATTGGGTGTCGCTCACGTCAACCCCGGCGTCACTGCCGGAGCGTTTCGCACGCCTCCGAGGATACGAAAGCCGGTCACGGAAGCAGCAGCTGCTCGAGGTGTTAACCGCCGTCTTCCATCCCGACTTCGCGCCGCCACCGAAGGCCGCCACTTGCCCCGGCGCGCGATCTGGCCAGTCAGAGCCAGACGCGCGAGACGACCGTCGTCAGGTACGTCGGCAATGCTGCTGCGATGCTGGAAGCTGCGCAACACGTAGATTAGTCGTCTCCGACCAGCTTGCCCAGGCGCACCAGCGAACCGAAGCTCGTTCGCATCGTCCGGCGTTCAGCCGGTGCCGGCGCGCGACAGAACCTGACGATCTCCTCCACCAGTGGATAGGTGGCCACGAGCAGGTCGGGCCAGCGGCGATCGTCGTCCTCGGGCTCCGGGCAGAGACTGGTGTTCATGGGGCTCTCAGAATTCGGCCGCCGTGTGCGGCGTTCTGAACAATAAACGTCAGGCGGGCTGATCTGTAACAGGTGGGAGGCTGGGCCTTCCGGACTGAACACGTGCCGCAAGCGCGGCTGTATGGAAGATCGGTGTCGAGCGAGTGTCTATCTCACGCGATTCGCTGACTTGGTGAGTTGGCGCCAACCCGCAAGCCCAGACCGTCCTGCCGAACGCGAGGGCGAGCGCGGTCAGGCACCACACAGACTTCGAGTCAGGTGGGCGAATGCTGCGCCGTCAACCGAGCGGACGTAAACCGTGTCTTCGTGCGCACCATCAGGACGCGGCTGTCGGACCGACAGTAGAACGGGACGAGCATGGAACGGGACTGATCGCATCGAGTCCACGAGACGAGTCCTTCGTCGACTACTGAAATTGCCCTTCTTGACGGACCACCTCGCGTCCGTCGACCGTGACCGTCGCACGCGGTCGATCTTCGTGGGCGATCGCACTCGGGATCGAGAAGTCGTCGGGAGCTTCCTGCGCCGGGCTGCGAGACGGCCGAAATCACGCGCGGCTTGTGTGCGGCTGCGTCCACGACCGCAATTGCCACGCGCTCGAATTGGGTAATAGCTTCCGGCGGCGGCTTTCCGCTGATGCTGACCCTCAGCACCCGAGAGTCAGTACCTTACCCGCCAGCCGAGGAGCAAGATGTTGCCGTCTCCATGGTCACGCACACCGTGGTTGAAAACTCCTGTTTGGCCAGTGGTCAGCGGTGGGGGCGCTGAGCCCAGGGCCGCTGCTACGAGGCCGAGGCGGAGGTGAAGGCGGGCAAAGCCAGAGGATGAAGTACGCGACGGCGCACCGCTGCTGGCCCCAACGACTGCCGTCTGCGAAGTCCCATGGCCATCGATGTCGACGATTGCGGACATCATG
>ERZ1370068.6222-contig-5219_pt1 | contig 38978 bp, 59 predicted proteins | sample MGYA00561227_ERZ1370068 | MGnify/ENA primary metagenome ERZ1370068 (study PRJEB38410, sample SAMEA6850437) | metagenome | study: Metagenomic assessment of the ecological functions of the soil: analysis of the soil microbiota associated with the...
TTACGTATTGCTCAAGGTTGCCGGCTTTCATTGGGCATAGTAGGAATGGATTGGGAAACTGATCTCATGGGTATTAATAACAGGTGGCTGGGGATTGAGAATAAAAACTGAAGACATTGCCAAATTTGCACAACTTTATTTGCAAAAAGGAAAATGGAACGGTCAACAAATTTTACCAGAAGGATGGGCGGAAGAAGCCACAACTATTAAGATCGATAATGCTCCCTATGATTCGCAGGCCACAAAAGATTCCAGTGACTGGAAGCAGGGTTATTGTTACCAGTTCTGGCGCAGCCGTCATAATTCTTTCGTGGTGATGGTGCTTTTGGACAGTATGCATTGGTTTTACCTGAAGAAGATGTGGTAATTGCCATTACATCTGAAACCATGGATATGCAGGAGAATTAAATCTTGTTTGGAAATATTTATTACCAGCTATGCAAGTTGACTCAGTCAGCATTAAATAAAAATGATGCTGCTGCTTCTCAAAAACGATTAACGCAATTGAAGCTTCCATTGCCTGCAAAACCTGATAGTACTTTTAAAATAATTTCTCTTAAAACATTTTCTGGAAAAAGTTTTAAGATAGATTCTAATGAAAAAAAGATAGAAAAATTTCTTTTACTCAAAGAGCACTGTCATTGCACTTACGATCAAAACAAATATGGACTCTTATATTCTTGAATTTTGGGAATGGTCAATGGATCCAGGGGAAAACGACCTTGTTGGGCCCTTCATTAGTGGCAGGCGCAAAAACCATTTTGAAGGATTGCCAGCCATCACAGGTAGCCGGAAGTTATAGATGGAAAGGACCTTCTACTTTGCAAATGCAATTAAGGTATATTGATAGTCCGCATACAGAGATCATGACTTTTATTTTGATGGTGATAAAATATCTGTGGATATGCTCGACAGTTTTAAAAGCTCCTGATAAAAAGTCACATTGAACAGGGAGTCGGTAAGTAAGAGAATGAAACGAAAGTTTGATGAAATAAAAGTCCTTGTCACTCGCAATATCCCTGTTCTTGGTGTTGAGATGCTTGCGTAAAGAAGGATTTTCTGTTACTGCATGGCCGCATGAAAGACCAGATGACTGACCATGAATTAGTTGCTGAGAGTAAAAAGCATAATGTTATTCTTTGCGTAAGTGCCGATAATATCGGCACCGATTTTATAAATACCTGTTCACATCTTGAAATGATCTCGCAGTTTGCTGTTGGCTATGATAATATTGATGTTCCTCTTGCTACAAAACTGGAATACCTATTGGCTATGCTCCCTGGCGCAATGAATGAAGCAACAGCCGATATTGCATTTGGATTAATGATAGCTGTAGCAAGAAAAATTCTTTTATATGCACAAAGGAATTTTAAGAGGAGAATGGACCTATTTCAAACCAAATGCAAATCTTGGGATTGAGTTCAATAATAAAACGCTTGGTATTTTCGGATTAGGCCGTATCGGTACTGGCTATGGCGAGACGTTGCAAAGGAGCTTACAACATGAATATTATTTATTGTAACAGAAAAGCAAATCCTGATGCCGAAAAACTTTATGGTGCTAAACAAGTGAGTTTTGATGAATTGTTGCAGCAAAGCGATGTGATCTCCGTTCACTCAGTTATGAGTAAAGAAACCAAAGAAATTTTTGATAAGCATGCGTTCAACAAAATGAAGCCCACCTCAATTTTTATAAATACTGCAAGAGGAGGCATTCATAATGAAAAGGATCTTATTGATGCTTTGAATAACGGCACTATCTGGGGTGCAGGGCTTGATGTTACTAATCCTGAACCAATGAAGAAGGATAATCCACTTTTAGAAATGGAAAATGTTTGTATCCTGCCATCATATTGGTTCTGCAACAATAGAAGCAAGAAATGAAATGTCAAGAATGGCGGCAGAAAATATCATCCAGTTTTATAAGAATAATTTTATTCCGAACCTCGTGAACCCGGAGTTTTTGAAAAATAGAACATAAGTTATCTTAAATAAAACTTGAATTCTTCTATGGATCTTTCAAACCAAAGCCTTTATTAAATACAATGGACAGGGTTTCTGAGATCTTGTTCGGCATATAATGACTCCTCACTTTTACATGTTCTATTGGTATTGCTAATGCAAAAATACAGAAATAAGACAATTGATAATAGCAGCAGATCAGCTGTAATATCGCATGGGGATTAGTGGATGCAATAAGTTATATCGTTAGTACTATTGTGCAACGAAGCAGGAACAAAACTATCCTGGATTCCGTTCTAACAACTTTAGATGCGGATAAAGAGCGAGAAAGTATATTTCTGATTCATTGCCACCTTCTATAGCTTCAGTACTTGAGCAGAGAAGAACTGGAACAAATAAGAAAAAATTAGCGGAAGCTACCAGGTTCGACATTGCAAGTGAGGCTAACAACGAGGGATCTTAAAAGATCGCGTGATGATCTTTTTCCTGATGCTTATCTCTGCTTTTCCAATTGTTACTACCTTTTATTTTTTATTCGTGATACGCAACTGGCATTACGTGATCTCAAACATAGTTCGCTATTGTGCTGATGTTTTTTTGCGGATGGTCGCTGGCGAAATATGTCGGTTCAATAAATGGATAATGAGTTTTGGACTGACCTTTAGTTGGAATTGTATTGGTTTTAATAACTATTGTTTTAGGAGGTTAATCATGCGTAAAAATATTTATTGCTGCTGCTTGGATTTGTATCGATCAAACTATTTTGCCCAGGAAACTGTAACTGACTCAACTCAATTCAAAATGGAATTTTTCAGCATGGGCAGAATATTTCATAATACCGGGAGAGGAAGATTTTTTTAATCCTACTATTTATGCACGAAGTGACAACACTTCATTTCTGAAGGCAGGTATAATTATGAAGATCAGGAACACGCGTCTTCAGTTTTTGCGGAGGATGGAGATTCAAATTTGGTAAAGGAGTCAAATTTGTGATGGTGCCCATGGACAGGAATGTATATTTGGAAACACAGATGGCATTGCCCCGGGACTTGAACTGGAGATCAGGTATAAGAAATTTGATCTCTATTCAGAAAGCGAACACGTCTTTGATTTCAGCGCGTAAAGAGAATAATTTTTTCTATATGTATTCCGAATTAGCCTTTTAGACCCATCGAGGCTATTCGGTACCGGCAAGGATCAGACACAACAGAACAAGATGTATATGAAAACAGACCGAGAACTTAACATGCGTGGATGTGGTTATGGAGAATATTATTTCGGAAGATTCAGGGTTGGTGCTTTATTTCAACCCGTTTGCAATGATAATTTCTTACTTGCTTCTTTCAGCGTCGATTTTTGAACTTATCTATTAAGGAATAATACCCACAAAACGGCCAGCAATGGTCCAAGTATTGCGTGATCAAAACACCTCCAATTCTAAAATCCTTTGTTCCAGCATTCCAGTGCTGTATACAATTGCATTGGGAGGTGTGGATACCGGAAGAAATAATGCTGTAGAAGTTGCCAGGCCAATAGCTAAGGCGACCTGTGATTCAAAACCAATAAGAATAGCCATCCCAATGGAATTAACACCGTAGCTGTAGCTGAGTTACTCATGATGTTTGAAAAGATCATCGTATGCATAGGTACAGGATAAAAAATGAAAGCTGTAGTAGTAACATCCAATGTCCTTAATTGACTTTGCATACTGACTCATTATTCCTGTTGATTGAAGCGCCTCACCAAGTGATAATCCACCTGCCACCAAAAGAAGAGTGTCCCATGGCAAGGTTCTTATATCATCGGCATTGTCGAGTCACTCCTGTCAAGAGTAAGCGCTACAATTGGAATTGCAGAAATTGCGGCAACGGTAATTCCATGAACAGAACTTGTTAACCAAAACAATATTGTAACAATTATTACAACCAGAACGATCCTGCGTTGAATAGTTGGTTCTTTTGTCGTTTCGCTTGTTCGTTTGTTCATAAACTCAAACGAAACTGGTGCAGCTTTTTTACAAACACTTTAAGTAAACAAAGCAGCTGATCGCAGTGAGTGCTATTGCAACCGGCACACCATAGAACATCCAGCTGCAAAATCAATTTTCACTCCTGAATTCTCTAATATCCCTGCAGCAATTGCATTTGGAGGAGTCCCGATAATGGTACTCCATTCCACCCACAGTGGCTGAAATAGATATACCTAATAGCAAAGCTTTACTGAAACCCGATTTTCCTACAGAAGCTACCAAAGGGCATAATGGCCGCAACTACCATGGCGGCTGTTGCTGTATTTGACATCAGCATGGACGCTGTCATGGTGGTGAACATTACGGCAAGTAAGATATTCTTCGGTTTGGTTCCTGAAAGTAACAGTGTAGCTCTTAAAAGTTGTTGATCCAATTTTGTCTTTGTCATGGCAGCAGCCATAACAAAAACCTCCGAGCAATAACCAAAATAATACTGCTCGAAAAAGTATTTACATACCTGTCAATCTTTTGCGGAGCTGAATTAAGGTTGGGGATTGCCTAAAGTAAAAACCAGGTAAGCAATTATGAACAGGCTTACGGCGAAAGGAGGGATCGCTTCAGTTATCCATAAACCGATCGCAAAGAACATTAAAAAAGTACATATAATTGAGAGTCGGTGAATTGAGGTTCCTTAATAAGAAAAGTTAACTGCTAAGGCAACAACTGCTGATCCTAAAAAGAAAGGATCGATTTTCTTCTTTTCTTTTTTCATCTGAGACCGTAGTTGGTCTCGCTCATTTTGCAGATCGATTTTAAATTAAGGATAAACGTGGCTTGAAATTAGAAACTGATCTATGAATTTATTAAGATAGTTTGTAGAATGAAGTTGTTCTCCTACATAAATTGTAAATTGAATACGGCTTTCAAAGAATTGAACTTTTCCTTTCATGCCATACCTATCCAGAACTACCATAACCATAAATAAGTTCAAACCGCATAACTTCTAGTCATATACCAGTTGATCATTGGAGTGATCCGCCACATCTGACCTCCCTTTATATTACCATCATTTAAATTGAGTGTAGAAGCAGTAACGCACAGCTTCAATTTCTCCTAATCCTCCTTTAAATACCGATTTTTTTACAGGCACGAATCCAAAAATGCTTCCTTCTGTTCTATAAGGACGTGTGCTACCTGTGATGGAGTAGGCGATCATTACATTACCACCAGAGAATTTATGATCACCTTTGTCACTATAAAAATTATGCGTAATAACTTCGGAGCCGATAGTAAAACGTTTATTATGTGTAGTATACCTCTCCCCGATATGATCTTGAATGATCGGCATCAAATGAACCCGTATTAATAAGTTGAGGTGTATTATTCGATTCAGGTCTTGACTTTAACGTCATCTTTCCATCAAGAGGTTTTGCATACCGCAGGTTGGCAGCAATATGAAGTGTTTGTTTCTTTTCCGGATCGTTGATCGGTAACCAACCAATGCGGGCCACATACTGCCATGCAAAAGTTGAAAAGCTTTGGCCTTTTGAAATGAAATCATTAAAATATCCCAGGTTCCAGAATATTTTTGATTTTGGCAACATGCCAAACCATTTGATCCCATCCGCCAAAATTGGAATCACATCTAATGCCATCTGTCGTTCATATCCCCATGGAGAGTGGCCATTCATCACTTTTACCATGGAGAAACCTTCTTTTGTACGGCCGACAAAAATGTGTCCTTTCAATTCAGGCACTCCAATGGTGATACCCGGATTCACGCATCATCCAAACTTTTTCATTACCATCATACATGTAAGCAAACTTCCATGCGATAGTCTCTTTTTAGTTTAGTAAGCACACCACTCGCCCAGTATCCGGAAATCTCTTGTTTTTACATTTTGAATCTATATCGATGTTCGCGGTATCCATTTGTTTTTTGAAAACATCATCCTGGACTATATGTGGAAGCATCACGCAATATAACCAAGCCCTATTCTAAAAGTTGAATAAGGTCCTTTGAATTCGTTGGGCGGTAATTTTTAGTAATTGAGTCTTCGGACTTTCGCTTTTCAATGGGATAATTCCTTCTGGTACCAGTCGGGAACTGTTTTCTTTTCCTGAGCAAATGGATAGATAAGGTAACAACAGAAACGCTGCCACCGTCAAACATAGCAGTGGCAGCGTTTCAAATGATCCCTTTTACTTTTAATTTTTAAAGAGTCTTTAATTAATTTCAAGGGTCTGTTATTTTATAAGGTTTATGGTTTTTAAAATTACTGCTTTTGTCCTGTTAAAGCAGCCGGATCCATTAGTTTCTTGATCTGGTCTTCAGTCAGTAATTTTTTCTCCCGTATAAGTTCAAGAATTCCTTTGCCACTTTGAAGTGCTTCTTTTGCCAACTCAGTTGTTTTTTCATATCCAAGAACAGGATTAAGAGCTGTTACAATTCCTATGGTAGTTTCTAAATAATGTTTTAATACTGTTTCATTTGCTGTAATTCCATCTATACAGTTGTTTGCGGAACAAAGGCATCAACTTATAAAAAAGTGCTTGTGATTCCATGATAGCAGTAGCAACCACCGGCTCATAGGCATTTAATTGCAATAGACCGTCTCGTGATGCTATCGTGACTGTTGCATCGTTGCCCATGACTTTGTAACACACCTGGTTCATCACTTCGGGCATTACAGGATTTACTTTTCCCGGCATGATGGATGAACCCGGTTGAAGTGCAGGTAGATTGATCTCAAAAATACCATTGCGGGGACCTGAACATAAGAAAATCAAATCGCTGCTGATCTTTAGACAGATGTAACAGCTAAGGTTTTTATAGTGCAGAAGAATACATAACAAATGCCTGCATGCTGCTTGTAGCGGCAATCAGATCTTTGGTCCAACGATAGGCTTGCCTGTAATTTTCGCAAGTTGTGCTACACATTTTCAGCATAACCTGGGGCTTGCGGTTAAACCTGTACCAATAGCAGTGGCACCCATATTCACTTCATATAAATAGTCTTCAGCTTTGACGAAGTGCTTCAATGGCTGCATCGATCTGATGAGCCAAAAGCATGAAATTCCTGGCCCAGCGTCATTGGCACCGCATCCTGACCTTCGGTACGGCCCATCTTCACCAGGTTCTTAAATTCTTCTCCCTTTTTGTGAAAAGCCTGCGATAGCAACTCTGCTTCTTTTATCACTTTGTCATTATGCAATAACAAGGCGACATGAATAGCGGTAGGGTACACATCGTTTGTTGACTGACCCATGTTCAGATCATCATGTGGTTCAATAAACTGGTATTCTCCTTTTTTATGACCCATCATTTCAAGGGCAATATTTGCCAGCACTTCATTGGCATTCATATTGGCAGATGTTCCTGCACCACCCTGGTACAGGTCTGTCAGAAACTGATCATGATATTTTCCATCGATCACGGCCTGGCAGGCTTTCTCAATGGCATCCATTCTTTCTTTTTTCATTCTTCCTACTTCCGTATTAGCACGGGCAGCAGCCAGCTTTACCATGGCATAAGCCTTTACGTAGTCAGGATAAAAATTTGTTTTTACTCCGCTGATCTGGAAATTCTCAAGTGCCCGCAGTGTTTGTACTCCATAGTAAGCATCAAAAGGAATTTCCTTTTCACCCAGCAAGTCATTTTCTGTACGGGTTTTTTGTGCCTGTGTAAACTGAAAGCAAATAAGCATCAGTAAAGGCAGTATAATAAATTTTATCTTGTTCATTTTATTTTAATTTTTGGTCGGAATAAATAACATGTTCCAGATTAATTGCGCCCAGATGATATATTCTGGGTGCAATTGAATTCAGCATATCAGTTCAGCTTCTGATCAATACTTAAAGAAAAATTCCTGAAGTTGTTTTTTATCTTTTGTCTTTGTCAGGCCAAGCATCAATAATATCCTTGCCTTTTGAGGAGTAAGATCATCAGAAACGATGGTGCCAAGTTCGTCATCATTGATCTCATCATGAAGCACAACCCTGCCGGAAGGAGTACGGCTTGCACGGCAAACAATAATACCTGCTGCTACTGCTCGTTTCACTGCATCCATATAAGCTTTGTTGAAATTGCCATTTCCAACACCTGCGATCACAATTCCATCTACTTTTTAGCTAATCAGCATATCAATCTGGTCAGATGGTGCATCAGCATACATGTAAACAATATCCACTCTTGGTAATTTTGTATCGTTTGTAATTGCAACTGGACTTTTTGGCTTTACCTCCCGCTCAGAACTTGAATAATATTCTACTCTGCCATCATAAGCCTGGCCAACAGGACCTGTATTAGGAGATCCAAAAGCATTTGTCTTTGTTGTACTCAGTTTCATAACATCTCTTGCATCAAATATTCCTTCATTAAAGCTTACCAATACGCCCCGGCCTTTGCTCTTAGGATTAATAGCTATCGTAATTGCATCATACAGATTTTTGGGCCATCTGCACTGATGGCTGTTGCCGGACGCATAGAACCGGTAAGTACAACCGGTATATCGGTCGTAAGAGCCAGGTCAAAAAGTAAGCGGTTTCTTCCTGTGTATCGGTACCATGTGTTATCACAATACCATCTGCTTCCTTATTCTTAGCAATTTCATTGATACGAACGGCCAGTTTTTTCCATATATCAATGGTCATATCCTGGCTGCCTACAGAGGCAACTTGTTCACCGGTTATAGTTGCAATTTTTTTACCGATGGTATTGCTACCAATAAGATCATCAATAGGAATTTTTCCGGCTGTATAACCGGCCCTGTCAGCAGATGCTCCTGCTCCCGCAATTGTTCCTCCGGTTGCTAAAATGATAACTCTTGGTAATTGTGCATTGACTTGTGCGATGATGATAACGAACGCTAAAAGTGAAACTAGCTTTTTCATGTTTTTAATTTTTGATTAATGGTCTGATGAAAATTTCTCTCAATGAGAATAGTCACCAAATGATGTAAATAAATTTTTAATTAGTCGAAGGGTTCATAATTTTGTAGTCGTGGGTCGCAGTGTTTTTGTAGTCGTGTATTAACAACATATTTATAGATCGTACAATCTCAATGATTTTCGTTTCTATGCAAAGTCTCAATGCAGAGTTGTTGATTAAAGCCAAATAGCTAAAACAATGCTTTTCGCTTCTTGTAGAGGTTCAGCAGGGTGTTCACTGATCAAAGCCAAATAGCTAAAGCTATTTCACAAATAAATCTTCTGACTTTACCAGGAATTTTGGTTTATATACGCTGTCTTCATGGGAGGGAAAGGAGATTGGATAAGTCAGGGCGGATTCTATAATGTTAAGGTAAATAAAATACTTGGATTGCTCAAAATCTTTTGGTAATAATTGTGTTTGTTAATTCTGATGTTTGACACTTGTTTCCATATCTTTTTCAAATGAACTACAAAGCTGGTTGTGATTTTTCTTCTTAGCTTTTTTTCTGGTATTACATCCACCAAGACATGCAAATGGTGGAGTAAAAAGCATGACACCGAATTCAAACCCTGCCTCCATTATTGCCGTTAATTTCATTTCCATAAGTCAGCGCAAAAACAGCATATTCGACTGGGTTCCCAGCGCCAGCCAAATTTGTATTCGGGAACGGATTTATTTTCTCCAATGGAACCAAAAATTTCTGCTACAATAGATCCCTTCTCATTCCATGGATACCATGCCAACCGGGTAGAATAAGTAAATGCATAAGCAGTTTTCTCATCTACTCCATAGTGCCTGGTCATACTTGCTCCCGGCATAAGGTCCCATTGCAATCTGTTTTTCATAAATGGAAAGGTTACCGGCGCATTCATCCAATAGGTTTGAAATGCATCTTTACTCCTGTCTTCGCCATCAAAGTGTACCCGAAACATTCCGGTACCGGCTTTAACGGCTGCGCCGCCGGTCTTTGTTTTATTTTCATAAAACATATACTTCATATAGAATGATGTGGAATATCCATCATCAGTTGTCTGCATCACCATCATCATTGTATAAGTAAGCAGCCATGGTAAATTCCCATTTAGGAAAAGAGAATAAGTGTTCATCAGCATCGAATTTCTTTGCCCATAGGTTGGGATCAGGGTGATGGTACCATGAGCTTTTGACAATCCAGCTATCAGAATTGAATTGTTGCGCTTTGGTTTCACTAAGAAATAAAACCATCATGCAAATAAAGTTTACCGCTATCAACTTTGGCGGCATACACTTTTTCAATGCAGATTTTTTCATAGATAAGGTTTATTGCATTAAAAATCTTTACACCTGTTCTTTTAATAAATGCTCCATGTGTTCCTTGTTGTTAACTGGATCTATTTTCATTGAAGACATGATATCCGTTCCAATCGTGATCGTCGTTCCTGTTTGATCCGTCTTTATAAAGACCCAAAGTTCCACCTGCTGCACTTTTATATACACTCATTGCCTGCGGCATTTAATCTGCCAGCTCCTGTCTTTTACGGATACATGTTTACACCACCACCTACTTCCCATGGATGTTCTTTTGAAATTCATCCCAGAAAAAAGAATTGATCGGCATAAAGACAAGAGTTTTGGAATGATCATGTGTGAAAGTTGCAAACGTATCCATAGTCGTTGATAGTATTGATCGGCACAGGGCCATTGTGAAGCAAACTTTGAAAGCTTACGTCCGTATACTCCAAATAGGCATTAAATCCTTTATACTTTACGCCAAGATCGACAGCCGCAAACTGATCTACATCCAGCATTATCAACAGTTACGTTATCTGCAAGTGCACCAGTTTCAAAAAACAAAACCCATCGGTCATTCTCACCTGAGTGTTATCTGGGTGAAGGGTGCCTCACTATTATTGAAACCTGGTCTTCACGGCTATGAACATAAGAAGCACCAAAACGAGTAGCTGGTTTGTCATGATGCTCAAAATCGCCAACTCCACCTCTTGGCCCATATTCACCTGTTGTTGGCATCCACCAGATAGTGGCACTTCTTTTGAAAGATCCCTTGTAAGATTGCAGCTGCTTTAATTCCTAAGCTACTCAAATTGTTTCCAAGCATCAAGTTATATCTCAGTCTCGGAACAATTTCTCCCGTCATCCGAAACCCCATTAGTAAATCCTCCACTCAATGCGTCTTCGCCCATTGTACGGTCAGTCGATGCATAGAAAGGGAAAGGTCCCCGCATTGAACGCACTGACAAATTTGGGTCCTACGCCAATACCAATGCTTGAAATGTTTATTTAATTCATATTGAATATTTCCATATATCAATGATTGTTGAGTTGTGAAAACTGGTCCATACGAGTAGCAGCTAAGTTGAGTTTCAGGAGTACCCAGCCAACCTGAAAACCATATCATAGTTCTGATGCCAGAAAAAATCATTTCGCCCAACAAATCTCATGAGGTCTTCCAAGATGATCATGCCATGTTTGTATGTCGGGCTAATTGATTCAGATAACGGGCAATAGCATAAATACTGATGTTAATGGGTACCGAATTTGGTTCTTACCATATCAAAGCCTCTTCCAGGCGTAAATTCCTCGGATGCAACATTTTACAGGTGGTATCCTTTACTGCTCCCCTTTTCATAAGAACTATTTGAGAATCCAAAACAGGTGGTCTCATTCTGCGCAAAAATATTAATGGAAACAAAAAGGCTACGGTTGATAAAATAATCGTTTGTTGATAGCGTTTTAACTATTTTCATGCAGTATGGTTTATTGTTATTAATTTGAAAATATCCTTTCAATTTTTTTCGATACCTGAAGACGGAGTTGGTGGTGGGATCTTTTTGGATCATTTACATGAGCTTTTTCCCAGGCTCTTACTTTTACTCTTGCAGCATCAAACAACCGCTCATAGTTACCTTTCAATAATTTTTGTTTTGCTTCAGGTGTAAGTTTATCAAATAATGGCTTATACATATCCAATATCTTCAGATAAGATGCTCTGGTCAGATGGTGCCACTTCATCAGTGCCCATTAAAAAACGATCAGGATATTTATTGATAACGGCTGCTGTATTTGCTGTTGCTTCGGGTGTTTCAGTTACATACTTGGCTACTTCTGTCCATGAAATATCAATATAGATATTACCTGATTGCGGATTTGCAAGTGCTTTATCCAGCATTGCCATTTGATCTTTTATCGGACGAACAATTCTTCCTACTCCGCAATGCGCCCATATAATTGGTGTATTACGATGTCTTGCAAACAAGGCTTTGATCTGTTCAATATCCCAGTTCTCCTGTCCTGATTTTGGAAATGGCATATTGATGTCATTATGCAGGATAACAAGCAATCCTGATTCAGCGCAGAAATCAAGTATGCGATCAAGTGCGGGATTATTTAATGTAGCAACAGGACCCGCAACTTTAGAAGAAACAAATTCTTTATGAATTGAAAATTCGCCAATGCCTGTAAATACTCCGGGAAATGTTGTCAATACTCTTTTAATATGATCGGTGGCATACATATCAGCAGGATTGAAGCCGGTGATCATCGGATCAAATCTTGCCTGTTGTTCTTTGTAAGCGATTTGTACGCCATCGCTATATAGGCATCAGTGAAAGAATAATAATAAAGCGGATCATCACTTGCACAGGTAATAAGTAGACGAAAATTTCCGCTGTTGTTGTAATTCCACATTTGCTGAAGTGGAATACCAAACAAAGCGACACGTCCAACTTTGTTTCCCATTATTTCAAGAAACTTGTGAATGTCTGTTCCTTCCTGTACATAGTTTGTCAAATGAAAATGCGAGTCATTAAGCAAAACTGAATCTTTACTGCCCTGTGCCAAAACCAATTATTTGAAAACAGGGATAAAAAAATAGAGGAACAATAAGCCTGATAAAAAGGTTTTTAATTTCATAAGTTAGGTAATGATTATATTGAAGTTATATAAATTGATCAACACTAATGCCCTGTTGAAGAAAAATTAACCAGGCAATTATTTTATTAACTGGATCTCTGAACCTGCCTTTGAAAAGAAAGGTCAACATGATATTTAGTAGAAAACAACCGGTCCTTTATGATCGCGACCGGTTGTTTTTGTTGTTATGTTAGTAGTTTTATTTTTTAGGAGTGATCTGGTAAGGATTTACTCCTAATTGTTCAATTATGTATTTAATGGTCTGAATTGCTTTTGCACTATTTCCAGCAGGTGTTAATGGAGGAGAGATAACTGCAATTCCAAACTTGCCGGGAACTACAGCAATGATACCGCCACCAACTCCGGATTTAGCAGGTGCACCTGTTGCATAAAGCCACTGACCTGAGTCGTCATATAAACCTGCTGTTGCCATTACCGGTAAAACGTATTTTACTGTTTCAGCAGAATACACATACTTTTTTGGTAACAGGGTTTACTCCGCCATTGGCAAGTGTGCCCGCCATTACTGCAAGATCTTTTGCATTCACACTGATAGCGCATTGTTTGGTATAAATATCAGTGGACTGCACTGGATCAAAAATACATTCTGCCATAAGCCAAAAGCAGATGGGCGATGGCCTGGTTGCGAAGATTATCTCCGGCTTCGCTTATATATACAGGCATATCAAGAGAAAGTTGTCTGCCTGCAAAATCACTGTGAACCTGGAGAATGCTTTTCCATTTAGCAGCAGAGTCTGCTCCTTTTATAAGACTGGTTGATGCAATTGCTCCCGGATTTACCAATGGATTAATTTCTTTTCCTTTCTGCAGTTCAACAGCAACGATCGAATTAAATCGCATACCAGTAGCATCTACACCAATTTTATCCATAATAAACTTTGGCTCCATTTTCTTCTATCACTTTAGCCATCGTAAACACTTTGGAAATAGACTGAATTGATACGGCGCTTTTCAGATCGCCTTTGGTGTATACCTGGCCATCCGTTGTTACGATCGCAATTCCATAAATGTTTGGATCTACAGTGGCTAACTCTTTGATATAATCTGCATTCTTTCCTTCTTTCAGATTCTTGAATTTTTCATATGCATCATTTAATGCTTTTTCTATTTGCTCTTTGGTTTGCGTGCTTTTAATACCGGAGTACCGATAAAAAGCAAGGAGTGTGAGCAGGAAGATTGCTTTCAAGAAATATTCTTTTTCATCTTACTAGCTTTTTGATTAATGAAGGTTTGGGTCAATATTGTGTTTGGTCTTTACAGGAAATCCCGGATCATTTCTTATAGAACGCTCTCCGATAAAATTATATTTAAAAGAGAATTGGACTTTAGTGATCGATGGTGAAAGGTACTGGCTGGCGGTAGCGTTGAAATTTTCACGATCACCGTATTGAAACTCTACGCCCATCATTGCGTTCTTAACGGGATAGTACAGAAGGTTCCACAACTATGTATGTTTAGGCCTCTTTTAAAGCATCGTTAGTTTGTCCATCCGGAGTTGTCAATATCAATGGATGAATAGCCAACAGCAGTACTGAATTTTTCATTCCAGTTAATATCAAGGAGACCTACCAGGCGCCGGTAACCGGCAAAGCCACACCTTCGATCGGGGTTGCTGGCGACTACCCGGTTTCCTGATGCACAACATCCACGGGTGCATCACTGGTCATATAGCGTTTGAACTACCTTCTCCATACAGCGCCGATCCGTACGCGGAAAAGTGACATCTCTTACCTATTTTAATATTCGTGCTCAGATTGACGACCCCATCCCAGTTGCATCGCCGGAGACAGACTGCAGGAGCTACGTTGTGCTGATCTTCCCATTCCATTTTGCGTGCAATGCCAGCCAGTTCCAGCAACAACCCCATTTTCCCGCATGCCGCAGATTATTCTGGGTAGACAGGTCTGGCAATGGAATCTTGGTTTCAGACGTTTGCCAGCTCGATCCGCCCGGGCATATTGACCCTGGTCTGCACTGGCACCTGGTCTTTCCAGTGCAATTGTTAAACTGAGAGTCACCTGTGATCGGCATATAGCGTATTTGCACATTTCTAAAGAAAGCCATCCCGGTTGGGCCCCAATATTCCACCGTGTTTGGAAATACATCGATATCCATGAACGGACTCCAATATTGACCAACACCAAATTTTCCGAGTTCTGCATATGCATGTCTTAAACGTATAGTGGTTTGACCGGCATCTACACCGGTTCCAAACATTTCAAATTCAAAATGTGTTTTCAATTCACCAATGGGAGTTTCAAAATAATTCTTGAATACCCAAACGAGTTTGGCGAACGGAGAAATAAGAAGTTTCCATCCGTACCATACTGGTTCTTGAAGGTTGGTAATTTAGTCGGGCGAACTACGCTTCAAACCAGTCTGGATGGATCTGGTCAAAATTATGACCGGCATCCATCATAATGAAATCCATAGATCTCCATGGTTTTTCTTTTCTCTGGTTCCTGTGCAGTTTGCGGCGATGAGACTGCACATTGTAATAAAGGCTAATAGAATTTTTGATTTCATAAACAAGTGATTTAATGTTTAATGTTAGAAGATTAATAACCTATCTTTTATTTAAATTGATTGATAAGTTCAAATTAAAGTCTTAAAAATATTACAACTAACCAATAATCACAAAGTACAGGGTACAAATTAATAATCATTCAAGATGATTATTATGATACTAATCAGTAGTAGTAGGTTTCAAATTGCAGGTTCCTGTTGGCTTAAACAATGAAAACTTCCTAAGCCCCAGATAATTTCAGTGGAATCAATGCCGATAACTTCTCGTTCAGAAAAACATTCAGAAATTATTTGCAATGCCCGATCGTCTTTTTCAGAATTAAAGATAGGAACAATTACGTATTTATTGCAAATAAAAAAATTGGCATAGCTGCAGGGAAGACGTTGACCCTCATATTCCAAATGATCTGGCATAGGGAGCTCAACAATGTTTAATTGCTTGCCATTTAGCAGGCGCATTGCTTTAAGTTGTTTGAGATTTTTTCAAGCAATGCATGGTTTTCATCGTTTACATTTTCTTCTACCACAGTAATTACAGTATCCTCATTTACGAAACGAACTGTGTCATCAATATGGCCGTCCGTATCATCACCTACAATTCCTTCATCTACCCAAAGCACTTGTTCCTGCCCGTAATAGTTGATACAAGATATTCTTCGATCTGTTTTTGATTTAAATGAGGGTTACGATTTTGATTCAATAAACAAAGAGTTGAAGTTATTACTGTGCCCTTTCCATTAAAATCAACTGAACCGCCTTCCATAATAATTCCCGGATGATAAACGGGAATATTATAATGCTGTGCAATTTTGTTGGAATAATATCATCCAGGTCACAGGGAAGATATTTTCCACCCCAGGCATTATAATTCCAGTCAACAATTACTTTTTTTATATCAGCCTTGGGATTTATTAAAAATGCCGGACCATGATCACGACACCATGCATCATTGGTTGGATGAAAGAAAATTCTACTTGTGTCAGATCCACTCCTTCTTTTTGTAAGCAGCTTATTGCAAAAGCTTTCATTGCTTCATCATTCACATTGATGCGAACCTTTTCACTCTGCGCCAAATATTTTACAAAGCGGCTATAGAAAGGATAAATGGTATGAATTTTTCCCGGCCATGATGCTTCCTTGTGAGGCCAGCTTAGCCATGTGGCAACATGTGGAGCAAATTCAGCGGGGAAGTAGTAACCGAGATCTTTTGGTGTTTTTAAGTCCGGAAGTCCGGAAGACGGAAAGTCCGAAAGAATGTTTCTTCAATGTTGATCAGTTTTTATTTTAATGAATTTCTTAAGCGCATTTATCATGACAAGAATCTCTTCACACATCTTATATATCTTTTCAAATATCTTTATCACTATATATCCTCTTCGTTTGTGCTAAGATAGATACAACTCAACAACTTCAATATTTGATCGTAAGAGCAATGGCAAGAAATCTATTAAATTCAGGATTTGATTCTGACCAGTTGAGCCCTTCAGCGATATTTAATGAAACTGAATCGGCAGCTCTTTTTATTTGTGATGCCAAAACATAGATCTCATCTTTAGGAAATGTTTTTGTAAGTTGATTCACTTCATCTGAAAGATCAAGTGACTTTTGCCAAACAATTAATTTTTCAAATTTAAATGCCATGGTTCAAAATTTTAAGGTTAAGAAATAATAGTTACCACTTAATTCAGAACCTTAAATTATTTAGAAATGTACTTTCCGACTTCCGGACTTTCTGACTTCCTGATCTATTCTTCATCAATAAATCTTTGGGTAATGGGTTGATATGAATCTATTCTCCTGTCTCGCAGGAACGGCCAATGTGTTCTGAAGAAATCTGTTTTAGCAGTATCAATTTCTACTACAGCATACTTCTTCATTTATCATGTGATGCTTTATATATTAAAGTACCAAAAGGATTTGACTACAAATGAGCCACCCCAGAATTTCATTGCACCGTCTTGTTCCAAGCCAACACGATTCACACTTACCACATGCACGCCATTGGCAACTGCAGTGACTGCGTTGAATGGTTTGCCATGCATTGTATTGTTCTGTATTGGTTGCTTCATCTTGTGAAGTAGCCCAGCCGATAGCTGTTGGATAAAATAATATTTCAGCACCCATCAATGAAGTAATTCTTGCAGCTTCAGGATACCATTGATCCCAGCAGATCAACACACCAAAAGTTGCATATTTTGTTTTGAAAACTTTATATCCCAGGTCACCGGGAGTGAAATAGAATTTTTCATAATAAGCAGGATCATCGGGTATATGCATCTTCCTGTATTTACCGAGATAAGAACCATCTGCATCTAATACAGCTGTTGTATTGTGATAAATGCCTTGTGCTCTTTTTTCAAAGAGAGATGCAATGATCACAACATTCAATTCTTTTGCCAGTTTGCTCAATGCATCTGATGAAGGGCCTGGTATAGGTTCAGCCAGTTTGAAATTTTCATAATCTTCCACATCGCAGAAATAAAGAGAGGTAAACAATTCCTGCAAGCAAACGATCTGTGCACCCTTTGCAGCAGCTTCTTTTACTTTTCCTATTGCCTTTTGCAAATTCGCTTCTTTATTGTTCGAACAACTCATCTGCACCAAACCAACTTTTACTTTTGACATCTGTGATATTATTTTAAATAAAAATGCCCCGCTGTTAGCGAGGCAAAACTAACTAAAAATCAGTTATAGAACATTTTAAACTAAGATAGCTGAACAGCGTATTATCCTTGCTCAATTCAGTATAGCCAATATGATATTTATTCAGATTGTTTAAAAGAGCATCATAATCTTCACGGCTCTTCAATTCTATACCAACCAGGGCTGGTCCTGCTTCCTTATTATTCTTCTGCATGTACTCAAATCTTGTAATGTCATCAGTGGGGCCAAGCACATTGTTTACAAATTCCTTTAAAGCGCCGGGACGTTGCGCAAAAATTGATCAGGAAATAATGTTTGAGCCCTTCATATTGCAGGCTTCTTTCTTTGATCTCCTGCATGCGATCAATATCATTATTGCTTCCGCTAACAATACAAACAACAGTTTTGTATTTTATTTCATTGGCAAAATCATCCAATGCTGCAATAGATAATGCACCTGCTGGTTCAACCAGCAATTGCATCTTCATTATATAATTTTAAAATGGTTGAACAAACTTTTCCTTCGGATATAAGGTGCATATCATCTAATACTTCCTTGCAAATAGGAAAAGTAATATCGCCGACTCTTTTTACAGCAGCACCATCAACAAAACGATCAATATTATCCAACGTAACAGGTGAACCTTTCTTTAATGCTTCATACATTGCCGGTGCACCTTCAGGTTCCAGTCCTATGATCTTTGTTTTGGCGAATAAGTTTTGAAATAAGAACCAACACCTGCACACAATCCACCACCACCGATCAGGAGAAATAAATAATCTACATAGTTCAGATCTTCCAGTATCTCAACTCCAACCGTTCCCTGTCCTTCAATGATCCTGTGATCATCAAAAGGAGGAATGAAGACCATGCCATTGTCCTCCGTATATTTTTGCAATAATAGCGCAATCATCAAATGTATCACCAACCAATTTTATTTCCACATTGCCATCGCCATGCATTTGTGTTTGTTTCACTTTCTGATTAGGAGTGATGGTTGGCATGAATACAACACCTTTTGCATTTAGCTTTTTGCAACTGAATGCAAATCCCTGTGCATGATTACCGGCACTGGCACAAACAACACCTCTCTCCAATTGTTCTTTTGGCAGGGTGCTCATCATATTGTAAGCGCCGCGTAGTTTATAACTTCTCACTACCTGCAGATCTTCCCGTTTCAAAAAACATTACAATCATATTTTTTGAAAGATGGGTGACTTCGCTGCAAAGGAGTTTTTGTTACGATCTTTTTCAATCGTAACGCTGCGCCAGCAAAATCTAACCCCCCGCCCCATATAGGGAGGGCTTTGAAAATTTCCTTTATTTGAGATTACTTTTTCCATTTCAATTTTCTTCTCTTAATGGTGGTATTTATGCTACTGCTTCAGCTTTTTCTTTTCTGTTTTTGCAGGTTGATTTTCCGGACGCAATGAACGAACAGTTTTACCTGCCTGCCATAATTCACTTTCACGTAATTCTTTTAATTCTTCTTCCAGTTTTTCCCTGTAATCAGGTTTGCTGTTGCTATCAATTGAACGTTGACTTTCTTTGCCCGCTGCAACACTTTCATATAGTTCTTTAAATACAGGTGCTGTTGCATCACGGAATTTTTCCACCAATCCAATGCACCACGTTGTGCAGTTGTTGAACAGTTGGCGTACATCCAATCCATTCCATTCTCAGCAACCAATGGCATCAATGATTGTGTTAATTCTTCAACTGTTTCATTAAATGCTTCAGAAGGAGAGTGGCCCTTATCGCGCAATACCTGGTATTGTGCAGCAAAAATTCCTTGTATCGCACCCATCAATGTTCCTCTTTCGCCAGTAAGATCAGAGTAAACTTCTTTCTTGAAATCTGTTTCAAATAAATAACCACTACCAACAGCAATACCGAATGCAATCACTCTGTCAAATGCTTTACCAGTTGCATCCTGGAAAATAGCGTAAGAACTATTCAAGCCGCGACCTTGTAAGAACATTCTGCGCAAAGAAGTTCCTGAACCTTTAGGTGCCACTAAGAATACATCCACATCTTTCGGAGGAATAATACCGGTTTGCTCATTGAACGTGATCCCAAACCCATGAGAAAAATATAATGCCTTGCCTGGAGTTAAATGTTTTTTTACAGTTGGCCATAAAGCAATTTGTGCAGCATCACTCAACAGGTAACATATAATAGTACCACGCTGCAATGCTTCTTCAATTTCAAACAATGTTTCGCCGGGCACAAAACCATCACGGACCGCTTTATCCCATGTCTTAGAATTTTTGCGTTGACCAACAATTACATTGATACCATTATCTTTTTGATTCAATGCCTGGCCAGGACCCTGCACACCATAACCAATTACTGCTACAGTTTCGTTCTTTAATACTTCCTGTGCTTTTGCCAGGGGAAATTCTTCACGGGTTACAACGTTTTCTGTTGTGCCGCCGAAATTTAATTTTGCCATTGTATTTGTTTTAAACTTTTAGAAATTTTGTTTTTGTTATTAAGACCGGAAGTCAGTAAGTCGGAAAGTCCGGAAGACAATTTCAATTATCGGGAATATTCTTTCCGACTTTCGGTCTTTCCTGACTTTCTGACTACATACTAAATACTTTCTCATTCTCACTCAAAATTCATTCTCTACTACTTCTTCACCCGGTTCTTTGTATTCAAATGATTTTAATTTTTTATGAAAACCGTCACTGTTTTTTATGATCGCCACTCTTGCACTCCTGACAAATTCAATTAATCCATATGGTTCCAAAACTTTAATGAAAGAATCAGTTTCTTCACGTTGCCCACTTACTTCAAATACAGTATAATCTTTTCTTATTACGACTGCTTTCGCTCCAAACTGGCTAAGTAACCGTTCTACTTTTACTTCTTCCGCAATAATATCAGTGGGCACTTTATATAAGGCCAGTTCCTGCCAAACGATCTCTTCATTGGTGTTATAATAAGCTTTTAATACTTCTACCTGTTTTTCAATTTGGCGGCATAGTTTACGTACTACATCTTCCACTTCATTAATGACGATCGTAAAGCGATGCACACTTTCGATCTCGCTTGGCGAAGTATTTAAGCTTTCCACATTTATCTTTCTTCTTGAAAAGATAATAGCAATACGGTTCAGTAAACCAATTTGGTTTTCTGTGTAAACTGTTATTGTGTATTCCTGCTTATTCATAAAAATGTTTAAAAATTCGTTTATAATTTCAATCATTTTACTTTTTAGTGATAATAATAATTCCTGTTGACCAATTCATTTTTGTCATCAACAGATCATTCCTGCTTTCTAAACCGCTTATGAACGATCTTACTTTTTCATCATGTCCCAATGGCCAGTTTGGTTGAGGAAGCATATCGTCAATAATATATAAGCCTCCACTGTTTAGCATTGCAATTGTTTCATCAAACAGATCGTATTTACCCGGCATTGCATCTGCGAAAATGAAATCAAATTTCTCAGCTTTATATTCCCTGATCCAGTCGTAAGCATCTGCCAGCATAAATTCAACTCTGCTGTCAACAATATTTTTATTTGCGACACCAATCAATATTTCATTGTTCTCAATTGCGATCAAAGAACTTTTTTCATCCATTCCTGAAACTATCCAGGCTGTTGCCAATCCTGTACCGGCGCCTAATTCAAGAAACCTGCCTGATGGTTTAGAAGCTGCCAGTGTTTTTAATAAACTCCCGGTATATAGATCAGAAGCCATATTAAATTGCAATTCAACAGTAGCTTCCTTTATTGCTTCGTATTCACCTGGAATTCCAGTAATTATTTTATCATCCATACAGGAAATTTATATCTCGTCTTTACTCAATACAACTTCAGCAACACCACGACCTTGCGGCACCATTGGAAATACATTATTTTCTTTACCCACTATTACTTCCAGCAAATAACTTCCGTTATGATCCAGCATTTCTTTCAATGCACTTTTTACATCTTCTCTTTTGCAAATACTTTTTCCTTCAATACCATAACCTTTTGCAACCATTACAAAATCCGGGCTCTGCTATATCTACAAATGAATAACGGTTCTTATGAAACAATTCCTGCCACTGGCGAACCATTCCTAAAAATTTATTATTAAGGATAATGATCTTTACAGTTGGGTTTGAATTGCATGATGGTTCCCAATTCCTGTATCGTCATTTGAATACCGCCATCACCAATGATCGCAATAACTGTTCTGTCCGGTGCACCGTAGCTGGCGCCAATTGCTGCAGGTAATGCAAAACCCATTGTGCCTAATCCACCACTTGTGATATTACTTTTGCTTGAATTATATTCTGCATAACGACATGCTACCATCTGGTGCTGACCAACATCAGTTACGATCACTGCATCACCTTTTGTTAATTCATTGATCGCAGTAATTACTTCACCCATCGTGAGAACTTCTGTATCAGGATTCATTTCTGCCTTGATACATTTTTCTCTGCTTCTTTCTTCATGCAATCATTGAACTTCTGCAACCATTGCGGATAAACTTTCTGTTGAACCAATTCAGTTAATAACGGTAATGTTTCTTTACAATCACCCCATACAGGTACAGTTGCTTTTACATTCTTATCAATTTCAGATGGATCAATATCTAGATGGATAACTTTTGCCTGCTTGGCATATTTATCCAAGACGACCAGTAACACGGTCATCGAAACGCATACCGATTGCGATCAATACATCACATTCATTTGTCAAAAGATTTGGTCCGTAATTTCCATGCATACCAAGCATTCCAACTCCAAGTGGATGATTAGTTGGAATTGCACTCATGCCCATGATCGTCCATGCAGCAGGGATACCCGCTTTCTCAATAAATTTTTGAAATTCTTTTTCTGCTTTTCCAAGAATTACACCTTGTCCAAAGATCACAAATGGTTTTTCTGCTTCATTTATCAGTTTCGCTGCCTGTTCAATATATTCTTTACGTACAATTGGCTTAGGACGATAGCTTCTTATATGATTCACATTTCTCATATCCATTATAATCGAATATTTGTAACTGTGCATTTTTAGTAATGTCGATCAGCACTGGACCCGGACGACCGCTGCCTGGCAATATAAAATGCCTTTGCCAATACATGAGGAATTTCAGTTGCATCAGTTACCTGGTAATTCCATTTAGTAACAGGAGTTGTAATATTTATTACATCTGTTTCCTGGAATGCATCAGTTCCAAGCAAATGAGCAAACACTTGTCCTGTAATACATACAACAGGAGTGGAGTCGATCATTGCATCGGCTAAATCCTGTTACAAGATTTGTAGCACCGGGGCCACTGGTTGCAAATACAACACCTGTTCTTCCACTCACTCTTGCAAAACCCTGTGCTGCATGTATAGCTCCCTGCTCATGCCGAACTAATATATGTGTAAGCTTATCATGATAATCATACAATGCATCATAGATCGGCATGATAGCACCGCCGGGATAACCAAAGATGGTTTCAACACCTTCAGCAACAAAAGCTCTTAATACTGCTTCGCTGCCTGAAATATTTTCAGTAGCTGCTTTTGTTTTTTTTCTTTAGTTAATTCAAGTGTGTCCATAATAAATAATTTATTTTCTGTAAAAACCTAACTTATCTGTTGAACCAACATCGGTAAATCCTACCTGTCTCAGCATTGTAACCAACTGTCCGCGGTGATAGGTAGAGTGATTGAATATATGAGCAAAGACCTGGTAATGTGGCATCTCATACCTGTCACCATTTATTCTTCTAAATACTAATTTATCCATCAGCGTTCTTCGTTAAAGCCTTCAACAAATTTTTTTCAATCCTGCCGAAGCATTTTTCCATAACCCGATCACTTCATTTCTTGTTCCTTTAAAAGTTGATTGCAACCATACAGGCGATTCTGCTTTATTCAATCTTTCCAGCCATATCGTTTCAGCACTTGTAATATGCAATACTGTTTCTGCTATGCTATTAAAACTGCTTACTACATGTTTTTTCCATTGCTCATCAGTAATATTATTTATCCATGACAGAACAATATCATTTGCCCAAATGTTATAATCCGCTACTTCTAAAAATATTGTTTGGTCATTTCTATTCTTTATGCTTCGTCTGTTACACATCCTTCGCTTGCATCTTTTACACAATCGTGCATATTTATATAGTACACCTCTTTTCTCTTTCAATTCTGGTTGTTTCCAGTTAGCCTTTCTCTTTTATATTTCTTCATCACTCACTTTTAAATTGATCGTAGTTCTTTGTTACATCAATTTCAATAACGTCGTCATCATGTACAAACCCGATCAATCCGCCTTCATATGCTTCCAGGTGTAATATGTCCTACAACAAATCCATGTGTGCCTCCGCTAAAACGGCCGTCGGTGATCAATGCAACATTTTTCCCAAACCTGCACCAATGATCGCCGAAGTTGGTTTCAACATCTCAGGCATACCCGGTGCACCTTTGGGACCTTCATTTTTTATTACAACCACATCACCTGCTTTTACTCAACCCACTTTGTATTCCGGCAATTAATTTTTGTTCACCATCAAACACTCTTGCAGGTCCAACAAATTTTTCTCCTTCTTTACCAGAAATTTTTGCAACACTTCCTTTCTCTGCAAGATTGCCATACAGAATTTGCAGGTGTCCCGTTCTTTTCAACGGTTGTTCTAATGGATGAATAATGTCCTGAGCCTTAAAATCAAGATCCGGAACACCTGCTAAATTTTCTGCAACCGTTTTACCGGTAACTGTCAAACAATCGCCATGCAGCAATCCCTTCGACAATAAATATTTCATTACTGACGGAAGTCCACCATGCTGGTGCAGATCCTGCATAAGATATTTTCCAGAGGGTTTGAAATCTGCTAACACGGGCACTTTATCACTGATGGTTTGAAAATCATCAATAGATAAAGGAACACCAACTGATCTTGCCATTGCGATCAAATGCAATACTGCATTTGTGCTGCCACCCAGGATCATGATCACGGTAATCGCATTTTCAAATGCTTTGCGTGTCATGATATCTGATGGACGAATATTTTTTTCGAGTAATAATCTCATACTGCTTTACCTGCATTCAAACATTCTTTTTCTTGTCTTCACTTAATGCAGGATTAGAAGAAGAAAAAGGCAAACTCATTCCCAATGCTTCAATTGCAGATGCCATTGTATTTGCAGTGTACATACCACCGCATGCACCTGCTCCCGGGCATGAATGCTGAACTATCTGTTTAAAATCTTCAGGATTTAAAGTGCCTGCAATTTTTTGTCCCAACGCTTCAAATGCAGATATTATATTTAAGTCTTGTCCTTTATAATGTCCCGCTGCAATTGTGCCTCCATACAACATTATCGAAGGACGATTCAATCTTCCCATTGCAATGATCGAACCCGGCATATTCTTATCACAACCTGGTATCGCAATAAGACCATCATAATAAAAGCCACCCATTACTGATTCAATTGAATCAGCAATGAGGTCACGGCTTACCAATGAATATCTCATTCCATCAGTGCCATTACTGATCCCGTCACTGATGCCGATCGTATTAAAGATCAAACCCACCATGTCATTATCCCACACACCTTGTTTCACTATTTTCGCCAGGTCATTCAGGTGCATGTTGCATGTATTACCATCATAACCCATACTGCACACACCGATCTGCGGTTTCTTCAGATCATCTTCTGTCAAGCCAATTCCATACAACATTGCCTGTGCCGCCGGTTGTGTCGGATCCTGTGTAATTGTTTTCGAATATTTATTTAGTTCGTTCATTTCTATTTTTATGTTATCAGCTTTGTTACTACTAATCATCTTTGTTGCGTCGCACTCTTGTACGTTCCGTAATTCTATTCAGCAAATAAAACCACGGAGCATGGGTCACGGTGTTACACGGTGATCTCTTTGTGTTTCTCTGTGTCTTTGTGTCTCTGTGGTTCAAAAAATCTTCTTTCACAAGTTTCATATAAGCTCACTTGTATCTTTCTTGAAACACTATCATTCCATTTCAATGGAAATTTATAATCATCCAAACTTTCAAACCCAATCACCTCAGCACCAGTACCACAGAAGAATGCAGCATCTGCTTTTTTCAATTCTTCAACAGTGAAAAATTTTTCTTCAACCGATATATTTAATTCATTACATAATTCAATGATAGTAGCTCTTGTAATTCCAGGTAAAATATTTCCTAATGCAGGAGTAAATAGTTTTCCGTCTTTCTCATAAAAGAAATTTGCTCCTGGTGCTTCTGCTACATAATTATTCATGTCCAGCAACAATGCTTCATCATAACCATTTGCTTTTGCTTCCTGGCTGGCAAGCAAAGAGTTTACATAATGACCAGCAGCCTTTGCATGAATTTTAAATCCTTTTGGATTCGGACGTTGAAATGAGGAAGTCATTACCCTTAATAATTTTTCACCAAGGAAAGGTTGCATTTTCCATGCTTCAATTACGATAAATGATTCTGTCATTCACATCAAACTTCATATTTGTAGGTGCATACACAACCGGACGTATATAAGCATCCTGCAGATCATTTCTTTTAATATTTCATAGGTGGCATCGATCAATTCCTGTGTTGTCCAATGATAAGGCATGTTCAATGCTTCCGCAGATCTTTTTAGCCTGTCATAATGTTCAACTTCCTTGAAGATCTTTGTTTCACCATTCACTGTTTTATAAGAACGAATACCTTCAAATACAGAATAGCCATAATGAAGACTCTGGCTATAAAGATCCATTTTTGCTTCAGCAGCTTTTACAAACTCACCATTCCAGTAGATGATCGTTTCGTTGTTATAATATGGATGCCATATGATTTGTTTTTAAGGCGATAGAAGTAACAAAAACCCGCCTTTTGGAGGCGGGTTGCTGTATAATTAGTTTTTAATTTATTATCATGCACCACCTCCTGTAGAAGTAATAATAATGACAACCACAATAATTATAGCGGCTACACTGTTCATGACATTATTTATTATATTCCTTCAACATGAGGATGTATGTTTTGTAAATATACACCCGCCGTTTTGAAAAAGAACTGTGGCAAGCAATTATTATAGTCCGAACTGATTTCAAGTCCGGAAAAATGATTCTGCAATTATAAAATCTTCGTCTTTCCGACTTCTCGACTTTCTAACTTCAGATTATCGTTGATTTACTGTAATTCAATATTCTCTTCTTAATTGAACCCGGGATCTTTCCACTTACATAATCAACCAAAAGCTCACCAATAGTGGAAGTGAAATAGAAGTTCACGGGATCAATGTCTTTAGTAACGAAATTGTTTTCCAATGTCCATTCAACGGCACTTCTTACAACGGCGGCCTCTTCTTTCATACCAAAATGCTCAAGCATCATTACAGCACTCAATACAGAACCTGTTGGATTGGCGATGTCTTTTCCGGCAGCTTGTGGATATGAACCATGGATGGGTTCAAACAAAGCTGTTTTATTTCCAACAGAAGCTGAAGGCAGCATACCCAGCGAGCCGCTCAATACACTTGCTTCATCACTGATAATATCACCAAACATGTTTTCCGTAAGCACCACATCAAACTGTTTTGGATTCAGGATGATCTGCATTGCAGCATTATCAACAAACATATAATCAACTTTTACATCTGCATATTCAGTTGCTATCTGTTGAACTGTTTTTCTCCAGAGTCTTGAAGTATCGAGAACATTGGCTTTATCAACCAGTGTCAGTTTCTTTCTTCTTTTTGTGCATATTGAAATGCGAGGTGGGAAATTCTTTCGATCTCTTCTTTAGTATAGGAACATTCATCACTTGCAGAACTTCCATCTTCGGCGGTATGTTTTTACCAAAATAAATTCCACCTGTCAATTCACGGAAGATGATAAAATCAACGCCTTCCATATTTTTTGGTTTGATAGGGCAGAGGTGTTGTAAAGTTGGATAAGTAGTAACGGGGCGAATGTTTGCAAATAATTGCAATGCTTTTCTGATTCCCAGTATTCCCTGTTCGGGTCTCACTTTAGCATTGGGATCATTATCATATTTTGGATGACCAACAGCACCAAATAAAACTGCATCGCAATCAAGGCAGGTGTCAATTGTTTCAGAAGGTAATGCTGTTCCTGTTTTATCAATTGCATCCGCGCCGATCAATGCTTCATGATAAGTCAAATGTGTGTCCAAAACGTTCTGCTACTGCATTCAGCACACGGATGGATTGTTTGGTCACTTCAGGACCGATACCATCGCCATTTAATACTGCTATTTTCTTTTTCATCTTCGATCGTAGTTTAATGGTTCAAAGTTTATTTTTCAAGGGTTTCAAATTCTTCTATTTCTTTTTAGAATTCAACAGGTAGTCAATATCATCATAGCCATTCAGCAAACAAGTTTTTTATAACTGTTGATCTCAAAGTTTTCTGTTTCACCAGCTGCGCTGATAGTTTGTTTTTCTAAGTTTACTTCCACTTCTGTTGAAGGATCTTTTTCAACTGCTGCAAAAGCTTTTTGAAGAAATGATTCGCTAACTGTTACTGGCAACAAAAATTATTGAGTGAATTATTTTTAAAAATATCAGCGAAGAAGCTGCTTACAACCACATCAAATCCTGCATCTTTAATTGCCCATGCTGCATGTTCTCTTGATGAGCCACAACCAAAATTCTTTCCTGCAAGTAAAATTTTACCACTGTATGTTTTATTATTTAAAACAAAATCTTGCTTTGGTTGGTTCTCATCATCATTAACATATCTCCAGTCACGGAAAAGATTTTTTCCAAATCCATCCCTGCTTGTTGCTTTTAAAAAACGTGCAGGAATGATCTGGTCAGTATCCACATTTTCTATATTAAGTGGAACTGCTGTTGATCTAACTATGTTTAGACTTTTGCCTTTATACAGCCATGTTTTCAATTTGTTGCTTCAGCCATTTCATTTACTCCATTTCGTTAATAATTCTCTCACATCTGCAAACTTCTCCTGTGATCGCAGCAGCGGCAGCAGTCAACGGACTTGCCAGCATTGTTCTTGCACCTGGTCCTTGTCTTCCTTCAAAATTTCTGTTGCTGGTACTGATACAATATTTACCTGCAGGGATTTTATCTTCATTCATTCCGAGGCATGCACTGCAACCTGGTTGACGCAACATAAATCCTGCTTCTTCAAAAACTTTATCAATGCCTTCTTCAATCGCTTGTTTTTCCACTTGCTTGCTTCCCGGCACAACCCATACTTCTACATCATCAGCTTTCTTTTTCCCTTTTACAAATGATGCCACCATTCTCAGATCTTCAATTCTTGAATTGGTACAACTACCAATAAAAACATAATCCACTTTCTGTCCTTTGATAGGAGTTCCTTCTTTCAATCCCATATATGCAAGTGATTTTGATAAACCACTTTTATCAGTTTCATTTACTGTTTCTGTAGTTGGAATATTATCATTTACACCAATACCCATTCCCGGGTTAGTGCCATAAGTGATCATTGGTTGTATATCATCCGCATCAAGAAATATCTCGTTATCAAATCTTGCATCACCATCACTGAATAAAGTTTTCCAATATGCAACTGCTTTATCCCATGCTTCACCCTGTGGAGCAAACTTTCTTCCTTTTGATATAATTGAAAGTTGTTTCATCAGGAGCGATCAAGTCCGCATCTTGCACCCATTTCAATACTCATATTGCAAATGGTCATTCTTGCTTCCATTGATAAACTGCGGATAGCAGAGCCTGCAAACTCAACTGCATAACCTGTAGCACCACTTGCAGAAATTTTTGAAAGTATATACAGAACAATGTCTTTACTCACCACGCCTTTATTCAATTCACCATCCACATTTATCCGCATCAGTTTTGGTTTGGTTTGCAATAAACATTGCGTTGCCAAAACCATTTCAACTTCGCTGGTTCCGATTCCAAATGCAATAGCACCAAATGCACCATGTGTTGATGTGTGACTATCGCCACAAACGATCGTCATTCCCGGTTGAGTAATTCCCAACTCAGGTCCTATAACATGAACAATGCCCTGGAAGGGATGTCCAAGTCCATATAATTCTACACCATGTTCGGCGCAATTTTTTATTAAAGCTTCAACCTGTTTTCGGCTGAGTTCTTCTTTGATCGGTAAATGCTGGTTAAGAGTAGGAACGTTGTGATCGGCAGTTGCAACGGTTTGTTGCGGACGAAAACTTTAATGCCTCTTTTATTCAAACCATTAAATGCCTGCGGGCTGGTTACTTCATGAATAAAATGTTTGTCAATATATAAAACAGAAGGGCCGTCCTCAATTTTTTTGACAACATGTTTTTCCCAGATCTTATCAAATAATGTTTTGCTCATTTTCTTCTTTTGAAAAAATTGCGTGGCGTAGAAACGCCACGCTTTAAACCAAAACTATCTGCTTCCCGACTAAGTCGGGGCTTAAGAGAAAAATATTATGCAATCTACTGCTTCAGGCTTATATTGTTTTGCCATTGAAAGCAGGTCATTGTCTTCAACTTCTTTTTTGAATCAGCAACTTTTACAAATTGCTCGTATAATTTATCGATATCATTTCTTGTAAACTCGTAACCTAGTTTTCTGAAACCGATGTGCTAATGCACTTCTGCCGCTTCTTGCTGTTAAAACAATCTTAGAACCTTCCGCACCTACTTCTTCCGGTTTTATGATCTCATAACACAATGCATCTTTTAAAAATCCATCCTGGTGAATGCCTGATGAATGTGAAAATGCATTGCTGCCAACGATCGCTTTATTTGCCTGCACCGGCATACGCATTGTATCGGCTACCAATTGACTAACCGGGTTCAATAATTCTGTTTTGATATTTGTATGATAACCGAGTGTATAATGTTGTTTTAGGATCATCACCACTTCTTCTAAGGAAGTATTACCAGCTCTTTCACCAAGACCATTAATTGTACATTCAATTTGTCTTGCACCATTCAAAACACCAGAAATTGAATTGGCGGTTGCCAAGCCAAGATCATTATGACAATGACAAGAAATGATTGCTTTATCAATATTGGGAACATTGTTTTTCAGGTAAGCGATCTTTTCGCCGTATTGATGAGGTAAACAATAACCAGTAGTATCAGGAATATTTACCGTAGTAGCACCGGCTTTAATAACGGCTTCAACCACTCTTGCGAGATAATCATTATCAGTACGACCAGCATCTTCTGCATAGAACTCAACATTGTCAACAAAATTCCTGGCCCATTTTACACATTGAATAGCTCTTTCCAAAATTTCTTCTCTTGTTGAATTGAATTTTGCTTTGATATGAAGATCAGAAGTGCCAATGCCTGTATGGATCCTTGGATTTCTTGCAAGCTTTAATGCTTCAGCAGCAACCTCGATATCTTTTTGCACAGCACGGCTAAGGCCACATACCTGTGCTTCTTTAATTATTGCAGCAGATCTGTTTTACACTTTCAAAATCTCCGGGACTTGAAATAGGAAATCCGGCTTCAATAATATCAACACCCAACTCTTCCAGTTGAAGCGCTAATTCGATCTTTTCTTTTGTATTTAGTTTACAGCCCGGAACTTGCTCACCATCTCTGAGAGTAGTATCAAATATGTAAACCCTGTTATTTGGCATACAAACGTTTATCAGGTGATAAAATAAACAGGCTGCTTATTTTTGTGTTGCTTGCCGGTAACCAATAAACTTACAGCCTGTTTGTCCGAAATTATTTCTATTTTATTCCCCGGTCAAGTCAAAATTGAATGTATTTTACATCCGGCAGGGAGGCCAAATTCTGGCGAAACCTTTGCCTGTAAAGGATCTTAGCTAATTAAAACTACAATGCCCAACCGTTCGGCCGATACACTTTTTCAATTAATAAAATCGCTTGAGAAGAGTGAGAAAAGGAATTTTAAGCTCTTTGTAAAAAGAAACACCCCTGGAGGTGACTTAAAATTCATTCAACTCTTTGATGCACTTGATGGCATGAAAGAATATGATGAAGGCAGCGCTGCTTAAAAAAATAAATCGATCAGGAAGCAACAGCTTTCAAATATCAAGGCGCATTTATATAAACAGATACTTGCAAGCCTTCGGATTATTCGTGATGAAAATAATATCGACATTCAATTGCATGAGCAAATGGACCATGCCCGCATTTTATACAACAAAGGCCTTTACCTGCAAAGCCTGAAGCTGCTTGATAAAATGAAAGAGATGGCCAAGGCCCATCACCAGCTTACCTATTTGCAGCAAGTTTTATTTTTTGAAAAAAGATCGAAGCATTGTTTATTACCCGCAGTATGCGTAATCAGGGCTGATCAATTGACAAATGAAAGCGAAGATGTAAATGAAAAACTTTCTGTTGTAAATAAACTTTCCAATCTTTCATTACAATTATATAGCTGGTATATTCAGCATGGTCATGCAAGGAATAAAAAAGATTTTGATGAGCTGAAGGAATATTTTGAAAAATATTTACCAGAGGGCATTAAGAAATGATTCTTTTTATGAAAAGCTTTATTTATATCAAAGCTATACATGGTATGCATTTATCCGCCAGGATTTTTTACAATACTATCGTTATACACAAAAATGGGTTGATCTTTTTGATGAATATCCCTATGATGCTTACCGCTGAAACAGCAATGTATATTAAAGGGCATGCATAACCTGATGGGTGCACATTTCAATTTGTTGAATCATGAAAAATTGAAAGAGTCTATTCGAAATTTGAAGATTTTGCAAAGCATCCAATTATTACTGACAATGAGAACAACCGGATCCTTACTTATGTTTATTTATACACAGCTAAAGTTAAATCTTTGTTTTCTGCAAGGCAATTTTACAAAAGGGTTGAAGCTGGTTCCTTTCTTGAAAAAATGCTGAAGGAATACGGGCTATTCTTGACAAGCATCGGGTGCTTGTATTTTATTATAAGATCGCCAGTCTCTATTTCGGAAGTGGTGATAATGAAAAGGCGATTGATTACCTGAATAAGATCATTAATGAAAAAGCTGATCTGCGAACAGACCTGCAATGTTATGCAAGATTAGTTGCACCTGATCGCCCATTATGAATTGGGAAATTTTGAATTGCTTGAGTATTTAATTAAATCAGTTTACAGGTATATGGCGAAAATGCAAAACCTCAGCAAAGTGGAGGAAGAAGTATTTGCATTTCTTCGTCGTTCATTTCCGTGTCGGTGCTCATGCATTGAAACCGGAGTTTGAGAAATTATTAGAGACATTGAAAAAGTATGAACGGAATCCACTTGAAACAAGAGGCCTTTAGTTATCTCGACATTATTTCATGGCTTGAAAGCAAGATCAATAATGTGAATGTGCAGGATGTGATACGGGAGAAGTATTTGCAAGGGAAAGAAAGATAAAGGCGTGAAAAGTGAAACGTGAAGAGGTCAAATACATGTTGGTAACTCTTCAAAATTAATAGCTCCAAAATCCCTCATCGGCTTCTTACTTTTGCGCAATTTATTTTTTTCAAACTATGCCAGATAAACAACAACCCGCAATTCTTTTATTGGAAGATGGAACTCTTTGTCATGGATTAGCTTTCGAGCAATTGGTACTGCTACCGGTGAGATCTGTTTTAATACCGGGATGACCGGTTACCAGGAAGTATTTACCGATCCAAGTTATTACGGACAGATACTGATCATGAACTCTGTTCATATCGGTAATTATGGTGTGAAAGATGAAGATGTTGAATCTGATTCGGTAAAGATCCGCGGATTGATCGGGAGAAATCTTGAAGAAACTTATTCGAGAAAACAGGCAAAGGTAATTTGGATGAATATTTAAAAAGAATAAGATCGTTTGTATTGAAGGTGTTGATACCCGTGCATTGGTAAGTCATGTTCGTCAGCAAGGGTGCAATGAATTGCATCATTTCGTCTGAAGTGCTTGATGTGGAAGAATTGAAAAAGATGCTGGCTAAAGTTCCTTCAATGGATGGATTGGAATTGGCATCCTATGTAAGTACAGAGAAAGAGTATGAAATGGGTGATGCTTCATCGCCAGTTAGAATTGCAGTGATGGATTATGGATGCAAAAAACATATTCTGGAATGTATGACTGAGCGTGGGGCTTATGTAAAAGTATTTCCTGCAAAAACTTCTCCTGCCAAATTGAAAGAGTTTAACCCGAGTGGTTATTTTATTTCCAATGGTCCCGGTGATCCGGCAGCAATGGATTATGCAATTGAAACTGTGAAAGAGATATTGAAAGAGAATAAACCAACATTTGGAATTTGCCTCGGCCATCAGTTGCTTGCTTTAGCCAATGGTGTAGAAACTTATAAACTTCATCATGGTCATCGCGGATTGAATCATCCGGTAAAGAATTTAGTAACCGGAAGATCTGAGATCACCACACAGAATCATGGGTTTGGTGTAGACCCGGAATCAGTAAAAAAGCAGAGCATATTGAAGTGACACATGTCAACCTAAATGATCAATCAATTGAAGGTATTCGGGTAAAAGGAAACCGGCATTTTCGGTACAATATCATCCCGAAAGCACACCCGGTCCGCATGATAGCCGTTATCTTTTTCGATCAGTTTATTGATATGATAAAGAAGAGCTAGAGTTTTGAAAATCGCTAATCCGAAAACAATTACTCCAGGAATAAAAAGGTATCAGCAGTTTTGCATTTATCATGCTTTCAGATATTTTTTAAATATTTGTTACATTCGTCAAATGAAGATAGCAATCATCAATGGCCCGAATCTTAACCTGCTCGGTAAGAGAGAAACAGATATTTATGGTAATAAGCCATTCGATGTTTTTTTTAGTGAACTACAACAAAAAGTATCCGCATATTCATTTACATTATTTTCAAAGTAATGTAGAAGGGTGAATTGATCAATGAATTACAAAGGATCGGTTTCGAGTATGACGGAATTATTTTTAACCCGGCGGATACACTCATACTTCTGTTGCTATTGGCGATGCAATTGCTGCAATTAAAACTCCGGTTATTGAAGTGCATATTTCCAATGTACATGCCAGGGAAGATTTCAGAAAACTTTCTCATGTTTCAGGAAAATCAACAGGAAGTATTTTCAGTTTGGGGTTAAAGGATATGAATTGGCACTGGAGTGGTTTGTTGCCAGCTACTTCTAAATAAAATAACAAGAAACTACTCTTCTTACTTTAACTTATAATTTGCTATGATTTATATCACATTGATATAAATACAAATGTCATTTCATATGCTGTGGTGGTTTGTAGCTTTGCATTAATATGAAGATCCCAATTGTTTATAAAACACCTGAAGAAGCACTTTCGATTATTGAATCAAATAACCGTGTTTACCTGCATGGAAGTGCTCAAACGCCAACGCTGTTTATTACAGGGCTTTGACGAAACATGCTCATCGATTAAAAAATGTTGAATTGGTTTCTATTACATGTGTATGGTGATCTGCATGTTGACAAACCTGAGTATGCAGGCATATTTGAATTTTAATTCTCTTTTGTTTCTGCAAGTGTTCGCAATGCGGTGAACCAGGGTTTCAGCACGATTATGTACCGGTCTTTTTAGAGTGAGATACCTGAATTATTCAAGCGAAAAATTTTTACCTCTTGATGTTGCATTGATACAAGTATCGCCACCAGATGAACATGGTTATTGTTCAATGGGCGTTTCGGTTGATATTGCCCGTTCAGCTGTAAATACAGCCGCAAAACATATTATTGCTTTGAGTAAACCGAACGTACCAAGAACGCATGGTGATGGATTGATACACAGCAGCCGGTTTGACAGTATGGTATACTGTGATGAGCCATTATATGAAATGGATTTTAGTACCAAAGGCAACTCCTGCCGATGCTAAGAATCAGGACAATATGTGGCTGAGCTGATCGAGGATCGCAGCACAATACAAATGGGAATTGGTTCAATACCGGATGCCGTTCTTGAAATCACTTACGAATCATAAAGATCTTGGTGTACACACTGAAATGTGTTCAGATGGTATCATTGATCTTTTTGAAAAAGATATTATCAATAATAAATACAAACAGATCCATCCAAACAAAGTGGTAACTGCTTTTGCACTTGGTACATAAACGATTGTATGATTATGTAAATGATAACCCTGCTTTCCAGTTTCTCGATATTGATTATGTGAATGATCCGCATGTTATTCGTCGTAATAATAAAATGGTAGCGATCAACAGCGCTATTGAAATTGATATTACAGGGCAGGTCTGTGCTGATTCGATCGGTACTTATCAATATTCAGGAGTAGGAGGGCAGATGGATTTTATTCGCGGCTCGTCATTTGAGTGAAGGTGGAAAAGCCGATCATTGCATTACCATCTCGTACAGCAAAAGGAATTTCAAGAATTGTATCAACTCTTAAAACCTGGTGCCGGTGTGGTTACCACCCGTGCTCATGTGCATTATGTGGTTACCGAATATGGTGTTGCTTATTTGTTTGGTAAAAATTTAAGACAAAGAGCAAAGGCACTGATCAATATTGCTCACCCGGATGATCGTGAAACTTTGGAAAGGAGCTGTCACGAGCGGTTCAAAATATTTTAAGGAAGATTAAATGCATAAAAAAGCCCCCGATCTGATCGGGGGCTTTTAATTATTGACCAATTTTATTATTCTTAGATTATTAATCTACATCCCAGAAAAGGCGTGTTGCAAAGACATCAATAGTGCCTTGTGCTTTACACATTTTGCTCCATTTGAAGCAAGTTCTCCAGCTTGTGGATAAAACAATCTTACAGGACGTGGCTGCATTTGTTGCAGTAGTAGCCGAAGCGGGAGTAACGGGAAATTATTTTTCCTGTATTCACACCATGATTCCAAACCACTATAATTTGTAAGGGCTAACCACTTTTGCATCCAGATAGCTTTTAATTTATCAGGTGAAGCTGTCCAATCAGCCAGATCAACACCACTTGTAAGCAATGTAGTAGCTGCTAGCACCAGTAAGCAGTTGTCTGTACCTGTAAGACGGAGAGAGACTTCTTTTACACCTTGCTCATAATAAGCTTGCGCTGTACAATGCCGGAGTAACTGCCGCGATAACGCTGCTTAGCCTCTGCAAGTAAGAATTGTGACTCAGCATTTGTCATCAGGATCATTGGCCTGGCAAAATCACCTCTTTTGAATCTGTGAAGGACCTATATACGATGTGGCTTTGTGACAAATAACCTGCAGGTCATCACCAAATGGCACACCAGCATAATTTGAGATTATTTCAGGCATAACACCTTGCTCCACCATTAGGATAAGCAAGCGCTTCATTCTGAAAGTATCATTGCTGCTTTTAAAGTATTAAATAAGAATTCAGTTGGTCGAGGATAACGAGCCATTAGACTGTGACCCGCCAGCTGCATTATATCCCCAATTCTCATAGAAAGGATTCAGTTTTCCAGCGCTTGCAACATAAACCAGGATTGACAGTTACATCACAAACCAGCTGGCAAAAATCCTTCTGTTGTTGCGGCAGCCTTGTTGATCTCAGCAATGATATAGGCATCACGACCTGTGCATCCTGCTTTGACGCATTAATATTCTCAGCTTTAAGCTATTTGCAAACTGTGATCCATTTAGTAGCTGCACCGCAAGCGTGCTCCAGTCCAGCCTGACCAAATACTATATCACGAACCAGCATAAGCAGTAATAAGTGGGTTTGCCTTTAAGATAGTAATAGCTGTATCCAAGCACTTTTACCAGATCTTCGTAGATCGCTTTCTGGTCATCAAATTTTGGAGCCAGAGAAGCTAATCCTTTTAATGCATCTCTATATGGAACATTTCCATAAATGATCAACCAGCATTTGATACGCATAGCTTTCAATACTTTGCTGCCGCACTGCCATCAAAAAATGCAAGGGTTGGATCAGTTGCACCATCTGGATTGCATAATGCAAGGTCTTCAAGTATGTCGAAAATACCCACTGTAGTAATCAAAGTTTGATATTAGTGAACTCGATAATCAAAAGTAGTACGTGGCTAATAATATAAGTGCTGGATTGTGTCCAATGGCCAGACCAATATTCACCTAATTCATTAGGTCCATAAAGTGGCTGCTGATACGATTTGCAGCTGCTGCAAAAGTATAGTCAGGCGTGGAGCTTAGGCAATGTGTTAGGACTAGTGTTTACATCCAGCCAGTCTTTTTGGCAACTGAACAGCGCAAAGTAATAAACACGCCGGCACAATTAAAAATTTTCTAAGTTTCATATCTGTAATTTTTTGTATTTAGTTATTTAAAAATTCAGGTTCAAGTTAATACCCAGTTGTCTTACAGTGGTGTTTGATCAGTGTTGTTGATACCGATTCCATTACCAGTTGTAAAACTGAATTCAGGATCCGCAAACTGGTTGGCTTTATCTATGATTAGCAATGAGGTTACGACCATAGATAGCTATAGATGCTCCAGCAGAATACTTTTGTTTTTGCAGATCAAGTTATTAGAAAACTGGTATGAGAAAGATTTATATCTCTCATTTTTAATGAACCATGCAGGAACGGTAAAAGTTCTCAGATGATGAGGACGGTATGTATCCGCCCACAAACCATATTCGGCTTCTCTTGTCATGATCGTTGTATTTTGCAACATATACTTTCCAGAACCCGCATCTAGATAAGCAGAGTTAGGGAAAATGTGAGGAGCCCTGTTCTCTGTCCAGTTACTCAGAACCTGTAAATGTCATTTGTCTTCCAAGATCACTAAACATTACATTTCCGCCACGATATTCCCAGTTTGTTGCCAAAGTAAAATTGGCAAAGCTAACTGTAGTACCTGCACCTAACATATATTTAGGAGTAACACGTCCAAAATTCGTAAGTGGTCCAGTTGATAAAGGATGGCCCTGTGATGCAGTTATTTGCTGTAGTAATAACTATACGGCCCGGTCATCACGAACATAAGCAGTTGATTTAAGGACCGGGTAAACTTCGTCTTGCATGCTAACACTTAGTGCCAGCATGCGTATAACCACTTACCTGGAACTCGCCAGATACACCAGGGTATAACTTGATAACTTTATTTTCATTGATAGATCAGCAATACGTAACTGAACGAAGTACAA
>ERZ1370068.8311-contig-7176_pt1 | contig 38978 bp, 61 predicted proteins | sample MGYA00561227_ERZ1370068 | MGnify/ENA primary metagenome ERZ1370068 (study PRJEB38410, sample SAMEA6850437) | metagenome | study: Metagenomic assessment of the ecological functions of the soil: analysis of the soil microbiota associated with the...
AGTTACGTATTGCTGACGTCGGGAACCTGCGACGACTGCTCGACGCCGTCAACTTCCGTTCCCGGTCACCGTCTACGGAGGCACGTACACGAGCGGGTACGTCACGGCAGCAACGGGAGCCTGCAGCTCCTCACGTCGAACGGCGGCGCCTCGTCGGGCTGTTCCGAGCTCCCGATCAACGGCTTCGACCTCTCGCTGATCCGTGTACCAGGGCGACCTGCTCACGGATGGTGCCAACGACGGAATCTTCACGACGACGACGGGCGGCGCACCGCACCGGCAGTTCGTGATCGAGTGGCGGACGACCTACTTCCAGAGCGCCGGAACGGCGAACTTCGAGGTCATCCTGCCCGAGGACTCGGCGACCCTGTCCGTGATCTACGGCCAGACGGCGGACAGCGGCTCTGCCGGAGACGAGCGGGATCAGGCGTCCGGACAACGGGGGTTCACGCAGTTCTCGTGCGGGCGAGGCGACGCTCGTCAGCGGCCTGCGGGTGAACTACGATGCCGAGCGGCTGCCCGGCGAGGTCGACGCTGATCAGCATCGAGGGACAACTTCTTCGACCCGACCGACGTCACGATTCCGACCGGGACGACAGGTCTGCTGGACGAACAACCGGCCAGGTCACGCACACGGCCACCTCGGACACGGCCGTATTCGACTCCGGCTTCATGGCGCCCGGCGACAGCCTCACGTTCACCTTCAACAACGCCGGGTCGTACCCGTGCTACCACTGCATCATTCATAAGGCGCTGATGACCGGGACGATCACTGGTCAGCACCGGCCCGCCGCCGCCGCCACCTCCGCCACCACCACCGCCGCCGCCGCCACCACCGCCGCCGCCTCCGCCGCCGCCTCCGCCTCCGCCGCCGCCTCCGCCACCACCGCCGCCTCCGCCACCGCCACCTGCCTCCGCCGCCACCGCCGCCTCCGCCGCCTCTCCGCCTCCGGTCAAATTGCCGCGCCACGCGAGAGTCCTCGGGCTGCGTCTCGCCGCCGCGAAGACGAGGATCCGGCGAGCGCACTGCTCGGTCGGCAACGTGCGACCGCGTTCGCTGCGCGCCGCTCGCTGCGTGGCCGCGTGGTGAACCAGTCACCGAGGCCCGGCACGATCAAGCGCCGGAACAGTCCGCGGTCGCATGGCCGCTCAGGCGCGCAGGTGAGCCGGCGCTGCGCAGGGCAGCCCTTCCGCTGGCGACCGCACTGGTCGCCACGCTGTCTGCTGCCGGCAGCTCGGCGAGCGGGGCGGTCGAGCGCCGTCGGTGGGACCGGTCGCCCGACCAGCTCGGCAGCTACTTCGGCAGGCGGCAGCCCGCACGCAACGTCGCCTCGCAGGACGCCGAGCCGAGCCTCGGGCGCATAGCCGACTTTCGGAGGCCGCGGACGACTTCGTCGATTCACGGCCGCGGCCTCGATCTGGTCGGTCGGCCGGGATCGTTCGTGGACGGCGACCGTACTTCAGCCCGCGACGCGCCGAGACGCCGGTGCCGACCGGGTTTCAACGTGCGCTTCTGGGCGAACGACCCGGCGACGAACCTGCCGTCGGCGCCGGCTCGCGGGAGGCGAGCGGCTGAACCGAGCCGTACGCTCGCGCCTCGGCACATCGCCTGGCAGACGTGCGGGTCACACGCTCGGCCGCACCGATCACGCTCGGCGCCGGGACGATGGTGGGTGTCAGTGCAGGCCCGGCTGGACTACGGGTCGCCGGCCGAGACGCGCCAGTGGTTCTGGCACCGCCGAGCCAGTGCAGGCGTACGAGGGCGGCCTGGCGCGGAATCCGGGCGGGCTCCTGCAGATGAGCTGTCCCGGCGTGGTCGCGCCGCGGACGCGTGCCGGGCCGGCTCGGCGGCGGCTCGGACGAAGATGTTCCGCCTGCCCTGGCACCGACTGCCCCGGCGACCGGCCAGCCGCCTCCGCCGCCTCCGCCGCCCCCGCCCGCGTCATCCGCGCTGCCGCGTGCCGCGCGAAGGTCGTCGAGGCAGAACGCTCGGGCCGTGCGGCGACGCTGATCCTCCGCGCGCACATGCCGCGTCGGGTCGGGTCTCGGGCAGGCAGGCTCGGTGCGCCGGAAGCGGGGCGAAGGTCAGCATCGCTCAGAGCCGCGGGCGCGGGCGGTCGCAAATCGAGGGTGGCTGCTCAAAGCGCACGCGTCACAATCTCGTGGTCGGACGCCGCTGGCGCCAGCTCGACCGCCTGGGCGTGGAGCTCGTCCAGCGAGGCGAGCACGACGTCGGCCAGCGCGAGCGCCTCCGTCGCCCGGCGGGAAGACGGCGGTTCGGGATCGCGATCACGCGCATCCCGGCCGCCGCGGCCGAGCGGATGCCGTTCGTCCGAGTCCTCGATCGCGGCGCAGCGCGCCGCGGCTACGACCTCGAGCCGGCGGCCGCCTCGAGGTAGACGTCCGGCGCCGGCTTGCCGCGCGCGACCTCCTCCGACGAGACCGTCGCCCGGAAGAGTCGCTGCGTGCCCGTCAGCTCGAGGAAGAGGTCGATCAGCGGCCGGTTCGACGAGGAGGCGATCCCGAGCGGCCAGCGCGCGGCGAGCCGCCGGACCGCCTCGACCGCGCCGTCGATCAGCGGCAGCTGCTCGCCGGTAGCGCTCGGCGAGGCGCTCGACGACCTCGTCGTTGATCTCGCTCGGGCGGGTCCGGGCACGCCGATCTCGTCGTGCATGTAGCGCGACCACTCCGGCGAGCTCATGCCCATCATCGCCCGCTGCGCGTCGCTCGTCCAGCGCCCGCCGCGCTCGTCGGCGATCTGTCGCGCGCGCCTCGTCCCAGAGCTCCTCGGTGTCGACGAGGACGCCGTCGAGGTCGAAGACGACCGCCTCGATCACGCGTCATGCGCCCGGCGCGAGGTGCACGAGCGGCCTCGCGTCCGGGCCGCGCGCCGCGACGAGATCGACCTCGCCGACGAAGAACGTGTGGTCGCCGGCCTCGTGCTCGAGACGAGGCGGCATTCGATCCAGCCGAGCGCGCCGTCGAGGAGCGGCGCGCCGAGCTCGCCGGCACGTCGTGTCGATCCCCGTCCAGAGCGCGATCGGCGGCACGCCTCGCGCGAAGTGCTGCGCCAGATGCCTCCTGTCCCGCGGCGAGGATGCTGATCGCGAACGCGCCCGCCTCGCCGGAGCAGCTCGTGCAGCGCCGCGTGCCGTCTGACGCGCGATCCCGACGAGCGGCGGCTCGAGCGAGAGCGAGACGAGCGAGTCGACCGTGAGCCCGGCAGCGTTGCCTCCGACGTCCACCGTGACGACGCCGACCGGCGACGGGGCACGTCTCGGAACAGCGCTCGGAGCTCGTCGCCCGGCACGGGTGCAATCCTATGCCCGCCTGGGCTAGCACGTCTGGGCCGGCGCCTCAGCTTGGTACGGCGGCACTTCGCGTTCGTGAAGATCGAACGCTGCTCCTGGTTCGCGCACTGCGTCGAGCGTCGGGTCGAACGGGCCGGGCGCCGCGCCCTGCCAGAACAGGATCGGCGTCACGCCCGGGCCCATCACCGTCGCCCGGTACTGCGTCCCTTGCCGACCGGCCGGTTCCCGTGCGGGTAGAAGCCGTAGCAGAAGCCGCCGCTCCAGCGATGCGTCAGGAAGCCGTTCTCGCGCTTCCAGCCGCGGCCGTAGCGCGAGTCGTACGTGTCGACGAAGACGTTGCGGCCCCACGTGTCGAGCGGCGAGCCGTACTTCGTCGCGCTGAACCCGTAGACGCCCTTGCCCTTGTAGCTTGAGCCAGCCGTACGAGATGGTCGTAGCGCCGGTAGACCCAGTCGACCTTGACGACGAACTCGGGCAGGTCGCCGGACCAGTGCGAGGAGCTGCAGCTCGACGGCCCGCTGCGCGAGCGTCGGGCGCAGCCCGAACGGGGGCAGCAGCCGCCGCCACTTCTGGACGACCCAGTGCGAGCCGTCGGGCGCCGTGCAGGCGGCGACGACGTAGTTCGGAGCGCAGGACCCTGGTACGGGCCGCAGGCGTTCCTGAAGCCACGCCAGAGGTCCTTGCGGCGCGAGCCCCAGCCGCCCGAGTAGTCGAGCCTGAACGAGACCTGTCTGCAGCCCGCGTCGTCGGAGTTGCGCGCGTTGATCGCGCCCCAGGCCGAGCGTGGTTGCAGGCGGCCCTCGCTCCGGTAGGTGAGCAGCGCGACGCCGCTCCTGTTCACGGCCAGGCGCACGTGCGTCGCGTTGCGCGCTGATCGTCTGCGACGCGGATGCCGGCGCAGGTGCACGCGACGACTGCGGCAATGACGGCAGACTGACGATCAGTCGGCGGTGCACGTAAGACACCCCGGCAGGAAGTTGGCTGGGCCTGACCGCTTCCTACATCGGCGGACACCGTAGCGAAATCAGAGTCTCGATCTGCCTGGAATCGAGGGATTCGGCCAAGCGGTCCCTCGACGAGGACTTCTCGCCCAGCAGCGTGCAGGCAGAACCAGCGCCAGGCGAGGGCTTCGTCGTCCGCGAGCCGCTCGAGGCGCGCCGAGACGTGCGGGAGGCCCTCGACGGCCGGCGCGGAGCGATGCGAGGCCCTGACTGCGAGGGCGGCTCTGCGCTCCGGCGCGTTCGAGGTCGGCTCGGCGAGCGCAGTCACCGCGCGGCCCGTCCGGATCGAGGCTCGCGACGAGGATCGCCGGCCTGTTGCGAGGCAGCTGAACGGCGCGCGCGGCGGGCTGCGCGGAAGCTCGTCCTCGTCGAGGTCGACGCCCTGGCCCGCGAGCAGGACGAGCGAGACCTCGACGTCCACCTGGTTCGCCTTCAGCGAGCCTGGTCCTCGAGCTGCGCCGAGGAAGGCGCGCTCCGGAGAATCGTCCATCTCAGGGGCCAGCTTGTATACGACGGTCATCGCCAATCGCCAGGCGGCGAACATGCCTTAAAGTGATGTCGCCAGCGATGAGCACCGAGCCAGATCGCAGCCTTCGTCGACCACGGCGTCGAGACCGGGTGCGTCGAGATCTCCGAGCTGAACGAGCTCGTCGACCAGCTGCGAGCTCGGCGACGAGGAGATCGCGAGCCTGTACGAACAGCTCGAGGAGCGCAGCGTCGACGTCAACGACGACTGCGGGCCGCGAGAAGGTCGGAGCAGCACGTACGTGAACGGCGACCTCGCGCACGCGACGACCGACGCGCTCCAGCTCTTCCTGAACGAGATGGCGCGCTATCCGCTGCTGACCGCCGAGGAAGAGGTCGAGCTCGCGAAGCGCATCGAGCGCGGCGACAAGGCCGCGAAGGACCGGATGATCAACTCGAACCTGCGCCTCGTCGTCTCGATCGCGAAGAAGTACCAGGGCCACGGCCTCTCGCTGCTCGACCTGATCCAGGAGGGCATCATCGGGCTGATCCGCGCCGTCGAGAAGTTCGACTGGCGCAAGGGCTTCAAGTTCTCGACCTACGCGACCTGGTGGATCCGCCAGGCCGTGCAGCGCGGCGTCGCGAACAAGGCGCGGACGATCCGCATGCCGGTGCACATCGTCGACCGCGAGCGGAAGATCTCGACGCGCCGAGCGCGAGCTGCATCGCGAAGCTCGGGCGCGCGCCGACTGCTCGAGGAGATCGCCAAGGAGGCGAAGCTCCCGCTCGAAGCAGGTGCGCGAGGTCGCAGAACGCGGCGCGTGCGGTGACGAGCCTCGACCGCCCGGTCGGCTCGGAGGGCGACACGTCGCTCGGCGAGCTTGTCTCGGGCGAGGACGCGCCGCCGGAGGAGGAGCTCGAGGTCAGCTTCCGCACAGGATGCGCTGCGCCGCGCGATCGCCGAGCTCCCGGATCGCCAGCGGGACGTGCTCAAGCTGCGCTTCGGGCTCGACGGCGACCCGAACCCGATGTCGCTCGAGCAGATCGGGAAGGCGCTCGGCCTGACGCGCGAGCGCGTGCGCCAGATCGAGATCCAGGCGCTCGAGCGGCTCTCGCGCTCGACCGCGAGCTCGACTCGCTTCGCGCCGCCTAGCGCCTAGTCGCGCCGGTTCTTCGAGGTACTTCTTCAGGCCGAGGAAGGGCAGGATGAAGGCGGCGAGCAGCGCCGAGACCCACACGATCACCGTCGCGGCGATCCAGGTGCCGACGCCGTTGATCGTGAAGCCGTCGGAGAGGAGGTCGGTGACGACCAGGGCGATGAAGGTCGCGATGAGCGCGACGCCGCCGAGAGCCGCCGAGTTCGACCGCCTGAACTGCGAAACCAGGAACGGCTGCATCAGCGCGAACACGACCGTGAAGATGATCACCGCGAGGAAGAACCCGCTCGCGTTCATGTGCATCCCGTCGAGCACGGCCGCGGCGACGAGCAGGCCCACCGCGTTGGCGACCAACGCGATCAGCGTCCGAACGATCAGCCGGATCACACTCGGAACCTACAGTAGGCCCCGGCGGTCGTCCCTCGCGGCACTCAGCCGAGCGCGTACGTGATCGTGTTTGACGCAATCGCTTGTCGGCAGCGATCACCGGCGCCGCCAGCGCGTGGACGCGGTGGCGACCGGCGCGATTCGAAGCCGCTGGCTCCGGTATAGCCGCGGCCAGCGGCCTGCTTGGCGTAGCCACGCCGGTTTGGATGACAGTGTCGTCGATGTCCAGCCACACCAGCCGCTCCGCGCCGGCCATGATGGAGCGCCTGTCCGGCCAGCCGAGGCAGGAACCGGGAAGCGACCCGCGTCGAGCTGGCGGACATGCCCGAAGGTGAAGGCGCGCAAGAAGATGCCCAGCGTCGCTGGCGCGCCGGATGCCGCTGAACAACCGGCCCATCCCGCCGTGCCGGAGCAGGTCCATGTCGTTGATCGAATCTGCGCCGGCGACCATGCCAGCAACCAGCGCCGGCACCTTCAAACCTGGGTTGGCGCCCTGTTCTCCCGACACCCGCACATGGCGTGTGGTCAGCTCGGCCAGCCCAGCCCGAGCTGCCAGCGCCACCAGCGGAGCCAACCCCGGCACACGACACCAGATTCGGATCATCGAACACCGCCGACAGCGCCGCCGGCACATGCAAGACTTGCATTTAACGGATGCCCTCTCCCGGAGACAATACGACCTTCACTAAGCCGTATTCTCCCTGGTCAGAAGGGCATTCGTGCTCCACGACACACCCCTGCGCGGCATCACACCCGTGGATCCAGGCTCAGTACGGCGGGCGCGCGATTTCCGACGCTCGCAGCTGCGTTCGACAGCATGTGCATGCGGTCTCACACTCCGGATTGCGGTCGTGACTCGAGCCACCGCCCCTAATGTGACCGCCGTGCTGAAGATCGCCCGGGAGCATGTGGACGCCATGATCGCCCACGCCCGTGATGATCATCCCGACGAGGCCTGCGGGGTGATCGTCGGCCCGGAGGGCTCAGATGTGCCGACCCGTTTGGTCCGGATGATCAACGCCGAGCGGTCGCCGACGTTCTTCCGCTTCGACCCTGAGGAGCAATTCGCCTTATACAAGGAAATGAGCGCGGCGGGCGAGGAGATCGTCGTCGTCTACCATTCCCACACGGCGACCGAGGCTTACCCGTCGCGTACCGACATCTCCCTCGCCAGCGAACCGCAGGCGCACTATGTGATCATTTCGACGCGCCGAGTCCGGTGCCGCAGCGGGTCCGGTCAGCGTACGGTCCTTCCGCATCGTCGATGGTGCGGTCACGGAGGAGGAGATCGACGTCACGGAATAGGCCCCGGAGGCCAATCGTTGGCAGGAGTAGCCAGGCATACAGGAGAAACTCGATGTCAGTAGAAGTGAGGATCCCAACGATCCTCCGCACGTTCACCGGTGGAGAGAAAGCGGTGCACGGAGATGGGGCAACGTTGCAAGAGGTGCTCGACGACATCGATACGCGCAACCCAGGCTTGAAAGAGCGGATCGTCGAGTCCGAGACGCTACGCCGATTCGTCAATGTCTACGTCAATGACGAGGATGTCCGCTTCAGCGGCGGCCTCAAGGCTGCCACTGCAGATGGCGACGTCGTCGTGGTGCTGCCCGCCGTCGCCGGCGGCTGATCGGGATCGTTCATGGTCCGGTACGCCTCGCTCGGCGAGTCGGTCGGTCATACTCCGCTCGTAGGGCTGCCGCGGTTGTCGCCGAAGCGAATCAGTGCGGCTCTGGGCAAAGCTCGAGGAGTACAACCCCACCGGCTCGATCAAGGATCGTGCGGCGCTTCGCATGATCAAGGTCGCCGAAGCCGACGGGACACTGAGACCCGGGGCAACGATCCTGGAACCTACCAGCGGCAACACCGGCATTTCGCTCGCGATGGCGGCGAAGCTGGGCGGCTACCGGCTGATCTGCGTCATGCCGGAGAACACCTCAGCCGAGCGCAAGCAGAAGTGCTCGCCGTCTGGGGTGCCGAGATCGTCACCTCACCTGCTGAAGGGGGTCCAACGAGGCGATCCGAGTCGCCAAGCAGCTTGCCGCAGAGCATCCGGACTGGGTCATGCTCTATCAGTACGGCAATCCCGCTAACGCTGAGGCGCACTACCTGACGACTGCGCCGGAAATTCTCGACGATCTTCCGCAGGTGACGCATGTGGTCGCGGGGCTGGGCACGACCGGGACCCTGATGGGCGTCGGTCGTTTCTTCGCCGAGCGGAAACCCGAGGTCAAGATCATCGCGGCGGAGCCCCGGTATGGCGAGCTCGTGCTATGGCTTACGCAATCTCGAGGAGGGCTTCGTTCCCGAGCTCTACGACGCTTCCTACGTCACCTCGCGGTTTTCGGTCGGCTCCCGGACGCGGTCCGCCGCGTCCGGGAGCTACTGGAGCGAGAAGGCATCTTTGCCGGGCTCTCGTCCGGAGCAATCGTGCACGCCGCGTTGGCTCAGGCAGCCAAGGCCGTTGCAGCAGGGGAGTCGGCTGACATCGTTGTGATCATTGCCGACGGCGGCTGGAAATACCTCTCGACCGGGGCCTACAGTGGCGACCTTGATACCAGCGAGGAATTCCTAGATACCCAGGTGTGGGCGTGATCACTTGTAGGCTGAGCGTTCGTGGCGGCTGATACTGACGCTCCGATCGGGATCTTCGATTCGGGGTTCGGCGGGCTTACGGTCGCGCGCGCAGTCATCGATCAGTTACCCCATGAGGACATTGTCTATCTGGGCGATACGGCACGCTCTCCCTACGGTGAGCAGCCAATTGCCACCGTCCGCGAATACGCCCTGGAGTGCCTTGATCACCTCGTCGAGCAGGGCGTAAAGATCTTGGTCATCGCCTGCAACTCAGGCAGCGCTGCGGTCCTCCGTGACGCTCGGGAGCGCTACGCCGTCCCGGTGGTGGAGGTGATCCTGCCCGCCGCCCGCCGGGCGGTAGCCGCCACCCGTTCCGGCCGCGTTGGAGTGATCTGCACCGAGGCGACCGCCACATCGCAGGCCTATGACGACGCCTTCGCCGCAGCACCGCAGGTCGAGCTGCACACGGCAGCCTGCCCACGCTTCGTCTCTTTCGTCGAGGCGGGGATCACCGGCGGCCCCGAACTGCTGGCCTGCGCCGAGGAATACCTGAAGCCCTCTGCAGCAGGCCGATATCGACACGTTGATCTTGGGATGCACCCACTATCCGTTGCTTACTGGCGTGATCTCGTACGTGCTTGGCGACAACGTCAGCCTGGTATCCAGCGCCGAGGAATGCGCCAGGACGTGTACGCCGTCCTGACCCGGCGTAGCCTCACTCATGATCAGCCGCGAATCGCCGGCTATCGCTTTTTGACCACCGGCAGTCCAGAGACGTTCGAGGGCGTTGGGCATCGGCTTATGGGTGGACTTGTCATCGGTGTCGAGCAGTTCGTCTGATCACAATGATGAAACTGACGGTTGTCGGCTGCAGCGGCTCCATCTCCGGGCCGGACTCACCAGCCTCCAGCTACCTACTGCAAGCCCCGCATGAAGATCGCATCTTCTCGCTGCTGATCGACTGCGGCCCTGGCGCCATGGGGGCGCTCTATCGCTACATGGATCCGTGCGAGATCGATGCCATCGCATTGAGCCACCTGCATCCCGATCACTGCCTCGATCTTTGCGGTTACTACGTTGCCGCACGCTACTCACCAAACGCACCCTGGCCGAGACGGCCCGTCTACGCTCCTGCCGACGCGGGCTCGCGGCTCGCTCGGGCGTACGAGGTAACAGGGAACCCGCGGGAGGTCAGCGAGTCGGGCGTCTCGTTTGCCGAGCACTTCGACTGGCATACCTGGCAGCCCAGCCAGCGGATCGGACCGTTCATCGTCCGCACTGTTGCTGTTGCCCATCCGGTCGACGCATACGGAATCCGCGTGGAGGAGGATGTGCCCGGCGGCGGCGCCATGGTGTACTCCGGCGACACCGGACCATCCGAGGATCTGCTCCAGCTTGCGGGCGGTGTCGATCTGCTGCTGGTCGAGTCGTCTTTTTCTCGACGAGCCCGGACAATCCGCCAGGCATGCATCTTTCAGGCGCCCAAGCTGCGGCAATGGGACAGGCCGCTCGAGTCGGTGCGGTAGTGCTCACCCACATTCCGCCCTGGCACGAATCGGGACGTGTCCTCGCCGAAGCGAAGCCACATTTTGATGGGCCTGTTTCACTCGCAGCGCCCGGAGCTGCGTGGGAGATCAGTGGTTTTAGGCTGAGCTCGTGACTTCTCGAGCCGACGGACGCAGCCATGATCAGCTTCGAGAGGTCCGGTTCAGCCGGCGATGGCTGAGTCAGGCGGAGGGTTCAGTGCTGGTGGAGTTCGGTCAGACTCGGATTCTGGTTGCCGCCAGTGTGACCGAAGGAGTTCCGCGCTGGCGCAAGGGCTCCGGACTCGGCTGGGTGACCAGTGAGTACGCGATGCTGCCGAGGGCGACCAATACTCGAAACGACCGTGAATCGGTGCGAGGTCGGATTGGCGGACGTACCCACGAGATCAGCCGGCTCATCGGCCGCAGCGTGCGCGCCATCATCGACTACAAGGCGCTCGGTGAGAACACGATCGTGCTCGACTGCGACGTGTTGCAGGCCGACGGTGGGACGAGGACCGCCTCGATAACTGGCGCCTACGTCGCGTTGGCGGATGCGGTCAGCTGGCTTCGCGAGCGCAACTTGCTAACGGCGGAGCCCCTCACGGGCTCGGTGGCCGCTGTGTCAGTGGGCTTGGTCGATGGGGTCCCGTTGCTGGATTTGTGTTACAGCGAGGACTCGGCTGCCGACACCGACATGAACGTCGTCATGAGCGGTGAAGGTGCGTTCATCGAGGTGCAAGGGACGGCAGAAGGCGCACCTTTCGATCGCGCGCTGCTCGATCAGCTCCTCGACCTCGGCGCCATGGGCTGCGCGCAGCTCACTGCGTTGCAACAAGCCGCACTCGCCTCGTGACGAGACCAACTGATCCACGGTCCGAAACCTACGTGCACGCGATCGGTCACCGAGTGGTGCTGGCGACGAATAACCGCAAGAAGCTGGCCGAGCTGCGGCGCATCGTGGCAGAGACGGCTTCCGATGTGCGGATCCTTGGACTTGCTGACGTCCCCGCTTATCCGGAGCCTGCCGAAACCGGAGCGCACTTTCGAGGGCAATGCGCTGCTCAAGGCCCGTGCGTGTGTCGCGGCCACGGGCCTGCCTGCACTGGCCGATGATTCGGGCCTCAGCCGTTGACGTGCTGAACCAGATGCCCGGCGTACGTTCGGCCCGCTGGGCCGGGCCCGACGCCAGCGACGAAGAGAACAATGCACTTTTGCTGCGGCAGCTTGCCGATGTCCCCGCAGCGGACAGGACTGCACGGTTTGTCTGCGCCATGGCTTTGGTGCTTCCAGATGGTGCTGAACATGTCCGGCTTGGTGAGATGCAAGGCAGGATCGCTGTCAGTCCGGCGGGTCAGAATGGCTTCGGCTACGATCCGCTGTTCGTAGCCGACGGGTACACGGTGACGAACGGGGAGCTCGAGCCGTCCGCCAAGGATGCGATCAGTCACCGAGGGCGGGCCGTACGCGCCATCGTGCCTGTGCTGATGTCGGAGCTGCGCCGGTTGGAACCCGTCGCGCGATCGGCCAGCTCACGCTGGCTGTCGTCGGACAAAGAGGGGATGAGCTCGTGAAGACCTACCTCGATCTACTCGATCATGTGCTTACCCATGGTGTGGAGAAGAGCGACCGGACTGGCACTGGAACGCTCAGCACCTTTGGCTATCAAATGCGCTTCGACCTGGACAAGGGCTTTCCGCTGCTGACGACGAAGAAGCTGCATACCCGGTCGATCGTCGCCGAGTTGCTGTGGTTCATCCAAGGCTCGACCAACATCAAGTGGCTCCATGAGCAGGGGGTGACCATTTGGGACGAATGGGCGGATGCCGACGGTGAGCTGGGCCCGATCTATGGCTACCAGTGGCGCTCCTGGCCGACACCGAGCGGGGATCACACCGACCAACTCGCCGCTGTCATCGATTCCATCAAGTCCACTCCAGATTCGCGTCGGCACATCGTCAGCGCGTGGAATGTCGCAGATCTCCCTCGAGATGGCGCTACCGCCATGCCATGTGATGTTCCAGTTCTATGTCGCGCAGGGTCGGCTGTCGTGTCAGCTTTACCAACGTTCGGCCGATGTCTTTCTGGGCGTGCCATTCAACATCGCCTCGTACGCGCTGCTCACCCAGATGGTCGCTCAGGTGTGCGGCTTGGAGGTCGGCGATTTCGTACACACCCTTGGCGATGCGCATCTGTATCTGAATCACCTGGACCAGGCCAGGCTGCAGTTGAGCCGCGAACCACGCCCGCTCCCCAGAGTGGTGCTGAATCCCGGCATCAGAGCGTATCGACGACTTCACTCTGGATGACATCGCGATCGAGGGCTACGACCCACACCCGGGCATCAAAGCGCCCATCGCAGTCTGATCATGCCCGAGATCATCGGGATCGCCGCTGTCGCGGCGAACGGGGTCATCGGCGTGGACAACGACATACCGTGGCGGAATTCCGGCGGACTGGAAGCGGTTCAAGGCTCTGACGCTGGGGCACGTACTGATCATGGGCCGCAAGACGTACGACTCCATCGGTCAGGCGCTAGTCGGACGGACAACGTTTGTGATCACTCGAGATCGGATGTGGCGCGGCGATGGCGTACGCGCGGTGCCTTCCGTCGACGAGGCTCTCGACCAGGCCATGCTGCTGGATTCGCAGACCATCTATGTCGCCGGGGGAGGGGAGATCTACCGAGCGGCATGGGATCGGCTTACCCGCCTGGAGATCACCGAGGTTGATCAGAACCCCGTTGGTGAGGTGACATTTCCGAGATTGATCCCGATGAGTGGATCGAAACCGCGCCGCGAACCGCAAGACGGTTATAGCTTTGTGAGCTATCGCCGACGATTCCTCGCGTGAGTCCGCAGCCTGAGCGTGGCGGCTCAGACCCCGGGCCTGCGCCCCGTAGAAATCGCGGCTTTGTGTCCTCGCAATCTCTGGGCAACATTTTCTGGGCAACATTTTCTGGGCAACATTTCTAGGCAACGGGGAGAGCTACATGAGGGAACCGTCATTGGGCGCAAAACTAGGCGCGGAATTCCTGGGGACGTTCGTGCTGGTGTTCGGTGGGTGCGGAGCTGCGGTGCTAGCTGCTGAGTTCCTCACCGACAACAGCGTTCAACTCGGAATCGGATTCGTCGGCGTCTCGCTTGCCTTTGGTCTGTCGGTGCTGGTTGGCGCGCACGCGTTCGGGCACGTCTCCGGAGGGCACTTCAACCCCGCCGTCACGATCGGTCTGGCGATCGCGAAGAGGTTCGAGTGGAAGGGCGTCCTGCCCTACATCGTTACCCAGCTCGTTGCGGCCTCGGTCGCTGGCGCTGTGCTCTTTGTTATTGCGAACGGCAAGGCCGGATTCAGCGCAGTCGAGAGTGGATTTGCCTCGAACGGATACGGAGACCGCTCGCCAGGCGGTTATGGTCTCCTGTCCGGGCTCCTCATCGAGATCGTCATAACGGCGGTCTTCGTCTACATCATTCTCGGTTCCACTGATGATCGAGCACCGAAGGGTTTGGCGCCTATCGCGATCGGCCTGGGCTTGACCGTGGTCAACCTCGTGGCCATTCCGGTGACGAACTGCTCGGCGAACCCGGCACGCTCGCTCGGAGTTGCCTGGTTCGCGGGCGGTGCGGCGCTCGCTCAGGTGTGGTTGTTCTTCGTTGCGCCGATCATCGGAGCAGCAATCGCAGGTGCCACGTACGCGCTCATCACCGGAGCTCCGAGCGCCGATGTCGGAGTCGCCCAGAACCCCGAGCTGGAGCAGAGTCAGTCAGACTGCCTGAGAGCTCCGGGTAGCGAGCCGGATCGATGCGGCCGTCGAGTTGGCCCGGAGCCAATTGAATACAGTGCCGAAGGAGGGACTCGAACCCTCACACCCGAAGGCACAGGAACCTAAATCCTGCGTGTCTACCAGTTCCACCACTCCGGCTGTATTTGTTGCGCTCGCATCGCTGCCAAGCTCGCTCGATTTGATTGCCTCGCTCGCCAAGCTCGCTGCAGTCTAATGGCTCGCTCCGCTCGCTGCGACGTTCGCCGGGAAGCCGCCGTCTTCGTCGGCTCCGACGAAACGATTCTGCCGGACAATCCGCTCTGTCACGACGCGTTTCGTCGGCTCCTCCTGCAGATCGGCGGCGCGAACATCGCGGGTGCGGATCGCGCTCGGAACCCGCCTACTTCGTCGTCGCTCCGGGACGAAAAGCATGTCCGCGTCGCTCCTCCTCAGCACGGCGGAGCGCGATCCGGAGTTTACAGATGAAGGTCTTTACAGATGAAGGTCTCGCTTGAGCTTGTCCACGTGGCCGGTCGCCTTCACGTTGTACTGAGCAACCGCGATCGTGCCGTTCCCCTTCTGGTCGACGTCGATCACGAATGTCGATCGGATCACTCCCTGGATCAACTTGCCGTAGAGCAACTTCTCTCCGTACGCGCCATAGGCATCGAGCGTCGACTTGTCTGGATCAGATAAGAGCGGGAAACCGACAGATTCTTTTCGCGGAACTTAATGAGCTTTTCCTGAGCGTCCGGCGAGATTCCGATCACGTGCAGCCCAGCCGCGCCGAGCTCCTCCATTGCTGCGGTGAAGTCGACGGCTTGTGTCGTGCACCCCGGTGTCATGGCGGCGGGATAGAAGTAAACGATCACGCGCTGCCCGGGGAAGTCCGTGAGCGACACATTTTTGCCGTCGGCGTCCGGCAGAGTGAAGGGAGGTGCTGAGTCGCCGTCGATGAGCCGAATGGTCATGCAAGAGACCCTAGCGGTTGCGCGCGAGGACCTTTGAGTCGCTGCCCTGACCTCTGGACGACAGTGCTGCAATACGCTGTGATCTTGGGACGCCCCGGCCGGTGGTCGGCGCGTGGAAATCTCCAAGGGAGGCTATGTGTCCAGCAACTCGTCTCAGCCAACTCGTACGCAGTCCCAGATCGAGGCCGATCTGGGTGCGACGCGGGATCGGTTGGCTGCCTCGGTCCAGGCGCTGATCGACCAGGTCCACCCCAACCGGATCAAGCAGCGCCAGATCGCCAATGTGAAGCATTTCGCCAATACCGAACTCGAGAATGCCAAGTCCAAGATCTTCAATGCTCGTGGAGATCTACGCACCGGCCGCATAGCGGTCATCGCGGCGGCCGTGGCAGGGGCTTGTTGGATTCGTGCTGATCATCCGCGCCATCGTGCGACGTGGAAGCAGTGACTGAGTGGTGGCGGACCAGAGCAGCATTGAGCAGTCGAGCGGCCTGGACGAAGGTGCCTTGCCAATCCGGATGCTGCATGATCGCGTGTTGGTCTCGACCGACAATGAGCCAGGCGAGCGACGCAGCAGCGGTGGGATCCTGATCCCAGCGACGGTGGCGATCGGACGCCGGCTCGCTTGGGGCTAAGTCGTAGCCGTAGGCAGCAACGTCAGGACGGTCAAGCCAACTGATCGAGTGCTATTCGACCCGGAGGATCGAGCAGAGGTTGAGGTCAGAGGCAAGGATTACGTGCTACTGCGGGAGCGAGATCTTCATGCGGTCGCTTCCGAGAGGCTGCAGGACGGCAAAACTGGCCTGTATCTGTGAATTGCGCTTATCTCCAACAGGAGTCCTGGGCCTAAGACGCGTATAACGAATCTAAGCGTAACGTGAGAGAAGTAGCGCTTTTCTGCCAGATTGCCTCTAGTGTGTCGAGGTGGCACCAGCGAATGGGTGTCCGCTCTACAACGAAGTGAGGCTTGTATGACTTTCGTTCGTCCCGCGCGCCGCGTGCTCGATCGCGGCCGCATCCGCTGAGCGCCCTCTTCGTCGCCGCGGCTTGTGGTGGTGGCGGCGGTGGCGGCGCACCCGCAGGCGGTGGGACGTCGGCCGCCGCAGCTGATTTCCCAAGCAAGGTGACATCGAGGTCTGGCACTGGCAAGGACGTCTCCGGGTAACTTCAAAAGCAGATCAAGGCGTTCAACGACTCAGCATCCGAACGGCAAGGTCACCGACCACGAGCTGCCCGACAACGCCGACCAGCAGCGCCAGCAGATGATCCAGAACACGCAGATCAAGAACCCCAAGATGGCGCGTGCTGAGCGTCGACGTGGTCTGGACCGCGGAGTTCGCCGCGAAGGGCTACGTCGAGGCTACTGCCCACCGATCAGTTCCCGACCGACGGGTTTGTTGCCCGCGACGGTCGACAGCGCGACCTACTTCAGCAAGCTGTACGCCTACCCGGCCACACTCCGACGGCGGCCTGCTCTACTACCGCACAGGACCTGCTCGACAAGTACGGCACTGAAGCCGCCGACATCCTTCGACGAGATGAAGGCCGCTTGCGACAAGATCCAGGCCGGAGAGAAAGACTCCAAGCTCGGCTGCTGCGCTGGTCAGTTACAACAAGTACGAGGGCCTGACCGTGAACTTCGACGAGGCGGTGCATGGCGCGGGTGGCGTGATCGTAGGTGACGACGGCAAGCCGAACGTGGCGACGCCCGGAGGCCACCAAGGGCCTGCAGACGCTGACCGACTGGTTCAAGGACGGTCACATCCCGAAGGCCGCCATTACCTGGCAGGAGGAGCAGGGCCGGCAGGCGTTCCAGAAAGGCCAGCTGATCTTCCACCGCAACTGGGGCTACGTGTACAACCTGGCGCAGAAGAACGACGGCTCGTCCGACATCGTGGGCAAGTTCGACGTGGCGCCGCTGCCCGGCATCACGGGTCCTGGCGTCTCCAGCCTCGGTGGTCACAACTACGCGATCGCCAAGAACGCGGAGAACAAGGGCACGGCGGTGGACTTCTTGAAGTTCATTTCCTCGAAGGAGCAGCAGAAGTCGAACACTCTCGCGACCTCGAACTCACCGGTGCTGGAGGCGCTGTACTCGCGACCCGGATCTGACCAAGAAGTTCCCGTTCATGCCGACCCAGCTGAAGTCGATCCAGAGCGCCAAGCCACGTCCGAAGGCCGTGGAGTACGGTGACGTCACCCTGGCGATCCAGGATGCCGCCTACGGCGCACTCCAAGGTCAGACTCAACCCGATGCGGCCTTGCAAGCACTGCAGGCCAAGTTGCAGACTCTGATCAAGTAGTTGGTATCCGCAAGGTTCTCGGCGCAGCCAAGTGCTGCGCCGAGAACTCAGCGCATTTCTCAAAGGAGGTAGCCGCATGGCCACAGCCACCGCGGAACCACGGAGTCTGCCGGCCACCGAGGGACGATGGTCATAAGCACAAGAAGAACGCGCTGAGCGATGGCCAAGGCCGGCTGGCCTGGATCCTGCTGGCGCCTACCCTGATCATCATCGCTGTGGTGGCCGGAATCCCGGTCATCATGTCCTTCCGGGAGTCCCTCCACCAGACCAACGCCGGGGTGGATCCGACCACAGGCCTGATCGCCGGTGGCGACAAGTTCGTCGGCCTGCAGAACTTCACCGACATCTTCACTGGCGCCAATCCGGTGACGGGTTCCTACGGCACCATGGACCGCTTCTGGAACGCCTTCCTCAATACCACCTTCATCACCATCGTGTGCGTGCTCTTGGAGACTGTTATTGGCGTGGCGATGGCCCTGATCATGGCAAAGGCATTCCGGGGACGTGGCGTCGTTCGGGCCGGCATCTTGGTGCCCTGGGCGATCCCGACGATCGTTTCGGCGCTGATGTGGAAGCTCATCTTCGACTCATCCGGCGTGATGAACCGGATTCTCGGTACGCAGATTCTCTGGCTCGCCGATACCGGGGCCTCGTTCTGGGCGATCGTGATTGCTGATACCTGGAAGACTGCTGCGTTCATCGGGCTGCTGACCCTCGCCGGGCTGGGGACCATTCCGGCCGGAGGTCTACGAGGGCAGCCAAGGTCGACGGGGCAACGACCTGGCAGCAGTTCGTCCGAATCACGCTTGCCGATGGTCAAACCGGCGCTGGTCGTGGCAGTTCTCTCCGCACGCTCGACACGCTGCGCATGTTCGATCTGCCATACGGCATGATCGGCGCCGGCAAGTATCGGGTGGAGACCTTGTCGGTGCTTCGCATACCAGGAAGCCGCGCAAAGCCGATACGGTCCCGCCGCGGCGTACGCCAGCATCATCTTGTTCATCTACGTTCTCGTGGTGGCCTTCCTGTTCGTCAGGATCCTGGGTGCCGACGTGATCGGCGACGCGGATGTCGCGAAGAAGAAGAAGAAGAAGAAGAGAGGCGATGAGGAACCGGCGGGCCCGCCGGCGACAGCTCTGGAGATGGCGGGAGGTGCGCACTGATGTCCGCCACAACCGCTGAAGTACGCGAAGAGCACCTCAGTCAGGAAGAGATCGGAAGCTCGCTCATCCCGAGCGACCCATGCGCCAGAGGGTCCGGTCGTCGTTCTGTCCTACGTCGGGATGGGGCTCATCGTCCTCTACTGCATCATCCCCTTCTACTGGATGATCGTCTCCTCGCTGCGGCTCCCGAGCCGAGGGACTGAGCACCGAGCTCATCCCAAACCCGGCGTCGCCAGAGAACTTCAAGGCCGTGTTCTCGGCCAGTGAACAACTTCGGTCGTTCACTGATCAACTCGGTCATCGTGGCTGGCACGACGACGATCCTCGACCCTGGTGTCTCGGCATCATCGGCGCTTACGCACTCGCTCGGTTGAGGTTCAGGGGCAAGGTAACGTGCTGATCCAGGTGAACGTATCCGGCGAGGCAAGCAAGAGCCGGCGTCGCCGCGGACGACGGTTATTCCGCTTTCGATATGCATGCATGAATCTGGCGCGCATCCGGAAGCTGCGCGGGCTGATGGCGGTCCCGGAGCCGGGCGCGCGAGCGCGCCCGCTACCGGGAACTGACGGGCGCTGTACGAGAAGCTGAAGGGCGAGTTCGGCTTCCGACACCCCGTCCCGTGGGCATGTCCGACGACATGGAGCACGGCGATCGCCGAAGGCTCGACGATGGTGCGCATCGGCACCGCGATCTTCGGCGCAGCGCGAAGAAGATCAGGCCGGCCGCATGAACGTCGCCATGAACGTGCATGTTTCATCGGCGGCGGCAATATGGCCGATGCGCTGATCGGCGGCATGCTGAAGAGCGGCTTCGCCGCCAGCCAGCTGCGCGCGGTCGAGGTGGACGGCGCCGCGCGCCGGCGCCTGTTCGACAAGTACCGCGTCGAGTGCATCGCCGAAGTCGCGCGGCAGCATCCGCGCGGGCGAAGTGGTGGTGTTCGCGGTCAAGCCGCAGCAGATGCAGGAAGCGGCGCGCTTCTCGGGCCTGAAGCCGAACGCGAACCTGGTGGTCAGCATCGCCGCCGGCATCACGCTGGCGAGCCTCGCCGGCTGGCTGGGCGGCCCGAACGGTACGCACGAAGCTGGTGCGCGCGATGCCGAACACGCCGGCGCTGATCGGCGCCGGCGTCGCCGGCCTGTACGCGCTGCCCGGGGTGAGCGAAGCCGAGCGCAAGCAGGCCGAGGCGATCCTCGGCGCGGTCGGCGCCACGGTGTGGATCGAGGACGAGGCGCTGATGGACGCCGTGACCGCGGTTTCCGGCAGCGGCCCGGCCTACGTGTTCTGGTTCATCGAGCAGCTGGCCGCCGCGGGCGAGAGTCCCTGGGCCTGAGCCAGGAGACCTCGCAGAAACTCGCGCCATCGAGACCGTTCTCGGGTCCGCCAAGCTGGCTGCGCAGAGCGCGGACTCGCCGGCAGCGCTGCGCGAGCGCGTGACCTCGAAGGGCGGCACTACCGAGGCGGCGCTCAAGGCCTTCGAAGAGCAGAAGCTGGCCGAGCGCTTCCTGCGCGCGGTCGAGGCGGCACGCGACCGCGGCGCCGAGCTGGGCGGCCAGCTGGCGAAGGACTAGCGGCACCGATGCTGCAGCAGATCGCCGACGCTGCATGGTGGACGTGGTCGGCGGGCTTCTTCGTCTACCTGCTGCTCGCGCGCTTCCATGTTCCAGTGGCATGCGCGTGCCGTTCCGCAACGTGGTCGGGCAAGTTCATCATCGCCGCGACCAACTGGATGGTGGCGCCGGCGCGGCGCGTCGATTCCCGTCGCTGTTCGGCCTGGACCTTGCGGCGCTGCTGCTGCGCGTGGCTGCTGCAGGGCGTCGCGCTGCTGGGCGTTGCTATGCTGACCATGGCCGGCGTCGAGCTCTCAGCTTCGGCGCCCGGCATCGCGCGCCGGCATCTCGTTCGGCGACTCGCGCTGGTGGACCTGCTGCGCTGTCGTTCCTCTATTTCCTGGTTTTCGTGCTGATGGCGCTGGTGGTTCTGTCCTGGGTGAGCGCCGCACTCCGGACATGATGCCCGTGCTCGACGCGGTCACGCGGCCGTTCCTGCGGCCGATCCGGCGCTTCGTGCCGCCGCATCGGCAACGTCGACCTGTCGCCGCTGGTGCTGATCCTGGTGCTGCTGATCCTGCTGGTGCTCGCTCGCGCACTGCTGCGAGGCTGGCGGCCGGCCTGTTCTAGCCGGCCGCTCCACTTCCCGCTCAGGCGGCTTTCTTCGCCTGTCTTCGATCATGCGACAGCGCGTCTTCGCCGAAGAACTGCTCGTCCTCGGTGGAGCCGTGCAGCGCCGTGGTCGAGGCCTTGCCGGCGGTGCACGACCTGCGTGATCTGGTCGAAGTAGCCGGTGCCGACCTCGCGCTGGTGCTTGACCGCGGTGAAGCCCTTCTCGGCCGCGGCGAACTCCTTCTGCTGCAGCTCGACGAAGGCGCGTCATGTTGTTGCGCGCGTAGCCGTAGCGCCAGCTCGAACATCGAGTAGTTGAGCGAGTGGAAGCCGGCCAGCGTGATGAACTGGAACTTGTAGCCCATCGCGCCCAGCTCGCGCTGGAACTTGGCGATGGTGGCGTCGTCGAGGTTGCGCTTCCAGTTGAACGACGGCGAGCAGTTGTAGGCCAGCATCTTGCCCGGGTACTTCTTGCGGATGCCCTCGGCGAATTTGCGCGCGAAGGCGAGGTCCGGCGTGCCGGTCTCGCACCACACCATGTCGGCGTACTCGGCGTAGGCGAGGCCGCGCGACAGCGCCTGGTCGAAGCCCTTCTCGTCTTGTAGAAGCCTTCCGAGGTGCGCTCGCCGGTGAGGAACGGCTTGTCGTTCTCGTCCACGTCGGTGGTGACGATGTCGGCCGCTTCCGCGTCGGTGCGCGCGAGCAGCACCGTCGGCACGCCCATCACGTCGGCGCGCGAGGCGCGCGGCGATCAGCTTCTGCACCGCTTCCTGCGTCGGCACCAGCACCTTGCCGCCCATGTGGCCGCATTTCTTGACGCGAGGCGAGCTGGTCCTCGAAGTGCACGCCGGCCGCGCCGGCGTCGATCATCGCCTTCATCAGCTCGAAGGCGTTCAGCACGCCGCCGAAGCCCGACTCGGCGTCGGCGACGATCGGCGCGAACCAGTCGATGTCGCCCTTGCCTTCCATGGTCTGGATCTGGTCCTGGCGCGCGAGCGCGTTGTTGATGCGCCTCACCACCGTCGGCACCGAGGTGGTCGCGTAGAGCGACTGGTCGGGATACATCGAGAGCGAGTCGTTGGCGTCGGCCGCCACCTGCCAGCCCGAGAGGTAGATCGCCGGCACGCCGGCCTTCACCTGCTGCATCGCCTGGTTGCCGGTGAGCGCGCCGAGCGAATTCACGAACGGCATCTCGCTGCACTTCTTCCAGAGCTTTTCCGCGCCGAGCTTCGCCAGCGTGTGCTCGATCTTCACGCTGCCGCGCAGCCGCACCACGTCTACCGCGCTCGTAGCCGCGCTTCACGCCCTTCCAGCGCGGGTTCTCGGTCCAGTCCTTTTGCAGCTGCGCGATTTCTTTCTCGGCGATTCATCCGTGTCTCCGTGGGCAAGGTGTTGAACTCGCATGAGATTACGGACAGCGATGACGCGCAGCAACATCTCGCATACCGCGATCGTGAAATGACACTAAAACAAGGATTTACAGGGACTTAGGCACTGGCTATTTCACGATGCGAGAGCCGCTTTCAAAATCATGCTGCCACTGCAACAACGCTAGGTCTGGACCAGGCTGGCGGTGGCTGCTGCACGCTCATCAGGATGCCGATGCCGATGAACAGCGTCGAGCAGCGCGGTGCCGCCATAGGAAATGAAGGGCAGCGGCACGCCGACCACGGGCAGGATGCCCGAGACCATGCCCATGTTGACGAAGGCGTAGGTGAAGAACATCAGCGTGACCGCGGCCGCGAGCAGGCGCGCGAAGAAGGTCGCGGCGTTGGCGGCGATCATCAGGCCGCGCGCGATCAGCAGCGTGTAGAGCGTGAGCAGCACGACGTTGCCGATGCAGGCCGAACTCCTCCGAGAACACGGCGAAGATGAAATCGGTGTGCCGCTCGGGGATGAACTCCAGGTGCGTCTGCGTGCCGTGCAGCCAGCCCTTGCCGGTGATGCCGCCCGAGCCCACCGCGATGGTGGACTGGATGGTGTGGTAGCCCGCGCCCAGCGGATCCTGCGTCGGGTCGATCAGCGTGAGGATGCGCCGGCGCTGGTAGTCGTGCAGCATGCCCCAGAGCGGGAACAGCGCTCGCCAGGCCCCAGCACGCCCAGCGCCGCGATCACCTTCCAGCCGATGCCGGCGAAGAAGATCACGTAGAAGCCGGCCGCCGCCACCAGCACCGCGGTGCCGAGGTCGGGCTGGCGCGCGATCAGCAGCACCGGCACGCGCGAGCAGCAGCGCGGCGACGGCGAAGTCGCGCATGCGCAGCGTCGCCTCGTTCTTGTGGAAGTACCAGGCCAGCATCATCGGCAGCGCGAGCTTCATCATTTCCGAGGGCTGGAAGCGCGTCACGCCGACATGCAGCCAGCGCCGCGCGCCGTTCACCACGTCGCCCGCGAGCGCGACCGCGACCAGCAGCGCGAGGCCGACGCAGGTAGGCCGGCACCGCGAAGCGCATCAGCGTCTGCGGCGGGATCTGCGCCACCACCCACATCGCCGTCAGCGCGACCGCCGAGGTTGGCGACCTGCGCGCGCGACGCGCGCCGGGATTCTCGTAGGCTCGCCGAGAACAGCGTCGCCAGGCCGAGCGCGACCAGCGCCAGGCTGAGCGCGAGCAGCGTGCCGGTCGATGCCCTGCGGCGAGGCGCGCGCCGAGCGCGGCGCGGCGAGAACTGGCGCGAGTTCCATCAGTCGCTCTCCTCGCTCTTCGTCGGCTTCCTGCGGCTCTCGGCGCCGGCGGCATCATCGCCTTTCGGGCAGCTTGCCGAGCAGGTAGTAGTCGAGCACGGTGCGCGCGATCGGCGCCGCGCGCGCGCGCCGAAGCCGCCGTTCTCGACGATCGCCATCGAGCGCGATCTTCGGGCTCTCGAGCGGCGCGAAGACGATGAACAGCGAATGGTCGCGGTGGCGCTCGGCGACCTTCTTCTCGTCGTACTTCTCGCTCTGCTTCATGCCGATCACCTGCGCGGTGCCGGTCTTGCCGCCGTTCGTGTACTCGGCGTTGCGGCGAAGGCGCGCGCGCCGGTGCCTTCCTTGTTGACGCCGGCCATCGGCGCGCTTCACGAACTCCACGTTCTCCGGCTTGAGCGCGATGCGCTGCTGCAGCACCGGCTCGATGTGGCGCCGCTCGCCGGTGCGCAGGTTGTCGATGTGCGACACCAGGCGCGGCCGGTACATGTCGCCGTCGGCGGCGAGCGTCGCCATCGCCACCGCGAGCTGGATCGGCGTGTAGGCGTTGTAGCCCTGGCCGATGCCGATGGAGATGGTTTCGCCCGGCATACCACTTCTGCTGCTCGGGCTTGCGGAAGCGCTTCTGCTTCCACTCGGGCGAGGGCAGCACGCCGATGCGCCTCGCCTTCCAGGTCGATGCCGCTCTTCGCGCCGAAGCCGAACTTCGCCCATGAAGCCGGCGATGGCGTCGATGCCCATGTCGTTGGCGAGCTGGTAGTAGAAGGTGTCGGAGGACACGACGATCGACTTGTACAGGTCGACGTAGCCGTGGCCGCCGGGCTTGGAGTCGCGGAAGCGCCGGCCGCCGAATTCGAAGTAGCCCGGGTCGTTGATCGCGCTCTTGAAGTGCGCTTGCCGAGTTTCGAGCGCCGCCATCGCCATGAACGGCTTGAAGGTCGAGCCCGGCGGGTAGACGCCGGCGATGGCGCGGTTGTTGAGCGGCCGGTCGGGCGAGTTGTTGAGCTCCGCCCAGCTCTGCGGATCGATGCCGTCGACGAACAGGTTCGGGTCGAAGCCGGGCTTGAGACGAACGCGAGCACGCCGCCGGTGCCAGGCTCGATCGCCACCAGCGCGCCGCGGCGCTCGCCGAACGCCGCTTCGGCGACTTCCTGCAGCTTGATGTCGAGCGTCAGCGTGATGTTGTTGCCGGCCTGCGCGGCGTGCGCGCGAGCGTGCGGATGCCGCGCCCGGCGGCGTCGATCTCGACCTGCTCGAAGCCGGTGGTGCCGTGCAGCTCCTGCTGGTAGCTCGCCTCCAGCCCCGACTTGCCGATGAAATCGGTGCCGCGGTAGTTCGCGCGTCGACCTCGAGCTCGGCCAGGCGCTCCTGGTCCTTCGTGTTGATGCGGCCGATGTAGCCGATCACGTGCGAGGCGAGCTCGCCGTGCGGGTACTGGCGGAACAGGCGCGCCTTGATCTCCACGCCCGGGAAGCGGTAGCGGTTGGCGGCGAAGCGCGCCACTTCCTCGTCCGGTGAGGCGCGTGCGGATCGGCAGGCTCTCGGCGTTGCGCGTCTCGGCGTACAGCTTGCGGAAGCGGCTGCGGTCCTTGGCCTGCACGTCGACCACCTCGCCCAGCTCGCTGGATGGTGCGCTCGAGGTCCTTCACCTTGGCGGGGAAGATCTCCAGCGTGTAGGCCGAGTAGTTGCGCGCCAGCACCACGCCGTTGCGGTCGAGGATCAGGCCGCGGTTGGGCGCGATCGGCACGATCGAGATGCGGTTGTCCTCGGCCTTGAGGCATAGGCGTCGTGCTGCACCACCTGCAGGTGGAAGAAGCGCGCGAGCAGCAGCGCGAAGGCCGACCAGCACCGCGACGCCGGCCACGCCGACGCGCAGCTGGAAGAAATGCAGCTCGCGCTCGTGGTTCTTGAGTTCCGGTCAGGCTCATGAGCTGCTCATATCGCGCGCGTTCTCGTCGATTTCCACGGGCGCCGCTGCGGCATCAGCAGCAGCGCGGCTGACCACCGGCCAGAGCGCGGCGCCGACGAGCGGCCCCACGGCGATGGTCCAGCCCGGAAACTCGGCGCCAGCGGCCAGGCGCACCAGCGCCGACAACGCGCCTGCGCGAACAGCAGCAGCGCGGCGACGTGCAGCGCCTGCGCCCCAGAGCGGGAACCACAGGATGCGGCGCGACAGCGAGATCGACGGCGAACGCGAGCAGCGAGTAGGCGAGGGCGTGCTGGCCGAGCAGCACGCCGTTGCCGACGTCGATGAGCAGGCCGAGCAGCCAGCCGGCGCCCAGGCCCACCAGCCGCGGCTGCCGCACGCACCAGAAGACGAGCACCAGCGCGACGAAATCGGGCGCCAGCGCGACGTTGTTCCACGGCAGGAAATTCGACCAGCAGCGCGAGCGCGAACGAGCCGAGGATGGTGCTCGCGCGCACCGGCAGCAGGATGCGCTGCGACGAGGTCGAGTCGCTAAGCTGCATCGGCGTCCTTGCGGCGCGCGCATTGCGCTGATCCTTGCTGCCGGGCGCTTGTCGCCGCTCGGCGGCCGGCTCTCCGGCTAGGCGGCTGCGCCTGGCGTACTCGCTCGCCGAGCACCAGCACGTAGCGGCCGCGCTCGACGCCGCGCGGCGGGCTGGCAGACGATGCGCGCGAACGCGTAGGCGGCGTCGCGCTCGATGCGCGCGACGGTGGCCACCGGGATGCCCGGCGGGTAGGTGCCGTCGATGCCCGGAGGTGACCAGCGCGGTCGCCGTTCTGGATTTCGGCGTTGGCCGCCATGAAGCGCAGCTCGAGCATGCCGCTCGCGCCCGCGCCGAAGGCGACCGCGCGCAGGCCGTTGCGCACCACCTGCACCGGGATCGCCTGGTCCTTGTCGGTGAGCAGCGTGACTTCGGCGAGCGAGCGTGCGCGCGCGTCACCTGGCCGATCACGCCGGCTTCGTCGACCACCGGCGAGCCCGCGCTGCACGCCGTTCTGGCTGCCCTTGTCGATCACCACCTTGCGCGAATACGGGTCGCGGCCGTTGTAGACGATTTCGGCCGGCATGCGACTTGAGCGGCAGGCGCTCGGCGGCGCCGATCAGCGCGCGCGCAGCTGCCCGGTCTCGGCGCTGCGCCGCCTCGTAGCGCTGCGCCGCGCTGCGAGGCGTCCGAGCAGCTTCGCGCGCAGCTCGGTGTTCTCGCTCGCGCAGCTGCGCCTGGCTGGCGAAGTAGGCCGAGATGCGCTCGCCCAGCGCCGCCGGCAGGCTAGCCAGCGACCTGCAGCGGGTAGACCGCGCAGCGCGATCACGCTGCGCAGGCCTTCGGTGTAGCGGAAGCGCGCGTCCAGCACCAGCAGCGCGAGCGACAGGGAGGCGAAAAGGCTAGGCGGACGAGCGGCGCGGGGCCGCGGTTGAAGAAGGGCGGGGGTGTGTGCTCCATGCCGCCCGCGGTCAGCGGGATCTACCCGCTCCTCTATTACTCATTCGTGAAGATCGCCCCGAAGTGCTCCATCTTCTCGAGCGCCTTGCCCGAGCCGCGCACCACGCAGGTGAGCGGGTCGTCGGCGACGATCACCGGCAGCCCGGTTTCTTCCATCAGCAGGCGGTCGAGGTCGCGCAGCAGCGCGCCGCCGCCGGTGAGCACCATGCCCTTCTCGGCGATGTCGGCGCCGAGCTCGGGCGGCGTCTGTTCCAGCGCGGACTTCACCGCGCTGACGATCTGGTTGAGCGGCTCGGTGAGCGCTTCGAGGATTTCGTTCGAGGAAATGGTGAAGCTGCGCGGGATGCCTTCGGCGAGGTTGCGGCCCTTGACTTCCATCTCGCGCACTTCGGAGCCGGGAAAGCCGAACCGATGGTCCTTCTTGACCGTGCTCCGCGGTGGTCTCGCCGATCAGCATGCCGTAGTTGCGGCGGATGTAGTTGATGATCGCCTCGTCGAACTTGTCGCCGCCGACGCGCACCGAGCCCTTGTGCACCGCGCCGCCGAGCGAGATCACGCCCACTTCGGTGGTGCCGCCGCCGACGTCCACCACCATCGAGCCGGTCGCTTCCGCCACCGGCAGGTCGGCGCCGATCGCCGCCGCCATCGGTTCCTCGATGAGGAACACCTGGCCGGCGCCCGCGCCGATCGCGCGATTCGCGGATCGCGCGCCGCTCGACCTGCGTCGAGCCGCAGGGCACGCAGATGATGATGCGCGGCTGACGGCGAGAAGAGTTTGTTGTCGTGCACCTTCTTGATGAAGTACTTCAGCATCTGCTCGGTGACGGTGAAGTTGGCGATCACGCCGTCCTTCATCGGCCGGATCGGCGACGATGTTGCCCGGCGTCTTGCCGAGCATCATCTTCGCTTCGCTTGCCCGACCGCCTGGATCGATTTCTTCGCCGTTCGGTCCGCTGTCCTGCGCGGATCGCGACCACCGACGGCTCGTCGAGCACGATGCCCTTGCCGCGCACGTAGATCAGCGTGTTCGCGGTGCCGAGATCGATCGCGAGATCGTTGGAGAAGTAGCTGCGCAGAAATCCGAACATGGTCGTGGCACAATCCCTCTTTCCGTTGTGCCCTAGGTGTTGCCTTAAGTTCCGGCGCTAAAGCTGCGATCCGGAACCGTTTATTCCCGAGGCGGCTATGGATACTCTTCCAGACCTCCGGCAGCGCAGACCTGGAGCATTTGCATGTCGCTAACCCCAGACCAGCTCCAGCGCATCGCGCTACCTCGCCCGCATCGCCGTCAGCCCGCGAAGAGGCGCGAGGCGTGACCGAGCCGGCTGAACCAGGTGCTCGGCCTGATCGACCAGCTGCAGGCGGTCGGATACCCGAGGCATCGAGCCCATGTCGCATGCCCTGGACGCCCAGCTGCCGGTGCAGCCAGCGCCTGCGGCCCGACGCGGTCACCGAGCCGGACCGCCGCGCCGACTACCAGTGCGTGCGCCCCGGCGGTCGAGGCAGGGCCTGTACCTGGTGCCGAAGGTGATCGAATAGGTGACTGCAATTCCACGCTTTCCGAGCTCTCCGGCGCCCTGGCCGCGCAAGAAGGTCTCCTCGGTCGAGCTGACCCGGCTGCTTCCTCGACCGGATCAAGCGGCCTGAACGGCAAGCTGAACGCCTTCATCACGGTGGACGAAGAGCACAGCCTCGCGCCAGGCGCGCTGTCGCCGACGAGCGACGCGCCGGGGGCGAGGCGGGCCCGCTTACCGGCATCCCGGTCGCCCACAAGGACATCTTCTGCACCAAGCGGCACTGCGCACCACCTGCGGCTCGAAGATGCTGGCGAACTTCGAGAGCCCCTACGACGCGCACGTGATCGAGCGCTTCAATCGCGGCCGGCGCGGTGCTCCTTGGCAAGACCAACATGGACGAGTTCGCGATGGGCTCGTCCAACGAGACCTCGCACTTCGGGCCGGTGCGCAATCCCTGGGACCTCGAGCGCGTGCCCGGCGGCTCCTCGGGCGGCTCGGCGGCGGCGGTCGCCGCGCGCATGGCGCCGGCGGCGACCGGCACCGACACCGGCGGCTCGATCCGCCAGCCGGCCGCGCTCACCGGCGTGTCGGGCCTCAAGCCGACCTACGGCGTGGTGTCGCGCTACGGCATGATCGCCTTCGCCTCGTCGCTCGACCAGGGCGGGCCGCTGGGCAAGAGCGCCGGCGGACCTCGCGCTGCTGATGAACGCGATGGCGGGCTTCGACGCGCGACTCGACCAGCCTGGAGCGGCCCGGCCGAGGATTATGCGCGCGACCTGAACATTGAACTCGCGGGCCTGCGCATCGGCTTGCCCAAGGAATACTTCGCCGAGGGCGTGGAGCCCGACGTGCTCAGCGCCGTGCGCGAGGCGGTGACGCTGGTTCGAGTCGCAGGGCGCGAAGACGCGTGGAGATCACGCTGCCCAACACCGAGCTCGCGGTGCCGGTCTACTACGTGATCGCGCCGGCCGAGGCGTCGTCCAACCTGTCGCGCTTCGACGGCGTGCGCTACGGCCACCGCGCGAAGGAATACGCGGATCTCGCACGACATGTACCGGCGCACGCGCGCCGAGGGCTTCGGCGCGGAGGTGAAGCGGCGCATCCTGATCGGCACCTACGTGCTGTCGCACGGCTACTACGACGCCTACTACCTGCAGGCGCAGAAGGTACGGCGCCTGATCGCCAAGGATTTCGCCGAGGCGTTCACGCGCTGCGACCTGATCATCGGGCCCGACTTCGCCCTCGACCGCGTTCGCGCTCGGCGCCAAGGCGCGACGACCCGGTGCAGATGTACCTGAACGACATCTTCACCATTCCAGCGCCGCTCGCCGGCCTGCCGGGCGCTGTCGATTCCCTGCGGCTTCGACGGCAAGGGCCTGCCGGTCGGGCCTGCAGATCATGGGCAGCTACTTCGCCGAGGCGAAGCTGCTCGGCGCGCGCACCGCTACCAGCAGGCGACCGACTGGCACCTGCGCGCGCCCGAAAGAGGCGCCGCTATGAGATGCGCAGCGGCGCATTTTTCTCTGCTTTTTCTCCCTGCCGGCTCTTGTCGCAGGGACAAAGCGGAACCGCGGGAGCTCGTCGGCCAGCTCGGCGGCCGCGCGGCGCTTCATCAATCTGTACGCGACGAGCTCGCCCGACGGCGCGGCGCGCGGTGACGGGCGAGTACCTGCTGCTGCCGACGCTGCAGCAGCGGTTCCTCGAAGGCGAGCGCAGCAAGCAGCTCGGCGTGACGTTCGCTGAAGGAGGGCACCACCGCGATCCTCTACGGCCGCCCGGCGACCGGCGACGCTGCAGGGCACCTGGATCGCAGGCGGCGTTCACAGGGCGTGCGCTACGGCGCCGGCGGACAGCTGCGCGAGCAGTTCGAGTTCAGCGAGAATTTTCCGGCGATGGATGGCTACAGCGCCGCGGTGCGCTGCCAGACGTCGCGAAGGCGCTACTCGTCCGCGCTCGCTCTACGCCGATCGAGGGCGGCAAGCTCAAGAGCCTCGAGTGGCGCTCGAAAGTGTCGCGCCGGGCGAGACATTCCTGCAACGTCGACGGCTCGAGCAGCGCCCGATCAACGGCGGACTGCGGCTTCGCTGCCGCCGGTCGCTGCAGCGTCACGCTGCGCGACCTCAGGCGAGGACGTCGCGCGTCGCTGGCGGAAGACTGCGTGCCAGATGTGCGGCTCGGCAGGGCTACCTCGAGCCGCTGGCTCTGGTCGACCGCCGCGGCAACTGCCGGCCGCTGCGGCCGCAGGCCGATAGTGAAGTAAGCGCCATGGCCTCGGAAATCGTCGTCGGCATCGAGACGCACACGCAGCTCCTGACGAAGAGCAAGATGTTCTCCGGCGCGTCGAACGCGTTCGGCGCCGCGCCGAACACGCAGGCGTCGGCGGTCGACATCGCGCTGCCCGGCACGCTGCCGGTGGCCAACCGCGCCGCGATCGAGCACGCCATCCGCTTCGGCCTCGCGGTCGAAGCGGCAAAATCAGCCCGCGCTCGATCTTCGCGCGCAAGAACTACTTCTACCCCGACCTGCCCGAAGGGCTACCAGATCAGCCAGTACGAGATCCCGGTGGTGCAGGGCGGCGCAGTGCGATTCTGTCGTCGACGAGGCAGAGAAATCGATTCGCCTGACGCGCGCGCACCTCGAAGAGGACGCGCGGCAAGTCCCTGCACGAGGACTTCCACGGCATGACGCGGCATCGACCTCAACCGCGCCGGCACGCCGCTGCTCGAGATCGTCATCCGAGCCCGAGCTGCGCGGCGCGAAGGAGGCGGTCGCCTACGCGCGCGCGCTGCACGCGCTCGTGCGTCTGGATCGGCATCTGCGACGGCAACATGCAGGAAGGCTCGTTCCGCTGCGACGCCAACGTCTCGGTGCGCAAGCGCGGGCGACGCAAGCTCGGCACGCGCTGCGAGATCAAGAACCTGAACTCCTTCCGCTTCATGGAGCAGGCGATCGAGTTCGAGGCGCGGCGCCAGATCGAGATGCTCGAGGACGGCGGCAAGATCGTGCAGGAGACGCGCCTCTACGATCCCGACCAGCAACGAGACGCCGCCCGATGCGCTCGAAGGAAGACGCGCAGGACTACCGCTACTTCCCGATCCCGACCTGCTGCCGCTTGTCGATCACGGAACAGGATGATCGAGCGAATCGCGTCGAAGATGCCGGAGCTTCCGGAAGCGAAGCGAAGAACGTACGTCGCAGGCACGGACGTGACGCCGCTGCGCAGGCGGCACAGCTGACTTCGAGCAGGGAACATGGCGAACTACTCGCGATTGCCGCACTTCGCCGGTGCACGCAAGAATTCGTGCGGATCTGGCGAACTGGATGCGTCGGGCCAGCTGAGCGCGCAGCTGAACGACGAAGCGATCTGGATATTGCCGAAGAGCCAGTCGTCGCCGGAGCCAGCTGCGCGAGTCTCGACCAGCGAGTCGCCGACGGGACTCTGTCCGGGAAAATGGCGAAGGAAGTCTTCGACGCGATGTGGGCTGGGGAAGGCGCTCGCGGACGCCGATCATCGAGAAGCGCGGGCCTGAAGCAGATCAGCGACTCGGGCGCGATCGAGAAGATCGTCGACGAGGCGCTGGCGGCGAACGCGAAGCAGGTGGAGGACTACCGCGCGGGCAAGGAGAAGGCGTTCAACTCGCTGGTCGGGCAGGTGATGAAAGGCGAGCAAGGGCAAGGCGAATCCGGCGCAGGTGCAACGAGATCCTGCGCCGCAAGCTGAAGGCTAGCGCTAGCTGCTGCCGTCCGCGGCGCTTGGTCAGCTCGACGTAGCGCTTCTTGTCGTCGTCGTAGCGCGCGCTGATCTGTTCGACTTCCTTCTTCTTGGTCGCCATCAGCTCTTCCTGCGTCGTGTGATGTCGAACTCGGTGTTGCGGATGTCGTCGGCGAGCTTGGCGGGCGGCTTGTTCTTGCCCTGGAATAGAAGTCGAGCTCCTTCTGTCAGTGTTGCGCTGGCGCTTCTTCGAGCGCTGCCGATGCGCTGTCGATGTCCTGTCACCGCGACTTCGTTGTCCTCCAGAGCGCGCGCGCGAGCGCTGTCGATGTCCTTCTCGCTGGTGTAGGTGGCGAGCAGCGCGCGGTTGCGCCGGCCTTCTTCCTTGGTGATCGCTCTCGCGCTTCTTGCGCTCGTCCTCCTCGGCCGCCTTCTTCTCGCGCTCGGCGGCGGAGGCCTGCGGCGTCGAAGCGCTTGCGTCACCATGCCCTGCGCGTTCAGCTGCTCGACCGGCATGGCCGACAGGCACTGCCGGCGGCACGGCTCTGAGCCGTAGTACTTCTTGCCGTCCGTGCCGACGCAGCGGTAGGTACATGCGCCTGCGGCCGGCGAACGGCAGACGAGGGCGCAGGCCGACGCGGCGAGCAGCGCGCGGCGACGAGTCTTCATGGTCTATTTTCCTTCCTGGTCAGTTCGAGGTAGCGCTTGCTTGTCGTCGTCGTACCTGCGCATTGATGGCGTCCGACTTCCTTCTTCTTCGCGCGCGAGCAGCCCTTCCTGCGCCTTGAGGTCGACGTCGATCGCCTTGCGCGTTCTCGTTCGGCGGCGCGCGCGCTTCTTGAGCGCGGCGATGCTTCGCTTCGGCTGTCCTGCGATCTGCTCTGGTTGCCTCGAGCGCGCCGCGCGCGCGCACGATCTCGATGTCCTTCTCGCTCGTGTAGGTGGCGAGCAGCGCGCGGTCGCGCCGGCGCTTCCGTTCCCTGGCGATGGCCTCGCGCTTCTGCGCTCCGCCTCTTCGGCCTCCTTCTTCGCGCGCTCGTCGGCGGTCGCCTGCGGCGTCGATGCGCTTGACCACCATGCCCTGGCTGTTCAGCTGCTCGACCGGCTGGCCGGCGCACTGCGGCGGCACGCTGCTGAGCCGTAGTATTTCTTGCCGTCCTTGCCGACGCAGCGGTAGGACTGCGCGCACGCGGCCAGACGGCAGGCAGCGGCGACTGACGACAGGACCAGCTGCGCAGCATGGATTCCCCTGAGTCAGCGATATCGGAGTCCTGATTCTAACGCGCCGCGGGCCACCGAGTTGACCTGCTAAGAATTCGCGCCCTAGCCCACGCCAGCTCCGCAGATCCCGCCTTCATCGCCGAAACCACCGCCGAAGATGCTGCTGGAGGTCAAGGCGGTGCTGTTTTCCGACGGACAAGCCCTTCATCTTCACCTCCGGCTGGGCGAGCCCGGTCTACATCGACTGCCGCAAGCTGATCTTTCTACCCGCGCATCCGCACGCAGCTGGTGGATTTCGCCGCCGCGACGCTGTCGCGCGACGCCGGCTTCGAGCAGTTCGACGTCGATCGCGGGCGGCGAGACCGCCGGCGATCCCCTACGCGCGCCTGGATCGCCGACCGCTTCGGCCTGCCGATGCAGTACATCCGCAAGAAGCCGAAGGGTTTCGGCCGCAATGCGCAGATCGAGGGCGACATCCGCGAGGGCGCGCGCACGCTGCTGGTCGAGGACCTCACCACCGACGGGCGCTCGAAGATCAATTTCTGCAAGGCGCTGCGCGAGGCGGGCGCGGTGGTCGACCACGTGTTCGTCAACTTCTACTACGACATCTTCCCCGAGTCGAAGAAGGCGATGAGCGAGCTCGGCGTGCGCCTGCACCACCTCGCCACCTGGTGGGACGTGCTGCGCGTGGTGAAGCAGGGCAGCTACCTCGCGGCCGCGCGCAGGTCGGCGAGGTCGAGAAATTCCTCAACGCGCCGGCCGAGTGGTCGGCGGCGCACGGCGGCGCTCGAGCTTCCCCAGCGGTCGGCTCCTTGAGCGGTCGTCACCCTCAACGTCAACGGCATCCGCTCGGCGGCGAGCGAAGGGCCTGTTCCGCTGGCTCGCCGGCGCAGAAGGCCGACGTCGTCTGCCTGCAGGAAGTGAAGCGCGCACGAGGCGGATCTCGAGACGGCAGCTGCTTCGCCATCGAGGAGCTTCGACGGCACCTTCACTGCGCGGCGAGAAGAAGGGCTACGCCGGGGTCGGCGCTCTACAGCCGACGCAAGCGCCGACGCAGCGTGGTCATGGGCTTCGGCGTCAGCGAGTTCGACGCCGAAGGGCGCTTCCTCGAGGCCGACTTCGGCAAGCTGTCGGTGATCTCGCTCTACCTGCCCTCCGGATCCGCGGCCCGCACCGCCAGGCGTCGAAGTTCCGCTTCCTGCGCAGAGTTCTGCCTGCACCTGCAAGAAGCTGCAGGAGCTGCGGCCGCGAGGTGATCCTCTGCGGCGACTGGAACATCGCGCACAAGGAGATCGACCTCGAGGAACTGGCGCGCGCAACCAGAAGAACTCGGGCTTCCTGCCCGAGGAGCGCGACTGGCTTGACGCGGGTGTTCGACGAGCTCGGCTTCGTCGACGTGTTCCGGCTGCTGAACGCGAGCCCGACCAGTACACCTGGTGGTCAAACCGCGGCCAGGCCTGGGCGAAGAACGTCGGCTGGCGCATCGACTGTACCAGATCGCCAGCGCCGCGGCGCGGCCGCAAGACCGCGCAGCAAGCGAAGCGATCTACCTGAAAGCGGCGCTTCAGCGACCACGCGCCGCTGACCATCGACCACCGCTGGAAGCTGGGCTAGATGCTGCGCTAGGCCGCGACTGCCGGCGGCCGGCGTTGCGCGCGATGAACTGACGCCGGCGGAGCGTTCGAGAATCGTAGCCGCCAGCCGCGCGCGCCGCGGTACAGGCGCCAGATCGACCATGCCTCGCGCAAGCCAGCTCGAGGCGCGCGCTTCGGCCGCAGCGCGACGAGCAGCGCGACGCCGACGACCACGAACGGGTCGCGGGCTGCCTCGTCGTGCAGCGCAGCGCGCCAGCAGCACCGCCGCCGTCGGCGGCTACGCTGCAGCCAACGCGCAGGGTCAGCATCGAGTCGGCGTCTCGCGTTCGGCCTGAGCGCGCCTGCAGGCGCGTGCGGCGTGCTCGGCCATGCAGCTGATGCGGCGCGCATCAGGGCTGCCCGAGCGTGTCGCGGTCGCGCTCAAGTTCGGCGAGCGTCGCGGCGAGAAGCTTCGGCCGCTCGCGCAGGCGCGCGCGCGCAACCAGCGCGCGCGCCGGCGCTGCACGCCGACGAACAGCGCCGCAAGCAGTCCCGCGGCGAGCAGGCGGTTGGAGTCCCAGAATGCAGGCAGCCACCACGAGGACAGCGGTGAACACCACCGCGACGCCGAGGAAGAAGAACACGTGCGGCGAGCCAGAGCAGGATCTCGACCAGGCGCAGCGCCTGTTCTTCCAGCTCCGTACGCGGCGAGACGCGTGCGCGTCGCGCGAACGACAGCAGCGTGCGGGCGAGCTCTCGCACCGGGCCGAGCATGGATCAGCCTGCTATGCCCGGCGCTCGCCGCGGCGATACGATCAGCGGCGGCCGATCAGACAGCCGAGCACGAGGCCCGCGGCGGCGATGCCGACCGCCTGCCAGGGATTGTCCGCACGTACTGTCGGTCGCCTTGGCGGCTTCCTTCGTCTTGTCGAGCAGCGCGCGCTCGGCGTCGCTCAGCTTCACCTTGGCGCGTGGCGAGCGAGGCCTGATGCGCTCGCGCGCGGCGGAGACCTTCTCGCCCGCCTGCGTAGGCGGTGGCGCGCAGCAGCTCTTCGGCGTCCGGCGATCACGACTTTCAGGTCGGCGACGAGCTTGTCTTTGATGGCATCGGTTGACATGCGGGTTGGGCGCTCATTGTCGGCACTTCCATGGCGAAACGCGGGGGAACGGGAGGCTAACGGTTTTCTGCCGCTGGGCAATGGCAATCGCGCCGCGTCGATGCACGGGGCGGTTAAGATGCCCCCCGAATGGCGCTCGCCGACTATGCCGCAGCGTTCCGCAGCCGCAAGATCGGGCTGCTGCTGCTGCTGGGCTTCTCCTCCGGCCTGCCGCTCGCGCTGACCGCCGGCACGCCTGCAGGCCTGGCTCGCCGCCGAGAACGTCGACATCGTCGCCATCGGCTGGTTCGCGCTGGTCGGGCCAGCCCTACACCTACAAATTCCTCTGGGCGCCGCTCATGGACCGCTATGCGCCGCCGTTTCTCGGCCGGCGCCGCGGCTGGCTGCTCGTCACGCGAGCTGCTGCTCGCGGCGGCGATCGCCTTCATGGGCACGCTCACGCCCGGCGGACTCGGCCTGGCTGCTCGGCGCGACCGCGCTTCGCGGTCGCGTTCCTCTCCGGCCTCGCAGGACATCGTGTTCGATGCGCTGCGCACCGACTGGCTGAGCGCGACGAGCGCGGTGCCGGCGCCGCGGTGTCGGTGCTCGGCTACCGCATCGCGATGCTGGTTTCGGGCGCGGCGCGCTGATCCTCGCCGACCAGTGGCTCGGCTGGCACGCGACCTACTGGCTGATGGCCGCTGCTGATGGGCCGTCGGCATGATCGCGACCTGGTTCGTGGTCGAGCCCGAGGTGCAAGGGCGCCGCGCCGAAGACGCTCGATGAAGCGGTGGTGAAGCCGTTCGCCGAATTCTTCTCGCGCCGAGGCGCGGTCGCGCTGCTGCTGCTGGTGGTGCTCTACAAGCTGGGCGACGCGTTCGCGGGCAACCTCACCACGACGTTCCTCGCTGCGCGGCCTGGGCTTCTCGCTCACCGAGGTCGGCGCCATCAACAAGGGCTTCGGCCTCGCCGCGACCATCCTCGGCGCGCTCGCCGGCGGCGCGCTGATGGCGAAGATGCGCCTCTACCGCGCGCTGCTGCGTGTTCGGCGTCGCTGCAGGCGATCACCAACCTGGGCTTCATGCTGCTTCGCCGCGAGCGGCAAGAGCTACGCGCTGATGGTGACGGTGATCGGCCTGGAGAACCTCTGCGGCGGCATGGGCACCGCCGCCTGCGTCGCGCTGCTGATGGCGCTCTGCGACCGGCGCTTCTCGGCTACGCAGTACGCGCTCCTGTCCGGCGCTTTCGGCGGTCGGGCCGCGTCTACGTCGGCCCGGCGGCCGGGCTATCTGGTCGCGCGGCTTCGGCTGGCATGCAGTTCTTCTTCTTCACCTTCCTGATCGCGCTGCCGGGCCTCGCGCTGCTGATCTGGATGCGCGCGCCGCATCGACGCGCTCGACGCCGAGCAGAAGCCCCAATCAGGCTAGCTTCGCGCCGCGCTCCTTCAGCAGCCGGCGCAGGACCGAGACGGTGGCGGCGCGCTTCATCCTCACCCGGTAGCGGCTTCGACACGAGAAATCCGGTCTCGCGCGACATCACGCCAGTGAGCAAGGTCGAGCACCCTGGCTTTCGCGGTCAGGCCGACACCATCCTCAGCCGCGTAGCGGCGCGTCGAACGCTTCCACTCCAGCCTCCGTCGGTCGGCGCGTTCTGCCCGGAGCTTGACGCGTCGGCCTCGCTCGGCGACAGCTCCGGCAGCCAGACGTCGTACCAGTTCTCGGACGCGAATTTCGCCTTCGAAGCGCCGCGCGGCAGGCGCCGCACCGTGCCGATGCGCAGCCCTCGCCCTTGCGAGGCGCTACGGTGTGCCGAGGCGGATGAATCCGAAATGCGGTCATTTGGAGCGCCGACAAACCGGCCGACCAGTTTTTCGGAAAGAGGAGCGCCGTTGATGCAGATGCAAAGCGTGATGCCGGCGATGACCTCGTACCCAGATCCGTCGCAAGTGCGTCGCCAGGGTGCCGCTCGGAGCAAAGCGCCAGTCGTGTGGCGACTCGACGACCGTCTCGACAGGCGTCCCTGTCGAGTACGCCCCGGAGGAAATCCTGGTCAGGAGCTCGCGTTTGATTGCGCACGCACTGGCAGGAAAGCCAATCAGGCGGAAGAGACGATGAGCGCCTGCCATGCGGAATGCGCCGGTACACAGCTTCAACTTGCCGATGAAATGCTGAGTACAGGCCGTCCGGCGCGAGCGCGCGAGCACAAGCATTGCGATGAGCATGATCGAACGGCGGCCGCGGCCAGCGGCAGAAGCCATCACGGTGTGCGTTGTCGGGACTTGAGCACGGGCCGCAGGTGGACGCCCAGAGGACCAGTGCCAGTCCGGCTGCGGCCGCGACACCCGCCGCGCTGCCATCTGCGGCCATTTGGAATTACGCGCGTAATCCGCGGAACCGAGAGCCCATTCCGGATTGATGAGACGAGACAATCCGGCCCCGGCGGCATGACGACAGGGATTGCGAAGTAACGGCTTCCCGCGGCGATGGCGTAGTAACGCGACAGGTGCTGACGCGATGAGACGGCGGGGGCGCCGAGGAGGTTGGGCAGAGCCGGTGACGGGAGCTGCCGCCGGTGAGGGACACGACGCGCTCGAGCACCTGGAAGCCGAGTTTGGCGCGACAGGGCCTCGAAGTCGACCAGGGTGCAGTGGTGGACGTTCGGCGTGTCGTACCACTGGTAGGGCAGTTCCTTCGACACCGGGCATGTGGCCGGCGAGGGCGATCTGGATGCGCGCGCGCCAGTAGCCGAAATTCGGGAAGGAGACGATGGCTTCGCGGCCGACGCGAAGCATTTCCATGCAGCGGCTCCTGGGCGGTGGATCGCCTGCAGGGTTTCCGAGAGGATCACGTAGTCGAAGGAACGGTCGGCGAACGCGGCGAGGCCGTCTTCGAGGTCCATCTGCAGGACGTTGACGTCGTTGCTGAGGCAGGCGATCACCTTGGCGTCGTCGATCTCGACGACGCCGTAGCCGGGCGCCTGGCGCGTCTGCCA
>ERZ1370068.4910-contig-3960_pt1 | contig 38976 bp, 48 predicted proteins | sample MGYA00561227_ERZ1370068 | MGnify/ENA primary metagenome ERZ1370068 (study PRJEB38410, sample SAMEA6850437) | metagenome | study: Metagenomic assessment of the ecological functions of the soil: analysis of the soil microbiota associated with the...
TTACGTATTGCTGCTTACCTCCGCGCACGCGCCGCGCGGCGTGGTGCCCGACATGGATGCCGACTCGGCCGAGATCACCGATGAAGCTGCTCTGGTCGCGGCGATCTCGGCCCAGGGCACGGTCAAGGCCAGCCATCGGCTCCGTCAACGTGCCGGTCGTCTGCGCCGGCGCGAGCGTCCGGCCGGGCGACGTCGATCGTCGCCGACGACGACGGGGTGGTGGTCGTGCCGCGGCTCGACGCGGCCAAGGTCGCGAAGGCGGGCGAGGAGCGCGAGAAGAAGGAGGCGGTCAGCCGCGCGCGCCTGCAGAAGGGCGAGCTGGGCCTCGACATCTACGACATGCGCAAGAGCCCTGGCCGACAAGGGGCTCAAGTACATCGACGGGCCGCTCGATCTAGCCATGAAGGCGCTCCTCGGGGACCACCCCGTCACGCGGCACTTCAAGGCAGCAGTCGCTCGCCTCGAGTTCGCCGACGTCAAGGTCCCCAACACCGCGTTCAAGCGCGTCGTGCGCGACCTGGAGTTCGACGTCGGCCGAGCTGGCGCTCATGACCTTCCTGCTGGCGAAGGCGCACGGCAAGCCCTACCGCCTGCTGCCCGCGGTCTTGACGGCGCGCTTCCAGCACGCGACGCTCGCCTACAACCCGGAGCGCGGCCCGCTCTCTCCGGACCAGCTCGCCGGGAAGAAGGTCGGGATGCGCTCGTACTCGGTCACCACCGCCACCTGGGTGCGCGGCATCCTCGCCGACGACCACGGCGTCGACCTCGGCAAGGTGAACTGGGTCACCCTCGAGGATCCGCACGTCGCGGAGTTCCGCGACCCGCCGAACGCGACCCGCATGCCGCCCGGAACGGACCTCACGGCGATGCTGCTGGCGGGCGAGATCGACGCCGCCGATCCTCGCCGAGCCGCCGAAGGACGGGCCGCTCCAGACCCTGATCGCCGACCCGGCGGCCGCGGCGGCGGCCTGGCAGGCCAGAGCACGGCGCGATCCAGATCAACCACATGGTGACGGTGAAGGACACGGTGTCCGGATTCCCAGGCCCAGGAGATCTTTTCCGTCGCTGAAGAGAAGCCGGGAGGCCGCGGGCCGTCCGGAGATGAACCCGTTCGGCGTCGAGGAGAACCGCCGCAACCTCGAGGTCGCCATCGACTGCATCTACCGACCAGCGGATGATCCGCGAGGCGCTTCACCGTGGAGGAGCTGTTCCGATGATCGTCGACTGCCACGGCCACTACACCACGGCGCCGCCAGGCCCTCTGGGACTGGCGCAAGCGGCAGGTGTCCGAGAAGGCGGTCCTCCGAAGGGAGCTCGGCGATCAGCGACGACGAGATCCGCGAGAGCCTCGAGGGCGCCCAGCTGAAGCTGCAGCGGGAGCGCGGCAGCGACGTCACCTTCTTCTCGCCGCGCGCCGGCTCCGATGGAGCACCACGTCGGCGGCGCCGCCATCAGCGCGCAGTGGGCGCGCGTGCAGAACGACCTCATCCACCGCGTCTGCACGCTCTACCCGAAGAACTTCGCGCCCGTGTGCATGCTGCCGCAGTCGCCGGGCGTCTCGCCGGCGAACTGCGTCGCCGAGCTCGAGCGCTGCGTGAAGGAGATGGGCTTCATCGGCTGCAACCTCAACCCCGACCCGTCGGGCGGCTGGTGGAAGGAGGCGCCGCTCACCGACCAGCTGGTGGTACCCGATCTACGAGAAGATGGTCGAGCTCGACGTGCCGGCCATGGTGCACGTCAGCTCGTCCGTGCAACCCGGCCTTCCACTTCACCGGCGCCCACTACATCAACGCCGACACGACCGCCTTCATGCAGCTCATCCAGGGCGACCTCTTCAAGGACTTCCCGACGCTCAAGCTCGTCATCCCGCACGGCGGCGGCGCGGTCCCCTACCACTGGGGGCGCTACCGCGGCCTCGCGCAGGACATGAAGCGCCCGCCGCTGAAGGACCACCTGCTGAAGAACGTCTACTTCGACACCTGCGTCTACCACCAGCCGGGCATCGACCTGCCTGCTCGAGGTGATCCCGGCGGACAACATCCTGTTCGCCTCCGAGATGGTGGGCGCCGTGCGCGGCATCGACCCGGAGACCGGGCCAGTACTACGACGACACCCGGCGCTACATCGAGGCGTCGGGCTCGAGCGCCGCGGACAAGCGGAAGGTCTTCGAAGGCAACGCCCGGAAGGTCTATTCGAAGTGGAGAGTGTGATCTATGCGCCCAACCGTCGGAATCGCAGCCGTGGCCAGTCTGGGCGCTGTTCGTGGCCGTGGCCGCGAGCCTGGCCGCTCCGCGCGGAGCCTGTCGCCGCCGGCGGCCACGACGGCCGCGGACGCGACGGCCCGCATCGTCGCCTCCGCGCCAGGCGCTTCTGGCCACGCTGGACGAGGCCGGCCGAGATCGAAGGTCCAGTTCCCCTTCGACAGTCCGCAGAAATCTCGGTGGTCCAACCTCCCCACCGGCATATTCCAGCGCGAGGGGCTGCGCCTGGGCGACCTCACGCCCGCACAACGAACCGCCGCCATGGCCCTCCTCTCCACCGCGCGTTCAGTCAGGACGGCTACCGGAAGGTCGTCGAGATCATGCACGGCGACGAAGTCCTTCGGGACGGAGCGCGGGTGGCGGCGGGCGGACGGGTGACGTTCGGCGAGGACGAGTATTACCTCGCCTTCGTGGGAGTGCCGTCCATCGGCGCCCCGTGGATGCTGCAGTTCGGCGGACATCACCTGGCGATCAACATGACGCTGGCCGGGCGCCAGGCCACCCTGGCGCCGAGCCATACCGCGGCTCAGCCCGCGAGCTACTCGTTCGAGGGCCGCACCGTTCGACCGTTTGGGCGACGAGAACGACACGCGCGTTCGCGCTGATGGCGACCCTCGGATGCCGCCCAGCGGAAGCAGGCCATCCTCGGCTACAACGTCGTCCGACCTCGTGCTCGGGCCGGGCCAGGACGGACGCACCATACAGCCGGAAGGCCTGCGCGCATCGGCCGCTGTCGGCGTCGCAGCAGGCGATGCTCCTGGACCTCGTGCGCGAGTGGGCGGGGATCGCGAACGACGCGCTACGCGGCGCCACGCGATGGACGAGATCCGGGCCAGTCTGCCCCAGACCTATTTCGCGTGGAGCGGCCCACGACGAACGGCAGCGCCGCGTACTTCCGCATCCAGGGACCGACCGCTCGTCATCGAGTACGCCGCCGCAACGTGGAGTGGATCACATCCACACCATCTATCGCGATCCGACGAACGACTACGGGGCGCGCTTTGCGCGCGAGTAGCGGACTACGCGGCCGTCCTCGCGCTGGCGATGACGCTCGCTCGCCGGCACGGACGTGTCCGCACACCGGACCGAGGACTATCTGCAGGCGGCGCGCATCGGCCTCGAGCCGGACCGCGTCCAGATCACGCCTGGACCTGACGCCCGGCATCGCGGTGGCGGAGTCGTTCCTGGCCGCGCTCGATCGCGACCGCGGACGGGTCGCTGTCCGCGGACGAGCAGCGGAGTACGCGGGGCTGGTGTTGAGCGCCCTGGAGGTGGCGATCGACGACGAGCGCGCTTCAGCCACGTGTGCTTTCCTGGAGCTTTCCCGAACCAGCGGCCTTTCGCCGAGGTGAGGGCACGATCCGCTTGGACGTCCAGGCGACGCTTCCCGAGGTGGCGGCCGGCTCCCATCGGCTCTTCTTCAGGAATGCGCACCTGGCCCGGCCATAGCGCGTACCCGGCCAATGCGCTGGTGCCCGAGATCGCGCGCGTGAGCGGTGACGGCACAGCGCCGAGACCGCGATCAGAGCGAGCTGACGATCGAGTACACGGTCCGCGGCCGCGGGGCCGCCGCGACGCTGGCGTGGGTCCTGAGGAGCCTGACCGCCGCTTTGAGCCTCCCGTTAGGAGCGCCGGCGGCGGGAGGCGGGGGCAGAGCACGCCCGGCCGGCCGCCGGCGGCGTGGCCGGCTCGCCGGGGCCGGGTCCCACTCGGTCGTGGCGGCTTTTCGCCGATCTGGGTGGCCGAGCGTTCGCAGCGTCGCCGCCGCGTCACCTTCCGGGATCACGTCGCTCGACTGAGGCCGTAGTGCCGCCGCGGGCGGCCGTCACGTCGTTGGGCCCGGCCGCGCGCGCGAAGCTCGAAGCGAGTGCCGATGTCACGCCTTGGCGTGGGTCCTTCCGCAGCGCCGACAACGACGATGCGCTCGATCTCGGGCGCGATCGCCGGATCCACCTCCGCAGCGGCGGCGGCTGGCGGTGGAGGTGCATCATGACGACGGCCATCAGCTCGGAATCCGGGGGAAAAGGAGCCGCCCCACGAGCATCTGATAGAGCATCACCCCACGCTGTACACGTCGAGGCGCCGTCGATCGCCTCGCCACGGAATCGCTCCGGCGCCATGTAGGCGGGGTGCCGAGGATGCCCCATCGACGGTGAGGTTCCCGGCCCGGGCATCCTCGTCCACCATCTTCGCGATGCCGAAGTCCAGCACCTTCACCGTCTCGCCGCCGTTGGGGCTGCGTGCATGAACACGTTCCGGGCTTGATGTCGCGATGCACGATCCCCGCCGCGTGCGCCTCGGCCAGGGCCGCGCAGCAGCGGAGTGAGGATCTCCGCGGCGCGCGGGGCCGCGAAGTGGCCGAACCTGCTTCATCTCGTCGTGCAGGCTGTGGCCCTCCAGCAGCTCCATGACCGGGAAGGCGGCCCCCGTCCGCGGTCACGCCGAAGTCGGTCACCGCGACCGCGTTGGGGCGCTTCACCCGGCAGGCGGCGATCCCCTCGCGCTGGAAGCGGGCCAGCGCGTCCGGGCTGCTGCGGGCCGCGGTCAGGAGGACCTCGACCCGCGACGTCGCGGGCGAAGGTCCACGTGCCAGGCACGATAGACCGATCCGAAAGCGCCGGAGCCGATCAGCGCTCCCAGGCGGTATTTGCCGGCCAGAGCGAGCCCGGGCCCGTCTCCGCGGCCGGTGACGCCTCCGCGCCGGGCGCGGAGGCCGGTCGCAGCCGAAGTTGCGCTCCCACCGCGCGCGAGCACGATCGGGAAGTCGAGCGGCTTGATGACGTAATCGTTCGCCCCCGCCTCCAGCGCCTCCACCACGTCCTGGCTGTCGCTGCGAGCGGTGGCCATCAGGATCGGCAGCTGCAGGCTGGTGCGCGTCTCTGCGAACCTCGCGGAGCACGTCCAGGCCCGACAGCCCCGGCATCTCGACGTCGAGCAGGACGAGGTCGATCGGCTCGGCCGCGAGGAGGTCGAGGGCGCTCGCGCCGTCGACGGCCGTCTGCACGTGATATCCGGCCTCTCGAGCCGGCGGACTGAGCATGTCGCGGTTCATCTCGTTGTCGTCGACAACGAGCAGCGCTGGCCGTTCCGGCACTGAGGGGAGGTTTCGACGACATCGGTCTCCATCCGCCCGGGGCGTGGGCGAATCAGGCTATACCGCCTCGGAGCCGGTCAATCGCGACGGCCTTCCCTCTTCGAGTCCCGTGTACGGAGCACATTCTCGAGTGCTTCCACCTGTTCCAGAAGGCGCTGTATCTCCCTTTCCTGGTGCTCGATCTCAATCTGCTGCTCTTTGACGGCGTTCACCAGCACCGTCGTCAGCTGAGCATATTTCACGCCCTCGATCTCGCCCCTTTGGTTGTAGGTGGCCAGCCGCGGCTCGATGGCACTGACGCTTTCCGCCGCGAACCCGACGTCGCCGGTCATCAGATCGGATTTCCATCGAAAGGCGATCGGCTGCAGACGGCGCACGCACGACGGAAAGGCCTTCACCAAAGTCCTGGACATCCGTCTTGTAGCGCAACGACGAAGAGCACTGCGATACGACGTGAGTCACGGCATTCCAGCAGAGAGTGGTGGCCGTGGCTCCCGCGAGCGCGTATCGAGGATCAGCTCCCCGGGAACATGGACGGCATCCCACGCTCCGGCCCAGGGCGATCGTATTGCTCGCCGATACCACCGCGTCCGCACCGATCACGGTCGCGTGGGACAGATTCACGGCGCCGAGGTTGCGCGCTGCTTCCGATCGCCGTATTGCTGGTGCCGGTCGTATTGAAAACGCCGGCATCGGAACCCTACAAACGTATTGTTGCTTCCGGTCGTGTTCGTTTCGCCGGGTTGAATCCCGCAGGCTACATTGAATTCACCGAGCGTGGTCCTGAACCCTGAGCCATCGCCGAAGAAGGCATTCCGCGTTCGGTCGTCGTGCCTCCACCCGCCAGGACGCCGAAGAAGGAATTCGAAGAGCCCGTCGAATTCACGCCGCCGGCCGAGGTCCCCAAGAATGAGTTCCGCGATCCGGTGGTGTTGACGTCTCCAACATTCGCCCCGAAGAATGAGTTGTTCGTCCCCGTAGTCGTATTCAGGCCCGCCTGCGATCCGAAGAATGAATTGAGCGAGCCCGTAGTGAACCTGACCCGAGTTCGCTCCGAAAAACGAATTGTCGGTGGCCGCTCCGTTGGCGTCGCCGGCCTGGCTGCCAAAAGCATTCCGGGTTCCGTCGTATTCTGCCTGCCCGCAAAAGCCAAAGAAGGAATTACCGCTGGCCGTGGTATTGAAGAATCCGGGCAAAACCGAAAAAGGAATTCGTAACGCCGGTAGTGTTCGACTGGCCGGCGGACGCGCCGAAGAACGAGTTGATGTTGCCGGTGTATTGGCGCCCCCGCGCTCCTTCAAAGAAGGAATTGTCGTTGGCAATGGTCTGCGGTGCCTGCACCTATTCCACGAACGTATTCGTCGGACCGGGCGAACTGATCATTCTCTGCCCGTTGATGTTGAGTTGCGTTGCGGCATTGACCTGATTGCCGGAAAGCGTTCCTGCCGCGGTTCCATTCCCGGAGATATTTGAAACTGGCTCCCGCCTTGCGGGGACGTGCTGTTTTAGTATGTAGTTCGCGCTTCCGGGCAGCGGAATACGGTCGTCGGAGAGACGAGCGTCACCTGTCTGCACGAATTGGCTGGCCGCGGTCCCGCCCAGCTGCAATGAGTTGTTGGCGGTAACGGCGTTGGCCGAGATCAGGCTGCGAACCGCGTACGGCTCACTGGTGATCGGCTGCCGTGGTGCCAATGTCGTGAGCGGATTCCGGACTCCCCGCCGGCTTCAGCGCGATCTCCAGAAACCGGGGCGTACCGTCAGATTGAGGGCCAAAGTCGAGCGACACCGTGAATATGCCGCCGGACACGGTCACACCCAGACGCGGCAGCGTCGCGATCGCGGTTCCCGCCGGCCGCGACCGAAAACGAGACGGAACTCAAAATCCGTAACTGGCGGAAGGCGCCAGGGCCCCATCGGTGAGACGGCCCTGGTAGGTGGACTCGGTCGTCTGGGCAAGGCCGGGGCAAGCCCGATCACCGGCATGAGGCTCAGAACTACGGCACATCGTCGCAGGATGGACGACATGTTATTGACCTCCTTCGTTCGAGTGGTCGGGGCGGATTGAGGGGCCCCGCCGCGAAGAGTTCGGCATCGTCAATGGCCAGAGGGAGCGGAGCCGAAGGTATCACGACCGCCGTCGGGGCGATGAGCTAGCGCGAGGGGCGGGAGAGGCGCGCCCAGGAACTCCTGCACCAGCTGCACCACGTCCGGCCGCGCAGAGGATCCCGACGTGGTCGGCGTCGAAGAAACCGGCGACGCGGACGGCGTCCGCCTTCGCCGCCAGGCGCGAGCTCGCTGACGACGCTGACCGTCCCGTCGTTCTCGTCCGGAAGCACCAGCGAACGCGACGCGTGGTGGCCGTAGATCAGGAGGTGATCGACCCGGCCCTTGAGCGGCCGGGAGAGGACGGCCTCCTGAAGTCGCTGCCCGTCACCATGTCGCGCCAGGACAGGACGACCGCGGGCCTGAACTTCACGCCCATCGACGCCGCCTCGTGCCCGCCCCACGGCGTGGAGATCGAGACGAACTCCTGCGCACACGTGTTCCCGTGATCGAGGACGTTCGTCGCGATGAACGACCGCGAGACAGAGGCCTCCCATGCTGTGGGGCGTACCACGTCCAGGCGGCGGAAGCCGAGGCGGCCGTGGAGGACACCTCGATGCCCGAGCTGAGCGAGTTCCCAAGCTCGTGGAGGCGGCGGCCCGACGGGTAGAGGTAGAACCAGGCCTGGTACTTCGTGCGGTCGAGGGCCGAGAAGAACGTCGCGCCGAGTCCTGGGGCGATCCCGCCGCGCCGTAGACGAAGAGGGACCGGGATCCGATGCGGGTCGTAGGGCTCGAGGATAGATCCCGATGCCTGTCTCCCGGCGGAAAGCTCGCCGGCTCCCAGAGGCCCTGCTCGCCGCGCACGGCCGAGAACCGCGGGGTCGTCGAGGTCGGCCAGGTCGTCGCCCAGCGCGATCGGTGCGCTCCATCCCGTCACCACTTCCGCAGTCGTTCGCGTCCCACGGAACGCGAGCGCGGCCGTCCAAAGCCCGCAGGCAGCGGAGCATTGCCGCGCGCCGCCGGAGTGAAGCGTCGCCGTCCCCCGCCGCGCTCACCCCGTTGACGACGACGGGCACGATCCGGTCGTGCTCGTCCGCGGGCGATCCAGGCCGGCTCGCCCGCGTCATAGGCCTCGCTTGGCGTTCGTGTCGCTGTACGCCAGCAGGTATTGGTGTGCCGGCTCTCTTCACGAAGAAGGCGAACACGCCGAGGGATCCGACGCGGGCCCGGATCGACGGAGAGCACCTTTGTTCTTCGCCTGATCCCATTCGACGACCAGCCCGTAGAGTCGCGCGATAGCGCTCCGCGTTCTCGACCGTGCCGCTGATGATGTAGGTGCCGGCCACGAAGTCGACGTCCGACTCGCAGCTTCACGAACTTGACGCAGCTCGGGAACAGGACGGCGGTGGCCGCCAACGGCCGGCCAAGCCAGGCCAGGCCGGCAGCAGGGCTTGCAGGCTTCTCATGCTGTGGCTCGATTGTGCACGGGCGGACGCGCGGCGGGAATTGGCCAAGGGCGCATGGCACGCCCCATGAGACCTTCGTCCAATATACCGGGCGCCGCGCGTTGGCTCTGGGTTGGCCATCAGGTTGGAGGTCCGCCATGCGGCAGTCGATCGTGATGATGACGGCGGCGTCGTTGTTCGCCGTCCCCTCGCCGCGCAGCGCGCCTCCGGCCGCGGGGGGACCGACGGTGAGCCCGGCTTCCCTGGGCCTGTTCGTCTACCCCGCCAGGGGCCAGGCACCCGCCCAGCAGCAGAAGGACGAGGGCGAGTGCTACAGGTGGGCGCAGCAACAGACCGGGATCGATCCCATGGCGCCGGCGGTCACCTCGCCGCCGCAAGCGGCCTCCGGGTCCCGACGGCTCCGCGGTCAAGGCGCGCGGGCCCGCGGAGCCGCCGCGGGGACCGCCATCGGCGCGATCGCCGCGGCGACACGGGCGAGGGAGCCGCCATCGGTGCGACCGCGGGCGCAATGTGAGGCCGCCGCCAGGCCAAGGCGCAGAAGAAGGAGGCGCGCCGCGGACGCCCAGCAACAGGCGAAAGCCCAGGACCAGCAGACCAAAGGCACCTTCAACAAGGCGATGAGCGCGTGCCTCGAAGGCCGCGGTTACAGCGTCAGCGTAGGAAGGACCGCCATGAACCGCCCTTCGTTCCCTCGCCGCCGCCGCGTTGATCCTTCTCCCCGCGCTCGACGCGCTGCCGGCCAGGCTGCCGCCGCCCTTCGGATACGGCAGTGCCGGCCCAGGTCGAGCCCGCGCGCCGCCGAGATCCTGAAGAGCATGAGCGCGTTTCTCTGCGCCAAGACCCAGCGCTTCACGATCGAGGCCGGAGGAGACGTTCGACGACGTCCGCGCGGGCGGGACGCGCGTCCAGGTCGGCGCCCTGCGGCGGATCACCGTCGAGCGTCCCTCGCGCCTGCTGGCCACCGCGAGCGGCGACATCGTGAACCGGTCCACCTGGTACGACGGGCATCAGCTCTCCGTCCCTCGACCGGGACACGAACCGCTATCTCAGCACGGACGTGCCGGACACGATCGACGGCGTGCTGGACAAGATCGCGCACGACTACGGCATCGCGATCCCCCTCTCCGATTTCGTGTACGCCAATCCCTACGAGGCCCTCAGCGAGGGCGTCCAGCGCGGCCAGTACCCTCGGGCTCCACCGCACCGCCAATGTGAAGTGCCACCATCTGGCCTTCGCGCAGGACGAGGTGCAGTGGCGCAGATCTGGATCGACGCCGGCCCGGACCCGATCCCGCGCAAGCTCGTCATCGCCTATGGCGACGAGATGGGGATCCCGCAATACACGGCCACCATCCGCCGCTTCACCGTCGAGCCCAAGGCCGCGGCCGAGAGCTTCTTCAGAGTTCACGCCGCCGGCGGGCGGCAGCGGATCGAACCGGCCCGGTTCCTGGACGCCAGGAGCGACAAGCCGTAGCACGCCAGGCGGAGGAGGCCGGGCTCGCGCCTCAGCGTTGCAGATCGTGGGCGAGCTCCCGCAGCTCGGTCACGTTCCAGGTCCGACACCGCCCAGTAGCGCATGCCCGAGCGCCGCCAGCGGATCACGTTGTATCCGCGGACGCTCCCACTCCCCATCCCCGCCACCCGCGTCCGGCTCGGGCCAGATGAAGACGTTGACGGGATGATTCCCGCGCTGGTAGACGAGCGCGGCCACGCCGCGCTGGCGGATGTAATCGAGCCGGCCCCCGACGAGCGGATACCCGTCGGCGGCAAGGTCCTTCACCTCCGGTGAGAAATCCAGCTTCCCGTTGAACCAGGGCTTGACCGTAGTGCCGGTCGGAGGAGGCGACGTCGGTCAGGTGCTCCGCCATCAGCGACCGCACGTGCAGACACGACCTCCTGGCTCGCGAGGTCTCCATCCCGAGGGAGCCCTGGGAATGACGACGACGGGCCCAGGCCAGCGTCGCGATCACAGGTAGCGAGGCCGCGACGGCCCGGCCAGCGCCAACCACCGCGGGCGCCGCCCTTCGAGTCCTTCGGAGGCCTTCCCCAGCTCCGTCCGCACGCGCGTTCTCCAGCCCCTTCGGCCCTTCGTAGTAGAGGGAGGGTTGAGCCAGAGCGGATCGCAGCGCGCGCTGGCCGCGAAGCGCGGCCGAGCAGACCTCGCATGAGCCAAGAGGTGGCGTTCCACCTGCGAGGCTCCGCACCACCTCCAGCTCGCCGTCGAGGTACGCCTCGAGGAGGCGCGCGCCGGATCGCCGCAGCTCATGCCGGTCCTCCGCGGAGTCGCTCTTGCAGACCTCGACGGAGGCGTGCCCGGGCGCGGGCCAGGCGCAGACATGACGGTGCCGATGGGCAGTTGCGTCACCTGCGCCATTTCCTTGTAGGACAGGCCTTCGAGCTCGCGCAGGACGACGACCTCCCTGAACTCCACGGGAAGCGCGTCCAGGGCCTCCTCACCCTCCTCGCCGCTCGCCTTCTGCAGGAGCAGGTCTTCGGGCCCGAGGGTGCCGTCTTCGACCTCGGGCGTGTCCTCGTCGAGGGGGACGGTGGTGCTCGCCTCCCCCAAGCGGCGCCACGTACTGTGGGACGTGTTGCGCACGATGGTCAGGAGCCAGGCCTTGGCGTCGCCGCCACGGAATCCGCCGAAGAAACGGAACGCGCGCAGATAGGCCTCCTGGACCACGTCCTCGGCGTCGTGATCGCTGCGGGTCAGCCAGCGCGCGAGGTTGTAGGCCGCACGCATGTGAGGCAGGAGGGTGCGCTCGAATCGCTCCAGCTCGATCGGGTCCAAGGACTCCTTTGCCCTCGGCCGCCGCAGGGTGGCCAAACCCGGCTCGGGCACAATGGCAAGCCCGGCCGGATTCGGTCCGAACGGCTCGGAGCCGCATCTTATCGTGCCCATACCCGCCGCCCCCAATGTCAAGGACTCTCCCTCCCGGAGATTTATTCCCCGACAACGATGGTCATCTTCATTCCGCCATGGCCGGCGCCACAGAAGTGGTCGCAGATGGCCCGGTAGCGTCCCGGCCGTCTCCGGCGTCACCGTGAGCTCGGTGACGCGGCCGGGGGACGATTTCCGTGTCGATCCCGAGTGGCCGCAGGAAGAGCCCGTGAGTCACGTCCTCGCTCTTGATCTGGAGCTTCACCGTCTCGCCCCTGGCGAGCGTGATCTCAGGTTCGGGCTGAACTCGAACCGCTTGGCGGTGATGACGATGACCCGCGGCTCGTCCTGTGCGCGCGCGCGGAGGGCTGGTCACGGCCAGCAGCCCGGCCACGAGGGCCAGCCCGCTCACGGCAACGCGAAGAGTCCATTGGCGTGTCATTGGCGATCTCCTTTCGTTCAGAAGGTGGCGGGCTTCAGTCAGCTGGCTGGAAGCCCTCGGTCCCGGAGAACTCGCTCATCGCGAGCTCGACGTCCTGGACCGCTGAGTGCCGTGCGCGCCGCGCTCCCGGGCGTCCGGTCGACGACGCGCAGGCCGAGGTTCTTGAAGGGCTGGTCCTTGTCGAACGGGATCGCCTTCTTCTCCGCGACCTTGTCCGGGTCGGGAAAGGCGAAGCTCAGCGAGCGGGCCGCGTAGTGCTGCGCGTGCCCGCATGGCGTGGTGGTCCTCGCGATGGATGTGACCGTACAGGACGGTCACGTTCTCGTAGGGCGCGAGGAGGTTCATGACCTCGTCCCCGTCGGAGGTGAACCACTCCCAGTCCGGCCGGAGGTCGAAGAGCGGCCGGTGGGTGAAGACCACGATGGGCGCCGTCGCGTGGAAGCGGGACAGGTCCTTGGCCAGCCAGGCCCGCTGCTCCGCCCCGACCTCGGGCTTGGCCCGCGAGACGTTGTCGAGGGCGATGAAATGGACGCCCCGGTGGTCGAACGAATACGAGCGTCGGCCCGAAGACGCTGCGGAAGAGCTCGCCACCGTCCAGCCCCGCGTCGTGCTCGCCGGGGACGTGGTAGACCTTCGCCACCTTGAGCCGGCCCGAGATCTCCCTGAACAGGTTCATGCGCGCGGCGTGCTCGCCGCGGCTTCTCGGTGTCGTGGGTGAGGTCGCCGGTGAAGAGGACGAGGTCCGGCCGGCGGGGCAGGCCGTTGATGGTGGCCACCGCCTTCTCGAGCGCCCGCGTTGCCGTTTGGACCGTCGAAACCGACGTGGGCGTCACTGAGCTGCGCGAAGGTGAACGGCGTCGGTCTCTCGCCGTTCTGCGCTCCGAGCCGCGCGCGCCAGCTCCGCCGCCTCTGCCGAGCGGCCCAGGCTCGGCCATACGGTGTACAGAGCGCCCACTCCCATCGAAGTGCCGGCGATCTTCAGGAATCGCCTTCGGTCCAGGTCCTTCTTCATCGGTCCTCCTCGGTGGCCACCGCGTTCCGGCGACCATCGAATGTCCAGACCGGAGGAGACGGGCGTCTATTCCCGGCGGCTCTCGTCGCTTTGGATTCCGGGCCGGTCGCGCGGGAATAATCCGGCGCAGCGCTCGGTCTGCTCAGGTGAGAACGGCACGCTTCGGCCCGAGGCCGAGAGGCATGGACAGATGGCGCTCGTCGGCAAACTTCATCCGCTGCTCGTTCATTTCCCGATCGGGCTGATCCTGGCCGCCGCCGCCGGCCGAGCTCGTCGCCATTCATACCGGCCGCGCGGACTGGCGCGCCATCGCCGTCGCCAACGTGCGCGCGGGGGCGGCGATGGGCGCCCTCACCGCCGTGGCGGGATGGAGACTGGCCTCCAGCCATCTCGTCGAGCCCTCGCGCCTGCTCGCGTGGCACGGATGGATGGGGCCGCGGGCGCCGTGGGCGCGATCGCTGCGGCCGTGCTCTCGATCGGCGCCCATGACCGGACGCGTGGCGTCCGCGTCGCCTATCGGGCCGCGCTCTTCGGCGCCGCGGCGCTCGTCGCGCGTCGCGGGCCACCTGGGTGGAACACTGGTGTGGGGCACCGACTTCCTGCGCCCGTAGCAGCCTACACTTCTTGTAGCGTGCTCCTCTGGGTCCTTGCGTTCGTCGGCGTCGTGTCCCTGCTCGGCGTCGCCCTGAACCTCTTCAGCTCCTGGGGGCGCCGGCCGACGGCGTTCCGGGTCACCGACGTGCCTCCAGTGGAATCGCCCGACTTCCTCTTGTCCGTCGCGGGAGCGGGCGGGCTCGCCCGTGCGGTTGGGAGGCACGGCGACGCTCCTCAACAACGGCGTCCAGATCTTCCCCGCCATCCTGGAGGCGATCCGGAACGCGAAGCACACCGTGAACTTCGCCGCCTACATCTGGGAGAACGGCCAGGTCAGCGACGATCTCTTCGCGGCCCTGATCGAACGCGCCCGCGCGCGGGCGTCCAGGTCCGCGTGCTGCTCGACGGCGTCGGAGGGCTGCGGGCCCCGGAGGAAGGGATGGCCGCCTTGCGCGCGGCCGGGGGTCGCGTCGAGCCCTTCCGCCCGCCGCGGTTCGGCAAGCTGACGAGGTTCCACAAGCGCAACCATCGGCGGGCGCTCGTGATGGATGGCGAGGTGGCCTTCACGGGAGGCGTGGCCGTGGCCGACAAGTGGCTCGGCGACGCCGACCATCCCGATCACTGGCGCGACACGATGACGCGAGTCACCGGTCCCGCCGCCAGCACGATCCAGACCGCCTTCGTCTCGTTGTGGGCGCCGGTGGCGGGAGAGCTCCTGAGCGGCCCCGCGTTCTTTCCCCGCGCGACGGGACGGCCAACGCCGGCGACATGGTCCACGTCGGAGTCGCCAGCTCCCCTTCCAGCGACGATCACCCGTTGCGCCTCTTCTACCTGCAGTCGATGCTCAGCGCGCGCCAGCGGCTCTACATCACGACCCCTATTTCGTTCCCGACGAGATCATCCGGAGCGCGGCGGCGGCGCGCGCGCGGGCGGGCGTGGACGTCCGCATCCTCCTCCCGAACAAGCTCACCGACGCCAAGCCCATTCGCCTCACCAGCCACCGCTACTACGAAGAGCTCATGACGGCCGGAGTCCGTATCTACGAGTACCAGCCGACGATGATGCATGCCAAGGGCATGGTGGTCGACGGGAAGTGGTCCGTGGTCGGCTCCGCCAACATGGACATCCGCTCCCACGAGCTGAACCAGGAGAACGTGATCGGCGTGCTCGACGCCGGTTTCGGCGAGCAGATGGAGGCGGCTTTCCGCGACGATCTCACCCGCTCGCGGGAGATCCAGCCCGCCGAGTGGCGTCGGCGCGGCACGTCCGCCCGGCTGCTCGAGCGCGCGGCCGCGCTCTTCGCCGAGCAGTACTGACGAGGCGGATGTTATCCTCGCTCCCCGTGCGCAACCCTCCCCGTCCCTCGCGCCGGCGGGTCTTCCTCCTCGCGAGCGCGCTCGTCCTGGCTCTGGCGACGCTCGGCGCCACCACCGCTGAAGCCCAGCCCGCTCCCGCCAGCCCGGCGCGCCCCTTGACCCTCTCCGTGGGCACCGCGCGACGGCGTGTGGAAGCGCGTGTTCAATCCCCTGCTGTACGAGGTCGACACGCGCTGGCCCGCCGCGGCGGGGGTCTACGAGCCGCTCCTCGTATACAACCGCGCCACCGCGACCTACATGCCCTGGCTGGGCGCCCGCTACGACTGGAGCGAGAACAACCGGCGGCTCCGGTTCACGCTGCGGCCCGGCGTGAAATGGTCGGACGGCGCGCCGTTCACGCGCTCGCGACGTGGTCTTCACGTTCGACCTGCTCAAGCGCTTCCCGTGCTCGACCGCGTGAAGATGTGGGGCTTCCTGTCCGATGTCACCGCCGTCGACCCCACGACCGTGGACTTCGTCTTCAGCCGGCCCTTCACGCCCGGACTCGTCTCGCTGGGCCAGCTTCCGATCGTGCCCGAGCACCGATGGAAGGCCGTCGCCAACCCCGCGACCTTCGACGACCCGAGCCCGGTGGGCACGGGGCCCTTCACCGAGGTCCTGCGCTTCGAGCCCCTGCTCTACGAGCTGGGCCGCAATCCGCACTACTGGCAGCCGGGCAAGCCCCAGGTGCGCAGCCTGCGCGTGGCCATGTACCACAGCAACCAGGAGATCGTGCAGGCGCTCGAGAAGGGCGAGGTCGATTGGGCATCGCTCTTCATCCCCGACATCGAGAAGACCTACGTGGCTCCGGATCCCGGCCGCCACACGTATTGGTATCCCGACTTCGGCACCACCACGCTCCTGTACCTGAACACCCAGAAGAAGCCCTTCGACGACAAGAACGTGCGCAAGGCCATCAGCATGGCCATCGACCGCCAACGCATCTCGACCGAGGCCCTGAGCGGCTACGCGCCGCCCGCCGACGCGACGGGGCTCGCCGAGTCGCAGAAGCGCTGGAAGGACGCGGCCGCGCAGGCCGCGCCCTGGACGCGGCGCAACGTGGCCGAGGCGAACCGGCTCCTGGACGCCGCGGGGCTCACGCGCGGCGCGGACGGCATCCGGACCGTGGCCGGCGGCGGCCGCATGCGCTACGAGATCCACACCGTGGCCGGATGGAGCAACTCCGGAGGCCACGGCCGCGATCATCCAGCAGTCGCTGGCCGAGGTCGGCATCGCCGCCACCGCGGCTCCTCTGCCCTACCAGACGTGGAGCGAGAAGCTGCAAAGAGGCCAGTTCGACCTGGGGATCTGGGGCTCGACGCGGGGCCGACGCCGTATCAGTTCTATCGCGGCCAGATGGACCCCGACCTGGTGCGGCCCATCGGCGAGGAGGCGACGGACAACTTCCATCGCTTCGCCAGCGCCGACGCGAGTCCGGTCCTCCGGCGGTTCGAGGCCGCGTCGGACCCGGCCGAGCTCCTGTCCCTGGGCGCGGAGCTGCAGAGGATCTACGTCGAGTCGGCGCCGAGCCTGCCCCTCTTCGCGAGCCCGCTCTGGGGCGTGTTCAACACGTCCCTCTTCGTCGGCTTCCCGGGACGCGCGCGCGCCTACGCGGGCGCGTCCCCGGCCAGACGGACACGCTGCCCGCGCTGGTGGAGATCGCTCCCCGCTAGCGGATTTCACACCTAGAGCTGGATGATTCCCCGCCGGATCGCGATGGCGACCGCTTCCGTCCGGTCGCTGGCTCCCAGCTTTTCCATGACGTGCTTCACGTGGACCTTGACCGTCTCCTCGAGATGAACAGATGCTCCGCGATGTCCCGGTTCCGGTTCCCTCCCGCGACCTCCCGCAGCACCTCGACTTCGCGCACGGTGAGGTCTCGTCGCTGAGGTGCTCGGCGAGGTGGGCGACGATCTCGGGCGGGATGCGCTTCTTGCCCGCGTGGACCTGGCGGATCCCGTCGAGCAGCTCCTTGGGGGCATGCTCTTCAGGAGGTACCCGCGCGCTCCCGCCTCCAGGGCGCGCTGGATCTCGACGTCGCCCTCGAACGTCGTGAGGATGATGACGCGGGCGTCGGGGAACTCCGTGCGGATCGCGGCCATGGTGTCGATGCCGTTCATGTCCGGAAGGCGGAGGTCCATGAGGGTGATGTCGGGCCGGTGCTGGCGGAACCGCTCGAGTCCGTCCCGCCCGTTGCTGGCCTCCGCCACCAGCTCCATGTCGGGCTGGCTCCTGATCATCGCGGAGATCCCCTCGCGGAGGAGCGGATGGTCGTCCACGCTGAGGACGCGGATGGGGGCGGTTGCGCTCATGGCACTGTCTCCCGTCTGCTCGATGCGGCTTGGGTATGGAAGGCCACCGCCTCCGGAACGGAGAGCTCGACCTCCGTGCCCGTGCCGGCCTGGCTCCGTATGCGAAGGCGGGCCCCGATCCGGTCGGCGCGCTTGCGCATCCCGGGAACTCCGCAGTCTCCTTCGGAGGAGGCGAGCACTCCCGGATCGATCCCGCAGCCGTCGTCACGCACGACCATCCGCAGGTCCCCCGGCCGCATACGCGATCTCGACCGACGACGGAGCGCGCGCGGGCGTGCCGCAAGGCATTCACGACCGCTTCTCGTCCCACCCGATAGACCTCGTCCCGGATGATCGGGTGCAGCGCGCCGCGGCGTGCCCTCCACGGTCACCCGGTAATCGGCCACGACGTCCGGGCCCAGCTCCGTGGGCCAGCCGTCCGAGCGCGCCCTCGAGAGGCTCGCCGTCGTCGGCCGTGCACCGGAGGCCGTGGAGCACGCGGCGTGCTTCGTCCGTCGCGCGCCCCATGACGGCGAGGGCCTGGTCGAGGCGCGCGCGGTCCGGCGATCCCTCCGGCAACTGGTCCACGGCCAGATGGAGCCGCATGGACGCGCTCAGGAATCCCTGCAGGAGCGTGTCGTACAGCTCCTGCGCGATCCGCGTGCGCTCCTCCAGCCGTTCGTCCGAGCGGGCGTCGAGCTCCCGCGCGAGCTGCCGCAGGCGATGGCGGTGGAGCCGAGGCCGCTCCCAGCACCGCCACCGCGAGACAAGCAACGCGGAACCACCGGGTCTTCCACCAGGGCGGCACGCCCTCCGTGACGGTGACGGCCGCCACGCCGCCGCCGATCCCGGGGAGGGCCGGCGTCCGCGCGAGGGGACGGTAGTCCGCATCGACGAGGAGGGCAGCATACTCCGTTCCGAGGTGGGTCGAGCTCGTCCAGGTGGAGTCGGGCTGGATGGCCGTGAAGGGCTGGTCCGCGTACGGCTGCACATACCAGTCTCCGCTCCGCGCATAGAGGACGATCCGTTGTCCGTTGCCCGCGCCCGACACCCGGCCCGCGATGGTGCCGAGCCGGAACTGCCGCCCTCGGCCGCCGGGGGCACCTCGATCACCTCGACCGCGGGCGCGGCGGCCAGCGCCGGCGGACGAGTCCGCGCGCAGGAGGAGCACGGCGCAGGCGAGGGCGACTTTGCCCGCCCTCGGCCACGTCATTCCTTCAGGACCTGGTGGACGAGGGCGATGGCCGTCGATCCCTCCCCCACCGCGGAGGCCACCCGCTTCTGGTTGCCGCTGCGGACGTCGCCCACGGCAAAGACGCCGGGCAGGCTCGTCTCCAGGAGATGTGGCGCCCGGCTCAGCGGCCACGCCGCCGCCAACAGGTCTTCCCGTGAGAGGTCAGGCCCCGTCTTGATGAATCCCTTCTCGTCGCGGGTGACGCACCCGTCGAGCCAGCGCGTGGTCGGCTCGGCGCCCGTCATCACGAAGACGTGCCCGACCTCGTTTCGCTCGACCGCCATCGTCTGGTTGTCGCGCCACTGTATGGCCTCCAGGCGATCGCCGCCCTCGAGGCTCACGATCTCCGCGCGCGTCCGGAGCTCGATGTTGGGACTCTGCTCGATGCGGCGGATCAGGTAGCGCGACATCGTCTCCGCCAGCCCGGCCGCGCGCACCAGCATGGAGACCTTCCGTACGGACGGGGAGAGGAACACGGCGGCTTGCCCCGCGGAGTTGCCGCCGCCCACCACCACCACGTCTTCGCCCCTGCAGAGCTGGGCCTCCATGGTGGTCGCGCCGTAATAGACGCCCGCGCCCTCGAAGCGGGCCAGATCCGGCGACCGCGAGCTTCCGGTAGGAGGCGCCGGTGGCGATGACGATGGTCCGGGCCGGCACCGTCGTCCCGTCTTCGAGCTCGATCGAGTACGGCCTTCGAACGCAGCGGAGGGCCGCGCTCCCTTGGCCACCGTGACCTGGGCCCCGAACTTCTGGGCCTGGCTGTAGGCGCGGCCCGCCAGCTCCTGGCCGGAGATGCCCATGGGGAAGCCGAGGTAGTTCTCGATCCGCGAGCTCGAGCCCGCTTGCCCGCCCGGGGCCGTGGACTCGAGGACGAGGACGTCGAGGCCCTCGGACGCGCCGTACACCGCGGCGGCGAGGCCGGCCGGGCCCGCGCCCACGACGACGGTGTCCCGCACCTGCTCGTGATCGATGGGCGCGTTGAGGCCGAGGCAGTCCGCGATCTGCTGGTTGGTCGGGTTGCGGAGGACGGTGCGGCCGCCGCAGATGAGCACGGGCACTTCCGCGACGCGTGACGTGGAAGCGGTCGAGGAAGTCCTGGGCCTCCGCGTCCTGCTCGAGGTCGATGTACGAGATCGGATGTCCGTTCTTGGTGAGGAACTCCTTGATCCGCAGCGTGCCCGCGGAATGGCGCGATCCCAGGAGGACCACGTCCGCCGAGCCGCGGGCGATCAGCTCCAGCCGGCGCAGGATGTAGGCCCGCATGATGATCTCGCTGAGCTCGCTGTCCGTCTGCACCAGCGCCATCAGCTGCGGGCGGTCCACCTCGATCACTTCCCCCGCCTCTTTCGCGCGCGTCCGGGCCAGGCCGCGCCGGCCGGAGAGGATGGACATCTCGCCCGTGAACGATCCGACACCGTGCACGACGATGATCTCTTCGACGTCCCCGGCCACCTTCACCGTCTCGATGCTGCCGGCGGTGACGACGAAGATCCGGGGGCTGTCGCCCGGATCGAGGAGGATCTCACCCGGCTCCACGCGGCGCCGGCTCCCGTGGGCGGCGATCCGCGCGATCTGCTCCGGGGTCAGCCGGGGAAAGACGTGCTCCAGCGGAGAGGAGAGCCGGAGCGTCGTGATGGCGGCGCTGCTCATGGGGCGGGTGACGCGGCGGACGCGTCGAGGAACGCGGCCAGCTCCGGGATCACCTTCGCGGGCGCCTCGTCGATGAGCCAGTGGCCGGAGCCCGGAACGATCACTCCCTTGACGTCGGTGGCGACCAGCCGTGCCTGGTCGATCAGGCCCTGTCCCGAGGCCTTCTCGCCGGTCAGGACCAGGACGGGCATCTTCAACGGCGTGGCCCCGAGCCGGCGCGAAGTCCTGGGCGTCTTTCTCGAAGTTGCGGAAGTACTCGAAGCCGGCGCGCACGCCGCCCGGCTGGGCGAAGGCGGCGGCGTAGAGCTGACGGTCCGCCTCCGAGACGGAATGCTTGCGGGTCGGCCGCGAAGTCGTTCCAGAAGTGCTCGAGGTAGGTCCGCTCGCGACCGGTGACCAGGGCCAGCGGGGTCGGGCCGTAGAAATGGAAATGCCACAGGTCGCGCATCAGCCACACGCTCTTCCAGTCACCGATCCCGGAAGGAACGCGTCCATCAGCACGAGCCGGTCGGTGCCTTCTGGGAACTGGGCGGCATAGGCGTAGGCCACCATGAGCCCGATGTCGTGCCCGACCACGCTCACGCGATCGAAGCCCAGTGAGCGCGTGAGCTCGTGGATGTCCACGGCCATGTTCTTCTTGTCGTATCCGCCCTCCGGCTTCGCGGAGTCGCCGGCTCCCCGGAGGTCCGGCACGATCACGGTGTGGTGCTGGGCCAGGAGCGGCATGATCGGGCGCCACATGAGTCCCGTCTGGGCGAAGCCGTGGAGAAGGACGACGGCCGGTCCCTTGCCGCCGATCGAGTAGTGCAGCCGGACCCCGTTCACGTCCGCGAACTTCTCGGTGAATCCGGCAGTGGGCGCCGCTTTGGCGGCCGGCGCCGGTGCGGACGCGAGGAGGACGGCGACGGCCAGGCTCATGAGCATCTTGTGGCCCCTTCACGGCACCGCAGGCTGCGGGTGCAGGCCGGAAGCTTAGCGCCGCCGCCCCTTCGAAATCGTCCCCTCATTCAGGGGTTGTGGGGTACCACGATGGACAGAGAAGGGACTACCACCATCGTGGTACTTCGAAGTCTCCGAGCCGGCTATGACTTGAGGAACGCCAGCAGGTCGGCGTTGATGGTGGCGGCCTCGGTCGTGGGCATGCCGTGCGGAAAGCCCTTGTAGGTCTTCAAGGTGCCGTTCTTCAGCAACTTTGCCGACAGGGGTGCCGAATCGGCATAAGGCACGATCTGGTCGTCATCGCCATGCATCACCAGGACGGGCACGGTGATCTTCTTCAGGTCTTCGGTGAAGTCCGTCTGAGAGAAGGCGACGATGCCGTCGTAGTGCGCCTTGGCCCCTCCCATCATGCCCTGGCGCCACCAATTCCAGATCAGGCCCTGAGAAGCCTTCGCTCCCGGCCGGTTGAAGCCGTAGAAAGGTCCCGCCGGCAGGTCGTAGTAGAACTGGGCGCGATTGGCGGCGAGCTGCGCCTGAAGCCCGTCGAACACCTCCTTGGGCAGCCCGCCGGGATTGGCCGCCGTCTTGACCATCAGCGGCGGGACGGCGCTGATGATCACCGCTTTTGCCACCCGGCTTTCGCCGTGGCGCGCCAGGTAGTGCACCACTTCGCCGCCGCCGGTCGAGTGGCCGACGTGCACCGCCCCTTGAGGTCGAGATGTGCGGTCAGCGCCGCCAGGTCGTCGGCGTAATGATCCATGTCATGGCCGCCACCGGTCTGGCTGGAGCGGCCATGGCCGCGCCGGTCATGGGCGATGACGCGATAGCCATGCTCGAGGAAGAACAGCATCTGCGCGTCCCAATCGTCCGCGCTCAGCGGCCAGCCGTGGCTGAAGACGACGGGCTGTCCTCTGCCCCAGTCCTTGTAGAAGATCTGCGTGCCGTCCTTCGTCGTGATCGTCGACATGAGCTCATTCCTCCCGCTGCACACGGCAGCCCTCGGAATGGAAGTTTGGCGGGGCGGGCCCTCGGACACATCACGGCATCGAGGGGTTTTCCGTTAACACGATGCGCGGAACGGGCGCTCACCCTAACGAGGTACGCCTCAGGGGACGACCGACTTCGTCGCACGCACCGGAGCCGGCCCCGTGCTCTTCGCGGGGCGAGCTGGTGAAGGCGCCCACAACGACGCGCCGACCGTCGCGAGCAGCACGACCGCGATCACGAGGATCGACTGGACCGGGCTGATGTGGATCCAGTCGCTCGCCAGCATCTTCCCGGCCGTGAAGAGCAGGACGACGGCCAGGCCCGGGCGCAGGAAGCGCAGCCGGGTCAGGGTGTCGGCGAGAACGAAGTAGATCGAACGCAGACCGAGCATCGCCATCACGTTCGAGGTGTAGACGATCATCGGGTCCCGGGTCACGGCCAGGACCGCGGGCACGGAATCGAACGCGAAGACGATGTCGGTCGTCTCGATGATCACGAGGGCCACCAGCAGGGGCGTGGCCACGAGCCGGCCGTTTTCGCGCCGCCAGAAGCGATCGCCGATGATCACGGGGCTGACGCGCACGATGCGCGCGATCCAGGTGTTGCAGACGTTGCAGGCCTCCTTGACCACGCGCCGCTCCGGCTCCGCGCCGAAGAGGAGCCGCCAGGCCGCGAACAGGATCAGGCCCGCGAACGGGTAGATGACCCAATGGAAGCGCTGGATCAGCGCGACCCCGGCGAAGACCATGACCGCCCGGAAGACGAGCGCGCCCGCGACGCCGAACCACAACACGCGCCGCCGGCGCTCGGGAGGAATGCGCAGCTCGGCAAAGATGATGATGAAGACGAAGATGTTGTCCACGGAGAGCGACTTCTCCAGGATGTAGGCCGCGTAGTATTCGGCGGCCGCGGTCGCGCCCCGCGTGGCCCACACCCACAGGCCGAAGGCCAGGCCGAGCCCGACCCAGCCCGCGACCGAGGCCAGGCTGCGGACGCGCTCGCGCCGGTCCGACGCCGGGTTGCTCAGGACGCGCCCTCCCTCTCGGCCGTGATGCCCAGCTCGGCCCAGTCGAACTGCTCTTCCAGGCGATGGAAGGCCGCGTCGCCGATGTCGCCGGCCGCCCTCATCTCGAAGACCGTCCTCCGCGCCTCGGCGATTGCGCGGCGGTGCATGTCGGCATGGTCGGACCGTGGCCGCCCGTCCTCCGCCTCCCGTGGCCCCGGCTCGAGATGCGTGGCCAGCTCCTCGCGCACGGCTTCCGCCACCGGCGATCCGTCGCCGTCGAGCGTGGCCAGCGCGGCCCGCAGCGCGCGCTCCCGCGCGAGCTCGACCTCCTGCCCCACCGGATCGTCGTCGTGCAGGTCGAGGGCCTGCAGCACGGGCCTCAGGGTCAGCCCCTGGATGACGAGCGTGCCCAGCACCACCGAAAACGCGGTGAACACGATGAGGTCCCGGTACGGGAAGGGCGCGCTGCCCGCCTGCACCGGAAGGGCGAGCGCCGCGGCCAGGGTGACGATGCCGCGCATGCCGGACCACGACACGGCCAGGCCGGTGCGCACGGTGGGCCGCAGGGTCGGACGCGGTGGATGGAAGCCGGACCGCCGGATCCTCCAGCGCAGGACCGCGTTGTGCGTCATGACCCAGGCCACGCGCACCACGATCACGGTGAGCAGGACGACGCCCGCGACCTGGAAGTAGAGCGCGCGGCGGCCCGGCTCGAGCGCGGTCAAGATCGGCCGGAGCTGCAGCCCGATGAAGACGAAGGCGAGGACGTTCACGACGAAGACCACGGTGTCCCACACCGCATAGGAGGGCACGCGGATGCGCGCCGGCGTCCGCTCCGGCGCGCGCCGCGACACCGCGATCGCGAAGCACACCATCGTGAGGACGCCGGAGAGCCCCACGCGCTCGGCGAGGATCCAGACGCCGAAGGTGGTGATGAACTGCAGGATGATCGCGGTCGGCACGTCCCGGACCCTGGTCCGTCACCACGAGCATCAGCCGGGCCAGCACGGGACCGGCCACCAGGCTGCCCGCGACCGCCAGCAGGAACGTGGGGGCGACGGCCCGTATCGAGAAGGCGCCCGCCACCACCGCCCCGACGGCCAGGCGGTAGATGAGGAGCGCGCGTCGCGTCGTTGAGCAGGCTCTCGCCCTCCAGGATCGTGAGGAGGCGATGCGGGATCTTGACCTGCCGCAGGACGGCAATGGCCGCGGCCGCATCGGGTGGCGCCACCACCGCGCCGAGGGCGACGGCCGCCGCCCACGGCATGGCGGGCACCATCGCCCGGGCCACGACCGCGACCGCGATCGTCGTCAGGCCGACGCTGACGACGACGAGGCCCGCGACCGGTGCCCAGTTCTCCTTGAGGTCCCGAGGCGAGGCGTCATAGGCCGCGTCCAGGAGCACCGGCGCGACGAACAGCGCGAGCGCGAGGTCGGGCGGAATCGAGAAGACGGGCATTCCCGGCACGAAGGCGAGGACGGCGCCCCCGAGGCCAGGAACGCGGGATACGGCGCCCGATCCGGCGCGCCACCGCGGCCAGGGTGATGGCCACGAGCAGCAGGCCGATGAGCGTCTCGAACTCATGCATTCGCCAGATCGTACACGGCGGATCCGGGGCCGCGCGGATCAGGGGCCGACCACGGGATCCTGCCAGCCTCCCGGCGGCGTCACGTTCGGTGAGGTGGGGTCCCCAGGTGCCCGGCTCGTATTCGATGGGAGGAGCCGCGGCCTCAGGCACCGTGTCCACGATGCGCCAGGCCTCCTGCGACGTAGTCCTCGCGCGCGAACAGGGTGGGAGTCTCCCGACAGCGCGTCGCCGAGCAGCCGCTCGTAGGCGTCCATCTCTTCTTTCCCCGGATGATGGGTGGCCACCATCTCCGCGACCTCGCTGCCGCGTTCCTGACCGGAAGGGATGGCGTTGGCCCCGATCGCGATCGTGATGTCGGGGCTGATGCGCATCCGGCAGTAGTTCGCCTTCAGGCCGGAGCCCGCGAACATCGTCGGGGGCTGCCGCCAGCGGACGACGATCTCCGTGCAGGTCACGGGGAGGCACTTGCCGGCGCGGATGTAGATGGGGACGCCCTCCCAGCGCCAGGAGTCGATCTCGAGCCGCAGCGCCGCGAACGTCTCGACGCGGGAGTCCTGCGCCACTCCGCTCCGGCGCGATAGCCGCGGAACTGGCCGCGCACGACGTCCGCCGGATCAGGGCCGGGATCCCCCGCACCAGCCGCACCTTCTCGTCCCGGATGGACTCGCTGTCCGTCCGGATCGGCGGCGTCCATGGTCAGGTTGGTCAGGAGCCTGGAGCAGGTGGTTCTGCACGACGTCGCGGATGGCGCCGGCCTCCTCGTAGAAGGCGCCCCGGCCCTGCACGCCGAAGCTCTCCGCCATCGTGATCTGCACGCTCTCGACATAGCTCCGGTTCCAGATCGGGCTCGAGGAACGCGTTGCGCGAAGCGGAAGAACAGCATGTTCTGCACCGGCGTCCTTGCCCAGGTAGTGGTCGATGCGGAAGATCGCCGTTCTCGGGAAGCAGCGGAGCAGGATGGCGTTGAGCTCGCCGCGCCGAGGCCAGGTCGCGGCCGAACGGCTTCTCGACGATCACGCGCGCGCCATCGAGGCAGCCCGTGCGGTTGAGCTGGTCCACCACGACGCCGAACTGCGACGGCGGGATGGCGAGGTAATAGGCGGGACGGCTCGCGGGTCCGAGCTCGCGGCGGATGGCCTGGAAGGTGGCCGCATCCTCGTAGCTCCCGCGCACGTAGCGCACGAGCTCGGACAGCTTCGCGAACGCCGCGGGGTCAGGCCGCCGTGCTTCTCGAGGCTCTCCTTCAGCCGCGACCGGAACTCTTCCACGGGTTTGCGGCCGACGCCGATGACGGGCACGTCGAGGCGGCCTCGCTTCACCATCGCGTGCAGCGCGGGGAAGATCTTCTTGGCGGCCAGGTCTCCCGTCGCGCCAAAGAAGACGAGGAGCGTCCGATGCCTTCCGGTTCGATGTCGTCATCTCGTCATTGTGCTACCGGTTCCGGCCTGCGCTTTCTCCTCCGCCTGCCATCCCCCGCCGAGCGCCCGGTAGAGGTTCACCACGGCCACGAGCTGGTCGCGCCGCGTCTGGGCCGAGGCTGATCTCGGCCGGGAAGAGCTGCTGCTGGGACTCCAGCACCTCGAAGTAGGCGGAGAGGCCGGAGTGGTAGCGGATGTTGGCCAGCCGCACGGCCTCCTGGTACGCGGCCACGGCGCGCGCCCGCTGCCGCTCGGTCTCGACGAGCTTCGTCCGGTCCACGAGCGCACCCGACACTTCGCCGAACGCATTGGCGGCAGCGGCCTCGTATTCGATCGTCGCCTGCTGCCACTGGCGCCTGGGCCGCCTCGTAGCTGCGCTTGATCCGGCCGCCCTGGAAGATCGGGCCCAGCGAGTCCGGCGCCGACGCTCCAGGTCTTGCCGTGCGAGGAGAAGAGTCGCCGAGCTCCGGGCTCACGTTGCCGAAGAAACCCGTGAGGCTCAGCCGCGGGAAGAAGTCGGCCTTGGCCACGCCGACGTTCGCGTTGGCCGCGATCAGGAGCTGCTCCGCCTGCCGGATGTCGGGCCGCCGCTCCAGGAGAGCCGAAGGCAGCCCGGGGGAACGTCCGGCGGAAGCGGCGATGAGCGGGCCCTCTCGCGGAATCGGGCTGGGGATTGCGCCCGAGCAGGAAGTTGATCTGGTTCTCCCGGGCCACGATCGCGCGCTCGATCTCGGGGATCTGCGCCGCGACCTGCGCCAGCGAGGCCTCGGCCCGCGCCGTCTCCAGCGCCGGAGGCCGCGCCGCCCTCCGAGCCGGCGGTTGAACGAGGTCGTAGGTGTCCTGGAAGGCGGCGGTCGTGCTCTTCGCGATCGCGAGCTCGCGAGTCCAGCTCCGCGCAGGTCCATGTAGGCCACGGCCACGTCCGACGACCAGGGACAGGAGGACGCCGCGACGCCCCTCCTCCGTCGCGAGGTATTGGGCGCTGGCCGCCTCGCTGAGCCGCCGGATGCGTCCCCACAGGTCCAGCTCCCACGAGAACCCGACCTCCACCGTCCAGCGCGTCTGCGCGCGTCCCGGAAGGGTTGAGGATCTGGTCGGCGCGCGCCCGTTGCCATCCCCCTCGTAGTCGACGGCGGGATAGAACTGCGAGCGGACGATGCCATACCGGGCCCGCGCCTCCTGCACCGCGCCGCCGCGAGCCGGGCGTCGAAGCCGTTGCGGACGGCTTCCTCGATGAGGCCCTTCAGGATCGGGTCGTCGAAGACATCCCACCACGGGACGTCGGCCAGCGAGCGCGCCTCCGCCGCGCGCTCGTCGGCGTAGAAGCGCTCAGGCACCGGCACCAGCGGGCGCTTGTAGTTCGGACCGACGGCGCAGCCGGCGAGCGCGAGGCGACAAGGCGCTCAGGACGGCGGCACGACGCGCGTCGGATCATGGCGGTCACGCCTCCGCGGGTGCCGGGGCCGGATCCGGCGGCGACGCGTGCCGGCGCTCGCGCGCCGGACAGGCGCTCCACGACGACGAACGAGCACGGGGATGAGGAAGACGGCGAGCCCGGTCGCGGCCAGCATGCCCGGAGATGACGGTGGTGCCGAGGATGCGGCGTCCGGCCGCGCCCGCGCCCTGCGCGATCCAGAGCGGCACGCAGCCCAGGATGAACGCGAACGACGTCATCAGGATGGGCCGCAGGCGGAGCCGCGCGCCCTGCAGCGCCGCGTCCACCAGGGCTCGCCGCCGCTCGAAGCGCGTCCTTCGCGAACTCCACGATCAGGATCGCGTTCTTGGCCGCCAGCCCGATCAGCATGACCAGGCCGATCTGCCCGTAGACGTCGAGCGCGAACCCGCGCGCCCAGAGGCCGAGGAACGCGCCGACCACGGCGACGGGCACCGACAGCAGCACGCTGAACGGAAGCGACCAGCTCTCGTAAAGCGCGGCCAGGATGAGGAACACGAAGCCGAGCGAGATGCCGAACACGTCCCGGCGCGTCCCGCGGCGCGGCGCTCCTGGAACGAGAGGTCCGCCCAGTCGTAGCCCATCTCGCGGCGGCAGCACCTGGTGCGCCACTTCCTCGAGCGCGGCCATGGCCTGGCCCGGAGCTGTAGCCGGGCGCGGGCTGGCCCGGTGATCTGGACGGCGCGGAACAGGTTGAAGCGCTGCGTGTACTCCGGACCGAAGACGCGCCGCGGACATGCACCGACGGTCGAGAGCGGCAGCATGTCCCCGTCGTTGTTGCGGACGTAGAAGCGCGCGATGTCCTCCGGCGTCAGGCGGTCTTCCGCCTCCGCCTGCAGGAAGACGCGCCACTGGCGGCCGAAGCGGTTGAACTGGTTCACGTAGAGGCCGCCGAGGAAGGCCTGCAGCGTCTGGTAGACGTCGGCCACCGCGCACGCCCCTGCTTGATCACCTTGTCGCGGTCGACGTCGGCGTAGACCTGCGGCACGCCCGCGCGGAACGTGGAGTTCACGCCCGCCAGCTCCGGGCGCTTGCGCGCCGCCTCCAGGAACTTCTGGAGGCTGTCGCTCAGGAGCTCGACGCTGCCGCCGCTCCGGTCCTGCAGCCAGAACGAGAAGCCCCCGGCGTTGCCGATGCCGGGGATGGCGGGCGGCGCGAACGCGAACGCGATGGCCTCCGGGACCTGCGCGCGCAGCGCGCCGTTGAGCGAGGCCTGGATCTCCGCGGAGGAAAGGCCGCGGCTGCGCCTCGTTCGTCCCAGGGCTCGAGCTCCACGAAGAAGAACGCGGTGTAGGAGGCGCGACGGTGCGCGTGAGGATGCTGAAGCCGTTGATGGTGACCACGGCCTCGCACGCCCTTGCAGCTTCCTGAGCATGCCCTCGATCTTCCGGGTGACCTCGTCCGTGCGCTGCAGGGAGGCGGCGTCGGGGAGCTGCACGTTCATGAGCAGGAAGCCCTGGTCCTCGTCCGCGATGAACCCCGTCGGCAGCGTCCGTCCGAGGCCGCCGGCGAGGACGGCGAAGCCGGCCAGGATCGGCGAGGCTCAGCGCGGTCTTGCGGACGAGGCCGTGGGAGAGATCGACATAGCCGTGGGTGGCCCGGGCGAAGCCGCGGTTGAAGGCGCCGAAGAACCGTGCCGAGCGGCCCCCGCGACTCCCGCCGCGGCCGCAGCAGGAGCGCGGACAGCGCCGGGCGAGAGGCTCAGCGCGTTGAAGGCGGAGATCAGCGACGGCGATCGCGATGGTCACCGCGAACTGCTGGTTGAGCCGGCCCTGGATGCCGCCGATGAGCGCGATCGGGATGAAGACGGCGGACAGGACGAGCGCGATCCCGACCACCGGCCCCGAGACCTCGGACATGGCCTTGAGCGTGGCGTCGCGCGGCGCCAGTCCCTCTTCGATGTGGTGCTCCACCGCCTCCACCACCACGATCGCGTCGTCCACCACCAGGCCGATGGCCAGCACCAGCGCGAACAGCGACAGCGTGTTGATCGAGAAGCCGAGGAAGGGGAAGAAGGCGAAGGTCCCGACGAGCGACACCGGCACCGCGATGAGCGGGATGAGCGTCGCCCGCCAGTTCTGGAGGAAGAGGAAGACGACCAGGATCACCAGGAGCGATCGCCTCCACGAGGGTGATGACGATCTCCTTGATCCCCTCCGTGACCGGCAGCGTGGTGTCGAGGCCGACCGTCGTAGTCCATGTCGCTCGGGAAGCGCTCGCTGCAGCTCGCGCATCACCTGCCTTGACGCCGTCGGCGACGGCGAGGGCGTTGGCGCCCGGAGCCTGGAACACGGCGACCAGCGCGCGCCGGGCGGCCGTTGAAGCGCGCGGACTGGTTGTAGGTCAGGGCGCCCAGCTCGATGCGCGCGACGTCCGCGAGGCGCACCGTCGACCCGTCGGGCGTGAGGCGGACCACGACGTTGCCGAACTCCTCGGCCGTGACCAGCCGCCCCTGCGCGCGCACGGTGTAGGTGAGCTGCTGCCCGGGCGGCGCCGGCTCCGCGCCGATACGGCCGGAGGGTTGACCGTGCTCTGCTGCTGCACCGCGCCGCACCAGGTCGGGCACGGTCAGACCCAGCTTGGCCAGCTTGTCCGGCTTGACCCAGATCCGCATGGCGTACTCGGACGAGGCCGAAGTTGACGACCTGGCCCACGCCGTCGACGCGGTAGAGCGCGTCGTTGACGTTGATGACCGCGTAGTTGCCGAGGAACAGCGAGTCGTAGCGTGCCCTTCGGCGAGTAGATCGCGAACACCAGGAGGGGCAGGCCGACGGTGCTGCGATAGGTGAGGCCGAACTGGCTCACGTCCGCGGGGAGGTTCGGCTGGGCCTGCGACACCCGGTTCTGCGCGTTGACCTGGTCGATGTTGACCTCGGTCTCCGACGTCGAAGGTGACGGTCAGGGTCATGGTGCCGTCGCTCGGCGTTCGTGGACTGGAGCGTAGAGCATCTTGTCCACGCCGTTCATCTGCTGCTCGATCGGCGTGGCCACCGACTGCTCGATGGTGAGCGCGTCCGCGCCCGTGTAGGTGGTCTGGATCTGGATGACTGGGCGGGATGATCGACGGGTACTGGGCGATCGGCAGGCCGACCAGCGACACCAGGCCGAGGATCACGGTCAGGATCGCGATCACGATGGCGACGATCGGCCGGTCGACGAAGAAGCGGCTCATCGGCTCGGCCCAGCGCGTCGGGGCTCGCGACGGGAGCAGGCTTGGCCGTCGACCGGCGTGCCCGGCCGCACGTACTGCAGCCCGCTGCACGATCACGTTCTCGCCCGGCCTTCAGTCCCTTCTCGATGACCCAGAGCTCACGCCGGAGCGCGGCCCGGTCTCGACGGCGCGGATCTCCGCCTTGCCGTCCGCGCCCACGACGGCGACGCGCGATCCGCCCTGCAGCTCGGTGACGGCGCGCTGGGGAACGAGCGAGCGCGCCCGGGCGCTGACGTCGAGCTCGGCGCGGACGCGGGCGTATTGCCCCGGCCGGAGGATGTTGTGGGGGTTCGGGAAGAAGCCCTTGATGGTGAGGGTGCCCGTCTTGACGTTGACCTCGCGGTCCACGAGGACGGCCTTGCCCTTCTCGGGGAAGACGCTGCCGTCCTCGAGGATCAGCTCAGGTCGGCCCGCGCTCCGTCGTCGCGTAGTTCTCCCGGTTGATGCTCGACCGCGCGGTCCATGTACTCGCGCTCGGAGATGCCGATGGTCACGCGGATGGGATCGACGGTGGAGACGGTCGTCATGACCGTCTGCGTGTTGACGAGGTCGCCGACCTGCGTCTTGGCGATGCCGACGATGCCTTCGATCAGGTGAGGTGACCTGCGTCCAGCTCGAGGTTGAGCGCGGCCTGATCGACGGCCGCCGCGCGCGCGGACGAGCCCTCCTCGCGCGTCGCGCTGGGCCGCGAGCGCGTTGTCGAGCTCCTGCTGGCTGATGGCGCGCTGGGCGGCCAGCGGCGTGAACCGCTCGACATCCTTGGTGGCCTTCGCGAGCTGCGCCTCCGCGCGGGCGAGCGCGCCGCGCGCCTGCTCCAGGGCGGCCCGGAACTGGCGCGGATCGATCTCGAAGAGCGAGGTCGTTGCGCGTGGACGAACTGCCCCTCCTTGTAGAACTGCCGGAGGAGGTAGCCCTCGATCTTGGGCCGGATGTCCGCGTTCACCGATCCGTCGAGGGTCCCGATCCACTCCCACGATCGGCACGTCCATGCTGGACGACGGGCACGACGAGGACGTCGACGGGACGCGGGGCCGGGGCCTCCTTTTGCGCAGCCGTTCGCGAGGAGAACATGGCCAGCGCCGGCGCCAGACGAGACTTGCTCATCCTGCTGCTCGGTAGTTCCTCGACGACCTCCGGCGAGCGCAGCGCGGGCCTCCGCGGGATCGCGTCCGGCGTCGCGAAGGGCCTGGCGCTGGCGCAGCAGGTCCCAACATTGATCCAGCTCGACCTTGATCTCGTGCAGCCGGAGCGCTGCCAGACTCATCCAGGTTTCCGTGCTCGTAGAGCCGGTGCTCGTCGGCGACGAAGATCGGCTCGATGCGCTCCGGCCACGGACTCGTCCGTCTTGCGCTCGGCCATTGTCTTCTCCCTCTCTGCGCGCCGTTCCTGGTCCTGCTTACCTCAGGTGCCGCCGCGCCGATCCCTGAACATAGGCTGCCGGTCGCCTGGGGCGCATCACACGATGGCGTGGTTCTTCGCCCCCATCCGGCGGATGGCGCGCTACCACGATCGGGTTAGGGAGCGGGCGTCGCGGTCAAACACCCGTTCCACCTCGTACTTGATTGTGCCGCCGGCACCGCAACCCGATGTTGTCCGGCGTGGACGGACCACCGAGCGCGTGAGCGTCGACGTGGTGGTACTCGATGAACGCGAGCTCTCCCACACCGCTGCCCATCCGACGCTACGAAGCCGCACTGCCCTCCGTCCCGCCGCCACGCCACGCGCTTGGACGCGTTTGGCACGTGCCGCGAGCAGCTATCCGTCCCGGGACGGATAGGCCGCGGCTTCGCCGCCGCGCCGATCTTCGCCTTCTCGACCTTCTCGAGGAGCAGCGTGACCCGCGCGATCGAAGATCGCCGCCTGGATCGCCGTTCGGGATCTCGCGACGAAGGAGCGCCTGCAGCCAGCGGAGCTTGTCGTGCGTTTCCTTGCCGACCGTGAACTGGATGCGATAGCGCTCCGGGGAGGTGGGCTCGATGACGGGTCGGTGGGCAGGCGGTGGCGTGAGGATCGACCGCGCGGGTTCCGTCACGGCGACCGGGCTCGTCGCGCCCGGCGCGAGGGCGGTGGCGCGGCCGAGTTACGGGCGGCAGAGGTCGGAAGCTTCCGGACCCGACGACGGCACGTCAGGACGCGGAGCCAGCCGCGCGATCCAGCTCAGGACGTCTCGCCGGCTACGGCCGGAAGCCTACGGCCAGGACGGCCTCGTGGTTCTCGGGTGTCAGATGTGGTCGCAGCATCCGCACCGTCGTCAATGACAACCGCCGGAGGCCAGCCGGTCGAGGATGCACGGGAAAGCGCCGGCAGGCCCGAGCCGCGTCGATGCGGGTTGCACGCGGCGTCTTCGGAGAGACGCAGCTTACGCGCGTGCAATAGCTGAAGAGCGAGCCGTGGCCAGCGTGCAGCGTAGAGAGAGGGCCGCGCATCGAGTCGCGGCCAGGTGAGGCGACTCAGCTCCGCGGACGTCTCTCCGCTCCATGCCGGCGAAGCGCCGCGATGCGGTCCGAGAAGATCGTGATCGGAGAGATTGGACGCGAGAACGAACATGTTCGTATTCATGCTCGCGTATGTATCACGATGATTTCGAGGGCTCGGGCCGTGCGGAAGGCATCAAGACGAAAGGCCACGCATCGCGAGGCAAACCGCTACAGGCCTCGCGGCGGGCAACGGCAGCAGATCCACACAATGGGCTCCTACCCCGCGGTCGGCTTGGCCGACGCTCGCCGCCGCACGCCCAGGCCCGTCTTGGCTGCTGCCGAGACAGCCGCGACCTTCCCGCCGAGGAGAAGCGCGCCGCCGAGGAGCAGAAGACCACCGCGACCGCACGAACCGTCGCAGCTCGCGGACGAGTTCATCGAGAACTGCGCGAAACCACCACCGCAACTGGCGCAGACCGAGCAGAACATCCCCAACCACGTTCTGCCCCGGCTCGGCACGCCGGCGGCCGAAGTGCGGCGCGCCGATATCGTCGAGCTTTAGACCACCTCGAGCGCGAGAAGGTCTTAGGGCGCAGGTCAACAGGACAGAACGACCCTGTCGTCGATGTTCCGATATGCCTGCGAACGAAATTGTCCCTCGAACCCAGTCTCAGGTCAGGCCCCGCAAGGAAAGCCGAACGGTCGCGCACGCTGACGATGCCGAGTTGCGGCCATCTGGCGGGCGCTCGACGAGATGGAGGAGCCGGGCGCGTCATTCGTGAGGGCGCTGATGCTGACGGCGGCCCGGCGGGACGAGGTCCGCCGCAATGCAGTGGGCGAGATCAACCCGGCGGGCGACCTGTGGCTGGTGCCTGCGGCGCGGACCAAGACGGCGAGGACCATGAGATCCTTTGTCGTCGCCCATGATCGAGCTGTTGGCGAAGGTGCCCAGGCGGCGGCGCTTTGTCTTCACGGTCAGTGGTGATAGGCCCTGGCAGGGCACGGCAAGTTCAAGCCGCCCTCGACGAACAGAGCGGCGTCTAAGGGCTGGGTCTTTATGACCTCCGGCGCACGGCGCGCAGTCCCTTCGCCGAGATGGGCATCAGCTATGAGATCGCCGAGCCTCCTCCGGCCACGCGCATGCGCGAAGACTCGAGCAAGGACGTACAATCGTCATGCGTACAGGAGAGAGGCGCGCGCGTTGCAAGCCTGGGCCGACAGGTTGTCGCACATCGTCGGCGACGGCCGCGGAGCCGGCAACGTTGTGGAGCTGAGACCCGGCTAGAATTTGAATCGACGCGGCCTAGGAGTTGCAATCCGAAGGCCGGGTGCTCCACGCCGGTGGCCGCGTCGACCCTTATCGTGGAGTTGCGCAGTGGAGGCGCACACGTCATGAAGGCAACGTCCAAAGCCGACCGGCGCCCCGCGGAAATCGCGGATGATCCCGGAGTCGAGAAACCTGTTGAGCCAGTTCAGCGCCAACTCGACGGCCTTGCCCGCGCGGCGTCAAGGCGCTCAGCGGCGACGGCCGCCGCGATAGTCCAGCTCGTCGAACTTCTTCAGGGCCTTTCTCAGAGGCGGGGATGTGCTTCAGTCCCGGGCTGATGCCCGTAAGGCCACGATGCCAACTCTCGAAAATATGGGAGGCAACGACGGCGTCAACCTCGAGGTCTTACGTGGTCTCTGCCACCCGCCGGGCGATCTCCACGACCAGGTCTGGATTTCAGCGATCCCTTCTCGGTCATGGAACAGCAGCAGCCCGTCGACCTGCCCCCGAGTTCCTGAACTTTGCCGCCGAGCAGTTCCAGCGCTTGCCGACAAGCTTGGCGCAGCGCGAAGAGCAGAGGCGGCGGGAAATCGAGTTCGAGCGAAATCTCGACGCCTTGATGATCCAGCGCCTCGACGACGACGGTGCACCGGCTTTTGCGCCCAGCGCTGCCCCGGCCACGGGAGGCGACGCCGCCGTGGAGCCGAGCCGACTCTGGCGCCGCCGCCCTGCCCGTGGGCGAGAGATCACGGCCGACCCCGCCTCTGAGAAGATTGGCGATATCCGCAAAGCCTTCTCGGGTTGCTCGAGGAATTGGCGGTCGAAGCGGGCAAGGCGCCCGAGGACGCCCATCAGGCGTTGAAGAACATACTCTGCGGCCTCGGGGAGGCTGAAGATGCGAAGTACGCCGAACTGAAAGAACAGCGCCAGCGAAGTCGATGGCGCGCATACGTCGAGAGAACCCTCCTATACCCGTGAGTCCGCCGCGCCCTTCGTCCGCACCAAGACATTGACCCAAGCTGGCATGGCCGAGGAGCAGGCCATCGAATTGGCGAAGACGGCCAGTTGGGAGACCATGTCGCACGTCGAGCAAAGGGCCGTCGAGAAGCTTACGGGCGCCAAGACGGCAGCCGCCAATCCCTACGTCGAGAGGGCGGCGACGGCGCGCACGGGCCGTGCGAAAGGAATGGCCGACAAAGCCTGCACAGGAAAGGCAGCGGACAGCGGGGACGCCCTCGGGGCTCGCACGCGAAGGCCATCGTGCCCACGACCCCGAACGAGGAGGAATTCGTGTTCCGAATCTCCTATCGGAAGCTGTCGCTCGATCGTACTGCCAGAGATCGAGAAGCTTATCGGCTACGAGGTTTCCCCCAAGCCTCCGCGACACGCCTCGGGGATAACCCTCGTCCCCCTCATCGAAGGCGCTAAGGAGCGGTTGTGCTGGCGGTTCAACTTGTGACCTGAGGCCCATGTTTTCCCCGTCCGACGCTTGAAACAATCCGTCGTGAGGTCGCACGAGTGCATCGCAAGCGGGGCCGAAAGCCGAGAAATCTCGCGGACATATCTTCCACCCACCTCGATTTGGAACACCCTCACGCTCGTCCTCAACCGCTGCCATTGCGGCAGCTCTTTGAGGAGACACGAGCCATGCACAAATCCGCCGATAGTGTCGCCGCCGCCGAGCCCGTGGGCCTGCCGCCGAAGCAGGCCGCCCGGACGCTGGGCGTTGGCGGCCTGACCGCGATCTACGACCATCTGAAAGCGAGGCCGGCTCGAGGCCTGCAAGGTCCGGCCGAGCCACCTTCATCACCACCAGATCGATCAAGGCCTTGGCGGCGCAGCGCCTCGCCGAGGAGAAGGCCCGACGAGCTGCCGGGCCGGCGTCGAAAGGCTGGGCCGACGGCCGCAGCCGTGGCGGCCGGCGCGCCAAGCCTTGCCGCCAAGCTCGCGAGGCCACGCGGAGATCGCCGCCCCCCAGGCCGCGAAGCCGAAGTCGAAGCTCAAGCTGCGGCGCGCCTGAGTCGAGGAGGCGCGGTGAGCCAATGCCCCAGAAAATGGAAACGGCCGCCCCGGCAGGCCAGCCGTCCCGGGACTACATATCGCAGCAGCAAGCAACGACACCCCGGAAAAATAGTGCAGGTCAACCCGCCGCACAAGGTGATGTAGTCGCGGACCGGCGGCGGCTCGACAACCACGACGCCAACGCAGATGTCCTCGACTTGAAAAAGGCGGCGCAGGCCGACCTCTGTGCCGCCACCACCTACATCAAAATCATCGTCACTCTCGCTCAAGGCGCCAGGGTGGCGCAGTAGCGTGATTGACAGCCTAGAATGGGGGTCGTCGGTGCGGACGGCGCAGCGTGAACTGGGCATCCCACATCCCGAGCCAAAACCCGCTGACGGCCCAGGAAAGGCTGCGGGGTGCGGTGGCTACTCTCCTCGAAGATACCGCGGCCGATCCTGACCTCAAGCCTCGCTCGCGGAGGTTCAGCCCATCATCGACTCGATCCATGCGGCCCAGGACGCGCTGACGCTCCTGAAGAGGCGGCAGCCGTGACGACGCCCAGACAGGCCCTTCTCGACGCGGCGGCCATCAAACGAGCGCTTGCGTGCTCGGCGGCGGCCTCAACTCCGCGAACTGCTGCTCGCCTGCGCCGATCGCGAGCAGGCAGCGCGGTGACGGTGATCACGCCCATATGGCCGGCGGGACCGCGGCGGGTGATCACCCTGATCCCGCCCATATGGCCAGCGGGGACCGCGGCGGGTGATCACCCTGATCCACGCCCATATGGCCGGCGGGACCGCGGCAGGTGATCACATGATCACGCCCATATAACCGGCAGGACCGCGGCAGGTGATCACACGCTGATCACGTCCATAAGGCCAGCAGGACCGCGGCGTGGCGCGGCGTGGTGGTGGGCTGCCGCACCCGGACCTGGGAGGCGTGGTATGCATTTCTTCACCTGCTTCCCCCGATGCGTGGCTCACCGGTACCGCCGATCTCACGACGGAGAGTGGCGCGTACTGGGATCATGCTGCTTCTACATCGCAAAGACGGGGTGGTGCCCGACGACGCCCGCCTGTTAGCACGCGTGGTGAAAGCTCAGCCTCCGGCGTTGGAGATTAGTCCGACAGAGGTTGGTCGAGGGGGCTTTATCGATGTCAGCGGTACATCCGGCAGGCCGTGCGACGAAAGGCTGAAAATCGACGGAAAATTCGCCAAAAATCAGCGAGATAAAATCGAGAAAAGATGGAGCTTGCATCGAGCTAAGTTATTGAAGGACAACAATTCAGCCGATACCCCGGTAGATACCGCGGTATATACCACTACAGCAACAGCACCCAAAGGAGCAGAAGAGTCTCGGTCTAGAGCCCTCTTTCCTAGAGCATCTCAACCTCCACACACACAGTCGCCAGGGCGTGAGATGGTAGTGGTCGGAAGGCTTGCCGATCAGTTCGAGATCTTCTGGCGGAGCTTATCCCCGCGAGAGGCAGCAATCCCAAAGGGCCAGCGGCCAAAAGAAATTCCGCAGCGGCGATCGAGCGCGGCGTCGACCCGGCAGCCATCATCCTCGGCGCGAAGAACTACGCCGCCGAAGTCGAGCGTCAAGGGAAGGCCAGGACACGGTTCGTCACGAGGCGGTGACATGGCTCAATCAGAAACGCTGGGCCGACTACCAGACCGCCTCGCAACCAAACGAGCCGAAGGTGGGGTGGCTGTGATGGCAGACCTTCGCGAAAGCTCCTCGAGCACCGCATTCGGCTTCGCAGCTACGTTAACGGCAGCCAGAAGATCACCTGCCCCCCGAGTGCTCCCATACCCGCCGGAACAACGCCGACCCCTGCCTCCAGCGTGACGATCGACGACGATGGGGCAGTCTGGAACTGCCATCATTGTCCGTGGTCGGGCTCAGTGAGCATCCGGGAGCGGGCGGAGAGCGCACCGCGCCGACCGGAAGGGCCCCCACAACCGGTGCGCCCGAAGCAAGCGCCCGGAGAAATCACGTCGGCGGCGCTCGCTTTCTCGCTGGCCGCGGGATATCCAGGCCACAGCGCGGCGCAACGGCGTGGGTGTAGGGCGTGTCTGGATGCCGGGATTGAAGGCCGAGGCTGAATGCTTGACGTTCCCCTATCTGCGGGACGGCGAGCTGCTTAACATCAAATTCCGCAGTTTCCCGGAGAAGCATTTCACCCAGGTCAAGGACGCCGAGAAGCTCCTCTTCGGGCTCGGCGACCTGGGCGCCAACAGGGATCATCGTTGAGGGCGAGTTGGACAAGCTGGCTTTTGGATGAAGCGGGGAATACGCAACGCTTTCTCGGTCCCCGATGGAGCGCCAGCGAAGCTCAAGGAAGCAATACGTAACT
>ERZ1370068.6372-contig-5358_pt1 | contig 38976 bp, 57 predicted proteins | sample MGYA00561227_ERZ1370068 | MGnify/ENA primary metagenome ERZ1370068 (study PRJEB38410, sample SAMEA6850437) | metagenome | study: Metagenomic assessment of the ecological functions of the soil: analysis of the soil microbiota associated with the...
GCTACGTATTGACAAACCAATAGCGCTTGCATCAGTTGATATCCTTTGCCAAGCCTGAAACGTATCCTTCCAGTCATCGAAGGTCTCAATCCTTTTGCTTTTCATGCTCTATACCTCCAATACTAGGCGCATCGACTGTCTTGTTGTAAACGCTTGTAAAGCCTATGGCGCAACCCTCGCCTTGGATGTTCTACTTGAGCAACTGCCATGCCACGAGTCCTTCCAGAATTTTGGCATTACGTTCTAGGTTTCTCGCACTAAATGAGAACTGGGAGCATTCACAATATCAAAATTGCAAAAATCTAATTTCATTATATTCGCGACCGGCCGCACCTATGCGGATCCATGAGCAACGAGCACTTACCTCTGATCGCTTTAAAAACGTGGGCCAATTTGCGAACCTGCGCCTCGTCCGATGCGTTCATTCACCTCATTCCGGAAACTTCGTCCTTGGCGCCAAAAAGTCACTAGACCATGACTTGTCACGAATCGTTAGCTTGTTTATAAGAGAAACACCAATCGATTTTATAGACAAACGGCTACCGACCGAGCAGAAAGCAGAAATAATATTCCCGTCGCCTTCTAGGCGGCAACCTTTGAAGCGATACAGGAGACAAATTTATGTATACACGGATGCTGATACCGCTGGACGAATCGAAAGTTGCCGAACAAGTTTTACCCTTACGCTCGCTTCTTAGCTAAAGCGCTGAAGATCCCCGTGGAGCTCCTGGAGGCGGTCGATCTCGAAGCGCTCCGGCTAGTGGCCAATCCTGAACGGGGACGCTACATCGACACGCTGTTGAGCGAAAAGATGGACGCCGGCAAGTCCTACCTGGAGGCCATCGCCCAATCGTTTCATGGAACCCAGGTCACATGCTTTGTGGAAAGGGAACCCCACAAGACATGGTCATTGAGCGGGCGGCTCGGGATAAGGACACGTTGATTGTCATGGCGACGCACGGTCGCTCCGGGATTCAGCGCTGGGTCCCAGGTAGCGTCACGGACAAGGTTCTTCATGGCTCAACCAACCACTTGTTACTTATCCGCGCAAACGATCAGGCTAAAGCAGCAGGAGAGGCCTCTGAAGACAGTGATTGTACCGCTTGATGGCTCGCCGTTGGCGGAGACGGTACTACCTCTCGCGTTTTTGATCTAGCAAAAAGATGCGGCTCCAAGTCGTTTTCGTACGAGCCTACGCTTTCTGCCGACCTCTACCGCAGATGAGTACGAAACCTCACTCCGGACGAGTTAGTCAGCCAGATCGAGGCCGAGGCGCAGGATTATCTCGCAGAGAAGGTAAAAGAAGCCAAAGGGAAAGGTTTGGAAAATGTCTCCTCGGTGGTGAATATCGGCTATGGCGCGGAAGAGATCATTACCCTTGCGCGCAAAACTCCGGATAATTTCGTAGCCATGTGCACGCACGGGCGGTCAGGCATGAAGCGCTTTGTCTTAGGAAGCGTAACCGACAGAGTGGTGCGCCATTCCGGAGATCCGGTCCTAATCATCCGGGCGACCTGAGGTCTTCTACGGCTTCAAAGATTTTAGGCCTCGGCTCGTTACTTCAACTTCTGCAGCTCTGCGAAGCTAGAAGCGAACCATCTGATAAAATATCTTTTTGCTACCTCCGCAGTAACGATATAGAGAAAAAGGAATACCTGCCAAGACCGGAAGAAATTCCAGCGGCATAGGAGTAAAGCCACGAAGACGCGGCTCAATTGCCGCATAAGGCAAGGCCAGCGTCCCCACTATCACCACGCTGGTAACTTTTCCCGAATTCTGTCGAGCAACCCCGCAAACGAGGCTTTCGCCAAAAGGCGGGTAAACTGAGCGCGATAATTATTCACCAGGCTGATGTTCCTCGATCACGACATCGTAGACCATCCAATCTCCATCCACCTTGTGAAGCTTGTAATTCACGGCGATTTCTTCCCCCGCTGGGTGACTAATTGGGTGTCCACCCAGCATATTCCTTCCTGAATTTCGCGCCCATAAAGAATTTTCTCGCCGTTATAAGACCTCGATGTTGTTGACATAAGATTCTGCCAAAAGGTCGGTGAACAGTCGCACAAACTCTTGCTGCTCCTCGGGACTGACGCGTCTCCATGTGGGACCGAGAGAACGCCGGGCCATCTCGGCAAAATCAAAACGCGGGTAGATCACTTGGCGTAACCGGCGGCGCCTTTCCTCCTTCGCGACTGCAGACCCGAGATTGGGATTGTTCAAGATCTTCAGGCGCCTCATCTACGGTCGAGCGTGTACCCGATCTGTGGGAACTCCCGCGTGGAGGTGACCGGGAACAAAAACGCAAGCCAATACAACCAACCACCCAGGGTGAAGGCAACGCATCTTCCGTCGCTTCTGGGTTCGATCACGATCATGCTCAATTGCCATTCTCTATCGACATGATCCACACTTACGGTGAACTCAGTTCCTCCAGCGTGCGCAGCTTCGAAGTGCAAGCGGGGTCTTTCTGGTCCAAGGACAACGCGCACATGGTGCGCTGCGCTGTCATCTGCCAGTGGGATAGGCGCGCCGCCTGGCGAGCGGTGCGCCATCGAGTTCCAATGGACGACACCCTCGCGGAACTCCTTATGGGTTCTTAACGACGATTTCGTAGCGCGACGAGTGATAGCGGAATGTGATCTCAAAGTTCCGCCACGCGCGCGGGATACAAGCGGTCGAGATAAAGCCTCGTGCCCCGCAAAGCGATCCACGCCTGTGGGAACCCAATCGGGCAAGCATCAAACCGGAGCAGAAGTATGACAATTAATAGTAGTCAGGTCCCTCCGTTTGGGCGTAGACGGTATGCCGACTTGAGATCGATTGCGGTTCAATATTGATGGGTTTGAAAAGAATCATCGCGAGACCCGCGATAGTGCCCAGCCGCTACGGCGATCTGAGCTAGATAATCGGTAAGTTTATTTTCATTAATGACGAGAAAGCGATCTAGGTTGGTCTCAATCAACCCGAGGTTACGAAATCGCTGCATAAACAGACTGATCCTCGGCCGAGTCGTGCCCACCATCTCGGACAATTCATCATGCGATATCTTCAGTTCGATGCGAGTGCTCTGTTGGTCCTCTCCTGCCCAGTGTGCGCGCCAACTGCAACAGCGTCTTGCCCAATCGCTGCTCGCTGTCCACCGTCACCAGATTGCGCGATGACCTGCTGCTGGTCGGCGATGCGCACGGCCAGGTATCTGACAAACCCCTCAAGCAGCGAGTCGCGGCTTAAGCGCGCCAGAAATTGAGATGCGAAGGTGTCTGTTTTAAGACAGTCGTTTCTTCCATCGCGGTGGCTGTTTCCAGACGTGACGCCTAACCCGGATAGGCATTAGCTCACCGAAAATATCTCCTGCACTGTGGATGGCGAGAAGGCACTCTTTACCTTCAGGCGAGAGCATGAGCAGTTTGATTTGGCCGCTCTCAATGAAGTAGACCATCTCGTCTTGATCGCCACAGGTGTAGACGTTGGCGTGTCTCGCAATCTTGACGGCCACGAGAATTTAACGTCTCGTGCTGCAATGAATCACGCAATTGCTCGTTTGAACCCGGTCTGCTCGAGCAGTCTGTTGAATCATGGATCGTATGTCTTTTTCGATGCCTCAGGATGATTACACCCAAGGGTGTACTGTCTCAGAGGCTTGGTTCGGTCATTTTTGGTGCACGCGGCCAAACGCTCAGCGTGGCCTTAGATCATTCTCTTTAGACTCGTCCCCTCATGAGGCTGAACTGCCAGCCAAATGGCGACGATTGCGATCGCTAGGGTCCAAAGCAAATTCGCCATCTCGATCACCTCCCGTCCATTTCATCGCAGATTCATCCAAAGCTCATTGCTGGCAAGACCTTTCACCCCAAGTCGCACTACGACTTCTTCGCTCCGACCACCACCAACACGATCCCGCCTGCAAGCGCCAACCCGCCCAAGAGAGGTGAAAGTGGGATGGTCTTCTGAGTGTCGGCGGTGGCATGGAGAGGGCCAATGTCGATAACCTTCTCGCGGCTTGTGTAGGTGATGCCCTGGTAAGCCAAAGCCACTATCCCGAGAAGGATAAGAGCGATCCCAACAAGCGTTATCGGATTGAAGCGCATACAATTCCTCTCTTTTCGTAACGCCGAAATGACTACTAGACTCTCCGTCCCTGAACAAGATTGACCACGAGAACTATCAGGGCAATGACCAATAGGATATGGATGAACCCACCCATCGTGTACGAAGTGACCAATCCCAGTGCCCACATGATCAAGAGAATCACAAAAATAGTCCAAAGCATGTTTCACCTCCTTTCTATTTCATAGACAAGCCACCCTGTCGGATTTCCTATCCGCCCAATGTCTCTCGCCGTTCTTCCTGATCGGCCTGGTTTTCGGCTTCCGGTGGCGTCAACCGAGCCGCAGCGATGACTCATAAGTTCCTTTCCTTTTTCGACGATTCCTTCGGTGGTCTCGCCGCAGCTTCTGCCCCTGCTGGTTCAGGTAGTCGAGTGGTCTTACTGCTGCGCTCACGAAGCGATCCCGCGTTTCCTTGCGCGCAAGCAGCGCGGCCATCAGCCCACCGATGGCCCCTAGACCCAGACCGATAAGCAAGTAGGAGAATTTGGATTCATCGATTGGTTTTCATACGTCTATCCTCTCTCTTTATTACGCTCACGCTGCCTCTAACGCTTGATGACTCTGCAAGTTATTGACGACCTGTTTGACACCTTTCACCTGCGACGCAACAGATCCAATGTGGGACTTCTGCGCGGCGGTCTCGACTTCGCCAGTCAGATACACAACCCCACATTGTTGGTTTCGACTCCCACACGTGACAGGGTGACAAGCTTGTTCGACGCGAGCTGGGTCTTCACGGATGATGTGAGAGTTCCGTCATCGATGTTCTGTCCCATGGTCTCACCGGTCATTGCTTGGCAGCCGGTTATCAACAGTAGAAATGCCACCGTCCCTATCAACCTTTTGAATGCCCGTACCATAAACTCCTCCTTTTGTTTTAGCGTTACTCGTTCGTAGTCACTCTTCTGTTGGTTCGTTTTTGTAGTCTCCTCCAGCTGCTGCATCCCTGGTTTGGATTCACCCTTAGTCACTAACTAATATCTAGCAAATTCAATGCAATCTAAGCGTGCCTCTAACTGGTTGATTCTAATAGATGTATCCTTTCTTACAATTCTCATTGTTGACAGTGACATGAGAATGGATTCGCAAGAATGCAAACAATCCAAATGATCAACCAAGTGCGTCGTAGTATTAAGTAGAGACTTGAGGTGAAGTCGAGTTCTCACGACGAGGATGCTTAGGGAAGTCGCGAGGGAGTAGGGTTAGGCGTGGCCGCAAGCGGCATCCACCGGTTGGCGAACACGCTTCATCTCCTGCCGAACCGCGCCTCCGCCGTTGACCGTCGGCATAAAGCTCGACCCGCAGCACCGAATCCGGATCGACGTCACCCAGATAGGCGGAACTTCAAACGCGTACTGCTCGCAGGTAGTCGCTTTAAACTTTCACCTTCTTGTAAAAACCGTCTTCGCCATTTCTGCTGTGATAATGTAAGCGATTACAATTATTCCTATGAGCAGAAGGAACGAAATCGGCAGCTGGCTAAATCCAAAAATCTCGCCAAGCGGCGTGAAGGGTAGAATCACGCGTCACGATAACAGTCAATAGAGTCGCCATCAGCAGATACTTCGCCGGTCTACTCTTGAAGAAAGGTTTTCCGGCTTCGAATAACCAGCACAATCAGCGACGCTGAAATAACGGACTCCAGAAACCAGCCGGTTCTGAATTGATCCTGGAGTCGCATGAAGGATGAACAGAAGCGCGCCAAAGGTGAGGTAGTCAAACACCGAACTCACCAGGCCGAAGGTAATCATAAACTTGCGGATGGCCTTGATGTCCCAGCGCCGCGGATAGTCAACCATTTCGTCTATCCACCCTGTCGGTCGCGATCGTCATCTCGGGAAAATCGGTCATCAGGTTGGTGAGCAAAATCTGCTTGGGCAGCAATGGGAGAAACGGCAGGAAGAGCGAGACTCCGGCCATACTGAACATGTTGCCGAAATTGGCGCTGGTGGCCATGAAGACATACTTCAGCGTGTTCGCGAAGGTCGTCCGCCCTTCACGCACGCCCTGCACGAGAACACCCAGATCCTTTTCGAGCAAAACGATATCCGCCGCCTCTTTGGCAACATCGACGGCGCTCTCAACGGAAATACCGACATCGGCGGCATGGAGCGCCGAGGCATCATTGATGCCGTCTCCCATATACCCCACGACATTTCCAGCCTTCTTGAGGGCGAGGATGATGCGCTCTTTCTGATTGGGTTCGATTTCGGCGAAGACGTCCACGTCGACCACACGTTTGAGCAGCGCGCTCATCGCTCAGCTGGCGGAGGTCTGGACCCGTGAGGATTTTTGTCATTCGATAATCCCATCTGCTGACTGACGTTGGCCGCGACCAGGTGGTTGTCTCCGTGATGATCTTCAGTGCAACGCCGAGGTTTTTCAGACTGGCGATGGTCTCGATGATATTGGGCTTGGGCGGATCAAAAAGAACAAGGAATCCCAAAACGTCATGCCGGCTTCGTGCGTCTTTGCTCATGCGTGATCTCGGACCCCATATTTTTGTATGCGACGCCCAGCGTACGACAGCCCTTACTGCTGAACTCCTCGAAATGCTGCTGGATTCGGTCCCGCACCGCGGCGATATCGACGATGGTTCCCGCTCCAGTTTCCGCCGCTGCACAGACGGCAAGCACATTCGCCAGCGCGCCTTTGGTCACCATCAGATGCGTATCCTCATGGGCAACCAGGATACTCAATCGCTTGCGAAGAAAATCATAGGGATCTCGTCCGCCTTCTGGTAGCCGGACAGGTCAAACTGGCGATGGGTGCGGATGGCTTCATCGATCGGGTTCGTAAAGCCGGTCTCGTAAAACGCATTGAGATAGGCGTGAAGAAGGACTTTCTCGCTTGGAGCGCCTTCCACATCAAGGGCGGATTGCTAAGTGCACGATCCCTTCGGTCAGGGTGCCGGTCTTATCGGAGCAGATCACGTTCATGCTGCCGAAGTTTTCAATCGAAGCGAGCCGTTTGACAATCACTCTTCGCCTTGAGCCATCCGTTTGGCGCCGTGGGCCAGGTTGATGCTGATAATCGCCGGCAACAGTTGCGGGGTCAGCCCAACCGCGAGTGCCAAGGAAAGAGAAAGAGTCCAGGACCGGACGTGCCAAATAGACGTTGATGGCAAAGATGGCGACCACCAGCACCAGCGTCACTTCCATAAGGAAATAGCCGAATTGCCGTATGCCGCGTTCAAAGTCCGTTTCCTGCGGCCTGAGTTTGAGCCGCTCGGACACCTTGCCGAACTCGGTTTCCTTGCCGGTGCCTATGACAAGCGCCTTGGCGCTGCCGCTCACCACATGGGTTCCCATCCAGAGCGACGTTTGTCCGCTGGCCCAGCGGTGTCTCTGCCGCAAGCACCCGCCACCGCTTTCTCTACAGGGAAGAGTCTCGCCCGGTCAACATGGCTTCATCGACAAAAAGATCTTTGGATTCCTGAACCAGACCAGTCTCCTGGGACGATATCGCCGGCGTTCAGGATGACGATATCTCCGGGCACAATCTCTTCGACTGGAATTTCTTGGGGGTCTCCATCACGAAGCACTGCAGCCTTGATTTGCACGATGGCCAGCAGCTTCTCCACGGCGTTGGTTGCACTGCGTGCTCCTGCCAAAACCCGAGCAGGCCGCTTACGAGGACAATTGTGAGAATGATGAGAGCGTCAACAGGATCATGCAAAGAAGAACGACAACGCGGTGGCAAACAAAAGAATGAGAATCAGCGGACTCTTGAATTGAGCCAGCAGGAGCGTGAACACATCCGACCGCTTTGGGGCTTTAAGAGGTTAGAGCCATAGCGGGCGAGCCGCTGCCTGGCTTCATCGCTGCTCAATCCCTTCCTTTGCCGTTTCAAGTGTGCTGCGAGCATCTCGGTCGGCAGAGACGCACCAGAAACGCCGAAGGATGTTGGTTCATGCTCATTGTTGTACCGGGCAACCTCTATTCTAGAAAGCGCTGTCGAACTTTTGCCGCAATCTGGCGATCGGTCATCTTGTCAACTGTTTCAATACCGACGATGCGTCCACTGAGTCCTCTTACTCGCAAGACGTTTTCGAGCTCGCCTTTGGCCTCGCCGGGACCAAAGATCAGGATAGATTCTGCGTCACGAAGGTGTGCGATCACTTCAGTCATAGTAGGCGTTGAGATGGTCCGTAAATTTGGCGATCCTGTTGGTCGTCTCCCCCGCCTTGTTCCGATCTAGAACCGCCAGAAAATCGGACATGCTTCTCCATGTCTGATTCTATCTGCTTCGTTTCTTCTCCTTGGTCTGGAGACGATCACCGATCCACAGCCTTCCTAATGATCTATCCACATACCCGCTGCGTTTTCATTAGTTTCTCCTTTTTCGATGAATTCAGCTAAGCTGTAAAACTTTCGATCCCAGCCCCGGAGATATCCCCCTCCGCGCCTGAACACTGTGTTCTCGCGCAAAATAGGTTTCCAAGACCTCACGGCAGTTCAAATTGAAACGCCTCCGGCCTGATGGTTGGGACAGGGCAGGACGCCGTACGCGCTACCTTTCGGCCACGCTGCCCAGAGCATGATGTGGCAAACCGCGTCTACCGTGCGTGCCTATCACGATCATATCTGCTTGCCGAGCTGCTTTGACTTGATGCATCAATCGCCGCCGCGGCCGCTTGACCTTCTTCAGTACGCTTTTCTCCACGCGACGTTCTCTAACGGCAAACCGGAGAGGAAAGCTTCCCACTCAGGCTCAAGCTCTTCGGGCGAGGCGGTAGAATCGGCACGGATACGCCCAACTCCACATGCGCATATGCGATCGTATATGGAAGGATTCAAGTCCAGAACATGAAAGAAACGACTCCGGCAGAAACGCTCTTCGCCAGCATGAGCGCTCCTCAGCGGCTTTTCTGGCGCAAGAAGAGAAACTGTGGGTACTAAAAAGGTTTTGGCTTCGACACTCAGGGCTTCTGCGCCACCATGACGGGTACCAGGGCCTTGCGCAGGATCCTCTCCGTTTGTACTGCCGAGAAAGGGTTGCTCCTTTTGGGCCGCACCACCGACCACGATCAGATCTGCTAGCCAGGCCCTTCCGGCAATGATGAGTTCAACAAATGGTTTGCCCCTGCGGACCTCGTATTCCATTTGCAGGCGGGCGAGCTCCGGGCTTAGCCACCAACGCCTGCAGCCTCGCTCCGGTCTTCTGTGCGATCTCCGCTAGGTGTAAGTGAGCAGTGAGCGGATGCGAGATCCTCTGATAAGAGTCCAGCGGCTCTATCACATGCACCAGTCGAAGCGCAGGCACGATATCGATCGGCGGAGCACCACTGCCGATTTTAGTGCCGTTTCTCCGCCCGCTGCCAGATCATAACCAACAAGAATCCTTTTAGCTGGTTCATAAGGCTCCTCCTGAATCCTCCCTTTTCCAGTACGTGAGCAAAGTGTGTGCCCAAAATTTTCACCCTCGCTTCGCATCGTTAAGATCTTTGATTTGGTCACCTGTGAGAATTTCAGGATGGTTTTCTGTCACTAATGAAAAATCCGTGCGTTCTCCCCTGGAAGTCGGGTGGTAAGTAGGGTGGTATATGAATTGCTGATCTATAAGTTAACAGAGCCGCTATGAACTGGTGGCTTTCCGTGACAAGCTCTCTTGGGGAGGGTGATATGACCGGGAGCCGTTTAATATTCTATGTTGCAATTCTAGTTGCCTCTTTGATTTCGACAGCACAAGGGCGCGGCCCCAGGAGACGGAGGTCATCGCCGGAGGAGAGGCTCGAATATCAAAACCATTGCGCGATATGTCATGGCGTCGATGGCAAAGGCCACGGCATCATGGCCAAGTTTCTCACCATTTCTCCCTCGGATCTGACCCAGATCGCAAAGAAAAACGCCGGCAGATTTTCGCTTTGGCAGGTCTATCGTGTCATTGATGGGCGGGAGGAACTAGCGGCCATGGCACACGCGAAATGCCGATCTGGGGCCGCTCGATTTCAGGCCGACGCCAAAGGCAGTGATCCAGGGTCGCGCGCGCAAGCAGCGGGCCGGCTACTGCTTGGTTTTTTATCTGCAACAACTGCAAGAGTGAAGCAAATATCAAGGACAGATTGCGCTGTCAAAGCAGCGAGCGGCTAAACTGAGATGGAAATCCGGATCTTTTCAGGATCCGCCAATTTGCCTCTCGCTATGGCGGTATGCCAAACGCTGGGGTAAAACTGGGGAACGAACTCGGAACGTTTTCCCGACAGCGAGCTACACGTCGAGTCTCAAGGAAAACGTTCGCGAACGCGACGTTCATCTTATCCAATCAGACGAGTCCACCGGCTGGACCAGAATCTTTTGAGATTATTTTTCTGGCGGATGCCTGCCGCCGCGCCAGTGCCGGCCGGTTGACCGCCGTGCTTCCATACTTCGGTTACGGCGTCAGGATCGCTGTTCGAGGCCGAGGAGAGAGCCAGTTGGAGTTCGAGTGATAGCTGATCTGCTCAAAACCGGCGGTGTGCAGTGTGTGTAGCCGTCGATCTCCACAGCCCGACCACTGAGGCGGCTTTCTCCATTCCATTGGAGCACTCTCAGTGCGATTCCCCTGCTGGCGGGAGCTCTCCGACCCTTCATCAACCGGGACACCGTTATTGTCTCCGATCTTGGAGCGGTAAAGTTGGCAGAACGCTACGCGACTTCTTTCGGCCTGCCCGTGGTTATTTTGCATAAGCGCAGGCTAGGAGGAGGTTGCAGTGCAGAGCATGTGTAGGCGATGTGAAGGGACGGCGGGTCGTCATGGTGGATGATATGATCAGCACAGCTGGAACGATAGAGGGAGCGGCCAAAACTCTTCTTACTGCCGGCTCGGCTTCACAAATGATAGTTGGCAGCGACACATACGCTATTGGCCGGCCCGGCTGTCCGCCGACTTCTTGCACTGTCCATCGATCGCCTTCTCACGACAGACAGTGTCACGATGGTGCGCGATATTGCATTGCCGGTGCAGGTGGTGAGCCTAGCGCCGCTGATAGCCGACGTTATAGCCCGTCTCCACGAGAACAAATCATTGGGCGATCTTATTCTGGCACGAATGAAAGTCAACTATGTAAGAATGAACCAAGAGGTGCCTAAATATGACGAAATGCTCCTTCTTCACGCTGGCCAACGCGTCGCGAGTTTGCCCCGACCACGAAGCGGCTTGATTCTCGCTCCCATCAACGGAGGAGTGTATGTGGAATTTAATCGGACCCGCAGGAACATTCGTCATCATCGTCGTGATCTTGATCGTCAGCGGTATCAAGATCCTGAAGGAATACGAGCGTGCTGTGATCTTTTAGGCTGGGGCGCATGGTCACTCCTCGTGGCCCAGGCATTACCCACGTAATTCCCCTCGTCGAGAAAATGGTCCGCATCGATCTCCGGACGGTTACCATGGACATACCCCCCACAGGATGTCATTAGCCGAGACAACGTATCGGTAAAGGTCAGCGCAGTTCTCTATTTCAGGGTCGTCGATCCTAATCGAGCCGATCCGCAGAAGTGGCAAACTATCTCTTTGCAACTTCCCCAGCTTGCCCAGGTGACATTGCGCAGTATCTGCGGGCAGGCGGAGCTGGATGAGCTACTTGCAGAACGAGAAAAGATCAATACTCGAATCCAAACCATTCTCGATGGGCAAACCGAACCATGGGGCATCAAGGTCGTCCTGGTGGAGTTAAAGAATATCGATCTGCCACAGGAGATGCAGCGTGCCATGGCCAAGCAAGCGAAGCTGAGAGAGAAAGACGGGCGAAAGTGATTCATGCTGAGGGTGAATTCCAAGCCTCCCAAAAGTTGGCCGACGCCGCGGTAGTCATCGCCCGGCAGCCCACCGCCATGCACCTCAGGCTTCTACAGAGCCTAGTCGAGGTGGCTGCCGAAAAATAACCATACGGTTGTCTTTCCTTTTCCGACTGATTTGATTACGCGCATCCTTAACATCGGCAAGGGCGACAACAAGTAGGTGTGTCGCAGCTCTCAGCGAAACCAGTAATGAACGGTGAGCAGTGCTAGCTCACGGCTGAAATTTTCGCTTCTCTCTTTTGCAAGATCGCTGTGACCTCGTCGTCAGAAACCTGTGAAAAGTCCCCGAAAGAACTGTCCCACCGCATAAAATTCAGCAGGCACCTCCAAACAGACGATGGCGTCTGCCTCACGGGACATCGCACGGGCCGCGGAGGGAGAGGCGACGGCCACGGCGCCGACGAGCGTCTTCGGTTTGCTTCTTCCGTATCGAGCGCAGCGCTGCGGTCATGGTTGAGCCGGTGGCGATCCCATCGTCCACCACGATGACTATGCGGTCGTGCTGGTCAATGGCGTCGCGCGACGGCGTATATCGCGCCCGTCGCTTTCTCAGGATCTCGAGGTTGCGCCTGCTTCTCGGCTTCAAGATAGGCCTCATCAATATATAGGCCCGAATATAGGCCGTATCCCGACAAGAAAGTATTGCCAACCTCATCGATCGCCCCAATGGCTAGCTCAGGCTCCCCGGGTGCTCCCAGCTTGTGCACCAACACAACGTCCAACTCGCCGTGCAAAGTATCGGCGATGATCTCGGCCATGCCGTATCGCGCCACGCGGGATCGCCAAAACCAATGGATTCTTGTTCTTGTAATAAGCGCTCAACCTTCGAGTCCAATAAGCGTGCAGCGTGTTCTCGGTTTTGAAATAACATGGCATTCTCCTCGTTAATTTACGCCAACTGCCCAACGTAGATTCGTTTGCGGCTGCAGCATCTTGCAGCCCATTTACTTCAACAAGCACCCGCCCTCCGATTGCCAATTAAAAGGGCAAACCTTGTGCCATCCGGAATGTGGGCTAATAGAGTGATTTTGCAGCGATACGTAGCGAACGGATCCCAATGATTTTCGCGCGTGCAGGAACAGCCCCGGCGGAAATCCCAAGACTGCAAAGACTAAATAAAGCAGCGGTTAAGGCTGCTGCGGCTGGTGGGCAACGCTCAGGATTCGACGCCGAGCTTTTCGATCTTGCGATAAAGCGTTGAGAGACTCAGCCCCCATGAGCTCGGCAGCGCGCATTTTGTCGCCGCCGGCCTTGATTAGGGTGCGCTCGATGTGGCTCTTCTCGTAAAGCTCAATCGCCTTGAGTAAGGTCGTCTTCGGTGCCGAACTCTACCTCATTGGAGCGCTGTCCCGGCAAGTCCGCCGGGAAATCCATTCGCCGTTGCCGAGAATCATCCCGCGTTCCAAAAAATATTGTCCAACTCGCGAATGTTCCCCTTCCAGGGAAGGGACATGAGAACCCGCATGGTTGCGCTGTCGACTCCTTGTAGCTCGTCTTCATCTCGAGGGTTATGGCGATGGATGAGATGCTCCACGAGCCCAGGCAGATCCCTCGAGCCCGTTTGCGTAAAGGCGGAATATTAGTGTCAAAGACGTTAAGGCGATAATACGGATCGTCACGGAAACGGCCCGGAGTCTACTCTGCGCCTTGAGATCCCGGTTGGTGGCAGCGAGAATTCGAACATTAACCCTTCACCGGAGTCGTGTAAGCCCACCGGCAGAACCGTCTTCTCCTCGAGAACGCGCAACAATTTTGGCTGCAGGCTCAAAGGCATTTCGCCGATTTCGGTCCAGAAAGATCGTCCCGCCTCGGGCCCTCTGGAAAGCCCCTCTTGAGATCCGACGGCACCCGGTAAATGAACCCTTCATGTGGCCAAACAACTGGCTTTCCGTGAAGATTCTCTGGAATCGCGCTGCAGTTCACCGGCAGAAAGACGCTGTCCTTTGCAGGACTGTTGGCGTGAATCATACGTGCAACGACCTCTTTACCGACACCGCTCTCGCCTGTTAGCAGAACGGTTGTAGGAGCTGGAGCGACTTTTTTACCATAGCCGCGATCTCCTGCATCGCTTGACTGCGACCGAGCGGCCGATCCCAACTGAAACTACTAGTTAACTTCGCGGCGCAATAGCTGGTTTTCCAAGCCAACTTCCCTGTGAGCCATCAGATGCTGCCTTGCGGAGGACATCCTCGAGATAAGCGGCTTCAGTAGATAGTCCTACGCACCGAGGTGAATGGCTTCGAGGGCCGTTTCGACAGAAGCATGAGCGGTCATAAGTATAACCAAGGTCTGCGGCGAGACATCACGGATATGCCGGAGCACGGCAATTTCCGTCTGATCCCGGCATCATCAGATCCAGCGAGACACTATGTCGAGATCGTGTTGATCGACTAGGGCGATGGCGCTGTTACCATCCGCCGCCTCGTGAACCTCGTAATCCTTCGCCTCTCAGTAGCTCTAGCCAGGCTCTCCCTAGCTGAATCTTGGTCTTCGACGACAAGAACTGTTCCGTTCAATACAGGTCTTCTTTCCTTTTCGCAAGTTTGCGAAGTTTTTCTCACTAGTGAAACATTCACCTAAATATATTTAGGAATTTCTTTTCTAAACCTGAGCTAGACGCAATAGATAAGCCAGTGGCGAACTCGCGGAATTAACTACTTTCGCGGCAGCTCGATGCGAAATGTCGTGCTTGACCGGTCGGCTTCGATAGGAAATCTTTCCCGCCATGAGCGGTAATGATTTGTCGAACAATGACCAGACCGATGCCAGTTCCCTCCTTTTTGGTGGTCACATGAAGGGTTCGAAGGCATCGATATTTAACGGAATACCAGTGCCGGTATCCGTGATATCAATCAAGACACTATCCTCAGTCGTGGAGGCCTCGATGTTTATTTTCCCGCCACCGGGCATGGCTTCCGCGGCATTCTTAACCAGGTTGAAGCAAAGCCTGTTTGATCTTATCCCTATCGACGGTAACGGTGGGGCGAATCCCGTCGGTATGCAATGCTCTATTTGGATGTTGAGCTGAGCGAAGTGTGGCGTCTGAATCTTGGACGACATCATCAATCAAACCGGCAAGCTCAGTGGGCTGGAAATTATATCTTTCTCTCCAGCGAGATCGTGCGAAATTGCCCAGCCAGCTGGTTGAGGCGAGAGATCTCATTCTTTAGATCTTTGAACGGTCGCCGTCACTTGGCTATCCGGCGAGTTGAGCTGCTTGCTGAGACGTTGCTCCAGAAGCTGAATCGTCAAGGACATCCCGTTAAGCGGATTGGCCAGCTCATGGCCTATTTTAGCCGCTGTGGTTCCAATAGTAGCCAGCCGCTCGCGTTCCGCAATTGCTCCTGCAACTTGGTCTTTTCTGAAATGTCGCGAATGAACGCAGCGTAGTGAACATCTTGGTCCACTTCGATTTCGGTGACGGAAAGCTCTATGGGAAACAGCTCGCCGTTTTTTCGTTTCGCGGTCACGGTGCGAATACGGCCGATGGCGTGAGCTTCACCCGTTCGTTCATAGCGAGCGATATATTCATCGTGCTCGGAAGCGTAGGGCTCAGGCCATAAGCTCGTTCACCTTGTAGCCAACAATCTCTTCAGCGGTATAACCAAAAATCCGTTCAGCCCGGAATTGAACAACACAACGCAACCTCGTCGATCGATGGAAATCACCGCGTCCTGGGTAGTGGCGATAAGACTACGCAGCCGGGAGGCGCTACGTTGGACCGCTTCTTCGGCCTGCTTCTGTGCCGTAACATCGCGAAACACCACCACCACGCCCACAACCGCGCCCGCCAACCTAATGGGCGAAGAACTATAGACGATCACTGGAAGAAAGTCCCGTCCTTACGGATAAATAGGTCCTCGTGATCCGCTAAGGCCCGTCCCTTCTCCAATACTTGCAGCCCTGGGCACTCCTCGGCGGGAAACCGAGGTGCCGTCGGCGGTGTGTCGATAATAGGTTACGTCGTGCATCTTGCGGCCCAGCAGTTCGGCACTCGACCAACCGAAGAGCCGCTCCGCAGTTGGGTTGATGTAGGTCACCAGACCTCCGGGTATCTAGGACATAAAGCCCTTCGCCCATATTGGCCATGACCGCCTGATTGAACTGCAACGCGAGGCGTAGCTGCTCCTCGCTCCCGCGTAAGGCCCCCTCGGCTCTCTTACGCTCGATCGGCTTCCGAGCACATTCGCCACAGATTCTAGGAAATGAATATCATCCTTACTAAAAGCCCGCCGCTTTACCGTGTGGGCGCCCAGGACACCAAAAGGCCGGTCTCGACCTGGAATGATTACGCTCATGCCACTCACCACCCCATGCTCGTAAAGTAGGGGTGGCCTACTAAAACGCGTCTCCTGTTTCGCAGATCTTCCACAATCACTGGCTGATTGGAGAGCAAGCTATAGCCGCCTTGTGACTGAGTGCCTGCGCTGACCTTTTCCTGCCCCACGACGCCCCTTTCCAGCCGAAACCTGCGCGCAGGAGCAAGCTATTTCCGTCCGGTAAGAGCTCCAAGACTTTGCAATACTCTTGCCCCAAGGGTTTCGGCGACAACAACGCAGGCCTCGTCCATCAGGACGAGAAGGTCGTTCCAGGCCTAAAGCACATTGACCTCACCTGAACCACTGCCGCCTGCTGGCGCACCCGCGCTTGCATCTCTTCTCGACCCGTCTTCGCTCGGCGATTTCACTCTTCCAACGCCGCGAGTGCGCTCTCAACCCGCACTTCTAGTTCTTCGCGCGCCTTCACGCAGCTCCTCCTCGGCTCGCCTGCGCTGAATTAATGCGCCGAGTTGAGCCGCAACGTGCGAAACCATCTCAATCAGACGCTTATCTTCAGGGCGAGAGTCAAACATGAGAAATCCAAGCACAGCCGTTACTTTATCAGCTCCGATAACCGGTATTCCCAACGCGGATTTGAGGTTGAATGTTTTCGCTATCTCGCGGCGGGCAAATTCTTCCCTCTGGCGCGATTGTAATATCCTTGTAGCCACTTTGGACTGTTTGGTTTGCCAAACTCGTCCAGGCAATCCCAGCCCTGGTGCAAACCTAAGACTTTCGCTGAAAGAACGGAATCGATCCAAATCTTCGTTTTCTCGATGCCAGGCAACCTCAAATCGGGAGGACATTATCGTTAGCGTTGGGAACCCAAATCTCGCCATAGTCCCACCCGGTCTGTTCGCAAGATGTGCCGTAGGGCCATCTCTTGCCGCTGAGTGAAAATCCTGTGCTTCAGCAATTGCCCGGGTTACGGCTAGAAGTAAGCGGAGTTCCGCCTCAGCTTCCTGGCGTCCGACGATTTCTGCCTGGCTAGCTTTTGGTGAGGGGCATCGAGCTGGTTCGGAGGGCCTATCTTTGTCCAATGTTTTCTCCCTGAATAAAATAGGATTCTCAATAGGCTCGGCGGTTTTATTGCATATACCGTTGAAGACAAACAGTCAGAAGCTCAAATCCCAAATCTGCAGACTGCCCGAGCCATTTTTCTCGTCTACGGGAAGATCGAAATCTGCTTCCATGTAACCCTATCGAAGTCGCCTTTGTCTGTTTCCTAGGTTACAGAGTTTTCGCGAGTATCACCCTCACATCGCTCTCGCCATTTGTCAGAACTCATAAAAAGAAGTGCATTGGCAATGTATTTGCTTAGCCTTATCCAATTGGAGGTAAGCGCCATGAATAAGAGAGACTTCAGATCCGTCAGATCTTCGGGCTTTGCAGTTCCTGCAAGACTTTTCCGCTGGCCAGCTGAAGCAGTTGAGCCGCAATATGACGGTGCTGAATGTGAGAAAAGGCGAGGGTTATCTACAGGCCGGGGCAGCAGGCGGAGAATCTTTATTTGGTCTTGGAGGGAGACGTGGGTCTGTCCCCTTTTGGGAAGCAAGGGACGTGCGCTCCGCTTAGCGATCCTCGCGCCAGGAGAATTTTGGCCAATCGGCACTCGTTCCTACCTGGCGCCATGTCAGTCACGTCAGCGCGCTGCGCGAGTCACGAATCGGCGAGATCCCGGCGCGGATCCTTGTAGAGAAAGTCTATGGTCTTAGCTGGAAAAATTTTTCGGCCTTAACCGAAAATACACTCAAGCCCTTGCTTCTGGTCCTCGCTCCGCCGCGCCATGTACTCTGGTGGAAGATCTCCCAAAACCGAGAGTGGCTACGACGCTATGGGAATATGCTAGCCGTCCCGAGGCGCGCAAGAAGGGCGGGCTTCTCCCTTTGTCATTGACCCATGAAGAACTATCAGGGCTGGTAGGCGCGTCCCGGCCCAGGGTTTCCATGGCCCTGAAACAGCTTGAGGGCAGAGGCTTTTTTGTTCGCAAGGGAAAGCAGATCATGGTCCAGCAAGCCGCGCTGAGCGCTTACTTGAGACGGGAATACGAGATTCTCTTAGAGACTTGCTAGCTGTAGGCGAGCTAGATTCTTAGATTTGCCGATTGATTTGCCAAGCTTGGGAAATATGCTCAATCTTCTTTTCCGCCGAGGGCTTCAACCTCAGTTAACCAACAGAGATTCCTTGAAAAATCGAGTTAGCGTGATCGCGCCTGAACCCATAGCTCCTGGCACGCCTTTTGCCCCTTATCAAGGATGTTCTAGGAGGTGGTTATGGTAAACGAAACTCAACTGTTTTATCTGGTGATCATGATCTTGCTCGTACTGATTGTCCATTTCGTTCTGACTCATGACGGGCCCGCGGCGAGACGGGAAAGCGCATCGCTAACTGATGCTGTGGAATATTGGAATAGTGGAATAATGGAATGTTGGTAATATCATCCATCACTCATCATTCCATCACCCGTTCTTTATTCCGCATACGGTTGGGCATGCTCGGTCACAAATTTCCGGCTCGACTCGTAGTTTGGTAGGGGGCAGGAAGCGTCTTAAAATCTCGTCCCGACAACTGTATCGATAGGGAAATCGATGCTGATAAGCCGAGCGCGCCACGTTACGAAGCTCCTCGGCTGGAAGGTCGATACTGTTTTCTCTACGTTCCCACTCAAATAGTTTATCGTTAGCTTCTTCTTCGCTGAGCCCAGGGAGGCGGAGTTCGGAAGCCAGGCGAATCGCGCAGTTGTTGCGGTAGCCGGGTTCGATGTGGCTTTCCCCAGATCGTTTGCAGGGCAGCGTAGGGAAACGTGAGCTGAGTTAAATCCGCTGGACGGCGAAAGCGATAGGCAAACGGTTTCCGCAGTCAGCTTCTTAAGTTGCCGTCGAACATGTTGAAAGAGCTGAGCGGCGGCGGGATTTCTATTACATCAGCAGTAGAGAAACCCGTTTCGTCGGTGAGGTATGTCATAGGCCGGAGGCTTCTGGCGCATTCGCGGATCTCCGCCGGACTTAAACGCCGGAGTTCTTCCAAACTAAGGCTGACTTTGTAGAGTTTCGATTTCTCGTGAATGGTATTCGGCAGGCGGAGCAACCGCACGCGATCTTTGATAGCAAGATCTATAGTATCTCGGAAAGGCTCAAGGGATCTCTAAAGCCAAATGGCGCTCGCAAGGAATCAAAGATCGGCGGCAGGTTCTTTGAGGGCAAGATCTTGCCGAAGACGCGGGTGTCCAGCATCAGGTGAAACCCTTGCGCCGCTAAAATAGATTTGGATAGCGTTAGGGTCAGATTTGCCAGCGCTCTAAGAAGGAAGCTACTGAGTTTTCTAGCGCCTCCCAGGGCCGGGGCAAGGTCAGGATGATCCAGATCGATGGGCAAAAACGGCGCCCGCACTTTACCTTCATAGCCTGCGATCGTTGGCGCGGACTCTTCGGCCTGGAGCGACTCATGTGAGTGAGCACTTCGTCGGAACAGAAGAAGTAAGTCGCGCAGCCAGCCGTAGCGCTTGAAAGACTCGACCAGTGCCGGGACTTCATCAATCGAGACGATATGGTTGCGAAAGCCCTTCTGATAATGGGCGGCGAAGTCGACGAGATTAAACTTCCTCACAGAACGCATTATACTGCCCACGCATCCCTTCTCCAAAAACCCCGTTCAGATCGGCTAGTGGTGAATCAAACAGCAATTCTTGCCATTGCAAAAATTCTGTTTAGAATTTTCCATTTCTGAAGAAATGTCTTCCCTGGTAGTCGAAACAGCGCTCATTTGAGCATCGCCAGCTCATTGTTCAATGGCATGCCTTCTGCATTCTTCAGCTGTCGTCAACCAAGCGAAGATAGGAGGGCGGGATGCCCACTTATGAATTTCAGTGTAGAAATGCCGGAAACGATTCGCGCTCTGCCTATTCCATCACGGAATATGAGCGGAAGGCTAAAAAATTAAGTGCCCAAAATGCGGCAGCACCAGGGTCGGACGCCAAATATCTGCCTTTGAAGTGAAAACATCCAAAAAAGCTAACGCCGAACAGCGGGCGGTTAATTGAGATGGCAAGCGATGAATGAAATTGGTATTGACCAAAATGATTTCAACTAAGTCGTCCACATCCCCGTGGAACGGGGTAAAACTGGAAGGATCTCTCTCGTCATCCCAAGCAGAGGCCAGCGGCGTAGTGCTGTTCGCTCATGGCAGCGGTAGCGGCCGACACAGTCCAAGAAATAATTTTGTCGCACAGACCCTTCAGAGCGCGGGTATCGGGACGTTGCTCATGGATCTGCTAACCCAACAGGAAGACGCAATTTATCAAACCCGCTTTGACATCGATCTGCTAACCTCGGCGTCTTGAGCGTGCGACACAATGGCTTGTGGGGCAGACGCAAAGCAGCGGGCTCGACATCGGCTATTTTGGCGCCAGCACCGGCGCGGCCGCCGCGCTGAATGCCGTTGCCGCGTTCGGAACCTCCATTGGTGCTGTGGTTTCACGAGGCGGACGACCGGACTTGGCCATGTCAGCGTGGCTGCGAAGTGCAAGCTCCGACCTTGCTGATCGTTGGCGGCTCGACGAGGTTGTCTTAGATCTCAATCGGGAGGCTTATGCCCAACTTAACGCGGAAAAATACTTGGCTGTCGTGGCGGAGCGACCCATTTGTTTGAGGAAGCGGGTGCCCTGCAAGAAGTGGCGCGTTTGGCAGCGGAATGGTTCAAACGTTATCTCCGCCGTGATCGTCGCCTCTCAGCATGAGACTAAGATCTTGGGCCGAAAATCTTGATAGGCCTGTGTCTCGCTCTGCCAGAGATTGTGCACTCAACCGATGCATTCATCGGCATTGGCATTTCAGTCATTCGCCGCCCCACCACCGTGACAATAAATACAAGCTCCGGTAACCGAACTCGCGAGTAAAAAATTCGGGCGGTTCATGCCTAATCGCTTGCTCTGCCGCCTTGATGTCACGCAAGAAACTCGAACGATTCTTGTCGATCAACGGGTGGTTTGTCGGCCAAGCGGTTCGGTTCAGTCTCTATCGTCGCTTGCTCCATAGATTCGAGGTTCTCCAAGATTTCCACCGCGGTGCGATTCGGCCGCAGAAGGCGGCGTCATGAGACGGTTGAGCTCTCGTGAATGATAGGCCAATTGCCACATCGTCAGAGTGAAGTTGCTCGGTGCTGATATAATGGAAATCCGGTGGGTAGGTATATTGTCACGCAATCGCTCCGCGAAACCTGCGCAACCAAGGATTGGCAGCCAGATCAGACCGAGAAACACAAACCACAGCTTAACCGCTATAAGAGACTTCAAATCAGACGTTCACTCTCATAGTCAATGACATAATTCACTCATCCATTTTAGGAGAAGCAAAGAGTGAACCAGCGGCGCAGTCGAGATATGGTACTCTTATGAAGGATTGCCCGTTGAATTGATTCAAGAGACTTCACTGACGGTGACAATTTGCTAGATACTTTGTTTAGTCTGGGTCTCGCCTTGGCCCTGGGACTGCTCGTCGGCGTCGAACGAGGCTGGCAAGAACGCGCAGCCGCCGAAGGGAGCCGTATCGCAGGCATAAGGACCCTTGGTCTCATCGGGCTGTTGGGCGGGTTGTGGCAATTGCTCGCCCGGGAAGCCGGAGAGATACTCTTTGCTATTGCTTTTCTCGCTTTTTGTAGTGCTTCTCGCCATCTCTCACATCGCTGAGGCGCGCGTCAGCAAAGACTACGGCGTCACGACGCTTATGTGCAGCAATGATTACGTTTGTCCTCGGCGCCCTCGCGGTTCGAGGCCACCACGTTATAGCCGCCACCAGGGGCGGTGTTAACAACCATCCTGCTCAGCCTCAAACCACTCCTTCACAGTTGGCTCCAGCGACTTGAAGCTGCGGAGCTGGCCGCCGCCCTCAAGCTCCTGCTGGTGTCGGTCGTTATTCTCCCGGTTCTTCCAGACCAGGGATACGGTCCCTGGCAGGCGCTCAATCCTTACGAAATCTGGTGGCTGGTGGTCCTCATGGCCACGATCTCCTTTGCCGCGCTACTGCGCGGTAAAGATTGCCGGCGCCGAGAAAGGCATTTTGCTTACGGGTTTTCTGGGTGGTTTGGTTTCTTCGACAGCCGCGACCATTCATCTCGCTCTGACTAGCCCGTACGTTAGAGCAGCGGCGCATTCTGGCAGCCGGCGTATTGGTCGCGTCGGCCACCATGTTTATGCGGGTGTTGCTCGTGGCAACGATCGTCAACCCCGGTTTGTTTTCAACCGTTAAGCTTCTGCCGCTTGTGTTGATGAGCCCTCACGATCTTTGGCTTCGCCGTCTTGTACTGGGTTTGGAAAAAGGACCGGGCTGTCATAGCTCCTCTAACGCTGCACAATCCGGTGGAGTTACTTCGAGCGACGCAGTTTGGTGTGCTCCTGGCGTTTGTCTTGCTGCTGACGAAAAAGCGATCCAAGCATGGCTGGGCCACACCGGTATCTACCTTTTTAGCCGGCATATCCGGCGTGGCCGATATGGACGCCATAACGATTTCCTTGTCGCGCCTGGCAGGCACCGACCTGTCACCCCAGGTCTCCTCTGTCGCCTGCAATACTAGCGTACCGTGGTAAACTACGATTACAAAGACCATTTTGGCTATGATCATCGGTGGCCGGAAAATGGGACTCCTAGTAGCGTGGCCCTTAACGATCGGTTTGGCGGTTTGGCGCCATGGCATCGTGGCGATCTTCTATTATTCTAATCGTAATCGTTCACAGAAACAGCCGAACGGCTTCCGGACGCCTACTTCGCGCCGCTTTAGCCGGGCCTGGCGCAAATCAACCATCAGTGCTGTTCGTCGCGGTAAAAATTCCAGTGGAAAATAGCTGGGGTTTTGTTCACGTGGAGTGTGTCGGAGACCGGTTTTCCCAGAATTGCGAGAATTTTCTTTGGTCGTTTCCATGCGGTGAGGATTTCTCGAGAGGTTTTTCGTTTCGCATCATCCTCTTCTGTGGCTTCTATTAAGACACTGCTTTGTTGATCCTCCGGCATAAAAATTGCGGCTTCAGCACATCAGGAGATTAATTCGATGATGCTAGTAATTTATCTGATCACTGCAATTGTTGTCCTCGGCGTGTTTTTCTCCTGCTTTCGTCCGCCGCAGCCGCATATCTGAAATTCCGCGGCACGAGGTTGGTTTCTTGTCCTGAGACAAAAGAACCTGCGGCCGTTGAGGTGGATGCAAAGTATGCCGCACTCACTGCTCCTATTGGTGAGGAAGGTCTTAGGGTTGAAGCGACTGCAGTCGCTGGCCGGAGCGTCAAGACTGTGGGCGGCAGTGCTCTGGTCAGATTGTGTCAGCCCCTCTGAGGATTGCCTTGGTCTGGAATATCTTAACGAAGTGGTACGAGGAAGAACGTGCGTGTTTTGCGGCAAGGCCCTTGGTGAGATTGATTGGCTGGACCATAAACCCGCTCTTATGAGTCCCAAGCGTGTTACCCTGGAGTGGAACGAAATCCCCGCGGAAAACTTCCCTGTGGTTCTACAGACTCACATGCCGGTTTGCTGGGACTGTCACGTCGCTGAGACATTTCGTCGCCGCTATCCAGCGCTGGTTGTGGACCGTCCTTGGAAACCCCGGGAATCACATCGGAGCAGCTAAATGGGTCCGGGCCTCGAAAGGTCTTCTACTAAGGAGGCTCGGCCACGAGTAAGGATACTTTAACTATAACGGATAATCGGACGGGCAGAGAACTATGAGATTTCCATTCAAAACGGGACGATTCGGTCCACAGATCTGCGCCAGATCAAAGTCTCTGAAGATGATTTTGGCTTGATGGGCTATGACCCGGCGTTTATGAATACAGCGTCCTGTCAAAGTAAGATTACCTTTGTTGATGGAGAAAAAGGAATCTTGCGCTATCGAGGTTACCCCATCGAAGAGTTGGCGGAGAAAAGTACTTATCTCGAGACTGCCTACCTGATTCTTTACGGGGAGCTTCCCACCGAGGCGGAGCTGAAACAGTGGGCGCATAATATTACTTTTCACACCATCCTCCATGAGAACATCAAAAGTTCATTGACGGCTTCCACTACGATGCTCATCCCATGGGAATGTTGGTGAGCACCGTTGCCGCGCTTTCAACCTTCTACCCCGATGCCAAGAGCATCTTTGATCCCGAATCGCAGCGAAAGCAGACCTATCGGCTCATTGGCAAGATGCCCACTCTGGCAGCCTTTGTTTACCGGCACAGCCGAGGGATGCCCTACGCCTATCCAGACAACGACTTAAGCTACACCGGGAACTTTCTGAATATGCTCTTTAAGATGACCGAAGTGAAATAGTAAACCCGACCCGATCCTCGAGCATGCCCTGGACGTTCTTTTCATTCTCCATGCTGACCATGAGCAGAACTGCGGTACCAATGCCATGCGGAGCGTGGGAAGCTCTCACGTGGATTGCTATTCCGCGGTTGCGGCTGCGGCCGCGGCTCTTTACGGCCCTCTGCACGGCGGGGCGAACGAAGAGGTGCTCAGAATGCTCAGGGAGATTGGTTCGAAAAATAAGGTTCCCGAATTCATCAAGAAAGTTAAGGCCGGTGAGGGTCTGCTCATGGGTTTTGGTCACAGGGTGTATAAAAACTATGATCCTAGGGCGAAGATCATCAAACAGGTGGCTGACCGGGTCTTTGAGGTTACGGGAAGAAATCCGTTACTTGATATTGCCCTGGAACTTGAGAGGATTGCCCTGGAGGATGACTATTTTATCAAGCGCAAGCTCTACCCGAATGTCGATTTTTATTCCGGCATTATCTACGAGGCGATGGGATTTCCGGTGGAGATGTTTCCCGTGCTTTTTGCCATCCCGCGTACCTCCGGGTGGATCGCTCAGTGGCAGGAAATGCTTTCTGATCCCGAGCAAAAGATTGCACGGCCACGGCAGATCTATTTGGGGCCCGAGAGACGAGTTTATGCAGCGATGGAGCAGAGGCGTAGCGCGTAACAACCTGGCAGATAATGGGAGAAAGAAAGAAAGGAGCCCTCAGGTTAAACCAGTATAGGGCAAAGTCTAGCTCTTTTGCTAACAAAGGGAGGGAGCGATTCGTTATAACTACTGACGTTAAGAAGAACGGAGGCTTTAAGATGACGGCACTTAACGTTGTAGTTTATGCTGTCGCGCTGGTTCTTGCTGCGGCCGCTTATCTCAAGGGTGGAGAGCGCCACATATTGGGAGTCACCGAAGCGATTAAAACGCTTTTGCTTGTCCTGCCTACGCTGATAGGTGCCTTCTTGATAGCAGGTTATGTTCGCGTCCTTGTGCCTGAGGACGTAGTACGAGAGTGGCTCGGAAAAGAGTCGGGGCTCAAAGGGGTATTAGTTGGCTATTTAGCAGGGGCTCTTACTTTTGGGGGCCCCTTCATCAGTTTTCCCATCGCAGCATCGCTTTACCACGCGGGCGGGATGTTCAAACCGTCACAACATACATAACCTCGTGGGCCCTTTGGGGTGGCGGGATCATCTTTACGAGTTCTCGATTTTGGGCCCTAGACTCTTCACCATTCGAATAGTTGCCAGCATCCTTTTCCCTCTGCTGGCTGGGATTATTGCCGGCTCTTTGGCAAAAATCGTCTGAGACTCCTACAGTCTTCAAGCTGATGACCCGGCAATACATTTGGAATCATCTCCGACGCCGAGGTCATTTTAGGCTGCTCTTCTCTTGCCGCTCTTCTATAAGCCGGGCGATCTGGGGCTTTACGAGTTGCGCGAAGTCGCTATACTTTAACCGCACCGTTTGCACGTGATTGCCGGCGTTGAAATAAATGTGTTCGTCTTTCTCCAGCGCTGGATCGACGACAACGGGCAGTCCAAACAGATTACCAAACGGTGGCATCGCTCCGATCTCGCATTCAGGGAAACGGGAGCTGAATTCGGCCTCCGTCGCAAGCTTCACCGCTTTCGCGCCGAGACTCGCTTTAGCCGTATTCAAATTGATCCTCTGACTCCCCGGGATCACCCCATAACCAGGCGACCATCCACCTCGAGCACAACGACCTTGGCCATCTCTTTGCCGGAGAAATGCTGTTGTGCAGCAATCTCCTGGGCCGTATAGGCCAACGGATGATTGTAAACCTCGTAAGAAAACCTCGCTTCATCAAGTAATTCTTTGAGCCTTCTTAAAATCGGCATATATACCTCCTTGCCTTTCGCCGGTTTGAATTATGACTAATTTTTGGAACTACAAGAATCATGCCGACGTTTTGTGACCTGACTACAGTTGATTTTCGGCATTTCGCCAAGGTTATTGTGAGGCGGACAAAAGTCATTCCTCAGCCTTGCGAATCCTGCCGGCGCTGTTTCCACACCTGCGAAGAAAAAATCGCACTCGGATAGTCCACGAAACAAGCCAGCGGAAAATCAATCTTTATTAAGGCATTGTTTTTCTAACCGATGGCACATCTCTTGCCGTTTTCAAAAACGGGTCAGCGTTGCTTTGCAAGAACAGGAGGCAAAACGGATTATGGAAATTCCCCTGCAGATCACATTTCGCAATATGCTCCCATCCCAGGCAATTGAGGACAATATTCGGGAGAAGGCGTCTAAGCTCGAATCGTTCTATGGACCGCATCATGGGTTGCCGGGTCATTGTGGAAGCACCGCATCGTCACCATCGTAAGGGAAAGGCGTACGAGGTGCGCATCGACCTTACGGTGCCGGGCGGTGAGCTGGTCATCAATCGCTCGCCAAAACGTTTGAAAGCAGCGAAATCGGCAGAAGCGCCAGAGACAAAAGCTCATCGAAAGCCACGCACCCAGCAAGCATGGCGCCCATGCGGATGTCTACGTTGCCATTCGTGATGCCTTCAATGCTGGCCGGACGCAAACTGCAAGACCACGCGCGACGTCAGAGCGGTGCCGTTAAGCTGCATGAGGGTCCGCCCCGTGCGCGTGTCGCCAAGCTCTTTCCTGAAGAGAGGTATGGTTTTTCCGAAACGCCTGATGGACTGTGAGATCTATTTTCACAGCAATAGTGTCCTTCAGCCTGGGTTCGGTGACTTGGATGTCGGGGCTGAGGTCTATTTTGCTGAGGAGCGGGGAGAAAAGGGCCCCCAGAGCAAGTACCGTGCGATTTGTCGAGAAGTAGGAGAGCAAGATGTTTGACGAAATCCTCGTATGCCTGGATGGCTCGCCGTTGGCCGAAAGATATTGCCCTTGGCGCAAGGAATTGCGAGCGCGCAAGGGCTCGGCGGTTATCTTGCTGAGAGTCCTTCGGAAGCAGCGAGGAATTGTCCGCGGAAGAGAGTTATATGCGCGAGCGCGCCCGCGTTTTCCGCGCGCCCATCAGATTTCTGATCTCACCCGCGATCCGGCGATCGCTATCATCGAAGAACTAGATAAGAATCCGCGGGCGATAGCAGCATTTGACCACGCATGGCCGAACCAGCCTGGGGAAGCGTTATTAGGGAAGCGTGGCCTGAAAGTCATTCGTGGCGCAAGGCGTCCCGTGCTCCTTTATCGCGCGAGATCGGACAGGTTTAGCTACGCCCACAAAGATCACCACCCTGGTGGTGGCCCTGGACCGTAGCACGAGTTTTCGGAAAAGATAGTTCCGTCCGCCGTCGCGATGGCAAATCCCTCAACAGCCGAATCATGCTGGTTCAAGCTCTCACCCGCGGAAAGCGCTCATGCCGCGAGGGCCAACCTACCGTTGGGCGACGTCCTCGAAATCTTCTTACCTTCAGGCTAAGGCTGCTGAAATCAAGAAAAGGTACCGAAATCGAGCCGACCTGGGACGTGCTTCACGGCGAGCCGACGATGCGATATGCCGTTACGTAAATGGAATGCAGGATACCGCTGCTGGCCATGACGTCCCACGCGCGCGGTGGAGCTCGAGAGGGCCTTTTCTCGGCAGTGTCGCCGCAGCGTGCATTCGCAAAGCTGGGGTGGCAATGCTGATTTACTGGCCGGACGAATGGTTTACCGAAAGGCCCCTAGAGGTTGCCAGTAAGCCTCTCCTCTACGACTCTTGCCAAACCCAGCGGATAATCGCCCAGAGGACGACTTTTAAGTGCTTTCCAGATCCTTCCCGCCGGGCCGAATGACCGGCACCGTGGAGATAACGGGGATAAGTACAACATTCTGGGTTGCTCCCAATCCCGGTTTGCCGCCAGGTACATAGAAGTCGGACAGCGGGCGCTTTGTTTCTAATTTTCTTTTTCTAACGGAACGACCAACACGGGACAGGACGCGCGCGCAGAACTTTGTCCGTGACGCTGCCGATCAGCATTCGGGGAAACCCGCTGCGGCCATGGGACGACATAACGATCAGATCAATGCGCTCGTTTTCCGCGCAATCGACGATGGCTCCGTACGGTTGGCCGGCATCAACCACTTTGCGTATTCTCAGATTCGGGCCGACATCAGCGACATTTTTAGCAACAAACTCGTTAAGCCGCTGTTTGTGTTCCTCCATCTCTCGCTTGTCGATGCCGGATTCATCCAATATTCCACATTGAAGATAGTGACCTCCGCCCCAACATCTTTGCCCAACTGGCACGCATAGCTACTCCTCTGACCGATAGGTCGGAAAAATCTGTGGAGTGCAAGAGTCTTTTTAGCATAGTCCACGCAGGACTCCTTTTTTACAGTCATCGACAAGGAAACTCTTCGACTCCAAGCTTTTTCAGCTTCTTAACTTTTTCTCATGAAATATTCACGCGCTTCGTCTCTCCACTAGAAGATCAGGCAACTAACATGCCACCATCTCTCGTTGATTTTGTTGCCACGCCGAGAGCGAAGTTATTTGCATCATTGAGAAAACATTTTGCTTCCTATCGCAGAATTAAAGAGAGTGACACTAGTCGTTCACCAAAATGCCGCTAGAAGCCTCTTAGTTTCGGTCACTTCTTCCGAGCAGCGCTGGCACCATTCTTGCGCTCGCAATTGGTGACAACAGCGATGCGTGACGAAGATTTCTTCGGTGTGCTACGATTGGTCATGCCGAAAGCAAAGAGAGGAAAGAGCTTAAGCATCTCAGACAGCCGCCCTGGGCTACGCGGCGGTAAGGAGAAGAAGAGCCATGGATGCGAATGAAGGTATTACATATTGGGATAAACTCCGACTACGCGCAGTCGAGGTCGAGAGGACGATAAGACATCTTGAAAAAGAGCGGCAGGAAGTCGAAGCAAACACCGAGTGGGTCGACAGAAGCCGCATATGAAAGCAGGGTTAGCCTTCTCGAGGGCCTAACCGCGTTGTACCGCAATGAAATGGAACAGATCGAGAAAGGCTCATAGCCGAGGATTGAGGAAGCAGCTACGGTCTCTGCCTGGCGTGCCATGAGCCGATCGAGGCTGATCGGTTAGAGATCTATCCCGCAGCGCAATTCTGCTTCGACTGCCAAAATTATCGCGAAAGGCTAAGAACGGGTTGAGCGCCTCTGCGCCGTTCGGCCGCACGAACCGGCCGCTCCAACATTACTTTCACGGTTTGCCGAATCGCGCCCGCAGAAACCTTTCACTAGCCCGCACGAGTTGCTCCGGCGGCAGCTCTGTATTCAACTCGAGAACAATTTGCCGGGGGAAGCTCATTGATGGGTTGGTACCCGGCCTTCTGCTTCGAATAGATCTCCCACCGACCGTCGGAAACATCCTTCCCCTCCGCTTCCCTTTGAGCCAATCGTTTTTCCGTCGTTTCGTCAGAGGCAACACAGTGAATCAATACTATTGGAACCCTATGCTTTTCTGCTAACCGAACGATCTTCTCTCGATGCGCCTTTTGGCCGAAGGTGGCGTCGAGAATCGCGCCTTCGCCCTCCAGAACCTGTTTTTCCGCCTCTCGAGCGATCTTTGCATAGGTTTTTTCCGTCATATCGAGGCTGTAGATTTCCTCATTAAATGGCACGGCCTGAGGGCCGCGCTTCCCAGCGATCGCTTTGCGTACGGTGTCCGAGTTGATCACCGGCATTCCGAGACGCTCTCCTAACTCCCGCGCCAACGTGGACTTACCGCTACCGGTTAAGCCGCAAACAATCACAAGGAAAGGCTTCAACGACGACCAAGTGAACCGTAAGGGCATAGCGAAAATAACGCGGCGCATTGCTATCTGGTCCAGTCGAACGAAGCGCTTCGACCTTTCCGCGCACCAGCGCGCGGTAGCATTGGTAGAAGGGCAGCAACACCGGTAAGTCAGGATCGATGCAGCCTCGAGATAACGCGTCAAAGGGCCAGCGCGAGCGCCTCCACCACCGCGCACTTCCAAGTCCATCAAGAAAAACCCGATTTCCGAGGCGAGATCGCAGCAACGCAACTGCGGGCTGAACTCGATGCAGTCGAAGATCTGTATGCCTTCCGGCGCGAAGCACATATGCTCGCAATGGAGGTCACCATGCACATCGCGAATCCAACCGCTCTTCTGCTCTGCTGGACCATCAGATTGCGGTGCCGTTCAATAAAATGCGCACCGTAATCTTTCCAATAAACTGACCGTTTCCGCATCAACCCAGTCTTCCCACAACGGTTCGAGATCTGTCAGATTTTCATTCCATTGCTTCTCCACCTCTTCGACGTAATGGGAGGCGTCGATCGAGCTAACTCTTGTCGGCTTCGCCATGTGAAACGGCGCGCAGCCTCTGCCAGCTCGCTCATCATTTTCGGTGTGGCTTGTTGGGTTTCTAGAAGAAACGGATAGCATGCGCCGCGTCTGGGAGTCGTCCTCATAACGAGGGCGTACTCGCTCGGCTCGTCTCCGCCTCCTAACTGCCAGACGTTCCCATCCCGTGATTATAGGCATAATCGCCAGATAAACCGAAGGCGCCAGTCTCCGATTGAGACTGCAGCTCTTCGTTGAGAAAATGACGACGCTTCGCCAGGGTCGAATAATCGAGAAAAGAAAAACGAACCGCCTTCTTCACCTTATAGACCAAGATCGTCGGTCAAAAAGACATGTGAAATATGAGTCTCTTTATGAGTGACTTTCGACGGTCGCTTCGGATAGAAAGCCGGCTCCAACATTGCCGACACGAGTTCGTCCTGTGATCCCGAAGCGGCCCTTCTTCTCGCCGCTAGTATGAATTTTCCTCACATGTTGTTCCCTCTCTTAGGTTTCGCAAACACAGTGCCATCTCGAAAACATTTAACAAAAGTACAGACGGGATCCCGTCCCAGGGAAAATAGCGCTGTGTCTTTCCAGAACTTGGAAAGTGACTTTTCAAGCGAACGAACGAGATCGCGTAACTGGAATGGATGTTGCAGTCAATCTCTAATTCTTCGATCTTGCGGTACAGAGAAGAGAGGCTAATATCGAGGAGCTTCGCAGCCTCCCGCCGGTCTTGACCCACCTGATCTAAGACCCGGGTGATGTGCTGTTTCTCAAAATCCCTCACCGCATCTTTCAGGTTGCGAGTGAAGGCTGGATTCGCTTGACCGCTTGCGACAATGGAGGCCGGAAGATCTTTCAGGGTAATATGATCCCCTTCCGCCAGGATCATCGTGTGTTCGATAACGTTGTCGAGTTCACGCACGTTGCCCTTCCAGGGAAGTGAACATCAGGACTCGAATGACCTCTTCGTCGATTCCCTGAAAATGTTTTCTGAGCTCAGGGTTGTGTTTCTTGATGAGGTGGTCGATCAGCAACGGAATGTCCTCCGGGCCGTTCGCAGAGCGGCGGAATATGGATCTCGATAATGTTGAGCCGATAATAAAGATCCTCGCGAAACCGGCTTTCCTCGACCTCCTTTTAGATTCCTGTTCGTGGCGGCCAGCACTCGGACATCGATATGACGGGGAGTCGTGCTGCCAATGGGTAGAATCTCTTTAGCTTCCAACGCCCTGCAGTAATTTCACCTGGAGATGCTGTGGAATTTCGCCGATCTCATCCAGAAAATGGTTCCTCCACGCGCCTTTTTCAAAAGGCCCTCCTGGTTGGCAAACGGCGCCCGTGAAAGAGCCTTTCATGTGGCCGAAAAGCAAACTCTCCAGCAACGCCTCCGGCAAGGCGCCGCAGTTGACCGGCAGAAATAGTTTGTCTTTCTCTGTCGCTGTGGGCGTGAATACCAAGGGCAATCAACTCCTTGCCAGTGCCGCTGTCACCGGTAATAGAGCACCGTGGCCATCGTGGGCGCCACTTTCTTGACCATCTCCAGAACGTCCCGGATCGCTTTGCTCTTGCCGATGATGTTTTCGAAGTGAAATTCCATCTAACTTTTAGATGCCACGATTCATGACGTTTGCGCTTACCGGCGATTATCTCATCGACCAGCTTATGGGCGAGCACAAAACGACGACGTGAGAGTGCCAATGCGACCGGCTTGAACTTTCGAGACTTCGTCAGAGTCCTTCGGCAGCCTGGAGGAGCTCTGGATCGGAGCAGAACTGGCGCAGGGCAAACTTGAGTTTTTGCCGCTGCACGCTGGCCGGAACACCTAGATTCTCCATGGTCTTGGCGATCTTCGGCCCGCCTAACTGGAGCAATCTCCCATAGATTACGTCAATCTCGGAACTTTCTATTTCCAAGGCAATGCGGAATGCTGCTTCGACGCCTATCGAAGCTATCCCTCGGTTCAAATAATCAAGCAGCCGTTGTTTCAGCTCATCGGCCTTATCGCGGCTGATGCCCGGATCAAGCTTCTCGTCCTCGTAGTTCTCAATCAGCGCCCGACAAGCGTTCAAGATGCACGCGTGCTGTTCCTCCTCCTTAGCCATCTCCCACCAGAAGTCTCTCAACTTCGGCTGGGAAAGAAGAGGTGCGAGAAACGAAAGTAAATTTTAGAAACGAGCCGTTCGATCTCGAGCGAATCGAATCAGCGGATCGAACGGCTCTTGGATGCTCATGCGTCTTTTAAATTCTCCTTGAGGAATTCGAGTAGCTTCCATGTGCCTTTCCGAATCCTTTACCATGGAGTCCAAAAGAATTTTGAAGACACCATGCGTAGTATCCGCTGGTATCTTTTACAAGCGTTGTGCTTCAAACATCTGCGACAGTCGTCGGTTTATGAAATAGACGGCCCGGCTTCCACGGCGTTCCAATCGCGGGCAACAGCCAGCGGTCCAGTCCGATCCAGCCGGCGTTGCGCCACGCCAGAACCAGCCAGGTCGCGATGGCGAACAGCAGGCCGTTGGTTGAAGCCGATCCGGCCATGATGAAACTCCAGTTCATCAGTCCACCGAAGAAGGCCGCCACGCCCACGAATGCGCCAAGAATCAATCCTAACGCCACTGCGAGCTCACCAAAGATAATGATTTTTGAGAACCACGTATGAGCCTCGGCATTGACCAAAAACTCGATAAAAGAGCGATACCAATCGAAAGCGATCGCCGGTTTCGGAGTCATCTTCAGGCCCCTCTGCCAGTACTCCAACAGGGCTTCGCCGGTCCCCATCCACTTCGGATCAACAAACTTATGCCAGCCCTGCCTCCAAACCAAGCCCAGCCCAAATAGAGACGCAACGGCAACCAAAGCCAGCCGAACCGCGTGTCTGCAAAAATCAGCCGCGCCAATCGCGGTTCCTCTATCACCACTCGTTCTTCAGTCGTTTTCATCGGTCGCCCCCTTTTTCTTGCTTAGAGATTTGTTACCGCTAAGAAGTAAAGTGGCAAGGGTCGTGCCAGAAGGAAAATCAAATTGTTATCAAGCTGTTCGCACCAGGCTCATAAAAATTTCCCAACTTTCGCGGATTTATTCCGTCATGTTTCCCAATCCTGCGGAAAAATGTCCCGGTGGTCGGCGAGTCATGAGACTACGCACATAAAATTGCCCGGGCACAGAAATAACAAGTCAATCAACAGATAACAGCGGCAATGCAATAGCCCAATGGAATAATAGCCATGAAACAAGAATCTTCAAAACCAAGTAACAATCACATTGGCATCCCTAGTAGGGAGGCGGTCCTGCGCCCGGCATCAATGGGGTTATAAGCGCGCTCACCCTGGAGGCGAGCAGCCGCGCTCATAGAGTGATCGGGATCTATGATGGGTTCCAGTGGTTAATGAAAGGGGATACCAAGCACGTCAAGGAAATGGATCACGACGACGTTTCTCAGATTCACTTCCAGGGTGGGTCAATCCTCAATACCTCGCGCGCCAATCCGACGAAGAAAACGGAGGACCTCAAAGGGTCATTGCTACTCTCGATGCCCTAAAGATCGGTTATCTTGCTACGATCGGGGCGACGATACGATGTTCGCCGCGGCCAGGTGACAAAGCACGCTGGAGGGCGAATTCGGGTTTGTCACATTCCGAGACCATCGATAATGACCTGCCGCTACCGGGAGAGATTCCACGTTTGGTTTCGAGACTGCCCGGCAACGGGGCTTCGAACTGGTTCAAAACTTAATGGAGGACTCGCACCACTGGCCGCTGGTATTTCATCGTCGTAATGGGACGTTCCGCCGGCCACCTGGCACTCGGTATCGGCAAGGCCACCGGCGCAACGCTGACGATTATTCCGGAGGAATTTCGCGGCCCGGTTCATCTGGAACGGTCTGCGATATCGCTGAGGAGCAATTCTGAAACGAAAGTCTCTATGGAACCGCATGCCGACGGCGGCTGCCGTGGTTGCAGAGGAGTTGCTCGAACGGGTTCGGCGGAAGAATTGTCTGACATCGAGGGTGTTCGCATCACCCATGACAGCTACGGCCACCTGCGCCTTGCAGAACTAGATCTGGCGGTACATCCCTAAAGACACTGGTGGAGCATCGCTTTGCGCCGCGGTACCCCGATCACCGCAGTCCACTCAAAAACATCGGCTATGAACTGCGTTCCGCTTCACCCATCGCTTTCGATTGCGAATATGTGCGCACTCTCGGCTATGGGGCGGTGGAATTTTTCCTGAGTCACCGACCGGACGCCGAAAAGCTGGCCGGCGCGCTGATCTGTTTGGTGGACGGCAAACTGCAATTTCTGAATTTGCCGATCTCCTCGATGCGAAGACCGGGAAATCGCGGATTCGGGTGTCGATGTCAATAAACCGTCTTATAAAATCGCCCGCGAGTATATGATTCGCTTGGAACGAGAAGACCTTGAAGACAAAGACAAACTTGGAGTCCTGGCCGAGGCGGCATCAGGCCACAGCAAGAGTTGCAGCCCGGATGAGTTCCGCGCCAGATTTCAACATCTATCTAGACGCATGAATGAATTGCTAAAGCAGAGGAGGATGAATGACTGCCAGAGTAGCGATCAATGGGTTTGGCCGCATTGGACGTTTGACTTTGCGGGCGATGCTCGAACGGCACAAGCAGGAGTTAAATGTCGTCGCCATCAACGACATGGCGGACCTGCAAACCAATGCGCACCTGTTTCGCTACGACTCGACCTACGGCATATTTCCGGGCCAGGTTGAAGTCGGAGAAGGCGTGCTCCGGATTGACGGCCGAAACATCGCCGTACTGAACCAGAAAGATCCTTCGCGCCTGCCCTGGAGACAGTTGAACGTCGACATTGTCATCGAGTCCACCGGTGTCTTCACGGACGCGGCCCAGGTACGGGCCCATCTCGAAGCCGGAGCGAAAAAGGTGATCATCACCGCCCCCGCAAAGATGAGGACATCACGATCGTTCTGGGAGTTAACGATTCGGCTTACAACCCGCGCAAGCACCACATTGTCTCGAATGCCTCCTGCACGACCAATTGTTTGGCGCCGGTTGCGAAGGTGATTCACGATCATTTTGGTATTGAACGCGGTCTGATGACCACCACCCACGCTTACACTAACGACCAACGCATTTTGGATCTCATGCACAAAGACTTGCGTCGAGCGCGCGCCGCCGCTATGAATATCGTTCCCACGAGCACCGGTGCCGCAAAGGCCATCGGCTTGGTCATGCCAGAGCTTAAAGGCAAACTTCACGGCCTATCTCTAAGAGTGCCCACTTCGACGGTTTCCGTGGTTGATCTCGTTGTGGATCTCAAGGAATTGGTCTCAGTTGAAGATCTCAATAACGCACTGAAGAAAGCCGCTGAGGGCAAAATGAAGGGGATATTGGCTTATAGCGACGAGCCCTTGGTTTCCAGCGATTTTCGTGGTAATTCGGCTTCGTCGATAGTGGATGGGTTATCCACAGTGGTGTTAGAAGGAAGGATGGCAAAAGTTCTTTCCTGGTACGATAACGAATGGGGTTATAGTTGCCGCGTCGGCGACCTGGCAACACTGATGGCAGAAAAAGGACTCTAGGAGGACATTGCAAATGATTGCCAAAAACATAATGACCAGAGATATCATCACCGTGGCTCCAACCATGACGGTGAAAAATTTGGCGATGACCCTGATCAAGAATCAGATCAGCGGTGCCCCGGTGTCCAGCAAGGACGGCAAGATCGTGGGTATCGTGTCCGAAGCCGATATCGTCGCCAAGAAGGGTAAGGACGTCAGGGCGATCATGAGCAAGAAGATCATCAGCGTCACCGAAGAGACCACGGTTGAGGAGATCGCTCAACTCATGACGACGCACAAGATCAAACGACTCCCGGTAATGAAGGGAGATAAGGTCGTTGGCATCGTCAGCCGAGCCGATATCGTCAGCGCCATTGCCCTCGGCAAACACGTCGCGCTGCACACGCCCGTCTACGACCTATAATTCAGATCCAATCTTATAGGCCACCTTCGCCGCAGCCTCTAAGTCCTCAAGCGGAAGCGAGAAGGTCCCAACTTCGCCGAACTAGCGCTAGTTTGAGGAATCTTACGAAGGAAAGTGCCAACCTATCGGCACGTGCCGAAATGGTGGCTCGCTGAAGAATCAGGTGGGCCGATTTTTCCGGGAGGAGCTGGCCAGCGTGATGAGATCGCTTGCGCGCACCACCCAATACGGCTAACTCTTCGCCCCGGGCACGCTCAATTTCTTTTGCTTCATAGCCTCGATAAGTTCGGCAAAAGGAAAGATTTGGCTGAAGCTCGGTTAAACTGCGCTCGGTAATTATTGACCAGGCTGATGTTTTCGATAACCACGTCGTTACGCTTCAATCTCCATTCGCGTGTTTGGAGCCAGTAATCCAGCGAGAACTCCTGTCCCTTTGTTGTTGATAACTTTGGTGTTGCGACCTCGGCAAGTCTCTATCCTGCCGCTCGTTCACAAAAAGCGTATCTTTTCCACACTGCTAGGACTCGATGTTGTCGAGGTAAGCTGTTCGAGGAGACTGGTGAAGAGTTGCTACAAACTCCTTTTGCTCTTCAGGGCTGCGCTTCTGCCATTGGGAACCCGAGCACGTTTAGCCATTTCGTTCAAAATCGGAACCTGGAATAGGACGACTTCTTTGAGCTTTTGTCGCCGCTCTTGGGAGTTACCCGTTCCTTTAAGTGTCGGGTCGGTTTAAGATTACCAAAACCTTATCCACTGATTGCTTGGAGGCTGGTCATTGGCTTCTCCCGCGACCCCTGGCCAGCACTTAGCAGCACAAGTATTCCGCAGCGCGAGCGATAACCATCCGCGAATCCGTTTGACGTTCATATCTATGCTCCTGTTCATCCCGGCGGCGCGGCTGATATCGTCGCTGTTGCGCAACGGCCAGCTAGTGGCATCTACAGTAATGGGCGCAAGCCCTGTGCCAGGCAAACGTTGCGTCTAGGAGGAGGTAACTGGTGAGAATCAGCGGCGGCCTCGCTATATCGGCGCAATAATGGTAGCAAGGGCGTGTGCTCCAGTTATCGGCTGGGCGCTGAAATATCGGCCTCTACTTCAGGGCGAGCGATGCCCAGCTTTTTCATCCGGGATTGAAGAGCTGAGCGTTGCGGATACCGAGTTGCATCGCAGCTCGCCGCCCGGCCGCGATTATCCAATTCGTTTGACGCAGAAAACCTTGTGAATATGCTCCGCGCTCAATGCCCTCCAGAGTCTTCGCGCCGTTAGTAGAGTTTTCCCGTCAGCGGCTTCAGTTCCGGAAGTCGCACTTGAAGATCGGTACCTGGCGATATCCACTCACCCGTGGCAGCGAGCCGGAGTTTTGCCGTAGGTGTACTCTACCGCGCACAGCGCTGTTCAGCGCTACCCCGCAATAGTTCCATCTGAGCAAGAACGCCCCGTGAGATCGGCAGTTCTTATTTGGAGTTCAAGCGCCGCGGCATGCCCCCAAGGACCGTGGCCGCTTCGCCGAACGCCTACGGCCTGGAACAGATCGAGCGCGCGCGCGGTGCTCGCAACATCCTAGGCTCAGCCCATCTGACAGCCGAGATGACCGCCCGCCAGCCGCCAGGCGGACGGCGCTCGCCGCTCTGAGTTCGCCACCGAGCGGCGCTCTGAGGAAGCCTTTCGCGCGGGTCCGACCGCCTGCGCCGTCCAACCCGAGCGGAAGCAACATTGTGGGATTTTGATCCTGCAGAAAAGGAATTGACACCTCTCCCGGTCCTGCGATGCTGGCCCGGTCATGCGAAAAAGGTGGTTTATAAAATCCTATCCATGCAACTATTGCCCCAACCGTTGAAGGAGCGCTTTCTGGCTCGACGCTATTGCCCCCGTCGTTGGAATCCGTACTCGATCATTGATATTTGGAAGGCAGGAGGGTTTTTAACACGAAACTCCTTCCTGTATAACTGTCATTGTGCCGACGTTCAATCGCGCCGCAGGCGTGCAGAGATTACTGGCGAGTCTCCGACGGGTTGGAATTTTCTAGATTGTTCCCCCACGGAGTAATTTTGGTCGATAACGGGTCGACGGATGGCACGGAGGAGATTCTGTTGGCAAACGGCAGGAAGACGCGCATCCGTTTGATTTTTGTGTTTTGCGGGAGACGGCCAGAGGAAATGCAACGCGTGTCAGCCAGCGGCATCGGTGTCGGCGCTCGGGGGGACCGCATCTCATTTTCGCCATTGGCTTGATGTTAACCATTACGTAAG
>ERZ1370068.10733-contig-9405_pt1 | contig 38968 bp, 53 predicted proteins | sample MGYA00561227_ERZ1370068 | MGnify/ENA primary metagenome ERZ1370068 (study PRJEB38410, sample SAMEA6850437) | metagenome | study: Metagenomic assessment of the ecological functions of the soil: analysis of the soil microbiota associated with the...
GCCGCATGTATTGCCGCCGACGTGTGTGTGTCGATACATCCGAGATGGTGGTTTCTCGACACTAAGTGAGTTCATAGTCGCCCTCTTCAAGCTGAACAGAAGAATGTCGTCACGATGACGGTGTGGCATGAGTAGGGACGCTACGATCAACCGCCGGGCCACTCATCCGCACGATCTCCAACTCCTCGACCTGCCCGCTACGAATGCGGAACGCGCGTGATCGGTCGCTGCGGCTCGAGCAGCGACACGATGACGCACAGGAAGTCGTTCGAGAAATTCTCGGCGATGTCGGACGGCGAAGGCACCGGTTCCGATTGCGGATGGGAGTGATACGCGCCGAGAATCTCCCGGCGTGTGCCGCGCAATCGCTTCATCAGCGCCACCTGCGCGGCAGGATCCACGAGGAACCGCGTCAATCCAGGTTCGATGTTGGGCGTCCTGACGCTCTCCGTCGACGGAATCGCCGGCGCCGACGAGCAAGCCGCAGCACTCCCGCGGCGCTTCGGCGACCGCGTGCGCGACGATGTCCGCCAGCACCTGTGACGGAATTCGAAGACGACGATGCTCCGGTGCGAGTCCTCGCGCGTGATGGGTTTCACCGTTCGAGCTCAGGCCGGTCGCGATACTGCTCGAGTGCTTCCGGATTTGCGAGCGCCTCGAGATTCTTGACCGCCCGCCCGTGGACGACGTCGCGAACCGCCAGCTCCACGATCTTGCCGCTCTTGCGTCCGGGGAATGTCCGTTACCGCGACGATGCGGGCAGGCACGTGCCTCGGGGTCGCATTCCGGCGGATCTCGTCGCGAATGCGTTCCTGCAGCCCGGGCGTCGAGCGGTGCCCTCTTTGAGGCGCACGAAGAGCACGATCCGCTCGTCGCCGTTCCACTGCTGCCCGATGACCAGGCCCTCGAGGACCTCGGGCACCTGCTCGACCTGCCGATAGATCTCCGCCGTGCCGATGCGCACGCCGCCTGGGTTGAGGACGGCGTCGGAGCGGCCGTAGATCATGATGCCGTCGTGCTCGGTGAGTTCGACGTAGTCACCGTGGTGCCAGACGCCCGGATACCTCTCGAAATACGCCGCGTGAGTACCGCGGCTGCCGTCCGGATCGTTCCAGAACCCGACCGGCATCGACGGGAACGGCCGGGTGCAGACCAGCTCGCCCTTCTGCTGGCGTATGGATGTCCGGCCTCGTCGAACACCTCGACCGCCATCCCGAGGAGACGAGCCTGGATCTCGCCTCTCCAGACCGGCCCAGTGGGATTGCCGCCGACGAAGCAGGCGACGATGTCCGTGCCGCCTGAGACCGACGCCAGATGAACGTCCTGCTTTATCTCGCAGTAGACGAAGTCGAAGCTCTCGGCGACCAGCGGCGAGCCCGTCGACACGATCGTCGCGAACCGAATCAAGGCTGCGAGAGGCGGCTGGCTCGCACCTGGCTTTTGCGATCGAGTCGATGAACTTGGCGGACGTGCCAAAGAGCGTCGCCTGTGTGTCGTCCGCCAGATCGAACAGCGCGCGCGCATCCGGGTGCATGGGCGATCCATCCCAGAGAACGAGTGTCGCTTCCGAGGCGAGCGCGGACACGAGCCAGTTCCACATCATCCATCCGCAGCTGGTGAAGTAGAACACGCGGTCACCGGCGCGGATGTCGCAGTGCAGCTGATGCTCCTTGAGATGCTGAATCAGCGTGCCACCGGCGCCGTGGACGATGCACTTCGGCACCCCTGTCGTGCCGAGGAGAACAGGATGAAGAGCGGGTGATCGAACGGGAATCGCTCGAACCGCAGCGTCGCGCCCGAATCCGGAATCCAGGAACTCGTCCCACACGACGGCGCGATCGGAGGCTCGCAATCGCCGGCTGCGAATCGACGTGTGGTACCACGACCACGCGACGGAGGCTGGGCATGCCGCGCGCAATCTCCTGGAGGCGCACGAGGCAGTCGTGTCTCTTGCCAGCGTAGTCGTAGGCATCGGCTGACACGAGGACCTTCGGCTCGATCTGCCCGAATCGATCCAGCACGCCCTGGGCGCCGAAGTCCGGCGAGCACGAGGACCACACGGCGCCAATGGCCGCCGAGCCGAGCGCGCCGATGATGCTCTCCGGCAGGTTGGGCATGAAACCCGCGACGCGATCGCCGGGCCCGACGCCCGCGTTCAGTAGCCCGCCGGCGAACGAAACGACGGCGCCATGCAACTCGCCCCACGTCAGTGTCCGGCGGCGCCCCGACTCGTCGCGATAGCAGGATGGCGCGGCTGACTGTCCCGGCGACGGAGCGGGTTCTCGGCGAAGTTCAGCCGCGCGTCGGGGAAGAAGCGCGCGCCCGGCATCCGCTCGGGATTCTCGAGGACACGGCCGCCGCGCTCGCCGATGATGCCGGTGAAGTCCACACGGTCCGCCAGAAGTCCGACGGGCGATCGATCGAGAATTCGTAGAGCGAAGCGTAGTCGGCAACCGGTGCTCCGTATTTCTCGCCGACATCCCGCATGAACCGCGTGAGGTTGGCGTCGGCCACACGCTCGCGCGACGGCACCCGAGACTGGCTGTGTCACATCACACAGAATACTCTTCGGTCTTGAAGAGCGTGAAGCCCCGCTTCATGTAATTCGGCAGCGCCGCCGGATGGTCGAGCGAGCAGGTGTGCAGCCACACGCGATGAGACGTCATCCGCCACGCGGTTTCCGCAGCGACGGTGAGGAGATGTCCTCCAAGCCCGCGTCCGGTGAACTCGTCGAAGAGACCGAACATACGCGATCTCGATCCCATCGTCGGCATCCCGCTGCAGCTCGAAATACCCGGCGAGGGTTCCCTTGACCGTCATCAACCAGATCGAGACGGCATCGTTGTCGAGGTGTGAGCGAATCCGCTCGTCGGTCCAGCCGAGCCGGTCGACCCAGCGGTATTTCCGGCCGACCTCGGAATGAGAAAGCGCCAGAGGGCAAAGCAGTCTGCGGCGTGCTCGACTCTGATGGTGGGATCGTCAACCCGCGCCGAGCGCAGAGCCGAGGCTCGCGCATCTCGAGATAAGTGCGTTGCGCAGTCGCCATCGTGGTGATGATCGCGTCGGTCCTGACGATCCGCTTCGAGCGCGCGCTTCCAGCCCGCTGCTGATTCGGAACACCGTGTCGATCGTCGCGCCTTCCTCGAGATCGTGCCGCATGGCCTGAAGGACGGCGATCAGATCGTCGAGCGCGGCCCCCACATGCTCCCGGTTCGTCGCTGCGACGTCCCGCCAGATGTCTGAAGGCTTGCGGCGAGCCGCGGTCGTGTCGCGCAGCCCGCGTCCGGAGAGGCCAGGCCGTCTGCGCCGGCGTGCTCCCCACCACGTGCATCACGCGCGCTGGCTGTGAGCTGCGGCAAGTGACTCAGGTACGCGGGAGGAGATCGTGGGTGTCGGGCGAGGCCGTCGCGGATCGCGCCGATCCCGGCGACGAACGCCTCGAGCCGCCGGATGTCGTCGTCCGCCCGGGACGTCTCTGCGGCAAGGAACCATGGCCGGTCCGCAAAGAGATCCCCGCGCGCCTCGCTGACTGCCGCCGGTCGCGGCGCCGGCGAGCGGATGGCCGCCAATAAAGCGGAGACGCGCGGGAAGCGCTCGCGCCGCTTCGGCGATCGTCACCTTGGTGCTGCCCACGTCCGTTACGAGCGCGGGTCCGGCCACGTAGTCGGCGAGCCGTTCGAGGATCCGGATGTTCTGACGAACAGGAGCGGCCAGGACGATCAGATCGGGCGTCCGCCACCATGACCAGATCGTCGCCACCGACGTCTACGGCGTGAAGCCGCATCGCGGTTTCGAGGACGTCCTTCCGGTCCACCGCGATCACGAGGCTGCCCGGCCAGCGCTGACGCGCCGCCATCGCGAGACGACCCGCCGATGAGGCCGCACCCGACGATGCCGATACGCGCGAAAGAGGGGCGGATCGTCTGGCGGCTTCTGCCGATCGGCAATGGGGAGTGTCTTCACGACGCGCTCGCCAAAAAGCCGCCGGGGCGGCGCGTCAGACCCACCATCGGAGGGCGGGCTGCAGCTCGCGCCCTACGTCGAGGCATCGCTGCGTATCCCATTGGCGGAGAAAATCCCAACGATCCCCGCGACTCGTGCCATTACACTCCCCAGCCGCGCCTGCGCGCCGCCTACGAGGCAGATACTGCGCCCGATGGCCGGCGCGATGATCCTGGAGCTCCGCCATCAAGCGGTCGAACTGCGCCGGGAACATCGACTGTGCGCCGTCGCTCAGCGCGTGATCCGGATCGTTGTGCACCTCGATGAGCAGGCCGTCGGCGCCGGCGGCGACCGCGGCGCGCGCCATCGGCGCGACCTTGTCGCGGCGTCCCGTGCCGTGGCTCGGATCGACGAGGACCGGCAGGTGGCTGAGCTTCTGCACGACCGGAATCGCCGAGATGTCGAGCGTGTTGCGCGTCGTAGCTCTCGAACGTGCGGATGCCGCGCTCGCAGAGCATCACGTTCATGTTGCCGCCGGCCAGGATGTATCGGCCGACAGCAGCCACTCCTCGATCGTCGCCGAGATGCCGCGCTTCAGCAGGACCGGCGTGCGGCGCGTGCCCAGCTCGCGCAGCAGCGTGAAGTTCTGCATGTTGCGCGCGCCGACCTGGAGGATGTCGGCGTAGCGTCTCGATCAGCGTCGATCTGGCTGATGTCCATGACTTCCGACACCAGCTTCAGGTTGTGGCGATCGGCCGCCGCGCGCAGCATCCGCAGGCCCTCTTCGCCGAGCCCCTGGAAGCTGTACGGCGAGCTGCGCGGCTTGAACGCGCCGCCGCGGAGGACCTTGGCGCCCGCGCGCTTGCACCGCCGCCGCGGTCGCGCTCGACCTGCTCCTCGGTCTCCGCCGAGCACGGGCCCGCCATGACGATCGACCTCGTCGCCGCCGATGCGCACATCGCCGATCGACGATGACGGTGTTGTCCGGCTTGAACGTGCGGCTGGCGAGCTTGTACGGCTCGGTAATCCGCAGCGACCTCCTGCACGCCGTCGAGCACCTCGAGCAGCCGCGGGTCGAACTGCCGCTGCCGACCGACAGCGCCGAGCACCGTTCGCAGCGCGCCCGTCGACCGGTGCACGTCGAAACCCATGCTCGGTCAGCTGCGCGATGACGCCTTGAATCTGCTCGTCCGTCGCAAGCTCCTTCATGCACCACCACCATGATGTGTCTGCCTTTTCAGTCTAAGAATAACCGGAGGCTTCCGCCCGCCCGGTTCCGCAAGTGCGGTCGCGGTCTGCCTGAGCGCCGCATGGTTCGCCCGACTCCGGCGGCGCCTTCTATGAGCCGGAATGATCGACCACTGCAATCGTCTGATCCTCCTCGCCCGTGCCGCCATCCGCTCCAGCCGCCTGGCTTCGTCGATGATTCGTTCGAACAGGCGTCTGATCGCCCCATCGTCGCAGCGGTCCCGGGTTCATCTGCGCGACGTGCGCGAGAACTTCAGCCTCGCGGGTCGGCTGGTAGATGCTCGAGCGCCCGCCGCTTCTTCTACCCGACCGACTTCCAGCGCGCAGCGCGGCGCGCGCTCGAGAGGAGCGCGACCAACTGCTCATCGAGCTCGTCGATGCGCTTCCGCAAGCGACTCGATGAGCGCTTACAGGCTGCTCTTCAGCCACTTCACGTACTCGCTCGCGTGTCGCGCACACGTCGCCGGACCCGTTGCGTGCGATCGCTGTCGACCAATGCGCTTCCAACGACGGCGGCATCGGCCGCGCGGCAGGCTTCGGCGACGTGCTCAGGGCTCGAGATCCCGAAGCCGACCGCAATCGGCAAGCGATGATGCGGCGCACTCCGCTCGAGCAGCGCGCGGCGATCGTCAGAGCCAGCCGATCGCGCATGCCCGTCACACCAAGTCTCGAAATGACATACAGAAACCCTCGACCGAGCTCCGCCGACCGTCGAATCCGCGCATCGGTCGTCGTCGGACTTACCAGGAAGATCGGATCCAGACCGGCATCGACGAGCGGCTGCCGGAGCGGCTCCGCCTCCTCGACCGGTGTAGTCCAGAATCAAGACGCCATCGACTCCCGCGTCGGCAGCCGCCCGGCGCGAAGGCCCTTGCGTCCATTCGGAGAACAGGATTGGCGTAAGTGAAGAGCACAATCGGTGTATCGACGGCTGATCTGACCCGGCGCACGAGCTCCAGCGACCCACAGGGTCATCCCGGCAGCCAGCGCCCGCTCGATCGCCCGCTGGATGACGGGACCGTCCGCAAGTGGATCGGAGAACGGCACGCCGATCTCCATGAACATCCGCGCCGGCCTGCGCCACTGCCGTGACAATGGCGGTCGATCGCTCCGGATCGGGATCGCCGGCCGTAAGGTAGGTCACGAGGCCGCCGCGCCCGCCGCGCTCTCAGCCGGTCGAAGGTCTGCTGCAGTCGCTGACATCAGGCACCGCTCCCCGCGCGACGGAGCGCCCTTTCTCGACGCTCTGGACGTCCTTGTCCCCGCGCCCCGACAGGTTGACCAGCAGCACCTGATCCCGTTGCATCGTCGGCGCGAGCCTGCAGGCATACGCAATCGCGTGCGCAGATTCGAGTGCCGGGCAGGATGCCTTCTTCCCGGCCAAGGCGTTGAAACGCCGCCGAGCGCCTCGTCGTCGTCGATCCATGCATACTTCGGCGCGATGGCTGTCGTGCAGCCAGGCATGCTCCGGCCCCACGGCGGCGTAGTCGAGCCCGGCGGAGACCGAGTGCGTCGAGCTCGATGTTGCCGTCCGTATCCTGGAGCACGTATGCTGCGTGTCCCCTGCAGCACGCCGTGCGCTGCCGCCGGCAAATCGCGCCGCGTGCCGGCCCGGACGAATGCCGCGGCCGCCCGCCTCGACGCCGATCAGCCGCACGTCGCTCGATCGTCGATGAACGCGTCGAAGATGCCCATCGCGTTGCTGCCGCCGCCGACGCAGGCGACGATCGTGTCGGGCAGCCTGCCGATGCTGCTCGAGGCATCTGCGCGCGCGCTTCCTGGCCGATGACCGACTGAAACTCCCGGACCATCAGCGGATACGGATGCGGACCGAGCACCGACCCGAGCAGGTAGTAGCTGTCGGAGACGTTCGGCGACCCAATCGCGCATCGCTTCGTTGATCGCGTCCTTGAGCGTCTTGCTGCCGGCGTCGACGCGTCGACACGTCGCGCCGAGCAGCTCGCATGCGAAAGACGTTGAGCGCCTGCCGCTCCATGTCCTCGGCGCCCATGTAGACGTCGCAGTCGCAGCCCGAGCAGCGCGCAGACCGTCGCCGTCGCGACGCCGTGCTGGCCGGCGCCGGTCTCGGCGATGATGCGCCGCTTGCCCATGCGCTGCGCGAGCAGCGCCTGACCGAGCGCGTTGTTGATCTTGTGCGCGCCCGTGTGTGCCAGGTCCTCGCGCTTCAGGAAAATGCGTGCGCGCCGCCGAGCGCCTCGCTGATCCGGCGGGCCTCGTAGAGCGGAGTCGGGCGGCCCACGTAGTCGGCGAGCAGCTGGCGCAGGCGCGCGACGAACGTGTCGTCCTTTCGCGCGGCGAAGTACGCGGCTTCGAGGCTCCGCGACTGGCGCGACGAGCGTCTCGCGGCACGAACCGGCCGCCAGGTAGACGCCGTAGTACTCCGCGCGAATCAGGATCGCCGCTTGGCGAACGAAGGTGAAGAAGACATGGTCATAACGTAGCCAGGTTGTCCGGATCGAGCCGGGGATCGTCGAGCGACGGTGAAGAGGTGTCGAAGCTTGTCGTGGTCCTTGACACCGGGCGACGACTCGACGCCGGACGACAGATCGATGGCGTAGGGCCGCACGCGATCGATCGCGTCGGACACGTTCGAAGCGGCTCAGCCCGCCCGAAAGGATGACGGGACGCAGCCGTGCGGCGGCTGCCGCAACGGTCCAGTCGATGGCGCGCCCGCGTGCCACCCCGGCGTATCGGATCATGCGCGTCGAGCAGCATCGTCGCAGTGGCCGGCAATTCGTTACAGGCCCGGGCCGCATTGAAAGTGCCTGTCACCGGAACGGCCTTGATGACGCGATAGCGGCTCCTCGAGTAACTGTCCGGCTGCTCGTGCCCGTGCAGCTGCACGGCCGACAGCTTGACCAGCCCGCTACGCCGCTGACGTACTCCTGCGTCTCGATCGACGAACACGCCGACAGCGGAGACGAACGGCGGCAGCTCCGACGAGCATGGCACGCGCGCGCTCGGGGTCGACGAACCGCGGGCTCGCGGGCCAGAACACGAACCCGATCGCATCCGCGCCAGCTCGGAGGCCAGCCTGGCGTCTTCCAGCCTTCGCACGCCACAGATCTTCACCCGCGTTCTCATCAGGCTTCTCGTGGCTCTCAGCCGAATCGCTCGCCGATTGTGTGAGCTTCCTCGGAGTAGCCGCACCAGGGTCCGGCTGCGCAGATCAGGCGCTCCCCCACGAGGAATGCGTCGTAACCTGCCCGTGAAAGCCGCTCGAGATCGCTCGCCGGTCCGGATGCCGCTCTCCGCGACCCTGATGACTCCGACAGGTAACGCACGAGCGACGGTCTCGTGGACCGCCGGATCGACTGCAAGCGTGCGAAGATCCCGGCAGTTGACTCCGACGATCGCGGCGCCCGCCCCGACCGCCCGGGCCGCTTCCTCGACGTCATGCACTTCTACCAGTGCGGCCAACCCCAACTGGTCGCACGTTCTCAGCAGCGACCGTAGCTCGGCATCACTCAGCGCCGCCACAATCAGCAGCGCCGCATCCGCGCCGAGGCGCTGCCGCTTCCACCAGCTGGTAGTCCGTGACGATGAAGTCCTTGCGGAGGATGGGGATGTCGACCGCGGCCCTGACCTGCTCGAGGTGCTCGGGCGATCCATCGAAGAACGTCGGCTCCGTGAGAACGGAGATGGCTGCCGCGCCAGCCGCCGCGTAGGCCGCCGCGTGCGCCGCCGGATCGTAGTCGCGGCGAAGAATTCCCTTGGAGGGCGACCGTCTCTTGCACTCGGCGATGATCGCGGGGCGGCTCGTGCCGCGAAGCGCGGCCGCGAACCTGGCACCGTCGGCGCTTGCGCGTCGACTCGCTCGTGACAGCGGTGCCAGCGGTCGGCGCTGTTGTCTCGACGTCCACTGCGCGGCGCGTCGCGGCCACGATCGTTCCCAGGAGGTTGGCGGCCGTCATACGCGCGCCACCTCCGGTGACGCGTTCGAGACGCGAACGAGCGTCGCCAGCACGTCAGCTGCACGTCCGGAGTCGAGTGCGTCCGCTGCCCTGACGAGACCGTCCGAGATGCTGCTGACGGCGCCAGCAATGAACAGCGCCGCGCCTGCGTTGAGCAGAACGATGTCCCCTCGGTGCGCCGGCTCCGCCGGCCAGGACGTCCTCGGGCGATTCGCGCGTTGTCGTCCGCTCCGCCGCCCCGTAGCGTTTCCGGCGACGCCTTCGGGATTCCGACGTCGGACGGATGGAGGTAGAACGTGTTGACCGATGCCATCCCGGCATTCCGAAATCTTCGTGTAGCCGGTCGTCGAGATCTCGTCGAGACCGTCCGCGCCGTGCACGACCCACGCTCGTTCCGATCCCGAGGAGCCCGAGCGAGCCGTGCGACCAGCTCCGTCAGCTCCGGCCGCGGCACGCCGACGAGCTGACGCGACGCGCCAGCCGGGTTCGTCAGCGGGCCGAGCAGATTGAACGCCGTGCGGACGCCGAGCTCTTTCCGCGTCGGCCCCGCATGGCGCATCGACGGATGGAACGTCGGCGCGAAGAAGAACGCGATGCCCGCTTCCTCGAGGCACCGCTCGACGACGGCCGGCGCGGCGTTGATGTTCACGCCGAGCGCCTCGAAGAGATCGGCGCTGCCGCACTGGCTCGAGACCGACCGGTTGCCGTGCTTGGCGACGCGCACGCCGACGCCGCGCACGACCAGCGCCGCGACCGTCGAGACGTTGAAGGTGTGGGCATCGATCGCCGCCGGTGCCGCACGTGTCGAACACGGGATCGAATTTCTGCGACAGCGCGTGTCGCGCGCAGGCGCATCGTCCGCGCGAGACCCACGACCTCGGAGGGCCGCTCTCCCTTCATCGCCAGGGCGATCGAGAAGACCGGCTATCTGCGCAGACTGAGGCGCGACCGTCCATGATCTCGCCCATCGCCGCCGACGCCTCGTCTACCGTGAGGTCCTCGCGACGCTGAAGCTTCTCGATGAGGGAGCTGAACATCACAGTTCCAGGAAATTGCGCAGCAGCTGTCGGCCCTCGCCCGTCAGCACCGATTCAGGTGAAACTGCACGCCGTGCACCGGCATCGATGCGATGCCGGACGCGCCATGATCGTGCCGTCTTCCGTGTGAGCGCAGGCGTCGAGCTCCGGCGGGCACGGGATCGGCGATGACGAGCGAGTGATAACGGCCGGCGACGAACGGCTGACGAGATGCCGCGGAAAACGCCCTTGCCGTCATGCTCGATCGACGACACCTTGCCGTGCATCGGCAGCCGGCGCACGCACGACCGACCCGCCGAACGCCAGGCCGATGCCCTGATGTCCGAGGCACACGCCCAGCACGCGGCACGCTCTGGCCCATCTCGGCGAATCAACTCCGACCGATGATGCCCGCATCCTCCGGGACGTCCCGGTCCGGAGAGATGACGATGCGCTCCGGGCGCAGGCCTCGAACCTCGTCGATCGTGATTTCGTCGTTCCGGCGCACGAGCGGCGGCGCGCCCAGCTCGCCGAGGTGCTGCGCCAGGTTGAACGTGAACGAATCGTAGTTGTCGAGCAGCAGTATCACAGTCCGGTTTCCGCCATGGCGAGCGCCTGCAGCAGCGCCCGCGCCTTGTCGCGTCGTCTCTTCGTATTCCGCCGCCGGGTTCGAGTCGGCGACGATGCCGGCGCCGGCCTGGACGCGCGCGACGCCGTCGCTGATCGTGATCGTGCGGATCGCGATGCAGAAGTCGAGGTTGCCGGCGAAGTCGATGTAGCCGACTGCGCCGGCGTAGATGTCGCGGCGCGTCGGCTCGAGCTCCGCGAGGATCTGCATCGCGCGGATCTTCGGCGCGCCCGAGACGGTGCCCGCCGGAAAGCACGCGACGAGCGCGTCGAGATGGTCGCGATCTTCGGCGAGCCGGCCATCGACCGTCGAGACGAGGTGCATGACGTGCGAGTAGCGCTCGAGCGCCATGTACTGCGGCACGCGCACCGAGCCGTACTCGCAGACGCGCCCGAGATCGTTGCGCCCGAGGTCCACCAGCATGACGTGCTCGGCGCGCTCCTTCTCGTTGCGCTTGAGCTCCTCGGCCAGCCGCAGGTCTTCGTCTTCGTTCGTGCCCGCGCGGCCGCGTGCCCGCGATCGGGTGCGTCTCGACGCTGCCGCCCTTCGACGCGGACGAGCATCTCCGGCGACGAGCCGACGATCGCGAGGCCGCCCATGCGGATGAAATACATGTACGGCGACGGATTGACGTGACGCAGCGCGCGATAGACCGTGAACGGGTCGGCGGCGACTGTCGCCTCGAAGCGCTGCGACAGCACCGCCTGATAGATGTCGCCCGCGGCGATGTGCTCCTTGATCGTGCGCACGCCCGCTTCGAAGGACGTCGCGCGTCTGGTTGGACGCGAACTCGCGGCGGCGTGCGTATCGGCCGCCGCTCGGTTGCGACAGGCTCCGCTCGAGCTCGCGCTCGAGAAACTGGATCTTGCGCGCACGCGAACTGATAGAGCGCGCTGCAGATCTTCGTCCGGCCGTGATGCGCGCGTTCGCGATGATCAGGATCCGGTGCTTGACGTGATCGAACGCCAGCACGGTATCGAACAGCATGAACCCGGCCTCGTCTTCGTCGGCCGCCCGCGCCGTCGAGTCCGCGCTCCTGCCAGGTCTGCGACGAGCGCCGGCTCGAAGCTCGGCGAGCGCGTCGTAGCCGATGAAGCCGACGGCGCCGCCCGTGAAGCGCGGCAGGCCGGGAACGAACGGCGATCTGGAATTCGGCCATGCAGCCGGCGCGAGGGCGGTCGACGAACGCGTCCGTCGCGTCGGTCGTCACGCCGGACCGGTCGATCGTCGTCTTGCCCTGCCGCGCGACCGCAGGACGAGGAACGGATCCTTGCCGAGGAAGGAGTAGCGCGCGACGCTGCTCGCCGCCCTCGACGCTCTCGAAGCAGGAACGCGTAGTCGGAGTGCTCGGCAATCTTGAGAAACGCCGAGACCGGGCGTCAGCAGGTCCGCGATGATTTCCTTGACGACCGGCACGAACGTGCCGCGCCGCGCCAGCTCCACGAACTCTTCGAACGTTGTCTGCTTCATAAAGTATGCGTCGGGATGCGCGAGCTGCTTCCGGCCGTTTGCGCTGACACAGCGGATCGTGCGGCCATCGCAAAAATGCCCTCCGGGCGGCCGCTGCCCTGTCCAGAAGCTCGAACTGGCGTTCCGCCTGCGCGACGAGCATCGCGAGCCCGCCGATCGTGTGCGCAGCCCGCGCGCGCGCATCGCTCCAGGAGCGTCGTCTCTTCCGGCTCATGCCGAGGTCGTAGACCATGCTTCCGTCGAGCGGCGTGCGCCCCATCGGGCTCGCGCCCGCAGGTCCGCTGCTCGCGGGAATGGTGTTGACGAGGAAGATCCCACGTTCCGGGAGGTGGCGGGAAGACCTCGGTACGACCGCCGACGAGATCCGCAACCTCGCTGGCGGAGTCCCCGCGCCGCGCGGAAATCGTGACCTGCGCGCCGCTATCCGCCAGCGCAATGGCAGCACGCACGCGCCGAGCCGCCGCCGCCGAGAATGGATGCGCGCAAGCCTGCGCAGCGCGATCCGATTCGTCAGCGGGGCGAGGAACCCGTCGACGTCGGTGTTCGCGCCGAGCCAGCGGCCGTTGCGGTTGACGATGCGTGTTGATCGCACCGACCGCGCCTGGCGATCAGGCTCGATCTCGTCCACCGACGCGCAGCAGCGGGATCTTGAACGGCGCCGTGATGCTCAGTCCGCCCAGCGACATCGTCTTCGCGAAAGAGACGACGTCGTCTGCGTCGCCGCTTCGAGCGGCAGGTGCGCGGCGTTGAGATCGAGCGCAGCGAATCCCGCGTTGTGCATGATCGGAGACCGTGAGTGCCCGATCGGCTTTCCAACGACGCCGTAACAGCCTCGCGTCCGGCCGGATGCGCCGGAACTGCGAAGTGGCGGAGCATGCGGTCGGCCGGAATCTGGCCCGGCGCCACGCCATCGCCGACGTAGGTCCATCTGTTGCCCAGACGACCCGCCAGGGCGCGCGTGACGGCAGGCCCGCGGGTCCCATCGCGAGGAGGACGTGAGGCTGGGGTCGTGCCGTCGTGTCAGCGCGAACAGCGGCAGTGAGTCGCTCAACGTGTCAACCGCTACTGCCAGCTTGGAGATTTCCGCGCCGAGGCTCGCTCACATGGCGCGCTGCAGGGCCTCGACGGTCCTTCGGCGGGGCCTCGAAGACGTGTCTCGAGCGACGATTCGGCGTCCGCCATGCGCCCGGATCAAGTCAGGCGATGAACCCGGCTGCGGCCTCGATGTCGATATGCTCTGCGCCTCGGCCAGAGCGGCCTCGAGGATGCGGAGACGCTCCTCTTCAGATCCCGGAACCCCCCACCCTCCCACTGCGCCCGGCAAGTGACGATCACCGGGACGCGCGGCGTCCGTCGAGGGCCGCCGCGACGTCCGGGTGCTCGACTTTGTCGAGGCGGAGCTCGATCAGGTCGGCGTCCGCCGCGTCGTGCGGCGCGCAGTCTCCCCCATGGTCGGCGCCGCTACCGTCGCACAGAGCAAGGGTTCGTCGTTCACAGCTATGCACTCACCGGGAACCAGTAATCGAGCACTCGCAAACGGCCTGCTCGAACAATAAAAAGCCTCCACAGCCTGTCTGGCTGGGAGGCTTCCGTGATCCGACCTCTGCGTGGATGCAGGCTAGCGGAGGCGCTCCCCAGCGGACGCATACCACCACCAATAGGACGACGACGTCCCGCGGCGATTGGCGTGCGACAGACTGAGAGAGAGCCACCAAGGATGGCGCCACGTTACCACCTTTCTTCTTGACCCGCAAGCACGTTGGTCCGTACTAACTGAACTAAGGCCCCTTTCTGCCCGAACATACGCATGAAGATACGAACTGCCGCCGCGGCCCTGGGCGCGGCCGCCTCTGCTCGGTGTCTCTCTTCCGGCCGCCACACCCCTGATGCCCGTCGACGAGATCCGCCCAGGAATGGAGGGCGTCGGCCGCACGGTCTTCGTTGGCACCGATCTGAAGGACTTCAAAGTCCACATTCTCGGCGTGCTGCGCAACATCCAGGGGCCAAGCGCGATCTGATTCTGGCGCAGCTCGAAGGCGCGGGCCTGGCCGAGTCCGGCGTCGCGCAGGGAATGAGCGGAAGTCCCGTCTACCGTCGACGGACGCCTGATCGGCGCAGTCTCGTATTCGATCAGGCGTTTTCCGAAGGAGCCGATCGCGGGCATCACGCCGATTGCGGAGATGAAGGACGCGACCGTCCTGCCGCAGCGCGCCGCAGCCGAGCAGGCGCGCCATCGAGCTTCCCGTGACAGCCGAGGAGCTCACGTCCGCGCTGAGCGCGGCTTATGCCCGGCTGGCACCGTTCAGTCAGCGCCCGGCCGACGTCAGTCGATCGGATTGCCCTCCGCCGCCGGCGCCCAGATCGGCGCGATGCTGCGTCCGATCGCGACGCCGTTGATGATGGTGGCTTCGAGTCGGCGACCGTCGATCTGATTTCAGGCGCATTTCGCGAAGCCGGCTTCGTTCCGTTCGTCAGCGGCGCATCGGCCGCGTCAGCAGAGCAAACCTCTCCGCCTCTGTCGGCGCTCCGCGAGGGCGACGCGATCGGCGTGTCGCTCGTCGGCGGCGACCTTGAAATGGGCGCGACCGGCACCGTCACGCATATCGACGGCAACCGCGTCTACGCCTTCGGCCATCCCTTCTACGGCCTCGGCCCGACGGAATTCCCGCTCACGCGCGCCTACGTGTACTGATCCTTCCGAGCCTGATGACGTCGTTCAAGATTTCCACGCTCGGCGAAACGATCGGCACGATGCAGCAGGATCGCGCGACAGCCATCGCCGGAACGCTCGGCAAGGGTCCGCGCCTGATCCCGATGAAGGTGACGCTCGAGCGAACCCGGCAGCGCGGACGCACTCCGCGCCGCACGCTCTGAACTATCAGCTCGTCAACGATCAGCTCTTCACGCCGCTCCTTGCCTACGTCACGATGTTCAACACGCTGGGCGCATACGAACGTCAGTTCGGCGCCGCCACCTTCAGCGTGCAGAGCCGCGCGCACGTCAAAGGGCACATGGCGACCTCGCCGTGGACGATGTGTTCACGGGCGACAGCCCGATGCTGGGAGCTTCGACGGCCGTGGCGGGCCCGCTCAGCCATGCTGCTTGTCGAACGACGTCGAGCCCGTGACGATCGACGGCCTCGATATCACCGTTACCACGACAGAGAGCACCGCGCAGCGCCGATCGCAGCGCGTCTGGCTCGACGAGGTCAGCCCAGGCGGGCGTGCCGCATTCCCTGAAGGTGCTGACGCGGAGCTATCGCTGGAGAAGAGAAGATCTCGACCGTGCCGATCGAGATACCGGCCAACGCCACCGGGGACCTGTCCATTCTCGTGACCGACGGCCGTCAGTTGAATTCGATGGAACAGCGCGAGCTTCGCCGCTCGCTCCAGCCTCCAGAGCGTCGCGCAGCTGATGCGCCTGCTGAACGACACCCGGCGCAACAACCGCATCTACGTGCGGCTGCTGACCGGCACGCCAGGCGCCGTCGTCAAGGGTGAAGCGATGACGGCACTGCCGCCGCTTCGGTGCTGTCGATCATGGAGAGCGAGCGGAATGGCGGCAGCTTCTCCCCATCCGCAGCGCCACGATCGGTGAATGGGAGCTGGTGATGGACTCGGCCATCTCGGGCTCCCGCCTCCTCACAATCGACGTCGATGGGCGGTAGGCGGGGTTCAGCCGCTGGCTTTCTGCTAACGTTCACAGCCATGCGGACGTCGTTGATTGAAACCGCGCGTGCCGGCGCGCTTACCTTGCGATCCCTCTGGTCCTGACCATCGTTGTCGTCGTGTCGGCCGCGAGTCCCGTGTTCTGGAACGTCGCGACCCAGGCCGAGTTCCTCAAGGGCGACGTCGAGGATCTCTCCATCGACAGTGACGGCCGCGTCTTCCTCGGACCTGCTCCAGCTCTCGTGGCGGAAACCGCCGCGCCCTTCCTCTGGACGGTTCTGGCGCTGCCCGACGGCACCCTGTTCGCGGGATCGGGAACGAAGGCAAGGTCCTGCGTGTTAGCCGCGACGGCAAGATGTCGACGTTCTTCGACTCTGCGGAGCTCGAAGTCCACGCCATTGCGGCGGCGCCCGGTGGAGGTCTCTACGTCGCAACGTCACCGGACGGAAAGATCTACGGGTGGCGGCTGACGGCACGTCGAGAAACCTTCTTCGATCCGGACGACAAATTGCATCTGGGCCCTTGGCGGTCGACCGCACGGGCAACGTCTTCGCCGCCACGGGCGACAAAGGCGTGATCTACAAGATCACTCCTGCCGGCGTCGGGAGTCCTCTCTACAAGACGAACACGACCAACGTCGTCGATCCTGGCGGATTGCACCGTCCGGCGATCTCATCGCCGGCGCCGGAATCACCCAGTCGGGTTTTCAAGCTGGATGCCGCGGGCAAAGCGTTCGTGCTGCTCGATTAGCCCTTCCGCGAGATTCACGCGCGCGTGCGCGTCGCCTCCGACGGGACCATCTATGCCGCCGCGATGAACGGCGCCGGTGGGATCGTCCCGCGGACCGTCGAAAGCTCCCGAGCCCGACAGGCCACCCGTGGCCACGGTGTCAGCGGAGATCACGACCGTCGGCGTGGTCGACAACGCGCCCTCATCCGCCGGCGGGCCCTCGAGCGACGCGCCCGCGACACGGCGGCCGCGGGACGATCTATCGCATCCGCACCAGCAGGTTCGCCGATCCGCTCTGGGAGACGGGCGACGGCGCGCCATGCGATCTTCTCATCGAGCCAGGAGGAAGCCTGCTCGTTGGGACAGGCACCGACGGCAAGATCTTCCGCATCACCGGCGATCCGGCACGGGCGACGCTCGTCACCAGGGCCGCCGCGCCGGCAGGTGCACCGCGCTCGTGCGCGAAACCTTCGGGCCGATCGTTGGCGCCACCAGCAACCCCGGAAAGCTCGTCGCCCTCGGCGCCGATGTCGCCAAGCGCGGAACCTACGAGTCGGGACGTTCGCGATGCCGGTGCGACGGCGAGCTGGGGGTGTCATTCGATGGCGCGCGGCCGGGAAGCTGGCCAGGTCCAGATCTCCACGCGCAGCAGCAACACCGCCACGCCGGACGAAGCGATGGAGCGACTGGTCCGGGGTCTACACAAATCCGGAAGGCGAGCCGATGAAGAGCCCGCACGCGCGCTATCTCCAGTGGCGTGCGGTCTTCACGAGCGACAGGACCAGTTCACCCTCCCTCACGTCCGTGACCGCGGCTTACCTTCCGCGGAACCTGCGACCGGATGTCGGTTTCGATCACGGTCCATCCGCCGGGAACGGTCTTCCAGCGTCCGTTCTCAACCGGCGAGCCGGAGATTGCCGGCTTCGAGGACAATACGTCCGACAACCGTCCGCTCACTCAGTCTCCCCACCCGCCTCCGAATCCGCTCCGTCGTTTGCCCACGCCGGCGCTCGGGAGCGTATCTGCCAGAAGGGGCTGCAGACGATCGTCTGGAAGGCTGATGACGGCAACGACGACCGTCTGCAATGCGACGTTTTGTGCTGCGGCGGGAAGGTGAGACGGCGTGGAAGGCGCTGAAACGCGGACTCTGGGGATCCGATCGTCGTTTGGGACACCACCTCCGTCCCGGACGGCACATACTTCGTGAAAGTGGTCGCATCCGACGCTCCAGCGAACGCGCCAGACGCCGCGCTCGTGGGCGAGATGGAGAGCTTGCCGTTCGACATCGACAATTCGCCGCCAGTCATCGAGCTGCAGCCGGTGGTTCACTCGGGCAACCGGACATCGGTTCCGTTTCGTCGTCCGTGATTCGCAGTCAGCGGTGCAGCGGCGTCAGTGCTCGCTGGATGCGAGCCGTTGGCGCGTGATCTGCCGAAAGACGGCATTCCCGATTCGCCCCGTGAAGAGTTCGAGCTGCTGATTGATGAGCGGGAGCCGGGAAAGAGCGTCATCATTCGCGCGACGGATGCCATGAACAACAGTCGTCGCGACGGCAGTGAGCTCAGATCCGGTAGCGGCGGAAGTCGAGGGGAGGGCGGACTGTCTCAACTGCTCATCTTGCCCTTGACCGTCGTGTGCGTGAGGAGCCACACGAGGCTTACGGCCACTGGTCCGCCGCCGCCCTGCGCGGGCTGTAGTTTGGCCCTGGAGATGGCATCCACTACATCGTCGATATCGCGACCGTCGTGGTCGTTGCTGAGCACGGACACACCCTGCACCCGACCCTCGCGCGTGATGATGACCGACAGCGGAAGCACGACCTCCTCCTTCGAGAGACGGCCCGCGAACGTGGCAGGGATGATGTCCTCTCCGGGCACCGTGCTCGGCACACTCGGGAACCGATCGAGCCGGGCGGGGTTCTGATCGGATCCGAGCGGCGCGCTCATGACGCGCGATCACGGCCGCCAGTGAGTCACCTCGTTCGGGCGACGCGAACTGCAGCATGCTCAGAACGATTCCGCCGCACAGGAAGGTTGCCGCGGTGGACGCGAGGGCGATCCACACGAGATGCGTGTCCTCGAACATCCGATGGGCGCGCGCGCCAAAGGATTCGTGCGCCTCCGCGCGCATCCGGCTGATCACGCCGGACTGCAGCCCGTCCAGTCGTCCGACGGCGCAGGAGCGGCCGCCGCGCGTCAGCGCATCGCCGACCGACCGGAGCTCTCGCAGCTCCTTCGCGCAGGGCGAGGCATTCCTGGATGTGCGTTTCGATCGCGATCATCTCGCCGACGGGCAGCTCGCGATCATGGAAGGCCGCAATCCGACGCCGGACCGCCGCACAGGTCAGGAGCGTCATGCCTGCCTCAGCTGCGCCCGCAGGCTCTCGCGCGCCCGGGCCAGACGTGACTTGACCGTCCCGACAGCTATGCCGAGCGAGTAGCCAATCTCCTCGTAGCTGAGACCATCGATTTCGCGGAGGACCAGCGCGCTCTTCTGGTCGAGACGGCAGCGGTCGAGCGCGGTACGCGGATATGTGTTCGGCGAGTTGTTTCAGGCCGAAGAGCCGATCGGGCGACGAACCGTTGCCCGGCTCCGCGGGATCGCCGTGATCGCGAGATGTGCTCGTCGAGGGATATCTGCTGCGCGCGATGGCGACGCCGCCACCAGCGCTGCCGGTTGCGCGCCTGGTTGACCACGATCCGGAAAATCCAGGTGCGGAGCGCCAGACTGGCCTCTGAAGGTGTGAATGGTGCGGAAGACCCGCAGGAAGACCTCCTGCGAGAGATCAGCGCTTCGTTGTGATCCCCCAGCAGGTTGAACGACAGCTGGTAGACCATGCGCTGATGCTCGTTGACCAGGTCGGCGCACGCATCTTCGTCGTGCGCGGCGCAGCGCTGAACCAGCAGCGCCTCTCGGCCGCCGACCTCCGTCCAGGTGATGGCTCAGGACAGGCTTCACGGAGAGACCTTCCGCCATCTTATCACCCACCAGCAGTGACTCATGCTGCTGCCCTTGAGTCAGTTAGAACCCGGCCGGGACGAAATGTTCCGGTCGCACACCGGGCATCCAGAGCACCCAAGAACCTGGAACCAACCCCGGAACAGAACCCTAGAACCCACAGAACCCTAGAACCCTAAGAACCCTAGAACCTGTAGAACCAGTTAGAACCAACCCGCTTCTGGTGCCATGAGTCCCCGTGAAACGGCTCCTGCTGGTCACTGCTCCTCCTGGCCGGCAGCCTGGCGGCTGCGTGCGGGTTCTTCGAGACCCGTCGCGAGCGTAACTATCGTCGCCTCATCGATAAAGGGGAGGTGGCGCTGGCGCGCCAGCAACACCTCCGCCGCCATCGAGGCCTTCAGCGGCGCCGTGGCCCTGAAGTCGGACTCGATGCTCGGATACCTCCGGCGCGGCGAGGCCTACCGCCGCCGAAAGAGGCTGGACGACGCCCTTCGAGGACCTCCTGCAGGCCTCCGAGCTGGACCCCACCGCCCCGCGTCCGCTCGAGCTCGCTTGGCGACGTCAACGCTTCGCTCCTCCGATACGATCGCGCGGCCGCGCGCTGCCAGGCCTACCTCGCGATCGACGACCAGTCGCCGCGCGTGCTCTACAAGCTGGGCCTCGTGCGCTACCGGGCCGGCCAGCCCGCTGAGGGGATCGCCGTGCTTCGAAAGGCGCTCACGCTCAACCCGCAGCGTTTTGCCGAAGCGGAATACGTCCTCGGCCTTTGCCTCCGGGACGTCCACCGGAATGCCGAGGCGCTCGCTGCCCTGACCCGCGCGGTCGACTTGACTCCGGCGTCTCCTGCCCGCTCGCGAGGGCTCGCCGAGCTCTATGGACGGTTGGGCCGCGTCGACGAGGCATCTCACTCAACTCGAAGCCCTGGCGGCACTCGATCGGGGCCGTCGAGAAGCATCACACTCGGGCTCGCGTATTCCCGAGCCGGCATGATCGATCGCGCAGTTCCGACGCTGCGGCAGGCCGCCGAACGCTACCCGGACGTCGCTTATCATCGACGTCGCCCTCGGCCGGGTCTGGCTGGAGGCCGCGCAGGCTCATGGCGACCGCGTCGCGCTCGGCAAGGCGCTCGAAGCTCTGGAAGGGCGGTCGGCAACGACGCGACAGCGGCGAGGCGCTCACACGCTGTTCGGGCGGGCGCTGCTCCTCGCAACCGACCACGAAGCTCGCCAGGCGGATGCTCCAGGACGCCACGACTACGTGAGCCCGTGGATCCGAATGCGTTCTTCTACCTCGCCGACGCGGCGGAGCGCTGCGATCACCCCGGGATTGCGCTTCAGGCGCTCCTCGACTACCGCGCACTCTGACAGGCGAAGAGCGCGACGCACGGCGCGGCATCGCCATGGCCGAGCGCATCGGGAACCTGTCGATGCGCGCGCAGGACGCGAAGGCGGCTGTGACGTGGTAGCCCAGCGAGCGCTCGATGCGGGTGGTGGAACTGACCCGGTGCTGCTCGTCCGGCTTGCCGGCGCGCAGGCCGACGCCGGCGACCGCGAAGCCGCCGGGGCGACGGTCACCAGGGCGATTGAACGTGACGCCGGCAATATCGCCGCACGCGCCCTTGCGCGACAGCCTGCGGTAAGGTAAGCGCTGCTTCACCAGCTTCGGATCTACTCGGTCCCGCAACCCGTCTCCGAGAAAGTTGAAGCCGAGCACCAGTAGCGCGATCGCGAGTCCTGGAAAGATCGTCAGGTGCGGCGCGTCGAACAGGTGCGCCCTCCCGCATCCAGCATCGTCCCCCAGCTCGGTGTCGGCGGCTGGACGCCCAGGCCAGAAAGCTCAGAGATGCTTCGGCGATGATCGCGCCGGCCATGCCCAACGTGGCCTGGACGACGACAGCCGGAAGCGCCGTGGGCAGGACGTGGCGGAGGACAGCTCGCGGCGAGCCGGCGCCGAGCGCCCGGGCCGCCTGGACGAACTCGAGCTCTCGGGCCCGCAGAGCCTGACCGCGCACGAGGCGCGCGTATCCCGACCCATCCGATCACTGACGAGCGCGAGAACGACGTTCGTAAGGCTCGGGCCGAGAACCGCGACGAGCGCGATCGCCGAGCAGAATCCCGGGGAACGCCATCAGGATGTCCACGACCCGGCTGATCACATCGTCGACCCGACCGCCGAAGTAGCCGGCGATCGGAACCGACGAGCATTCCGACGACAGAGGAGACCGAGACGACTGCGAGGCCGACCAACAGTGAGATGCGGGCACCAGCAAGGAGGCGGGCCAGGATGTCCCGCCCGAGCTCGTCGAGGCCGAATGGGTGCGGACAGCGTAGGCGGCTCCAGCCGCCGCGCCAGCTCCTGTGCGGCAGGATTGTAGCGGGAGACAGCGCCGGTCCGACGAGGGCCGCGAGCGACCGCTACGAGCACGATCACGAGGCCGACCCGGATCATCATCCGCGCACCATCAGTCGAAACGAATGCGCGGATCGACCAAGCCGTAGGTCAGATCCGTGAGCGAGATTCATCAGCACGTCACGTTATCGAGATGAAAAGGATGCAACCCTGCACGAGCGGGTAGTCGCGAAAGCTGATCGACTGGATCAGAAGCCGGCCGACGCCGGGCCAGGCGAAAATCGTCTCGGTGATGATCGTCCCGGTCAGTGACGGCGCCGAACTGCAGGCCGACGATCGTGACGACCGGAATGCAGGCTGTTCCGGAAGGCGTGCCGGACGATCGCGCGCGTGCGAGAGAGCCCACGCGCACGGGCCGCGAGCACGTACAGCTCGCGCAGTTCCTCGAGCACGCTCGCCACGCGTCATTCGCGCCAGGATCGCGGCCAGCGCGGCGCCGAGCGTCACGGCAGGCAGCACCAGGTGCGCCAGGGTGCCTGTGCCCGCGACCGGAAGCCACCCGAGGCTGTACGGCAAACAGGATCGCGAGCAGCGGTCCCAGCCAGAAGTTCGGCATCGAGATCCCGACGAGCGACAGCGTCATGGCGGCGTGGTCTACGAAAGTGCCGCGAAAGACCGCGGAGACGATGCCGAGCGGGATCGCGAACACCAGCGCAACCGCCATCGCGGCGAGCGCCAGCTGCACGGTGCGATACGCCGCGACTTGATCTCGCGGGCGACAGGCGTTCCGTAGCGGAACGACGTGCCCAGATCCCCGCATGCCGCGCCACCCATGAAGGGGCATGCTTGCGCGAGCAGCGGCCGATCGAGGACCGAGGTATGCCGCAGCGCCGTCACTTCTTCAGCGAGGCGGCTTCACCGAGCATCGACTGCGCCGGGTCGCCCGGCACGAGATGGATGAGGGGCGAAGACAAGCGTTGCCACACCGAGAGCACCGGGACCAGTAGACACCAAGCGGCGAATGAAGATGCAGAGCATGGGAGGTCCAGCGGCCCCGTGTCGATCTTACCTCTCTCCGGCGTCCGCAGTGATTCTCCCCTGGCCTTTTCCCCCCCACCTCGGCAGTCATGCCGGCCCTCGATCCTCCTCGATTCCAGCCTCCTCAACATCTTCGCCAATCCCTGACGCGAGACTCCAGGCGCTCGTGCGGCGCGCGACCGCTGACCGCCCGCCCGGGCGGAGTGCGGCGCGCGCACGAACCGGCGCCCGAACGCCTCTCGCGCTGCCTCGAATGACGCGGGCTCGATCGAGAGCCGCGCGCGCCACTGATGTGGCAGCGGTGCCGGGCGTGATCCTGCCCGGCGCGGACCATGGACGGCGAGGAAGCCACGGCATTCCTGGAGCTCTCGGACATTGCCCGGCCAGTCATGCCGGGTCAAGCGCCGCGACGGTCTCCGGCGCGAGCGTGGCTCGAGATCCCGACGCGCGCGGCCGCGTCCTCCCAGAAATGCGCGACCAGCGCCGGGATGTCACGTCGCGCGCTCGCGCGGCGGCGGCACCGAAATCCGGATCACGTCGAGCCTGAAACGGCAGGTCGGCCTGAATCGGCCGCCCTCGACTTCCTGTTCGAGCGATCGATTGGTCGCCGAGACGACGCGCGTGTCAACGCGGCGCGGCAGGTTTCCCCGACTCGCCTCACCTCGCCGTCCTGCAGCACGCGCAGCGGCTTTGCCTTGAGCGCGTCCGGACAGCTCCCCACTTCGTCCAGGAACAGGGTCCCGCTGTCGGCTTCCTCGAAGAGACCCGCCCGCTCAGCCATGGCGCCTGTGAACGCGCCGCGGGTATGACCGAAGAGCTCCGCTTCGACGAGTTCGTCCGAGATGGCGCGCAGTTGATCGTGCAGAGGCGCCGGGTTCCGCCGCGGGCCGAGCCGATGAGATCGCTCGCGCCACGAAGCTCTCTGCCGCTGCCGCTCTCGCCAAGAATCAGGACGGGAAACGGCGCTCGAGCGGCGTTGGGAGGATCGCGTGCCGAAGCTCGGCGGGCTGACGGGCTGGTACGAGCAGATCCTCCCAGCCGGTGTCCTGATTGAATCGCCGTGCAGCGCGGTCAGCGAGGCCGCGCAGGTTTGCCGCGGCTGCGAGGCAGCAGCGGCCGCCAGACGCTCGCTCCATGATTCGGGATTGACGACCAGTGCCGGCAGACCATCGGCACGCGACGGCGCCGATCGTCTCACCTCCAAACCTGATCGGCGCGCCGCATTCGCAAGGCGAGTATGTGGCGGATCACGCAACCCCATTGGCAGCCATGGCACGGAGCGCGATTCCTGGTCGGCACCCCGGGGCCTGGCCCGCGTGGATTGACCACGCGCGCCTCGTGGGTCGCGAATGACAGCGACGCGCTGGAGGCGCGAAGTCGCCTGACGAGCGCATCGGCAACGCTCCTCGAGGGCCGCCTGGTCGTCGGGGCGCGCTTTGCGTGGTCTCGAGCAACTGCCGGAGGTCGGCGATGGTGCCGTCGAACACCGCGACATCGGGGTGGATGTTCGCTGTCCGTTCGGCACGCCGCTTCGATCTGCCCAGTCTGAGCAGCGGCGGCGGGGACGATGCAGCGCTGCCCTGGGAAGGTGTGCTTTGAGCCGTTCGGGTTCCAGGGCGCAGCCAGTTGCTGAAGCTCCCGAGGCCTCATGGTCCGCCATGTTCACGTAGCGGCGGCGTTCTGATGCGCGGAAAGCCATGCCGCCCACGCAACCGGAGCGAAGTGAGCGGCAGATGGAAACTCGCAGATCGCCGCCGCCAGACCCTCGATCGCCAGGCTGACGCGAGCCGTGGATGTCTCCTACCGCGGCGCGAACGAGCGTCATCGCTCGCGAGGCGACGGCGGCATCGCGCAGGACCTTCGATGCTTGCCGCGCACTCGAGCGCCGGGATGGCGGCGTGGCTGCGGCGCTGATCCGCCGCACCGGAGCCGCCAGACGGATGCGCGCACGCGGACGCCACGCACGCCGGAACAGCGTTCGAGCAGTGGCAAGGCGCCGACTGCGCCGCTCGCTTCGATCCGTCCGCCGCCATAGCAGACATCGCCCAGCGCGGGGCCACTGCCGCTGCCGTTTCGCTCGGTCCTCCAGCAATGCACGCAGCGGGATGTACCGATCGCAGAAGCGCTTCGCCGCCAATCGGCCAGATCATCGTCAGTCGCGGTCCAGAGGATCCCGATCGCGATGTTAGCCTGGATCCCTCCGCTGTCCGGCATCAGCGGTTCGTGATGCGTGCTCGAACCGTTTCTCCCCGCCTCGGCGTTTCGGCCGCGGTCTCGAAGAATCCATCAAGCGCCAGCGCGCACCGCGCGGCATCCAGGGGGCGGACGCGTCCTTCGAGCGCCCGGATTGCGATCAGCGCCCGGATTGCGGCGGCATGACGCCCGCGCGACGCCAGCCGCTCCGCCCGCGCCGCCGCACCTCCAGAGCCGCACTGACGCGACGCGGCGCGAGCGGGACGCTCTGGAGCGGCGGCCGGGGCGAAGCATCCGGGCGCGACTCGCGGACGAGCGTCGTCGGCCTGACCTCGTGGCTGAGTGGTATGCGCGCAGACCATCTCGACCAGCGCTCCCGGATGCCCGTTCGCGCAGCTTGAATTCGCTCGAGACACGTTCCTCCGGCACGGGCCCTCGTCCGGTCGCGGTAGAGCGTCCCTGCCATGGTCGTCGCACATCCCATACGATCAACTGTGCACTGTTCCTGGCCCGGGCTCTGCGCGGCTAAACCTGATGAGGACGTGGCGCCGGCGCGGCTAGCGCCGAGCCTGGAGATGAACGCCACGCGACGGCTCGCACGGGCTGCGTTCCGCTCTCGACGAAGAGAGCGCGACATGTCGAGTGAGCAGCGCCTCCGCGAGCCAGGGCCGCCGCTCAGGCGTCTCTCGCCGAAACGGGAACATGCCTTCCAGCCAGGCTGCGCGCGCCGCGAGATCCGCAGCGTGCGGATGCCGCTGCCCACGGTGCCGCGGACCTCGATGCTCGCGACGCCACCAGGTGCGGCGTCGCGGAGCACGTCGGTGATCGCGTCGAGGCGCGCGGCGCGGCTGCAATACGATTCCGACCGGCCGTCCGCGGGGTCCGGGTCCGTGGGCGACTTCGCGAACTACGCGTTTCGCCGCATCGCGGCCGAGCAGCACCGCATGCGCCTCGAGAAAACGCGTGACGTGAGCGTGCCGATCAGCCGCGACGCGGGCAGGCCTGCGCACTTTGAGCGGGGCGTGATCTCATAGGCCTCGAAGAGGCGGTAGCGATCGGCGGCCCCGTGAGTCGACCAGCGCGTTGAGCAGCGGATGTCAGAGCTGGGCAAGGGTCGCGCGAGCTGTTGACCGGACCAGACAGCTTGATGCGCGCTCGTGCCTGCGGCGGAGGCGAAGGCTGAGCAGGCGCGCCACGCGCGAGATCCAGCTGCCACCCTCCGGACGAAATGAACCCGCCTGCGATGAGCTCGCTCATGCCACGCCGACGGCAGTGCAAGCCCATCGCCGGATCGAAACTCAGGGAATTCCGCCGGATGGACGGTGTTCAGGCGCCCGGTGACGCAGAAACTTCGTACTACAATTTCTCTCGAATGGTGCGATTTCTGACCGCCGGCGAGTCGCACGGCCGCGCGCTCGTCGTCATTCTCGAAGGCATTCCGGCCGGGCTCTCCCTCGACCTCGACGCGATCACGCGCGAGCTGCGCCGCCGCCAGGGTGGCTACGGGCGCGGCCGGCGGATGGCGATCGAGTCGGATCGCGCGCAGATTCTCTCAGGCGTTCGTGCCGGTCAGACGCATCGGCAGCCCGATCGCGATGATGATCGAGAACCGCGACTGGGCGAACTGGCAGTACACGATGCGGTCACCGAGGAGCCGCCGCCCGATGCCGCGAGGCGCGCGGCGCGCCGGTGACCAGGCCGCGGCCCGGCCATGCCGATCTCGCCGGCGTGGCAAAGTACGGCCGCTCGGACGTGCGCGACATCCTCGAGCGACGCGAGCGCGCGCGAGACGGCGGCGCGCGTGGCCGCGGGCGCCATCGCCCGGCAGCTGCTCGCGCACGCGGGCGTCGGTCTGACCAGCCACGTGTTCACGATTGGCAATGCCGGTCTGCCGCCTGATACGCATCGTCCGCGTTCGACGCTCGCGGCGGCTCTTCCCGATGACTCGCCGTTCGCTGCGTCGATCGCTGCGATCGACGCAGCGGATGATCGCGGAGATCGACGCGCGCCAAGGAGGCGCGGCGACACCCTCGGCGGGGCGTTCGAAGTGATCGCCACGCGGTGTGCCGGTCGGCCTCGGCAGCTACGTGCAGTGGGATCGCAAGCTCGACGGCCGGCTCGGCCAGGCGCTGATGTCGATCCCGGCGATCAAGGCCGTCGGCATCGGGCTCGGGCCGGCGGTCGCCGCGTCGGCCTGGCTCGCGCGTCCACGACGAGATCGTCCCCGATCCGTCGGCGACCGCACGTCACCGGCGTAAGCCGGCCCACGAACAACGCAGGCGGCCTCGAAGGCGGCGTCACCAACGGTGAGGACGCTGCGAGTGTCGGCGTGGATGAAGCCGATCTCGACGCTGATGAAACCGCTACGATCCGTCGATCTCACGACAATGACGGAGTCGCCGCGCCGCCATCGAGCGCAGCGACGTCTGCGCGGTGCCGGCGGCGGCTGTCGTCGGCGAGGCGATGGTCGCGCTCGATGCTGGCCGATGCGCTGGTCGACCGCTTACGGCGGCGACACGATCGCCGATCTCGATCGCGCGCTCGCGGCTGTCGTCGCGAAGCCGCTGCGCGATCAGCTTCCAGCCCGCAACGATGATCCGACCGATCCTGCGGTACGGCGACCGTCAGCTGCACGATGCCGCCGCCGGATGTCGCCAGCCTTCGACGACAACCTTCAGCAGCTCATCGACGACATGATCGAGACGATGTACGCCGCGCCGGGCGTCGGGCTCGCGGCGACGCAGATCGGCGTCCCGCTGCGTTGTTCGTGGTCGATGTCTCCGCGGGTCGCGATCCGACAGGATTGATCGTGATGATCAATCCGCGAGTCGTCGATGCGCGACGGGATGCAGCTCGAAGAGGAGGCTGCCTCAGCGTGCCCGGCTTCAACGCGACGGTCGTCCGGCCCGCGCGGGTAACGGTCGACGGGCTCGATCGGCACGGCCAGCGAACAGACGATCGAGGGAACGACCCTCCTTGCGCGCGCCTTTCAGCACGAGATCGATCATCTTGACGGCACGGTGTTCGTCGATCGACTGCGCGGCATCAAGCGCGACATGATCGTGCGCAGAATCCAGAAGCTGAGACGCACCGGAAAATGGTGACCTCTCCGGCGCTGCGCATCGCCTACTTCGGCACGCCAGCGTTCGCAGTGCCGACGCTCCAGCGATTGCTCGCCTCCCGGCACGCCGTGGCGCTGGTCGTGTCGCAGCCGGATCGGCCGAAGGGCGCGGGCAGCACTTCGTCCCGACCGCTACCAAGGAGGTGGCGCTCGCGCACGGAGTCCCTGTTCTGCAGCCGGAGCGCCTGCGGGACGAGGCCTTCCTGCGAGCCGTGGGCGACTTGCGACCGGATCTCGGCGTGGTAGCGGCCTACGGCGGCTCCTTCCAGACGCGCTGCTCGCCGATCCCGCGCCTGGGCATGATCAACGTGCACGGATCGATTCTCCCCGCGTGGCGCGGTGCAGCGCCCGTCCATCGTGCCATCATCGCCGGCGACGCCGAGACGGGCGTGACGATCATGCGAGTGGTCAAGGAGCTGGATGCGGGCGCGATGTTCGCGACCGTCCCCAGGACGATCGGCCCGAACGAGACAAGCGTCGAAGTGGAGCGAGACCTCGCGGAGCTCGGTGCCGGTCTGCTGGCCGACACCGTAGAGGCACTCGCGGACGGCCGCGCTGTCGAGACGCCCCAGCCGCACCGAGGGCGTGACGTACGCGGCCAAGCTGACGAAGGCCGAGAGCGCCGTGGCGTGGACGGAACCGGCGGCGCAGATTCACAACCTGGTCCGCGGCCTGCAGCCCTGGCCGCTCGTCGCGGCGCGTCTTGCGGATTCTTCGCGTGCTCGTCCACCGGACCGAGCTGACGGAACGAGAAGTCGAGTCAACCGGCCGGGCACGGTGGCTCGGGCGGCTGGGCGACGATCTGGAAGTCGTAGCCGGAGACGGGATCGTCATGCGGATCCTGGAGCTCCAGCCAGAAGGGCGACGCGTGATGAGGGCGCGGGAGTTCCTCGCCGGGAGGCGGGTCCCGGGGCAGCGCGTCGATCGCGCCGGCATGATTGCCCCGGCTCGCGTCTGCCGCGCCTACGACGTCCTGCGCATGGTCGGCACGGGAAGCCAGGATCTGCCGCAGGCGCTGGCGGAGAGTCCGGTCCAGCCTCGAAGACGATCGCGATCGCGCGCTTGCGGGAGAGATCGCTACAGGCTCCTTGCGCTGGCAGACGGCCTCGATCGCATCGTGTCAGAGAGCGACCGGGCGTCGGCCGTTGGCTCGGCTCGATCCCGAGGTGCTGGACGTCCTTCGCCTCACGCTGTTCCAGCTGATTCACCTCGATCGCGTCCGCCGCGTCCGGCGGCGGGTCAACGATGCTGTGAGCCTGACCGAAACGAGCCGGCAAGAGCAGCGCCGCGGGTCTCCGTGAACGCCGTGCTCAGGCGGGTGAGCCGGGGACCGGGACAAGCTGCAGCTTCCAGTTCGGCCCTCCGATACCACCGACAGCGCGGCCGTCCGCGCGTGCTTGTCGGTGACGTTGTCGCAGCCAGCCTGGCTGGCGGACCTGGTGGGTTTCCCGGTACGGCTTCGAGGCGGCGCAGAGATCTGGGCCGGATCTCAACAACGGCACCGGCGCCACTTACGCTGCGGATCAACTGCTCTCAAACGACCAGGGAAGCTGTGATCGCCTCACTGGCGCGGGAAGGAGGTGCACGTCGAGCCTGGCCGCTTCGGCCCGGATCGCTGGTGGTGCTCGACGGAAATCCCAGGTGCTGACGACGGTGGCGGGGAGACGGCTCCTTCTTCGTCCAGGACGAGGCGTCGCAGCTCGTTGCCCTCTTCGTCGGTGCACGGCCCGGCGAGAGCGGATCCTGGATGCCTGCGCCTCGCCGGGCGGGAAGACGACAGCGATGGCAGCCGCCATGTCGGACGACAGGCCTGATCGTCGCCGACGGACCTACGCGCGCCGGCGCGTCGAGCTTCTGGCCCGAACGGTCGCGGTTTCAGTGCGCGCTCGATTCGCGTACTGCGGGCGGACGCCGAGCAGCCGCTTCCTTCTTCCCGGATTTTCGATGCCGTCCTGGTGGACCCTGCTCGGGGCTTGGCATCATCCGGCGCGACCCCGACGTCAAGTGGCGGCGGACGGAAGCGGACTTCGTCGCGCCTCGCCTCTGCCCAGCGCCGGCTCCTGGATCAGGCAGCCGGCGTTGCTGCGCACCGGGGGCGTCCCATTTACGCGACCTGTTCCAGCGAGCCGAGGAAAACGACGAGGTCGTCGATGCCTTCCTGGAGGCTCGGCCGGACTTCTCGGCCTGGCCAGCCCCGGAGACTATCGGAAGCAGTCCAGGCGCTGGTCGATCGGAGCGGTCGAATGCGCACTCTTCCGCACAAAGATCGCCTCGAATCGTTTTTCGCCGCGACCTTGGTCAAAAGGTCCGATTCGCAGTAAACTTCAAGATTCATGGCACTTACGACGCGCGTATGGAGCGCGGGCAAGTTGCTCCTGCTCGGCGTAGCGCTGGTGCTGACCTATGTCGCCTTTTGCGGCGGCGTCGATGCGAATCGCCATCCGGACGCGTGAGGTCATGGTTCCGACGCTGACCGGACAATCCGTGAATCAGGCGACAGCCGCGCTACGCCGAGTCCGGTCTTGACGCTGAAGGTCGAGAGAGTCCGCCGGCTCGGATCCAAGCGTTCCGGCGGGCCAGATCCTGACGCAGGATCCGCAGGCCGGCGTCCGGACGCGCTCCGCAGCGCAGCGTCAAGGTCTGGGTCAGCGCCGGGCCGCGGTCGAGCATCCTGCCGGCGTTCATCGGGGAATCGGAGCGCACGGCGCAGCTCACGATGCAGCAGGACGGCCTGGAGTTGGCCGGGATTTCGGAGATCAGGTCGGCGGACTACCCGGCTGACGTCGTGGTCGCCCAGACGCCGCCGCCGTCAAGCGTGGGCGGACGAGTTTCGCTGCTGGTCAACCGGGGCCAGCGCGCCGCCACGTACGTGATGCCCGATCTGATCGGCGTCAATGGCGACCGGGCAGCCGGATCTGCTCCGAAACCGCGGCTTCCGGGCCTCGGTCGTCGGGGACCATCCCTATCCCGGTGTTCCGGCAGGCATCGTGCTCCGGCAGAATCCGCAGGCAGGATTCCAAATCGCGCCCGGGCGAGCCCATCTCGCTCGAAGTGAGCCGCTGATGCCCGTCCTGATTGCGCCGTCCATCTTTGCCGCCGATTTCGCGGTCCTCGGCGACCAGCTTGCGGCGCTGGAGCGCGGCGGGGCCGACCTGATTCACGTGGACGTCATGGACGGCCACTTCGTGCCGAACCTGACGATCGGACCGGTCATCGTGGAGGCGATCCGGCGCTCACTCGCCTGCCGCTCGACGTGCACCTGATGATCACGGACCCCGACCGCTACATCGAGGCCTTCGTCGACGCCGGGCGCCTCGCGTCTTGCGGTGCACGTCGAGGTCCTGCCCCACCTGCATCGCACGATTCACGCGATCAAGAAGCTGGGCGTGCGAGGCGGGCGTCGCTATCAACCCGGCCACGCCGGTCGCGGCGCTCGAGGAGATCGCCGCGGATCTGGACCACGTGCTGGTGATGTCGGTGAACCCGGGTTCGCGGGTCAGACTTTCATCCCGCGCAGCGAGTCTAAAGATCCGTAGTGTGCGTGATCTGCTCGCGCAAGCGTCGAATCCAGTCGCGGATCGGCGTGGACGGCGGCGTCGATACTGACCAACGCCGGCCGGATCGTCGGCGGCCGGCGCGACGATGCTGGTGGCGGGCGACGCGTCTCTTCAAGCAGGCCGGACCTCGCCCGCGGCGATTCGGGATCTTCGGCGCCGCGGCCGCGACGGCCCGTTTGCAGTGAGCACGGCGTCTCGTCTTCTCGACCGTGCGCGTTCGCTATGCCGAAACCGACCAGATGGGCGTCGTCTACTACGCGAACTACTTCGTGTGGTTCGAGGTCGGCGCGCGACGGACCTGCTGCGCAGGTCCGGATGGAGTTATCGCGAGATGGAAGCATTCGGGTTTGTCGCTGCCGGTCATCGAGGCGCATTGCGAGTATCGCAAGCCGGCGAGCATACGACGACGAGCTGGAAGTAGCACTGACGGGACGGCTGCTGTCGCCGGTCCGCATGGAGTTCAGCGTACGAAGTGCGTGCGGCTGCGCGACGGCGCAGCTGGCGGCGGACGGGCGCACCGTGCATGCGGCGCTCGACCGCGCGGACGGCCGTGCAAGCTGCCGGCTCGGGTTCGAGAGGTGTTCGCGTGAAGGCGCTCGTCACGGGCACGGCCGGGTTCATCGGATCGCACCTGACCGACGGCGTTGCTCGACCGGCGGCACTGCGGTCGTCGGGCATCGACTGCTTCACCGACTACTACCCGCGCGCGCATCAAGGAGCGGAACCTCGCAGTCAACGCCGCGGCCAGCCGGGTTCGAGTTCGTCGAGTCGAGCGATCCAGATCGCGCGGATCTCGCGGGCCGTTGCTCGACGGCGTGACGCACGTGTTCCATCCTGGCGGCGCAGGCCGGCGTGCGAAAGAGCTGGGGTCGCGACTTTCGCACCTACACGACGCACAACGTGGATGCGTCGCAGCGACTGCTCGAAGCGTGCGTCGGCCGTCCGATTCAGAAGTTCGTACGCGTCCAGCTCCTCTCTTTATGGGGACGCCGTGACGATCCCCGTGGCGGAGGATGCGCTGCCCAGGCCGCTGTCGCCGTACGGCGTCACCAAGCTGGCGGCCGAGCATCTCTGTCAGCTCTATTGGGCCAACCATCGCGTCCCGACGACGTCGGTGCGGTGCATCACGGTCTACGGACCGCGGCAGCGGCCAGACATGGCGTTCCACCGCTTCATCACCGCCGCGCTCACGGACCAGCCCATCACGATTTACGGCGATGGCAGCCAGACGCGCGACTTCACCGTTCGTGGCGGACGCCGTTGCCGCCGACGATCGCCGCCGGCGATCGCGGCGTGCCGGGTCGGGCGTACAACGTCGGTGGCGGCTCGCGGGTGTCGGTACAGCACGTGCTCGACATCCTGGAGCGTCTGAGCGGCCATCCCTTGAAGATCGCGCGCGAAGGCGCGCAGAAGGCGACGTTCGCGACACGTTCGCGGACAGCTTCGATTGGCGCGCCGACGGATCTCGGGTTCGCCCGAAGTGTCGCTCGAACAGGGTCTCGAAGCGGAGTATCGATGGCTTTCGACGTTGCCCGCGCACGCGCATGACCGCCGTGCGCGCGCTTCCATTCAGACCGGTGCGGCTTCACCACGCCGGCCCGCCGAGCGCCCTCGCTCGCCTTGGACGATGCACTGGGCGACGCCGAGGTTCTCCGAAGGGTCGCGGGGACCTCGCGCTCTCACTCCGCCCCGGCGGGCACGCGCCGGTGCGCGGCTGGCGTTCGCGTGCCTCGCGTTGGCGATGGGGCTGACCGGCTGCTCGAGTGCGGCGAAGAAACCGCCCGTCAGGCACTCCGGAGCCCGACTAAGTTCCTGTTCGACCAGGGTCGCCGATCAGCTCAATCGCAAGCACCTGGCTCACGGCGCGCAGTAAACTCCGGCAGCTCGTTGACGGCTATCCGCAAAGCCGGTACCGCGCGGACGCCAAACTTGGCGTCGGCGACACGCGTGGGCGAGCATTCGTCCGAGGCGTTCGTCCTCGCCGCGAACGAGTTCCGGGAGTTCATGACGTTCTACCCGACGCACGAGCGCGCAGGATACGCGCAGTTCAAGCTGGGAATGACGCACTTCTATCAGATGCACAGCGCGGAGCGCGATCAGACCGAGACGCGTGAGGCGATCAAGGAGCTGACCACCTTCGTCGAGCGATATCCAAGAGACAACTCGATCGCCGAAGGCGCGCACGGCTTCGTGAGGCGCGCGATCGACTCAGCCAGGCGGAGTATCGAGGTGGGGTATTTCTACTGGCGCTCGCACTGGTATCCGGGCGCAATCGATCGGTTCAAATCGATACTCGCGTCGATCCGGAGCTACGAATCGGGATGCGGTGTATTTTCATCTCGCCGACTCGCTGGCCATGATCAAGCGTCCTGCAGAGGCGCTGCCTCTCTACGAGAAGCTGATCAAGGAATTCGAGTCGAGCGAGTTACTCGCCGAAGCGAACAAGCGATCGACGGCGTTGAAAGCGGAACTAGCCAAGGCAGCGCCGGGATCCGGCGCCTATTGAGGGGTGCTCGACTCGAGGACCGTCGCTTGCTGATTCAATGCCGATGCGTCTTCGAGGTCGTCCCTTCTTCGCGATCGGCCCGGCCCGGTTCCCGCATCCGCGACAGCGGAGCGGATGCAGCGATGCAGGCAGCACATCCCATTAGAGGCGTCCGGTCGACGGTCGCGACTCCCCACATCGGCGACTTCGATGCTCGGGCCTGCGGGCTGTGTGGCTGGGACGACCAGGCTCTCGGGCTTTCGGCTGCCGGTCGGGACGTGCTGAAGCCGGCGGTAGTAGTCCACACCCGAGGCGACCGCCGGTTACGACGGCAATCCATAAGGCGATGCGGCCGAGCACGAAGAACTGCTGCAGATGATCGCGGCCGAGGATCAGCAGAAGGATGGCGATCACCTGTGAGGCCATCTTGAACTTGCCGAGCGGCGACGCCGCAATCACCACGCCGCGCGCGTGGCGATGCTGCGAAGGTACCGTGACCAGCGAACTCCCGTCCGAGGATGACGGCCACTACCCACGCCGGCGCGAGGTCCATCTGGACCAGCGAGACGAGCGCGCGGCGGTGAGTGAGCAGCTTGTCGGCCAGCGGATCCATCGAGCTGCCCGAGCGTTGTGATCTGCTTGCGCCGCCGTGCGAGGTATCCGTCCAGCCAGTCGGTGAGCGAGGCGATGCCGAAGATCGCCGGCGCCGACGAAGCTCCCTTCCGTATGCCGAAGATCAGGCGGCCCATCGAACTTGGTCAGCAACACCACGACCAGCAACGGCACCAGGAAGATCCGGCCGAGTGTCAGAGCGTTCGGAAGATTCATGCGCTGCCCGTGGTTCGTCGCAGAGCGCCTCACCTCCCAGAATAACCCGAAGTCCTGACGCTGCGGCGACGTTCTCCTGCAGAGAGCCTTGCAGACCGATCGCTCGATTCCTCCTTCCGGCGGTCCGTTGAAGGTTTTTCTGGCGTGTTCAGGTATCATCGGGGATTGCTATGAAGGCCATCCTGCTCGCCGGCGGCAAAGGGCACTCGCCTGAGGCCGCTGACCGTCCACACGCCGAAGCCGATCGTGCCGATCTTCAACCGGCCGTTTCTCTACTACCAGATCGACCTGCTGCGGCAGGTGCCCGAGATCGACGAGGTCATTCTCAGCCTGAACTACCAGCCGCGCCGCATCGAGGAGATCTTCGGCGACGGCGAGGGTCTCGGCATCAGCGTCCGCTACGTCGTCGAGCCGATGCCGCTCGGCACCGGCGGCGCCGATCCGCTACGCCGGGCGACTCGCTGACCGAGTCGGTCGTCGTCTTCAACGGCGACGTGCTGACGCAGGTGGACCTCGGCGCGGTGCTCGCGGCTGCACCGCGAGCGCAAGGCCAAGGCGACGATCGTGCTGACGCCGGTCGAGAACCCGAGCGCCTACGGCCTGGTCGAGACCGACGCCGACGGCAACATCCAGCGCTTCCTCGAGAAGCCGGGCGAGGACGAGATCACCTGCAACACGATCAACGCCGGCATCTACATCCTCGAGCCCGACACGTTCGATCGCATTCCGAAGGACACGGCCGTGGTCGATCGAGCGCAGCTTCTTCCCGTCGCTGATCGAGCGCGGCGAGACGTTCGTGGCCTACATCTACGACGGCTACTGGATCGACATCGGCACGCCGGCGAAATACCTGCAGGTGCACCGCGACATCATGGACGGCCAGCTACTCGGCGCCGCCCTTCGTACGGACGCCGCAGGCGCCTGGGTATCGCCGCGAGGCGCGCGTCGAGGAGGGCGTCGAGCTCCACGGCCCGTGCTTCGTCGACGAAGGCGTCGTGGCTCAAGACCGGCGCCCGCGTGATCCGCCGTATTCGGTTCATCGGACGTCAGACCGCACGTCGGACGAAGGCGCGCTGATCGACGGCGCCGATCATCTGGCCCAACGGCTGGATCGGCCGGGAGGCCGTCGATGCGCGGCACTATTCTCGGCCGCAACTGCCACATCGGACGCAACGCCGTGCGTGGAATAGCCGGTCGGTGCTGGGCGACAAGACGGTCATCACGGACTACAGCCAGGCTATGACGACCATCAACACGTCACATCTTCAAGGCCTACGACGTCCGCGGCCTCTATCCGTCGGAGGTGAACGAGGACGCGGCGCGGCTCGATCGGCCGCGGCTTCGTCAGCTACCTCGGCGCGAAGCGCATCGCCGTGTCGCGCGACATGCGACTGTCGTCGCCCTCGGTGGCCGCAGCCTTCATCGATGGCGCCGCGCGCGCAGGGCGCCGACGTCGTCGACTACGGCATGATGGGCACCGACATGATGTACTTCGCGGTCGCGCGCGATCGGTCACGACGGCGGCGCGATGATCACCGCGTCGCACAATCCGAAGGCAATATAACGGCATCAAGATGGTGCGTCAGCGAGGCGTTTCCGCTGAGCGGCGAAGCTGGCATCAACGACATCCGGGACATGATCGCCAGCGGCGTCGCTGCCGCCGGAGGCGCCGCGCGTGGCACTCGTCACGACGAAGCGACGTCATCGACGACTACGTGAAGCACGTGATGTCGTTCATCGATCCGTCCGTCGTCAAGCCGCTTCAACGTCGTGCTCGACGCCGGCAGCGGCATCGGCCGGGATGGTCGCGCCGAGGCTGTTCGAGCGGCTGCCCTGCCGGACTGACGACGCTCTGCTTCGAGGTGGACGGGACGTTCCCGAATCACGAAGCCAATCCGCTCATCGAGGAGAACCGCCGCGACATCGTCGAGCGCGTCATCAGCGAAGAAGGCGGACATCGGCATCGCCTGGGACGGCGACGCCGATCGCTGCTTCTTCATCGACGGCAGCGGCGAGTTCATCGCCGGCGACTTCGTCACCGCGCTGCTCGCCGGAGGCCTTCCTGCTCAAGCATCCGGGCGCGAAGGTCGTCTACGACGTGCGCGCCAGCTACGCGGTCAAGGACATCGTCGCCAAATACGGCGGCGACGTCGCTGATGAACCGCGTCGGGCACGCCTTCTTCAAGCGCCGCATGCGCGAAGAGGACGCCATCTTCGGCGGCGAGGTCACGGGGCACTACTACTTCCGAGACAACTTCTACGCCGACAACGGATTCATCCCGGCGCTGCTCATCCTGGAGCTGATGTCCCGTAAAGAGGTCAGACACTTGCGGGAGCTGCTGGCGCCGCTGCGGGAGAAATACTTCATCTCGGGAGAGATCAACACGAAGGTCGGCAACATGAACCTCGTGCAGGAGAAGATCGACGGGCTGGCTGCGACGCTACGCGAACGGCCGCGTCTATTCGCTCGACGGCATCTCCGCGGAGTTCCCCGACTGGCACTTCAACGTCCGGGCGTCGAACACCGAGCCGATGCCGCGTCTGAACCTCGAGGCGACGACGGCAGCCATGATGGAAGCGAAGCGCGACGAGGTGCTGGGGTTCATCCGCGCGTAGCGCGGGGAGTCAGAGCGGAGTCCAGACCCTAGGTCTGACCCCAAAGTCGCATCGCGTCTGGGACCCCATGTTACGATCGCGTCGAGCGCGGGCTTAGCATAGCGGTAATGCTCTGGCTGAAGCCAGCTAGACGGGTTCGATTCCCGTAGCCCGCTATTCAATTTCTCATCGGGGGACTTCGCCCCGATGACGACGAGGAGACTGGGCCCTCGTATCCTCGCGCGAATCGCCAGGCACACCGGTCTACTACCCAGCGACCTCTAGGTAGAAGGCCGTGACGTATGGTCGCTTTCTCGGGCCCGAGACGTGATGTGCTGAGACTTGCCGTCGTCGCAGCCGCCCTTGTGCGCGCTCGCCTACCGGCAGGTAGACCCCGCTGAAGTTGTGGATGTCGCACCGGTCTCGGCCGCACGGTGAGCACGCCACGACCATCCACGGCAATCCGCGCGCGGATCGAAACACCGATCGGCAAAGCCGTGGAGTTCAACGGCGTCGATGACGCGCTGCTCGTGGACGTGCATCCGCTCGCCGGTGCGAAGACGTTCACGTGGGATCTGATCTCCCTGTCCCGATGGCGGTAGCATCAGAGCAGCGCTGGTTTCATCTACAGGAAGCAGGGTCCGAGAACCGGATGCTGTCCGAGATCCGCGTGGTCGGCGACCACTTCAGGTTCCTCGGACAGTTTCAATCAGAGCACGACCGGCAGCGCAGACGCTGATGAACAAGGAGAGCCTGCATCCGCTCGGCGACTGGTGCATCACGTGGCCGCGGTGCATGACGGCAAGGTCTTCAGCAGCTACGTCGTCAATGGCGCAGTCCAGGACGGGGAGGCGGAGGTGGAGCTCTCACCGCAGGGTTGTCGGGCGATCGTCGAAATCGGCGTCCGCATCAACATGGTCTACTACTTCAAGGGTGCAGATTCACTCCGGCGCGTTTCACGCGGCGCGCATTGACGCCCGCCGAGCTACTCAAAAGGTGCCTTCGAGGCCGGTTCACAGGGCGGCAGATGACAGGCGGCACTCAGACGAGTGGTGCGACGGTGGCATCGTAGATCGTCAGAGGGTCAGCGTCAACACATCCTTCACGAAGAGCCGGTTCCGGAGATGGTGGGCTGCGTCCACGTTTCGCTGTCCGCCACCTTGTACCGACGCAGCGCCTCGAATGCGGTCATCAGCAATACGTAACTT
>ERZ1370068.3485-contig-2597_pt1 | contig 38961 bp, 58 predicted proteins | sample MGYA00561227_ERZ1370068 | MGnify/ENA primary metagenome ERZ1370068 (study PRJEB38410, sample SAMEA6850437) | metagenome | study: Metagenomic assessment of the ecological functions of the soil: analysis of the soil microbiota associated with the...
ATTGTACTTCGTTCAGTTACGTATTGCTCCGTTCAGGCTCCCGTAGAACTGCGGCAGCCTCACGACCACGGTGTCGTCAGGTTGTTCTGGAGCGCCTCCGCCGCCTGGAAGAAGTGCAGCTTGTCCCGGACGATCGGCCCGCCGATCGCGCCGCCATACTGGTGACGGCTGAAATTCGGCTTGGTCTGCCCGGCGGCCTTCGCGAACGGGTCAATCGTGTTGAGCGCCTTGTTCCGGTAGAACTCGAACCCTTCGCCGTGGAACTGGTTCGTGCCGCTCTTGGTGGCCATCGACACCGGCGCCGCCCGCCGTCCAGCCGTACTCGGCGGGCGACTGGCTCAGCAGCACCTTGAACTCCTGGATGGCCGACTGCGGAAAGTCCTGCCGCGGCTCGCCGGTGTTGCCTTCCTTGTTCCAGCACGCCGTCAACGAGCAGCGCCGAGCCGTTGGTGAATGCGCCGGCGCCGACGTTCGAGTTGGCCTTGCGCGCGCGCACGGCATCCTGGCTGGTGCCCGGCATCAGCAGCGCGCAGATCCATCGGCTGGCGGGTGGCGAGCGGCAGGTATCTGCATCTGCTGCTGCGTGATGACGCCGGAGACGTCGCTCCTGGTCACCTCGACGATCGGCGGCTTCGCCGGTGACCGTCACCGATTCGTTCAGCCCCTGCACCTGCATCGTGATGTTGCGGCTGACCTCGGTGCCGGTCGTGCACGGTGATGTCAGGCACCGTCGACCGCCCCGAAGCCCGGAAGCTCGGCCTTCAGCTTCGTAGCGTCCGGGCGGCAGCGCCGCGAGGCGGAAGCGGCCGTCGCCTTCGGTCACGACGTTGCGCATCGCGCCGGTATCGACGTTGCGCGCGACAACGGTGACGCCGGGAGCACGCCCCCTGCGCATCGCTGATGATTCCGGAGATGACGCCGTTGGTCGTCTGCGCCATCCGCGGGCATGGGCGACAGACCACACGCGGAACAGCAGTGCCGCGATCGGAAACCCGTCGCAACATAATCCTCCGTAAATGAACACGATCGATGACGCCGGGTCCGAAAGGACTACCGGCCTCAGGTCCTCTTCAACCGGGGAAACAATTCGAGCGCGTTGTCGCGCTCGATTGCGCTGCAGGTTGCGCCGGCGAGAAGCCCGTAGCTCGGCGAGCCCTCTCGCCACGGTTCCAGCCATGCGGCGAATGGGATAGTCAGTGCCGAAGAGGATGTGCGAATTCGGCACGACCTTGGTGAACGTCGCGAGCGTGACACGGTTGAACGCCTGCGCGGTGTCGTAATAGAAGCTGCCGCATCGTCGGCGAGGTTGCGCATTCGGCTTTCCATCGGGGCCGTTCGTCGCGCCGAGCCGGCTCGTGATGTACGGCGCCGTGCCGCCGCCGTGCGACCAGATGAAGCGGATGTCCGGGCAGCGCGTGGCGGTGTCGTTGTACGAGGATGCTCTGGATGGTGACCGTCGTTTCGGTCGAGAGCGTGATGCCCAGGTCGCGGCCATCGGGCAGCAGCTGTTGATCATCTCGCCGCGGAACGGATGCGTGTGCGCGACCGCCTTGCGGCGGTTCAGTTCGTCCATCACCGGCGCGAACAGCGGATCGCCGAGATACTGTTGCCCTATTTCACCGTAGCTGCTCATGAAGCACACGCCGTCGGCCTTCAGCGTGTCGTAGGCGTACTCCGATTTCCTTGAGCGTGCCGTCCACGTCGGGAAGCGGGAGCGTCGCGAACATGCCCGAAACGCGTCGGATGGTCCGGCGACGAGCTTCGCGAAGTAGTCGTTGCACTCAGCGCGCGAGCGCGCGCGGCGGCGGCATCCCGAAATACACGCTCGGCTCGCTCGTGGACATGATCGAGGTGGCGACGCTGTCGCGATCCATCTCCTCGAGCGCCTTCGCGGGCGTCCAGTTCATGAGCGCGGTCTGGCCCGTATTGCGCGCCTTGATTGCGGCGATGAAGCCGGGTGAGTTGCCGTGATAGTGGACGTCGATGCGGTGCGCCGGCGCGGAGGCCGGGGACGCGTCTGCGCGCCCTGCAGAAAGTCCGGAACCAGGGCCGTCGCGCCAACCGCGGCCAGGCCGGCGAGAAACTCGCGCCGCTCCATGTGCTGTCCTCTGACTGTTCAACCTTCTGACTTTGAACTTCCGACTTCTCGACTCGCTTTTCGACGTCTCGACTTACTTTTAAACTTTTCCCACTTCTCGACTTTTCCACTTCTCGCCGCACCCTGTCCGGCGTGAACGGCATCTCGCCGCAGCCGCACGCCGACCGCATCGAAAATCGCGTTGCCGATCGCGGCCCCGGTCGCGATGGACGAGGCTTCGCCGCCGCCGAGTGGCGGCATCGTGCGCTGGTCGATCAGCACGATGTCCACCTCTGGCACGTCGCGGAACCGGATGATCGGGTAGCTGTTCCAGTTCAGGTTCGTGACGCCCGCCGAATCGAAGTTCACTTCCTCCATCAGCGCGCGGCTCGCGCTCTGGATGACGTTGCCTTCCGATCTGATTCTCGAGGCCGTTGGGGTTCACGATGATCGCGCAGTCGTGCGCGACGGTGACCCTCTTGACCGTGACCTTGCCGGTCGAGCGGTCGACGTCGACGTCCGCGATTTGCGCGACGACGGTCCCGGCCATCCTCGAGATGGCGACCCCACGGCCAGTCGCGACATTTCGGGCCTCAGTGCGGCCCCGGGCCGCACGGTCCGCGACACGCGGACGCCATCCGGCCTTGTCCGCAGCCGCTCGCAGGACCGCGGCCACGCGCTGGTTGTTGTTGCCTCCGAGGTAGCGCAGCCGGAATTCCACGGGATCGACACCCGCGGCGGCGGCCATGTCGTCCATCTGCGATTCCGCGGCAAAGCAACGCGCCTGCGAGTAGGGCGCGCGCAGGTTCGCCGTGCGCAGCGGGTTCGGCGTCATCACCCACGGAATCGTGGCCGCCGTGGACTTGCGATTCGTGAAGACGTAGGGCGCGCCGTCGGCACCGCCGAGGGCGACGCCGTTTTCATCCGGCTTGATGCCCGTCTGCCGTGACGCCAGCATCGAGGTCAGGCGCGCGTCGGTCCATGGCAGCGTGTGCTCCACGTACTCCCACGTCGTGACGTGGCCCTGCACGTCGACACCCGACCGAATCGTGATCAGCTGCGGAGGACCCTTCGGCTCCCATCCGTGCTCGTCCTCGCGCATCCACTGCACGCGCACCGGCTTGCCGACCGCCTGCGACATCAGCGCCGCATCCTCCGGCGCATCGTCGGGCTCGAGACGGCCGAAGCAGCCCGAGCCTTCACGGTAGATGAAGTGGACGTCCTGCTCGCGAATCCCGAGCAGCCGGGCGATGCCGTTTCCGCGTGATGAACGGCGCCTGCGAACCTGACCAGACGGTCGCCTTGCTTCCCTGGACGTCGGCAACCGCGCACGACAGGCCGATCATCCCGTGCATCTGGAAGGGCCATCGGTAGGTCGCCTCGAATGTCTTCGAGGCCTCGGTGAGCGCCGTCGCCACGTTGCCCGTGTTCGTGGCGACACGCTCGACGACCGGCTTGGTGGTCTGCAGGTATTGGTAGATCGCGTCGGGGCCGGCGGGATACTGCATCGGCGGATCCGACCACGTCACCTTCAGCGCGCGAGCGGCGCGAATGGCCGCCCACTCCGTCGGCGCGACAACGCCGACGAAATTGCCCCTTCTGCACGACCTGCGCACCGGGGATATTCCTGATGGATGCCTGGTCGATTGACGCAGGCTTCGAGTTCACGACCGGCGGCCGCACGACGCGGCCGTGCAGCATGCCCGGACGCGGACGTCGTGCGCGTAAGGAATTGACCGGTGAACTTCGGCGGGAGATCGAATCGCGCGACGGACGTGCCGACGATCTTGTAATCCTTCGGGTCCTTCGGTTTCACGTCGGACGCGAGGTTCAGATCCCACTGTTCGCCGCTGGCCTGGATCTTCGTGTCGAACGGCCTGCCGCCGACCAGCGCCGCGTATGAAACGCTCCTGGCCGGATTGCCGGTCACGCTGACCACGCCGCCGGTCACGGTCAGCTGGTTCGCCGGCGCACCGAGTTGCGTCGATGCACGCTTCAGCAGTTCCTGTCGTGCGGCCGCGGCCGCCTGGCGCAGCTGCGGCCCCGCGCGTTCGAGCGTGCGGCTGGCGGACGTGCGTCCCTGATCGACGCTCCGGGTGGTGTCACCGATCTCCATCCGGATCTTGAGCACGGGGACGTCGAGCTCCTCGGCAACGATCTGCCCGAGAGATGTGCCTGTGCCCGTTCCGAGATCGACCTTGCTCGTGAAGACGCTCACCGTGCCGTCCGGCGCGATCGCGAGCCACGAATCGAGCTGGTCGGGCGTCAAACCGCCGACGTTCGACAGCGGTGTCCCGCCCTGGAGCCCCTGCGCGAAGACTCGCGCGACCGGTCCGAACAGGTTGAACCCGATGACGAGGGCGCCGGACTTGAGCAGATCTCTGCGTGAGAGGGGATATTTGTGCATCGCGGGTCGCGCGCATTATGCTCCCGCTTCGAGCGGCCGCGTTCATCGATCTGAAGTTCCCTCTCCGCCACCCTACCTCTTTGCGAAAACTCAACCGAAAGCCCCCGCCTTTGTCGTAATTTGTCTGCTGAAGTCGTAATCGGTCGTTAACTTGTGTCCTGTCTTCACAAACGCGTGTTCCATTTCGGAGCTATGACAATAACCTTCGACCGGCCAATATTTTAACCGCCAGTTCTGCCGATAAGCTGAGCGACGCCGCACCGCGAACGTGTTCCGCGACGGCGCATGTGCGGATCGAACACAAGTCCGGGTTCAACGACCTAACTAATTGAAAACAAATCTACTTAGTTCGAATAAAACTACTGTTGAGTACTGGACCCGATGTTGCTCATCGGTTGCCCGTCATGAGTCTACTTAAATTCCGCACCTGGGCCGTGGTCGCCACGCTGGTGACCTTGCAGGCCCCGGTGATGTTCGCTGGCAAAAGCGGACCACCGAAGAGGAGGGCCCGGATCGACCGGCAGATCGAGCGAATCGAGCAGTCTGCTGGAACGACGGCGACCGTCAGCGTCATCGTGCGCCCCGACGGGACCGCCGACTGGGCTTCTCTGTTGAAGACATTGCGGAGCAAGGGCATCCGCGTCGGCCGGCAGGCATGGCGGTCCAGGGCGATCTCGTTGAAGGTTTCGCCGAGCGACCTCGCCTGGCTGGAATCACTCCCGGGCATCGAGTCTGTTTCGATTGACGCCCCGGTGGTTTCGGCACCGCTGGCGGCGCAGGACTTCCTGAGCCCCGCGGACCTCGCTCGCGCGGCCAAGAAGGCCAGCGACCTCCGCTCGCAGCTCGGACTGACCGATGCGGATCCGACGGGCAACGGCATCGGCATCGCTATCATCGACTCCGGCATCGCGCCGGTGCCGGACCTGGTGAGCCGCATCACGGCGTTCTATGACTTCACCAACGGGCAGAACGCGGTGGCGACGGCGCCGCTCGACGGCTACGGCCACGGCACGCACGTCGCGGGCCTCGCGGCCGGCGACGGCACGCTGTCGAACGGGACAGTTCGCCGGCGTGGCGCCGGATGCGCGCCTGATCGGCCTGCGCGTCCTCGACAACTCAGGCGGCGGATCGACCAGCGACGTCGTCGCCGCGGTCGAATTCGCGACGGCCAACAAGGCCGCGCTCGGCATCGACGTCATCAACATGTCGCTCGGGCATCCGCCGTTTGGCCCGCCGCTGACGATCCGATGGTGCAGGCGGTGGAAGCCGCGTCGCGCGCCGGGATCATCGTCGTGGTCTCGGCTGGCAACGCAGGCATCAACCCATCGACCGGGCTGGTGGGCTACGGCGGCATCCTCGTGCCGGGCAACGCGCCGTCGGCCTTCACCATCGCGTCGGCCAAGACGCAGGGGGACGGTCGATCCGATCGACGACCTGATTGCCAACTACAGCTCGCGCGGGCCGGCCTTGTTCTGACGGCTTCGCGAAGCCGGACTTCGCGGTGCCGGGCCACAACCTGGTCGCGCCGTTTGCGCCGGGCAGCTTCCTCGGCGTGACGTATCCGTCGCTGCTCGTGACCGACGCGAGCAACCACAAGACTTACATCTCCCTGACCGGCACGAGCATGGCCGCCGGCGTGGAGAGCGGGCTTCTTGCGGTGCTGCTGCAGGCGAGCCGTGAGACGTCGGCGCAGCTGGGCGTGACGCAGACGCTGAGCGGCAACGCGCTGAAGGCGTTCTCGGAGTACAGCGCGTTCACGATGCACGACGCCGCGGGTAACACCTACGACCAGCTCGTCGCAGGGCGCGGGCCGGGTCAACGGCTCCGGCCTCCTCACCCTGGTCCGCTCGGTCGATCCCGGCGCGCCCGCCGGGTCGCCGTGGATCATCGCGCCGATCGTGCCGCACAGCACGTACGCAGGCCGGGAGATTGCGTGGGCGCAGCACGCTGGTGTGGGGCGAGAGCATCGTCGAGGGCGAGAACATCATCGGCGCCAACAACGCGGTGTGGGACGAGGGCACCGTGTGGGGCGAGAACCTGGTCTGGGGTGAGAACCTCGTCTGGGGCGAGAACATCGTCTGGGGCGAGAACATCGTCTGGGGCGAGAACATCGTCTGGGGCGAGAACATCGTCTGGGGCGAGAACATCGTCTGGGGCGAGAACATCGTCTGGGGCGAGAACGTCATCGGCGCGAAGAGCCTCATCAGCGGCGAGAACATCGTCTGGGGCGAGAAGACGACAGAGGCGACTGCATCCTGTGGGGTGACCGTGGCTTGTGACGTCGACGAAAGGGGGCGGCAAGTGAATCCCGCGACACCGCCTTCAACTGCGATTCAGCAGAGATGGTAACGCAACGTGATCGCAGAATCTCGAGCCGATTCGCTTCGATGCGCCAGGCCGCACGACGGCACCGGTCAACGTCAACGTCGACGCGGACTGGACTACCGGGCTCCCGGTGCTCAAGCGGCCGCAAGATGATGCTGCGCGAGCTGGTGAAGAGCGACGCGCACGTCGCTCCTCTCGATGCTCTCGTCGGAGGAAGTGGCGAAATTCATCTCGCCGCCGCCGACCACGCCGCAGGGTTTCGAGAAGTTCATCGCAGTGGGCGCAGCGCGAACGCCAGGCGCGGCAACCAGTTCACGTTCGGCATGGTGCCCGAAGGCTGCGACCACGCGGTGGGCCTCGTGCAGGTCCGCTGCAATCGCGCCGAGATTCTCGGTCGCCGGAGTGGGGATTTGCGGTGGGCTCTCCGTTCTGGGGCACGGGGATGTTCCTCGCCAGCGCGAGGATGACCCTCGACTTCGCCTTCCAGCACACGCGCGTGAACCGGTTGGAAGCGCGCGCGGTCGTGCAGAACGGCCGCGGCAACGGCGCGCTGCGCAAGCTCGGCGCCGTGCAGGAAGGCGTCCTCCGCGGATCGCTGCTGAAGGACGGCAAATACCTCGATCAGATCATGTGGTCGATCGTGTCGCAGGACTGGTTCCAGGCGAAGGCCGTGTGGAGCTCGGTCGTTGCAGCTGGCCGCTCGCCGGATACCGGCTAGCGTTCGCGCTCGTCATCCGTTCGTTGACATGCACGTTCACCGGACGACACTGCCACAGCGGCACCGCCGCAGACCGCGACGCAAGCAAGGAGGCAGAATCTGCCCCTTCTGGCACGCCTCTATGTGGGCGGTGTCATCGCGGCCGGTGCGCTCGTTGCTCGTGCTACTGCGCCACCCACGTCCACGTCACGCAGTGGGCGCTCTTCCTCTCGCTGATCGTCCTGTCCTGCCTCGCCGTCGACGCTGAAAGTGCAGGCTGCCGCTCACGCGCAGCGCGTCGACGATGTCGGTGTCGCGTCGTCGTCGATTTCACGGCGCTGTTCCTCCTGGGACCGGAGCAGACGGTGTTTGTCGTGGCGGCGAGCGCGATTGCGCAGTCGACCCTGAACGTCCGGAAGGGCAATCCGTCCTACCGGACGCTCTTCAACATCGCGGCGATCGTCCTCACGATTGAATTCGCCGGCCTGGTGTTCGGATGGAGCGGCGGCGGCGCGGGCGACCTCGGATGGCCGCAGATCGCGCACGCCGCTGCTGGCCGCCGGCGACCGCCTATTACATCGTCAACACCACCTCGGTGTCGGTCGCGCGTCGCGCTCACATCCGGCCAGAGACTGCTTCGCGTCTGGAACGACAACTTCCTCTGGTGCGCGCCGAGCTACTTTCGTCGGCGCCACGGTGGCCATGGTTGGCGCCGACGATCGTCAACGGCGCCAGCCAGTGGCTGCTTCCGATTCTCATTCCGCCGGTTTACCTGACGTTCCGCAGCTACAAGGTGTATCTCGGCCGCCTCGAGGACGAGCAGCGGCACACGCAGCAGGTGACCGAGCTGCACGACCAGGCGCAGCAGGCGCTCAAGTTCGCGCAGCAGTCGGCAAGGCAAGCTGCGTGAAACGCTGCAGCTGCTGAAGCAGAGCGAGGAGCGCTACGCGCTTGCGGCCGCCGGTTCCAACGACGGTCTGTGGGACTGGGACGTCGTTCGCAACCGCGTCTACTTCTCGCCGCGGTGGAAGGCGATGCTCTGGCCTCGGCGACGACGAGGTCGGCAACACCCTGCTCGACTGGCTCAATCGCGTGCATCCCGACGAGGTCGAGGGCTCCGCGCGGCGCTCGGCGCGCATCTCGCCGGGCGAAACGCCGCACCTCGAGCACGAACACCGGATTCAGACCGCCGCGGGCGCGTATCGCTGGATGCTGTGCCGCGGCATCGCCGTCCGCGACGCGGACGGCACCGGCGACGCGCGTGGCCGGCTCGCAGACCGACGTCACCGACCGGCACGAGGCGCAGGCGCGTCTCGAGCACGCGGCGCGTCACGACTCGCTCGACGCAACCTTCCCGAACCGCGTCCGCGTTCATGCAGGAGCTCGGACGCGTGCTGCGCGCGCTCGAAGCGCATGGGCGACTACCGCTACTCGGTGCTGTTTGTGGACGTCGATCGCTTCAAGCTGGTGAACGACAGCCTCGGTCACCTGGTGGGCGACCAGCTGCTGAAGGCGGTGGCGCAGCAAGCTCGGCAACGTGCCTTCGCACCGGCGACGTGCTCGGCGCGACTCGGCGGCGACGAGTTCACGATCCTGCTCGACGGCGTCAACGGCGCCTGGCGACGTGGAGTTTGTCGCCGAGCGCGTGCAGTCGCTCTTCCGCGAGCCGATGAAGCCTCGACACGCGGCCGCGAGATCTTCGTCACGACGAGCATCGGCATCGCGATGGGCGGCGCGCACTACGAGCACCCGAGGAGCTGCTGCGCGACGCCGACACCGCGATGTATCGCGCGAAGGCGCTCGGCAAGGCGTGCCACGTGGTCTTCGAGCAGCGGATGCGCGACCACGCGGTCGCCGCCTCAACCTCGAGACCGAGCTGCGCCGCGCCATCGAGAACGACGAGCTCAAGCTGGTCTACCAGCCGGTGATCTGTCGCTGAAGAACGGCGCCGCTCGTCGGGCTTCGAGGCGCTGCTCCGCTGGGAACGGGCGGGCGGCGAGATGATTCCGCCGTCCGAGTTCATCCCGCTCGCGGAAGAAACCGGCGTCATCGTTCCGCTCGGCATATGGGTCCTCGGCGAAGCGTGCCGCCAGGCGGCGTTATGGCAGCGGCAGTATCGCTTCGACGAACCGCTCACGATGAGCGTCAACATCTCGCCGCGCCAGTTGATGCAGCCGGGTATCGTCGAGGCCGTCGGCCAGATGCTGCGCAAGCATTCGCTCGCCGCACGGCACGCTGGCGCTGGAGATCACCGAGAGCGCGCTGGCCGAGGACGCCGCCACCGCCATGCGCGTCATCAAGGAGCTGAAGATGCTGCCCGTGCAGCTGCTGCTCGATGACTTCGGGACCGGCTATTCGTCGCTCGGCCACCTGCACCGGTTCCCGGTGGACACGCGTGAAGATCGACCGCTCGTTCCTCGCCAAGGATCCGCTGGATCCGAGCGGGTCGAACGTCCTCGCCGCCGTCGTGTCGCTCGCGCAGAACCTCGGCAAGGGCGTCATCGTCGAAGGCATCGAGACCGCCGAACAGGTCGAGCGGCTGCGCAAGCTTCGCTGCCCGCACGCCCAGGGCTTCACTTCTCCAAGCCGGTGGATGCCGCCGAAGCAGGCGCGCTCATCGCGCTCGCGAACGCGAGCGTTTCGGTCGCCGTCCGCCGCTCGCGGGCGGCGAAGAGACGGCTGCAAGCCGCTCCGCGCGTTCATTAAATCTCTTCAACGCCTGGAACGCCGCCAGCATCTCCGCGTAGGAGAAGTTCGCGTTGCGTCCGCTCGTGTTCGGCAGGACGAAGACGGCGGATTCGCCGAGCGTCTGCGTCTGCAGGCCGGGCGCGACCGCCCCTTTATGCTTCGGGGAACATCGCGCGGAACACGGTCACGCCGACGAGCGCGACGACGCGCGGCGCGAACCGCCGAACTTTGGCAAGCAGGCGCTTCCGGCCGCCGACGTATTCATGCGGCAGCAGCGTGTCGATGCCAGGCGTCGCACGCGCAACGATGTTGGTGACGCCGAAGCCCCACTCCGGAAGCGCGGTCATCGTCCGTGAACGTGATCGGCTCCGGGACGAGGCGCGACTCGTAGAGCAGCTTCCAGAAGCGATTGGAGAATCCGGCGAAATGGTGGCCCGTCAGCGCGGACCTTACGCCCGGATTGATGCCGACAAACAGCACCTCGACACCAGGCTTGATCCGGTCGCGCAGCGGCGGGAGGACAGGCAGCAACTTGAGCTTTGGGCCTTGAGCATTGGGCATTGGGCGTTCTTATAATTCACGGCATGGCCCAATGGCTCGTCAAGGAAGAACCGGAGCACTACAGCTACGACCAGCTCGAGAAGGAGCGCAAGACCGTGTGGGCCGGCGTGAAAACCCGCTCGCGCAGAAACACCTGCGATCCATCCGGAAAGGCGATCGCATCTTCTACTACCACACGGGGAAACAGAAAGCCGTCGCGTCGCCGTCGCCCACGCGGGCGCCGATGCGTATCCGGACCCGAAGGATCCGACCGGCAAGCTGTTTGTCGTGGACGTCGTCGCCGACAAGAAGCTGCCGCGCCCGGTAACGCTCGCGGAAATCAAGGCGGACCGCGCGTTCGCGACGTTTCCGCTCGTCCGAATGTCGCGGCTCTCGGTCATGCCTGTGACCGACGGCGGAATGGACGCGCATCGAAAGAGATGAGCCGTGACTAGATCGATCTGGGCGACGTTCCCCTCTGGCTCGCCTACCGCTGCTGCCGCCGATCGTCATCATCTCGGTCTTCAATCGCGGCTGGTTCACGGCCGTACCTGTGGTCATGTCGTGTTCGGGCTGCTGCCGATGCTGGACTGGCTGGCCGGCATCGCGGCCAAGTCGCGTGAAGCGCCGGACCTGGCATTCAACCGCTGGTTCCGCCTCGTGACCTGGCTGTGGGTGCCGGTTCAACTTGCCCTGATCGCGTGGCTCGTCGGCACCGTGCCGATGGAACATCTCGGGCCGCTCGAGCTCGCCGGCGCAGCGGCGTCGGTCGGCGCGACGACGGGCCGATCGGCATGACGTTCGCGCACGAGCTCATTCATCGCCGCCATGGCTACGAGCGGCTGTTCCGGAAACATCCTGCTGGCCAGCGTGACGTATCCACACTTCGCCATCGAGCACGTCAAGGGGCATCACCGCCACGTGGGCACGCCAGCGCGATCCCGCGACGGCGCGCCTTGGCGAGCCTCTACCGGTTCGTGCCACGTTCGATTGTCGGCGGGTTGATCAGCGCATGGCAGATCGAGCGGCTCAAGCTCTGGGAACGGGACACAGGGACGTGGTCGATCAACAACCTGATGCTGCGGTACGCCGCGGTGGAGCTCGCCATTTACGCGTCCATCGGGATCGGGCTGGGTCCCGTCGCGCTCGCCCTGTTCGCGGGACAGTCGCTTGTCGCGATCGCCGTGCTCGAGGCGATCAACTACGTCGAGCACTATGGCCTGCTGCGGAGGAAGTCGACGTCCTATGAATACGAGCGCGTCAAGCCCGAGCACTCCTGGATTCGCCGAACCGCATCAGCAACTGGCTGCTGATCAACCTGCCACGCCATTCCGACCATCACATGTCCGCGGCGAAGCGGTATCAATCGCTCGAGCGTGCTGCCGCATGCGCCGAGGCTGCCCGGCGGGCATGGGGCCATGTTCCTGCTCGCGCTCGTCCCGCCGCTCTGGTTCCGCGTGATGAACCCGCGCGTCGCCGCGGTGCGCGAGGGCGCGTCGATATAATCGAGGGGTGATCCTCGCCGGATCGTCGTCGCACTGGCCTGTGTGGCCGTCGCGGCGGCGGACGCTGCACGCCGCCGACACGCTCCCGTCAATCCTGATTTCGCGGCAACTCTCCGAAAGCGAGCACATCGGGGTGGGCGACGTCGTGCGGCTCGGCACGGAGTCCGACGGCGCGGCCGCGCAGCGGTTCCGCGTGTCGGGCGTCTACGAGCCGACACCGGATCCCGCCAGGCTCGGCGCCGTGATTCGGGAGGTGCAGCTTCACCTTCCGGACCTCCTGAACCTGACGCGCGAGCCCGCCATGCCCGCGGGCAGCGAATACGTGGAGCGGATCAACGTCGCGCTCGTCGATCCGGCCGATGCCGCCGCGTTTGCCCGCGACGTCCAGGCACGAATGCCCGGCGTCAGCGCGCAGCCGGCCACCGGCGCGGCGGGTCAACCGGACCCTTCCTCGTCCTGCGGCGATTTCACCTGGCCATCGCGATCGTCACGATCGTGGCGTCCACGGTCTTCCTGCTGGCGCTCACGATCATGCTCGTTGACGAGCGGCGCGCCACGGTGGGCGTCCTTCGGCTCATCGGGCTTCCGATTCGCCGCATCCTGGTGCAACTCTTCGTCGAAGGTGTCCTCATCGCGACGATCGGGTCGCTCTTCGGCCTGGTCCTCTCGCTCGTGTCAGAGGGCTCATCAACCGCTTCTTCCAGTGGCGCTACGACACCGCGCTGATCTTCGTGCGCGTGACGCCGGAGGTGGCCGCCATCTGCGTCGCGATCGCGGTTCCGCTCGGCGTCTCCGCGACGGTCGTCGCGTCATGGGCGCTGCTTCGCCGCAACGGCCTGCAGGCTGGCCCGCCGATGAACGCGATGGGATTTGCGTGGCGCAGCCTGGTCCGCCAGCCGGCGCGGGCCTCGCTCGGCGTGCTTGGCGTGGCCGCGGTCGGCGCACTGCTGTTCGACATGCTGCTGCTGTCGCAGGGGCTGGTCGTCTCGATGCGCGACCTGCTCGAGCGGACCGGCTTCGACCTGCGCGTCACCGCGACCGATTCGCTTCCCGGGCAGGGCCGCTCATTCCCAATGCCGTGGCGACCGCGCAGGCCATCGCGAAGCTGCCGACAGTCCGGTCGGCGATCGCGCTTCGTTTCGCCAACGCCAGCATCCTGGACGGCCGGCCGCGCGGGTTCTACACATCGTTCCAGGGCGTGGCGGGGACAGCGGCGCATCCGTGGAGCATCCTGCGAGGCCGCGATATCGGGACCGGCGCGGAGCTCGTGATCAACGAGAACACCGCGAGGCGTCTGCGGCTCGAGCCCGGCTCACGCGTCGTGCTCAGGGCGTCGTGCACGGACCAGGAGCAGGCGCTGCCGCCCCTTCCGTTCACGGTGACCGGTGTGGCGCAGTTCCCGTTCGATACGCCCAGCGGCGCCACGCTCGCCACGTCCCTGGACATGCTCGCCGACGGCGTGCGGCGGCAACGAGTCGGACGAGGCGGACGTGATCATGGTGGCGTCGCAGGACAGCGCCGGGTCCGACGCGGCGGTTGCCGATGTCGCGATGCTTCTGCCCGACCTGCGCGTGTTGAGCAATGCCGAAGCGGTGAATCGCTTCGAGCGCGGCGGCTTCACGTATTTCCGCCAGATCTCGACCGTGCTGACGACCGTCACGTTGTCGTTCGCGGTGCTGCTCATCACCGTGCTGCTGACGGTCTCCATCAACCAGCGGCTCGGCGAGATTGCCGCGTTGCGCGCGCTCGGCTTCTCACGCTGGCGTGTCGTCGCCGACGTGCTGTGTGAGTCGATGCTGATCGTCGGCGGCGGCGGCCTGCTGTCGCTGCCGATTGGCGGGCTGCTCGCCGTCGGGCTCGACGACATCCTCAAGCGCATTCCGGGTATCCCGGCCGACGTGCATTTCTTCGTCTTCCAGCCGAGCGCACTCCGGGTCCACCTGTCTGCTGCTCGCCGCGACCGCGTTCATTGCCGCGCTCTATCCGATCCGGATCGTCGCCGGGCTCCCGATTGCCGCGACGCTGCGCGACGAGGTGATCGGGTGAGCACCTCGAACGGTCACATCGTCGAAGCCACGCACATCAGCCGCGTGTTTCCGATGCCTGCCGGTCCAGTCACGGCGGTCGCGGACGTCACGCTGAGAATTGCTCCAGGAGATCACCTGGCCATTCGCGGCCCATCGGGCTGCGGGAAATCCACGCTGCTGCACATTCTCGGCTGCGTCGAGACACCGACCGCGGGCACGCTGCTCTTCAACGGGAACGACGTGACGAAGCTGTCGGACCGGCAGCGGAGCCTTCTGCGACTGCGCCGGATCGGATTCGTCTTCCAGCGATTCTTTCTGCTGCCGATGCTGACCGCGGCGGAGAACGTCGAGTTGCCGCAATCAGAAGCGGACGTCTCCGAAGGCGGAACGGCGGAAGCGGACCAGCGAGCTGCTGGACTATGTCGGCCTTGCCGCCCGAGCCGATCATCGGCCCTCGGAGCTCTCCGGCGGCGAAATGCAGCGCGTGGCGATTGCGCGCGCGCTCGCCAACCGGCCCGGACTGCTCCTCGCCGACGAGCCGACCGGCGAGCTGGATCGGGCAACCGGCGAGCAGATTGCCGCGCTCCTCGATCGCGTCAATGCCGACGGCACGGCCCTCGTGATCGTCACCCACGACCCGGCGCTCGCCGAGCGCTGCACGCGCGTGCTGACGATGCGTGACGGCCGCATCGAAAGCGAGACGACGTCCGCATGATCGGCACGCTGGCGGTGCGATCGCTGACCGCGCATCCGGTGCGCAGCCGCCGTGCTCGCGGCGGGCTTCGGGGTCGGCGTGTCGGTGATGGCCATCCTCCTGGGCGTCGCCGACGTCGTGCTGATGCAGGCACGGTCGTCCGACCTGGTGGGGGCGGCGACGTCATCATCCATCTCGAACCTTCAGTGCTCCGCGCGGATGGTGATGTCGGGCACGCTGCAATCCAATCAGTTGCGCAATCGCGTCCGGCTGGCGGGTCCCTCGCACAGCACCGCTTTGTATCTGATGAAGGAGACCGGTGCCGCGCTTCGCGTGGACGCGCATGGCGGCATTCCAAGCCTCGAGCAGGCGATGGGGGATCCGGAGGTGGCGCTCAATCGCGACTGGCGCGACACGCCCGGAAGACGTCGCGTGGACGCAGAGCGACGCCAGAGGCCGTGCTGCGCCAGATCGATCGCTTCCACGACGTGCCCGATGCGCCGATGTGGCAGGACTCGTGGGCGGAGTGGCTCTACTTCAACGGCCGTGCGCGTGATGCACGCTTCTATCTGACCTTCATGGTGGGACCGAAGGCGCCTGATGGCTCGCGGTCCGCCGGCGTGCGGCTGCAGCTCGATCGAAACGGTCATGTCGAGAATTTCAGCGCGCCGGGCCGCCTCAGCCAGCAGGATGCGCTGCGGGCGCCGGAGCTGACGATCGGCTCGAACCGCGTGAGGCTCGACGGATTGCGATACGTCATCGATCTCGATCTGGACGGCGAGGGAGGCCGCGAGGCGCGCGGGCGCGTCAGCATCGAAGCGTCACCGGGACGCCTCGTCCCGCCCATCGAGATCGGCGGGGCGCATGGCTGGCGAACCGGCTACGTCGTGCCTCGTTATGTCAGGACAACTCGACGGGACGCTCGACGTGGCGGGCGAGCAGATCTCGTTCGATGGAGGCGCGGGGTATCACGACCACAACTGGGGCTTCTGGCGCGGGGTGTCGTGGCAGTGGGGCCAGGCGCAGGAAGGGGACCTGTCGCTCATCTACGGCCGCGTGTTCCCGCCGCGGGACGCGGCCGATCCGAACGGATTCCCGGGTTTGTCGGCGCCCTCGGACCGGATGGCCCGCTCGGTTACGCGACCAACGTGACAATTGCCGAGATGAACGACCCGCAGGGCCAGCCGAAAACCATCACCGTGACCGCACGCAGCCGGCTCCTGGACGTCACCATGCGCTTTGACGTCAAGTCGATGGTGACGACGCGCATGGCGCAGGGCATGTTGGCCAACGGCCTGAACTTCCTCCAGATGCGTGGCCAGCACACCGTGAACGGCCATGCGGGCGACCGGGAGATCGAGTTCACGGCCGCTGGTTCCGCCGAAACGTTTAGAGAAAATCCCAAAACCCAAATCCCAAGACCCAAATCCCAATAAGAGCGCCGGATTGGGAGTTGGGAGTTAGGAATTGGGAGTTATCGCAAGTCCAACGCCCGCCTCGCGGCGATTTGCGCGCGGCGGCGCCGGCGGCTCAGGGCCTCGAGCCTTCCCGACAGCGGGAGCTCGGCCTGCGTGGCATTCCACCCGCGGGCGAGCTGTGCAGCCACCGCGCGGCGCCGGTCCATCTCCATCCGGAAGCAATCGAAGCAGAGCGTCCTCGGCCGATCGACGTCAGGGTCGTCGACGTCATCGCGGAAGCCGTAGCGCGCTTCGCGTGCCTGGCACGCCGCGCACACGGGCGCGTGCACGACCGCATGCCGCCCCTTACCCGCCCTTCTCGCCTTACCCGCCTTGTCGTGCAGTGCCAGCTGCATAGTCGCTCCGCCTCCTGCAGGCGAGACTACGCAAGCCTTATGACAGACAAGGTCATGGCGTCCGAGATCGACGATCTCTTCAAATTGCCGCCTGTCGAGTTCACCGCGGCACGCAACGCGCTCGCGGCGAAGTTGAAGAAGGACGGTGACGCGGCTGCCGCGGACCGCGTGAAAACTCTCGGCAGGCCGTCAATTTCCGCATGGATCGCCAATCAACTCTACTGGCGCCACCGCAAGGCCTTCGATCGTCTGCTCGCCGCGGGTGAGCAATTCCGCAAGGCGCAGGCGGCGCAGCTCGCCGGCAAGCCCGGGGATCTCCGCGGCTCGCTCGATGCGCGGCGCGAAACGCTGAGCGAGCTGACGAAGCACGGCGCGGAGATACTCCGCGCCACCGGGCACCCACCCTCGCCCGACACGATGCGTCGCGTAATGACCACGCTCGAAGCGCTTGCCACCTACGGGGAGCAGCCGGACGCACCGCAGCCGGGCAGGTTGACCGCGGATGTCGATCCGCCTGGCTTCGAGGCGCTGGCCGCACTCGTGCCCCGTGCTGGTCATCGCGGCGTCGGCTGCGGCGGACAAGCCGCGCGTCATCCCGTTCAGCCAGCCGAAGCCCGAGCCGGCCAGGCGCAAGGCCGCCGACACCAAGGAGGAGGAGCGGCGGCGTGAAGCCGAGCGCCGGGCAAAAGAGGCCGCGGCGCGGAAGGCGCTGCGCGATGCCGAGCGCGCGCTTGCGGATGCGCGCCGCGACGCGAGGCGTGCGCGCGACGCGATGAAGGCGGCCGCGGCCGCGGCAAAGGCGGCCGAGAAGGCCAAGGCCGCGCTCGAGGCGAAGTTCGAAAAGCTGTCAGCCGAGGCGGACGCGGCCCGCCAGAATGCGCGTCGGGTGGCCAGCGAGGCCGAGGAGGCCGCCCAGGCCGTGGACGATGCGGAGCGCGCGGTGCAGAAAGCGCGGGCTGTCGTAGAGGCGGACGTGTAGGGGCGGACCTGTAGAGGGCGGACCTTCAGGTCCGCCCTCGCCGTTCGGTATCCCCGACGCCCATCTCGCCGGTCCATCGGGGCGCGCCGGGCACGTCGATGCCGGAACTGATCCAGCATCCGCAGCACCGTGTGATCGATCACCTCGTCGAGCGTCCGCGGGTTCATGTAGAACGCCGGCATCGGCGGAAGAATCACCGCCCCCATCCGTGCGAGCTTCAGCATGTTCTCCAGGTGGATTTCGCTGAGCGGCGCTTCCCGGACCGATAGCAGCAGCTTGCGCCGCTCCTTCAGCGTCACATCCGCGGCACGGTGGACGAGGCTGTCGCCGTAGCCGTGAGCAATGGCGCCCAGCGTCTTGACGCTGCAGGGCGCGATGATCATGCCCGTCGCCTGGAACGATCCGCTGGCGATCGCCGCGCCCATGTCGTTTGGCGCGCATACCTCGGTCGCGAGCGCCTCGACCTGTTCGCGTGAATACGGCGTTTCATGGAGCAGCGTGCGCGCGCCCCACTTGCTGATGACGAGATGTGTCTCGACGCCTGCCTCGCGCAGCCGCTGCAGCAGACGGACGCCGTAAATCACCCCCGTTGCGCCGGTGCATTCCGACGATCAGCTTCATGAAAATCCCAAAACCCAGCTCCCAAAACCCAATTCAAAGAAATCCCAAAGCTCACCGGGTGATTTGGGATTTGGAATTTGGGATTTGGGATTTGGGATTTACATACGAGGTATTATCGACCGAATGCTTCGTCGTCAGCGGGAAGGCTCGGTGATCTGCAGCTCGTGCGGCGTGCTCGTCGGCGTCAACGATGACAAGTGCTACAACTGCGGCCGGCGTAATCCCGGGTTATGGGGTTATGCGCCGCTGCTCCGCTCGCTCGGCAGAGACCTCGGATTCACACTTCGTTCGTGATGGGCACGTTGCGGGATCGTCTACGTGCTCACCCTGCTTGCCTCGGGAGGCAATATCAACCAGGGCGGCCTGTTCGGCATTGCTCGGGCCTTCCAATATCGCGCTGTTTGTCTTCGGCGCGACCGGGCCCCGATCGTCCTTCAGTGCGGACGCTGGTGGACGATCCTCAGTGCCTCGTGGCTGCACAGCGGGGATCGTGCACATCGCGCTGAACATGCCGGGATCCGGTTTCTCGGCCCCGCCGTTGCGGACATGTACGGACCGGCGCGCCTCGTGATCATCTACACGGCCGGCGGCGTCGCGGGATTTGCGCTGAGCGTCTTCTGGGGGCGTTCCTGCCGCCGATTCCGTTCATTGGAAGTGGCCGTGGAATCACCATCGGGGCGTCCGCGTGCCTCACGGGGCTGCTCGGAGCCATCTATTACTACGGTCACCGCGGCGGCAGCTCGATGGCGCGCAGTTATGCCGGCAATGCCATTGTCATGATTCTGGTGCAGGATTTCTGCTGCAGGGGATCATCAACAACCTCGCTCACCTCGGCGGATTCGGGGGCGGGGCATCGGCGTCCCGCATCCTTGATCCCCTCAAACCAGAACGTTACAGACCACGTTGTCATCGCACTCGCCTGCATCGCGGCTTCACTGTTGTCGATCGTCGTGCCGGTCGTGACGGCGCTGCGCTTCTTTTAGGCGGCTCCGTCGCAAAGAAGGGGGCTGACCGGGATAGCATCAAACCGTGCCTGTCGAAGCCGCCTGAGCGAGCGATTACCTCGACGAGATGGACGCCGCAATGGCTCTATCGCGCGCTGGCGCGCGTGGAGTCGAATCCGCAGCGTCGCGCCATCTTCGACAACCTCGCGAAAGTCGAGGACGAACACGTCGAGCGCTGGCGTTCGCTGTTCCGCGAGCATGGCGGCGAGGTGCCCTCGCACTCCCCGTCGGTCCGCTCCCGGTTGCTGGCCGGCGTGGCGCACCTCCTCGGCTCCGGCGCCGTGCTCCCGCTGATCATCGCGGAAGAATCGCGCGAGGTCGGCTCGTGCCTGCGGCTCGCGCGCGGTGCCACCGACAAGGCGACGCACGATACGGCCGTGGCGATCGCCACAGAATCCGCGGAACATGCACAGCATCTCTCCGCGTCCATCGGACGGGTGGGCGAGCCGTGGCATGGGCTCGCCGCCGGCGGGCTACCTGCGAAGCGTGGTCTACGGGTTCAATGACGGATTGACCGCGAACTTCGGCCTTGTCGCGGGCGTGATTGGCGCCAGCGTCGAACCGCATCTTGTCGTGGTCACCGGCATTGCGGGCGCGCTGGCCGACGCGCTGTCGATGGGATCGAGCGGCTACCTGGCCGCGAAGAGCGAGGCCGAAGTGGCGGCGCGCCAGGTCGCGATCGAGCGCGACGAGCTGCGGCTGATGCCCGACCTCGAAGAGAAAGAGCTGGCGCTCATTCTCGAGGCGAAAGGCCTCACGCCGGACAACGCCACGCGAATCAGCCGCGATGATGATGCGCGATCACAGCGCGCGCTCGAGACCAAGGTCCAGGAGGAGCTCGGCATTCAGCCGCCCTCCGTCACGCCGCTCGCCGACGGCCTCGTGACCGGAACCGCGACGGCGTTTGGCGCCGTCATCCCGTTGCTCCCGCTTCCTGACGCTGCCCGCCGGCCCGGCGATATGGGTGTCGCTGACGATCAGCATGCTGGCGCACTTCGGGGTCGGCGCGGCCCGCAGCATCTTCACCGCCCGCGGCGTCTGGGCGAGCGGGCGCGACATGTTCGTCGTCGGGTTCGGCGTCGGCCGCGGCCGGCTACGTCATTGGCGGCGCTGGTGAAGCTGATGACGCTGCTTCGCGGACTGGTCGGAGTACCTGGTCGGCCTCGCCGTGTCGGTCGGTTTCGTGCAATTCCTCGAGCTGATGCTCGCCAACGCGCTGGCAGGCCGGGCCCTCCAGTCGATGGACGACTACGCGCTGGTCCTCAACACACTGCCGATGCTCGGGATCCGGCTCGTGGTGTCGTCGTTCATGGCGCTGCTCGGTGGGCACATATGCGCGAAGCTCGCGGAGCATGGCGAGATGAGATATACGATGATTGCCGTCATCTTCCGCGCGATCGCGCTGGCCACCGGCAACACCGCCGGCTACATGCCTCATGCACCCGCGTGGGCGCTGGCGGTGCTGCTGATCGTTTCGTCGGCGGCGATGCTCGCCGGCGGCGCGGTCCGGGCGGCAGCGGCGACGGCACGCAGTGGCGATCCCTACCGGGATCCTGTAGCAGGAGAAAAGTCTTGAGACTCGCGTATCAGGGAGAGCCAGGCGCCTACAGCGAGGCGGCCGCGCTCGTGTACGGTGGGCCGCAGGTCGAAACGGTGCCCTGCAAGAGCTTCGACGAAGTGTTCGAGGCCGTGGTGAAGAAGCGCGCCACGCACGGCGTCGTCCCGCTCGAGAATTCGATCGGCGGCACGATTCACCGCAATTACGATCTGCTGCTCGAACACGAGCTGACTGATCACCGGCGAGGTGGAGCTCGATGTCGTCCACTGCCTGCAGGCGCTGCCCGGCACGAAGATCCGGTGACGTGAAGGTCGTCTACTCGCACCCGCAGGCGCTCGCGCAGTGCGAGCGGTATCTCAAGGATCTCGGCGTCACGGTCGAAGCGGTCTACGACACGGCCGGCGGGGCGAAGCTCGTCGCCGAGCAGAAGCTGAAGAATGCCGCGGCGCTGGCGTCACGCCGCGCGGCGGAAGTCTTCGGGCTCGAGGTGCTGCAGGAGGCGGTGCAGGACTACGAATACAACATCACGCGCTTCGCCATCATCGGCGGCGTGGCGGGCCCCGACGCCGACAAGACGACGATCGTCTTCGCGCTGCCGAGCACGCCGGGCGCGCTCTTCAAGGCGCTGTCGCGTCTTCGCACTGCGCGACATCAACCTCGCGAAGCTCGAGAGCCGGCCCATTCGCGGCCGCCCCTGGGAATACCTGTTCTACGTCGAGGTCGAGGCGCGGCGCGACGACATGGCCTGCTCGCGCGCGCTCATCGCACCTCGCGGAGTTCGCGAAGTGGACGCGCGTGCTCGGGACCTACAGGGGTGGCAACGGAAGCCAGAGGATTGACACACGACGTGCTCTGGCGTCCGGCGCCAGCTCCATCGACTTCGTGTATCGCCTACCCGGGTATCCACGGCCCGACAGCCCGTTCGCGAAGCTCCCCATCACCGAGCACCTGATCTCCTGCGGCGGCCAGGTCGCGACGACGCTCGCGACGTGCGCGGCGCTGGGGCTGACCACCGCGCACATCGGGACGCTCGGCTCCGACGAGCACGGCCTGCGCATGCGCGACGAGCTGCGGCGCCGCGGCATCGACCTCTCGCACGTCATCGTGCGCGACGCGGGCAACCCCTTCGCCGTGATTCTGCTGGACGACCGCGAAGGTGAGCGCGTGGTGCTGTGGAAGCGCGACCCGCGCGTGGCCCTGACGCCGGCGGAGATCAACCGCGACGCGATCGCGTCAGCGCGGCTCGTCCATGTGGACGACGTGGACCTCGACGCGAGCATCGAAGCGGCGCGCATCGCACGCGAGGGCGGCCGTCCCGTCACGAGCGACATCGAGCGGACGACCGATGATGTCCGGGCGCTCGTCGATGCGGTCACGATTCCGATCTTCGCGGAGCACGTGCCGGCGGCGCTGACGGGCGAACGGGATCCGGCGCGCGCACTCGCGACGCTGCGCCGGCCACATCACCAGATGCTCTGCGTGACGCGTGGCGCGAGAGGCGCTGTGATGCTCGCGGCAGATGAATTCATCGAGGAGCCCGGCATCGCGGTGAAGACGGTGGACACGACCGGCGCGGGCGATGTGTTCCGCGGCGCGTTCATCTACGCCCTGGGCGCGGCGACCAGCCGCGCGACATCCTTCGTTTCGCGAACGCGGCCGCGGCCGTCAGCTGCACACGGGTCGGGGCGATCAACAGCGTCCCGACCTTGCAGGAGGCTCAGGGCTTAAGGCTTCAGGCGTAGCCTACCGTTTCAGTAGCAGGAACCCGAGCGGCGGCACCGTCAGCGACATCGAGTAGTCGAAGCCGTGCATCGGGCGTGGCTCGGCGTGGGCGCCACCGCCATTGCCCATGTTGCTCCCGCTGTAGCGCGCGCTGTCGCTGTTGAGCAGCTCGCGATACCAGCCGCCTTCGGGCACGCCGATTCGATAATCCAGCCGCGGGATCGGCGTGAAGTTCGTCACGATCACCGAGAAGTCCTGCGGATCCTTCGCACGGCGGACAAACGACATCACGCTGTTTTCGTTGTCGCAGCAGTCAATCCACTGGAACCCGTGGTAGTCGAAATCGACCTCGTGCAGCGACGACTCGCGCTGATAGGTGTGATTGAGATCCTGCACCCAGCGGCGCAGCCCTCGTGCTCGGCGTACTGCAGCAGGTGCCAGTCGAGGCTCGTGTCGTAGTTCCACTCGCGCCACTGGCCGAACTCGCAGCCCATGAACATCAGCTTCTTGCCCGGGTGGCGCGAACATGTAGCCGTACAGCGCCCGCAGGTTGGCGTGCTTCTGCCACAGGTCTCCGGGCATCTTGTCGAGCATCGCGCCCTTGCCGTGGACCACCTCGTCGTGCGAGAACGGCAGCACGAAGTTCTCGGTGAACGCGTAGAGCATCGAGAAGGTCGATCTGGTTGTGGTGCCATCGGCGATGCACCGGATCCTGCCGGCATGTACTCGAGCGATGTCGTGCATCCAGCCCATGTTCCACTTGTAGGTGAAGCCCGAGGCCGCCGACGTGACCGGCCGGCTCACCGCCGGCCACGCGGTTGATTCCTCCGCCACCGTGATGGTGCCGGGGACGCGCCCGTGCGTCAGCATGTTGAGCTGCTGCAGGAAGTCGACGGCTTCCAGGTTCTCGCGCCCGCCGAACTGGTTCGGGATCCACTCGCCCGCGTCGCGCGAGTAGTCGAGATACAGCATCGACGCGACCGCATCGACCGCGCAAGCCGTCGACGTGGAACTCCTCGAGCCAGAACAGCGCGTTGCTGAGGAGAAACGTGCGGACCTCGTTGCGGCCGTAGTTGAAGATCAGCGTGCCCCAGTCCTGGTGCTCGCCCTTGCGCGGATCGGCGTGCTCGTAGAGCGCCGTGCCGTCGAAGCTCCGCGAGGCCGTGCGCGATCCTTCGGAAAGTGGCCCGGGCACCCAGTCGAGGATGACGCCGAGGCCGTGGCGGTGGCATTCGTCCACGAAGTAGCGGAAGTCGTCCGGCGTCCCGAACCGGCTGGTTGGCGCGTAAGAACCCGATGACCTGATAGCCCCACGAGCCGCCGAACGGATGCTCCATCACCGGCATCAGCTCGATGTGCGTATAGCCCATCTCACGCACGTACGGGACGAGCGTTTCGGCCAGCTCGCGATAGGTGAGGTAGCGGTTGCCCTCTTCGGGGATGCGGCGCCACGAGCCGGGATGCACCTCGTAGACCGACATCGGCCGCTCGCGCCACGCGTCAAACGACGGGCGGTCGCGCATCCAGTCGCCGTCGCGCCAGGTGTATCGCTCCTCGAACACGACCGACGCGGTGTTGGGCGGCACCTCGAAGTAGCGGCCGTACGGATCCGTCTTGTGCAGCAGGTGTCCCGCGCTCGTGCGGATCTCGTACTTGTAGCAGGCGCCATCGCGAAGCTCGGGGATGAAGATCTCCCACACGCCTGACGGCACCAGCTTCCGCATCGGGTTCACGCGCCCGTCCCACCGGTTGAAGTCGCCGATCACGCTCACGCGCTGCGCGTTCGGCGCCCAGACGGCGAAATGCACACCGGTCAGTCCCTCGACCGTGGCGCGCCGGCTCCCCAGCTTCTCCCACGCGCGGTAATGCGTCCCTTCCGCAAACAGGTGAAGGTCGAACTCGGTGAGCACCGGACCGAAGCGGTAGGGATCGATCGTCTCGCGGACCTCGCGTCCCTCGATGCATGCGCAGCCGGTAGAAGAGATCGTTCGGCGAGCGCCCTTCCGCGTCGACGATCGCCTCGAACAGGCCGTCCCGATGCCGCCGCGTCATCGGAAGGACTTGATCGCCGATGAGGACTTCGACGCTGCTCGCCGACGGCTGCATCGTGCGGATGACGATGGCCGGGCGGCCGTTGTGCGTCGTGCTGTGCGGTCCGAGCACGGCGAAGGGATCGTCAGCCGCGCCGGCCGCAATCGTTTCGAGCGCGTCGTCTTCAGCGGTTCGCGTGACGGCGGTCATAGCGGAATTGTACCGCGTGGGAGTGGTATCCTCAGTGATTCATAGCTCTGCATGCGAGGCAGGGCACACAAGGAGCCAACGGTTGCCGGGAACCTACGCGCGTTTCGTCACCACCTGAAGGGGATTTCACCGTGCGCCTGTTCGATCAGGAGGCGCCGCAAACGGTCGAGAATTTTGTCGGGCTGGCCGAAGGCATGAAGCAATGGAGCGATCCACGCTCGAATCAGAAGGTCCAGAAGCCCTATTACGACGGGACCATCTTTCATCGCGTGATCAAAGGCTTCATGATCCAGGGGGCGACCCGCTCGGCCGGGGCATCGGGGCCCCGGCTATAACTTCGCGGACGAGTTTCACCCGAAGCTGCGCCACAGCAAGGCGGGCATCCTCTCGATGGCCAACCGCGGGCCGAACACCAATGGCGGCCAGTTCTTCATCACGCTGGCGCCGACGCCCCACCTCGACGACCGCCACACCGTGTTCGGGGAGGTCGTGGACGGGATGGACGTGGTCAGCAAGATCGGCGGCGCGAAGACCGGCGATCGGGACCGTCCCGCGAAGGACGTCGTCATTCAGAACGTCACCATCGAACGCCGCACCTAGTAGATGGGGTCCGACCCCGATTCGTTGATGCCGCTCAGTGCACGACGAGCTTCGGCGGATTGCCGCGGGCTACATCAGCCGCGAGCGGCCGGGGCAGACGCTGCAGGCCACAGCGCTCGTCAACGAAGCCTTCGTGCGCCTCGCCGGCGAAAAGGCGCGGCCCTTCGCCAACCGCACCCACTTTCTCGCCATCGCCGCGCTCTCGATGCGCCAGATCCGCGGTTCAGCGCGCGCGGCGCGAAAGGCCGCCAAGCGTGGCGGCGCGCCGCAGCGCGTCACGCTGGACGAAGGCCTGGTCTCCGCCGAAGGTCCCACGGTTGACGTCCTCGCACTCGACGAAGCCTTGACGCGGCTCGCGGCGCTCGACGCCGAACAGGCGCGGATCGTCGAGCTGCGCATGCTCGGCGGGCTGACCGTCGAGGAGACGGCGGAAGCGGTCGGCAGCTCTCCGGCCACCGTGAAGCGGCAGTGGGCCATGGCGCGCGCGTGGCTGAAGCGCGCGATGGAATCCGCGCCGGAAGATGGGGTGGATGGCACATCGTGAAGCGCGAGCAGTGGGAGCGTCTGAAGACGCTGTTCAACGGCGCGCTCGATCAGCCTCCTGACTCGCGCATGCAGTGGCTGGTTCGAGAGGCGGGCGGCGACGAGATGCTCGCCCGCGAGGCGGCCGCGCTTCTTCACGCGCACGATACCGCGGGCGCGTTCCTCGAGAACCCCGCCACCATGCATCCGGCCGATGTCGCCGGGATCGACCAGCCGTTTCGGCGGCGCCCGCCTCGGCCCGCATGAGATCGAATACGAGATCGGCCGCGGCGGCATGGGCATCGTCTACTGCGCGCGCGACGCGCGGCTCCGGCCGGCGCGTGGCGCTCAAAGCCCTGCCACCCGTGCACGGCGAAGACGCCGCGCTGCGCGAACGTCTGCGCCGCGAGGCGCGGGCGGCGGCGACGATCTCGCATCCGGCGGTGGCCACCGTCTACGCGCTCGAAGAGATCGACGGGCACCTGTTCATCGCGTCCGAGTTCATCGAAGGGCATCCGCTGCCGGAGCGAGATCGAGCGGGGTCCGCTCGAGTCGAGGCGGGCGCTGCCGATTGCCGCCGACATCGCGCGTGCGCTCTGCGCCGCGCACGAAGCCGGCGTCGTGCACCGGGATCTCAAGCCCGAGAACGTGCTGATCACCGTCACGGGGTCGGTGAAGGTGGTTGACTTCGGCATCGCACATGCCGAGAGCGTCAATACGCGGCTCACGCGGCCGGGCGAGGCGGTCGGCACACCCGCGTATACGCCGCCCGAGCAGCTCCTTGGTGGCGCCACCGACGAGGCGCGTGGACGTCTACGCGCTCGGCATCGATAGCTGACGGAGATGATCATCGGCCAGCATCCGCTCGCGGCGGGGCGGCGCGCGATGCCGGTGCCGGCATCCGAGATCGCGTGGCGGTGCATCCAGACGGATCCCAACGACCGCTATCAGTCCGCGCGCGACGTGCTCGCCAGGCGCTGGAGCGCGAGCTTCAGAATCCGCAGGACACGCGCATCGACGCCGTCAGTGCGCCGTCTTCACGCTGGTGGTGGGAGTTCCATCAGGCCGTCGTCGCGCTCGTCTATGCCGTCATGGTCTGGCCGACGTGGATCGCGCGCGGTGTGATCGGCGGCCAGGAAGGCAACGCCGTCTTCGTCGCGGTGCTCGCGGCGGCGGCCATCCTCGCCGTCACGTTGCGGCTGCACCGTGTGGTTCACATCGCGCTTCTATCCTGCCGAGCTCGGCTGGCGCGCGCGCGCGCAATGGGCTGGGTCCTGGCGTCGGACGCGTTGTTCGCCACGGCGCTGGTGGTCGCCGGCGTGCTGGTTAACGATACGCAGCCAGGGCTGGCTGTCCCTCGAAATCGCCGTCGGCATCGCGGCCGCGTCAGCCTTCGCGCTGGTGGAGCCCGCGACTACTCGAGCTGCATTCCGAACCGCCAGCAGGCTGTAGATTCTTCTCCCTGTAGCAATTTCCTACGACACGTGAGTCGCCGTGTATCCGAGTCGGAGTCGGATACAAGCCGTATACGACTCCGACTTCGCGATGAGGGGCGGTGGCACGCATCGTGGACCGTCGCGCAAATCGAGCGTCCTATGGCTGGCCCAGTAATGACCGGCGGCACGGCGTGCGGCGAGATCCTGCTCATCGAAGACCGTAACGAAGTGAGACAGGGGCTCGCGCAACTTCTCGAACTCCATGGCTACATGGTCACGGAGGTGGCCGACGCCGATCGGGGCATGCGCGAACTCGCCTCGGCAGCCGAACGCCTTCGCGCTCGTTGTCCTCGATCTGCCGCTGGGAGATTCGATGGCCGGCGTCGACTTCCGTGTTCGCCAGCTGCTCGAACCGCACCTGGCGGCGGTGCCGACCATCGTGATTACCGCCACGGAAATGGCCGATGACGATCTGCGCGTGCCGCTGCGGCCCGATGCGTGGCTCGAGAGCCGTTCCGCTTCGACACGCTGCTGGAGCTGGTGAAGCGCGTGCGTCGTCTCGGAAGGATCGGCGTTGATCGCGTCTGACTAGGACGGCCGCTAGAAGACCCATCCGAGGCCGGCGCATGGCCGCAGCAGCCACCCGCGGAAAGCCTCGCAATCGAATCCCCGGCACCAGCCGCACGTGCGCGTGAGGCCAATCCGCGCTTCGACGCCCACCAGCGGCCGTGTTCCGTAGTCGATCGTCGTCGTGCTGGAACGTGCCGCCGCCCGGCGCAAACAGTGCGATCAGCGTCGGGAACGTCTGCGTGATCTCGAGCCGCTGACGCGAAAACGCCACGCCGCCGAGATACACGGAGATCGATGCTGCCGCCGACGCGCTGCCGGGCCCACGCGACGGTGTCCAGGTCGGAATGCGTGCGTCTGATGTCGGTCTGGAATCCGGCAATCGGCGAGGGAATATTCGGCAGCGTCAGCGTGCCTGTTCCCGGAATCAGCGGCACGATGCCGTTGGGACCCTCGGTGCGGCTTCGGCCGACTTGACGAATTCGAGCTCCCGCGCCCCCGGTTATCGACCGCTGTTCCGACGCGCAGCGACCAGCTGAGCACTTCGCTGTCGCCGGAGGGGGCCGCGTCAGATTCGACGTCGAGTGACTGACACGTGACACATCGGCGCCGATCGTGGCCGACGACGCATGGCGCCTGCGCGTGCGCGGCAACCGTCACGACGAGCGAAACCCGATCACGAGAGCGCAAGACACCCATTGGAACCATCAGGTTCTTTGTGGACAGCACCGCACCAACTCGGCGGATGTCCGTCATCGAATCGACGGAATCTCGATCGCGCTGAACACCGGCGTCAGCCGATCCTGCGCAGAGCACGAGGCTGCGCGCAGTCGCGCGAACTTGCGCCTTCAGGTCGTCGCGGCTGAAGGGATTGTCGGGTCCGCCGCGATACCGATCGTCCGACGGCTGCACGAGCTTGCGGCCGTCCACGAGATCGACCTCGACGACGCTGCGGATCTTGTCGAAGCCCTGCTTCTCGATCTCCATGTCGTGGACGGCGGTCACCCGCGGCATCATCTGCTGCGCACGGGCGCGCTGGCCACGAACTCGTCGGTGAACTCGCGCATGCCGGCGCTTGCGCTGCAGGATGATGGCCGACATCAGGAACGGCACCGAGAACTTTGCCTCGAGCTCGGTCTTCGCGATCGTGTAGCGCAGCGGCTCGAGGATGTTGTTGCCCGCGCGCAGCGCACGGCCTTGATCTGATCGGGCTTGAGATCGTTGATCCACCACGACCTTGAGCATCGCGTCCATGCTCGGATGGCTCAGCGAGCCGCACGGATACGGCTTGAACGACACGCCGGGCGCTGACGATCGGCCCAGGGCTTGCCGAGCTTGCCGATGAGGCGATCGAGATCCGCGCCGCCGCCGAGCACCTGGAAGAATCCCCACTGCCCGTCGAGGCCGTAGTCGCCGCCGGTGAAGCCCGTGCGAGGCCGAGCTCCGCGGCGAACACGCCGTTCTCGCTGGCGCGCGCGGCGTTGAGCGGCTTGCTCATCGATCCGAAGTTGACGCGGATGCCCGCCGACAGGCTTGCGCGGCGATCGCCAGCATGTGGCGCGAGCTGGGTCTCGTTCAGCTTCATCAGCTTGCCGGCCGCGGTCGCGGCGCCGAACGCGCCGAAGCGTGCCCGTGCTGTGAAAGCCGCGCTCGTAGTGGTTCGGGATCGATCGCCTCGGCCATCTTGCACGCCGACCTCGACGCCCGGATGATGTAGCGCCTCGAGAAACGCGGCGCCCGACGCGTTGGTCCGTTCCGCGACCGCGAGCGCCGCCGACAGCGCCGGCGTCGTCGGATGCGTCAGCAGGCCGAAGGTGCGGTCCGGCGTGCGTCGACAGCTGCGTGTCGTCGTAGTCGAGCGCGCGGCCCGCTGCCGGCGTTAGCCAGCGCCGCGTGCGCGGCGGAGACGACGAGCGGCTCGCGGCCGAGCACCGTGGCCTCCTTCGCGCCGCTCACTTTCTGCGCGTAGCTCCGGAGGATGTGGCTGCCTTCCGCCGTCGATCCGGCGAGCAGCACGCCGAACGCCGTCGATGAGGCAGCGCTTGCCTTGCGGTCACGACGTCGGGCGGCATCGCCTGCGGAGGCTCGAGAGTCGCGATGAACGCGGCGGACGGCGTCGGTCGTCCCCTTGATCGCGTTGCCTGCTGCACCTCTTTCTTCTGCCTCGCGGCCGCGGCGCCGCGCTGGCGGCCTGCGATGTCACGCTCCGACCGCATGCCGCAGCCATCGATGCCGCGGTCCGCCTGTCCGACGAGTTTCGGAAGTCTTCCGGTTCAATCGCACATTCAGCCTCGGGGGGTATATTAGTCACCCCGGATGACGATCCTGGTTGTCGAAGACGACCCGGCGTAATTTGCGGTTGTCGACCGGATGCTGACCCTCAACGGTCATACGGTGCTGGCGGCTGAAGATGCCGACCAGGCGCGCCTTCCTGTTGACCGACCATGGTGGCCAGCCCGACGTGCTTCTCGTGGACATTGTCCTGCCCGGATCGAACGGCCTCGATTTGGCGCGCGCCGTGAAGGCGCGGAGTATCCCACGCTGAAAAATCCTCTTCATGACCGGGCTCGTGCACCAGTCACCGAAGGCGCCTGCGCCCGGGCTCGGGCGTCCTGCACAAGCCGTTCACGCCTCGACGCGCTGCTGAAGGCCATCACCGGGCCTGTAGGCCGGCAGCCCCCATGTCGTCGCAGCGGCACTTCGTCTGGGCGTTCGTGATCGTCACCATCGTGACGGCGATCGCCTCGCGCGTTCGCCGTCTGGCTTTATGTATATCGACTGGCCGGCACCTGAGATTCGTCAACTACCTCTTCCGAGGCCTGAAATTCAGCGCGACGCCGTTGATGCAGTAGCGCAAGCCCGTCGGCGGCGGACCGTCTTCGAACACGTGACCCAGGTGACCGCCGCAGTTGTTGCAGTGCACCCTCGGTGCGATCCATCCCGAAAGCCGCGATCGATCGATCGAGCCAATCGCGCCGTCCAGCGGCGCGAAGAAGCTTGGCCATCCGGTGCCGCTTTCGAACTTCCGATCGGCGACAAACAGCGCGGCTGACCGCACGCGACGCAGCTGAACGTGCCTCGCGCCGGTGCTCGCGCAACAGCGCGCAGGAACCGGGGCGCTCGGTGCCATGGCCGCGCAGCACCGCGTATTGCTCGGGCGTCAGCAGGCGCCGCCATTCTTCATCGGTTTTCGACGGGAAAGCGTTCGGTTTTCGCATCATTGCCCGATCCTATCAGGGCGGCCCCGGCGACGCCGTGGATGAAGACAACCGCCGACCACGAGCGCGAAGTCGTCGGGATGGGTGACGTGCGGACCGTCGCCGGCGCGGCGAAAGATGTACCACTGGGCGCGCGGAAGCGCGTCGGAGATTTCGTCCAGCATGTCGATGACAGACGGCGGGTTTGATCAGCCGTGGGTCATCAGCGACGGACCACCGAACGAGGCGAGCCGATCCACGTCGAGGCTGCGCGGGTTCGGCTCGTGAACGGCGACGCTCGCAAACAGCTCCAGCCGTTCCATGACGAGCAGCAGCACCACCGTGGCGCCGACGCCGTTGCCGACGACATGCGCGGGCACGATGGCGAGTTGCTCGATGAGCGCCGCGAGGTCGGCGGCATCCTCGCGCATGCCGTGGACGTTGGACTGGTCGCTGCCGACCGTGGCCGCAGCGATCGTACGCGGTCACGCGGCGGCAGCGCCAGCAGCGGCAGCACCGCGTCCCAGGTGTGATGATCGCCGCGCGACCCGTGGACGAGCACGACCGGAGGGCCTGCGTCGCCACGCGACTCGACATACAGATCGACACCGTTGAGATGCGCCTTCACGACACTCCCGCGCGCGGCTGCCTGGCAATCCTGCCAGGCCGGATTGATGGCGGCGTCGACGCGGCTGTCGGAGCCGGCGCGGGCGACCCGTCCGTCATCGCAATCCGCTTGTTCACGAGCAGCACTGAACGCCCACGTGGGAAACGGGCCAGCGCCGGATCGCAGCTGAAATTGTTGTAGTGCACGTGGGCGACGTGGAAAGAACTGCTTCAACCGCTGCATCGCGGCGACGTATTTGGGGTCGTCGACGTGGTGGAATTCGACGTCGAGCTGATCGATGTGGGCCAACACGCTGTCGGGAGCGAAGAGGAACGGAGTCCCATTCGGCCCCTTCGACATCGATCTTCATCACGATCGGCCGCGTCGTGTCCGTTGTTCGCGAATTGATTGCCGAGCGAGTCGAACGGGCGCCCGTCTCGGTCGCCTTCCTGGTGCCGATGCACCTCGCCATGGAACACCGTGCTCCCCGGGGCACGACGGCTCGCGCAGATCGAAGCAGTCATGCTCGATGCACCGTCACGTGCAGTTGCCGCGAGACATCGCAGCCCCATCCGTCGTAGCCGGATATCCGGTAGGCATAGCCGGCCGTTACCGCGCCAAGCAGGTTGACGCAGAGTGAGTGCCGCCGCTGTCGTGCGGCTCGCCGAACCGCTTCAGCTCGCAGTTGGTGATGTGCACCGGCTGGATTTCGGCGAACAGCTGCTGGCGAACGCCGGCCTGGCGGAGGCGTCGGCGCGGCGCGCCTGCCGCCTGGACGCGACTCGCCACTGATTGGCGCCGACCAGGGCGGCCGTGATCGCAAGCACCACCGCCAGCGCGGCGATCCACACGTCGAGACCTCAGCATGTGGCAAGCGGTCTAGATCAAGGGTGTATAACCAGCGTATGAAAACGGGGTTGGCGGCGCTGCTGCTCGTCGTGCTTTGTGCCGCGGCAGTGCGGGCGCATCATCTCGTTCGCGGCGGAATACGACGTCGAGGCGATCGGCGCCAGCCATGGCGGTTGAGGCCGCTGCGCGTCGCATCCCTTGGCATGGGCTGGTGGTCCGACGTGCTGGCCGACGCGATCAACCGTTCCGGCAAGCTCAAGATCACCGCCCGCTATTCTCGCTCCGAGGAAAAGCGCGCGGCCTTTCGCCGCAAAATATGGCTGCCGCGCGGTGCCGAGTTACGAGGCCATCCTGCGACGACAAGGAACATCGAGGCCGTCATCAATACCACGCCCAATGGCGTGCATCTCGAGACTACCGCGCGCGGCGGCCGATGCCGGCAAGCATGTCTTTCTCGACAAACCCATCGCCAACACGGTTTCGGACGGCCGCAGGATCACCGAGATCTGCCGCAAGGCGGGGTAGTCGCTCGGCCTTGGGCTATCAACGCCGCCGGGAGAGCCAGTTCCGCTGGATCAAGCGCCAGATCGACGAAGGATTATTCGGCAAGCTGGTCCAACGCCGAAAGCCAACATCAGCCGCGATCGTCTCGGCAAGATCGACCTGGGTTCGTGGCGTTACCAGGCCGCCGGAATGCCGGGCGGCGTAGATGCTCCAGATCGGCATCCACTACACCGACGTTCTGGAATATCCTGATGGGGCCGGTCAAGGCAGTGAGCGGCGCAATTCGCGCGGCTGGTGCTGCCGGGCGACAACCCGGACGTGGCGAGCCTGCGTGCTGGAGCACGAGAATGGCGCGCTATCGACGCTCAATGCCAGCTTATGCCTCGGCTTCCTGAATACTATCTGATGAACATCTACGGGAAGGAAGCCACGGCTTACTACGACATGTTTGAGGGCCTGCGGATGCCTCAAGCGCAGGCGAGAAAAGCCAGTCAAGGTTGCGTTCGCGAACAAGGACACGATCGCCGAGGAGCTCGAGGAATTCGCCAATGCGGTTCGGAGCGGTACGGCCCCGGAGATAGGCGGCGAATACGCCACGACCTCGCTGGCCGTAATCCGCGCCGGGATACTGTCGCAAGCGTGAGGGCCGCCACGTTGAAATGCGGAAATCCTGGCGAAGGATTGAAATCGATGGACCAGACCGACCGTGCGAGATATTGGGATACTGCCGCTACGTCCGTGCTGGCGGCGGCGTTCTCTCGCCGTGTTCATCCATCAGCCCCTTCGAATACGCGCCTGGAGTTCGATGTCCGCACATATCGGCGCGATCTACGGCTGGTCGCCCGAGCAGGCGGGCGTTGATGTTCACGACGTTCATCATTTCCCAATCCGTCGGCATGCTCCCCGGCGGCATGTTGGCGCGGACAAATACAGGCCGCGATGGACCACCGCCATCGCCTGGGATTGCTTTCCGGGGTCGGCATCCTGTCCATCGCGCTCGGGCCTCGTATCCGCTGGATCCTGGTGGCTTCGGATGCGTCGGCGGCTTTTTCACCGGGATTCATCTACAACAACGCCGTCGCCTGCGGGAACAAGTGGTTCGCCGACGAAGCGCGGCGTGATGACCGGCCTCGTCGCGGCGCTCTTCTCCGCGGGGTTCGCCGCCTTTCATATTTGCGGATCCGGGCGATATTGGCCGGAACGGTGTAAAGATGAAACCGCGTTTGAAACCCCGGACAGTTCTGGCTCAGCAGCATAAAAAATCGAAAAACAATGTTCTGTCGGTTTCCGTTTGCCAGACTTGTATCAATTTTCCCTTTTACCTGCAGCGCGGTTGAGTCATAAATATACTGCAAATTGGTCGTCTTGCCACACACAGTCCCGGACCGTAGTGAAACGATCTTGCAGTTTAACACGATGCGTAATTGATGAATGTCATGTGGTTTTACAAACAATTAGTGGAGCTATTGAGTGAACAGGCTGTCTATGTCGTCATCTGTGATCTCGGCAAAGAAAGGACGCATTGGTGGCAGCTCTAAGTTGGCCATTCCTCTGCCATTTCGTCCAGCGTTGCCGCGACTTCGTGACTCGCCGCTTGCTTCGGATCTTAACGAGCCCGACGGTCAGACGCTCGTCGAATACGACGACGAGGGGCGCTGGGCCAATTACGCTGATGTAGATGCTTTCGCGTTCGCCTTCGTGTACCTGCCGGGAATACATCCCCCTCGCCAATAAGCTTAGCGGCCGCCTCGTCGTCGCGGCAACATTACCGGCGGCAAGGGACGAGAAACTGGTCGTATCCATGTCGCCGATCTCGCCGTGAAAAGCGATCGGTTGCCCGTCACGATCCACAAAAATACGGCCCTGGGCTGCGCATTCCCGCGCATAAGCACCAAGAATGCTTTTAAGCCTCTGAAACTGTCGTTCTTTTATGATAAAAGGGCGTTTCCCAGCCATTTCGTTTTTGTGTCGAAAAAAGAGTGACGCGGAGTTCCTTCGAGCTATTGTTGAGATTGTACTGGCAATTGCGGTCTGGCGGGAAATAGCGGTAGCTGACCGCAATAAAGTTTGCAGCATATTCATCAGACATACGACAAGTGTTTTTAATGTTGGCAAAGTTTAAAACAGAGTTTGATCAATTAACGCACCCGATTGGGACAAGGGCTTTTTCGATAAAGTCCATTACCAATGAGCGATAACGAACGGCAGCGGAGGTTAAACGTCGTAGCTATTAGCGGAGGGAACGGCTTATCGAACACTTGCTGTATGGTCTAAAACGGCACGTTTGCCGGTGAGGCACCGTGTCGGTGATCGGAACCCTTTCAGGAATTGTAGCCGTATCGGACGACCTGGCGGAAGTTCCGGACGACTAAGGGATGAATTGCAGATGCTTCACCTGGTGACATCAGGAACTGCATGGTCGCCCTATCCGAGGATTCGCAGCTACTTTCTAAAGCTCTTTCGCCATCGAAGGATTTCCCGTGGCGAGGGGCATTTTTCGTGAAGCCATAGTTTCGGAAACATTTTCCTTGCGGCTTTGACCGAAATAACTTAGGCGATTTCGCCGAAGCAGTCGAAACTGTCCTCCGAGATCCCTTGCGAGCCGCGACGCATTTTCCACACCGCAACTACCATCGTTGATGTTCGCCTCGCAGCAGAATTGGAGGACGAGTACCATCGTCCTCAGTTCTCTGCGAAACTGGCTGGCAACCATAGTGCAGAATAATGTGCAAGATCGAGTTTCAGTTGTTTGCTTTCGGCACGAAATCATATTCGGTCAAACCACTATGGTAGTCGCCCATCGCCGCGGACGATGACGCAACAATAACGAATCGGATTAAGACGACCGTCTACATTGATCGTCTGAGTGAAGCATCACGGACTAGCTCACGGCTTTGCGGAACTCGCATGAACTCATTACAACTTTTAAAGATGATTGCAGATGCTTCCACCTGGTGAGCATCCGGGAACTGCATGGTCGCTGTCGAGGATTCGCGGCTACTTTCTAAAGCTCTTTCGCCATCGGTTCCGTGGCGAGGCGACCTCGGCAGCCATAGTTTCGGGAAACATTTTTCCTTGCGGCTTTGGAAGCCGAAATAACAGGCGCGATTTCGCCGAAGCAGTCAAACGTCCTCCGAGATCCTTGCGAGCCGCAGCCACATTTTCCTGCAACTATGGCTGATGTTCGCCTCGCAGCAGGGTGGAGGACGATGGTACCGTCCTCAATTCTGCTGCGAAGGCGAACTATCGTTACCCGGGAAAAATGTGGCCACCATCTGGCAGAGTTGGTACCATCGGCGATCACCCGGCGATCAGGATCAGGAAGTCGGTAAAACTATGCGGCGACTGTATCTTGAGCCGGAAGGTGTCAGCCGATGCAGGCTCTTGCCGCAATACAGCTGATGCCGATATTGTCACATTCGGCGCGCTGTAGTGAAACGCTCATTCCGACTCAGACCGATCTTATAACTTCGATCTGAACCGCCGCGACAATCGAATACTACGGCCACATTTTTTCCCATACTGACTATGGCTGATATTCGCCTCGCAGCAGAGTGGAGGACGACGCCATCGTCCTCCAGTTCTGCTGCGAGGGCGAACATCAGCCACATAGACCAAATTGGTTTGGCCACCATCGTCCGCGGCGAATCCGGATCGGAAGATCGGTAAAACTATACGGCGACTGTATCTTGGGCTGGAAGGGTGTCGGCTCCCATTGCCCCGAGGCTCTTGCCGCAATACAGCGGTAACGATGTTATCACGATCGGCCCCGGATCCTTGTTTACGGAGTCTTCACCTTTGCCATCGATGGTGGCAATGACTGATAGCCATAATCGGCAGCAGGTCTTTATTTGCAATCTGATAGTAGCCCGGCGAAACGGATGGCTTCTCATCGCAACCTGAGACATCTCGAGATCATTAGCGAATATCTCCACCACGATTAACTTCGATTACGTGGTCATCAACAACCGCGTCCGATCACTGCAAGCAAGCAACAACTGATGTACGCCCATGAGGCCGAGCAGATCGGTGTCCTGGCTCGATGTCAGGATCATGATTGAAGGCGTAGGATCATTTAAAATATCTATTGGACGAAGGAGATATGGTTCGGCGCGACCTGCAAACTCGCGGACCGAGAGTGCTTGCCTGTGTTGCAAAAACCATTAAGAAAAAGAGACATTTAGGATTTGTTAGCTTCACCCATCCATTTATGGCTGATCTATGGTGAGCCTCAAAACGATCAAAAAACAACTCGAACGTGATGATCGCCGCCTTGCCGCCGGAGCTGGGGACGCGTGCGCTCGAGGAACCTGGGAGCAAAGGTGCTTCATCGGCTCGATGGCCGTCCGTTGATCAATCATGTTTTGCGGACAGCCCGCCTCGCGCCGCAAGGTCTACGTGGTTGTCGGGCGCAGGGCGGCGATGTTCGAACGGCGGTACTCGAGGAACTGAACGAGGAGTATACCGAATTCGTTCTGCAGCAGGAGCAGCTTGGAACGGGGACGCAGTCAATTCCGCCCGCGAATTTCTTGAGAAACCAGGATTCGACGCTTCTTGATCCTCTCCGGCGATGTTCCGATGATCGCCGGGAAACGCTTGCAACTTATTCTTCCATCACGGTCATCGTGGAAAAGAGTGCAGCAGTACGGCCCTAACCGTAAGCTAAAGACCCGACCAGTTACGGCAGGATCGTTCGGGATGAAGGCGGGCGTTTTAGGCGCATTGTCGAACAGAGGGACGCAAGCCCTGAAGAACGAAATAAGGAAACAACGCTGGCATCTATTGTTTTGATACGATCAAGCTCTTCGACGCGTTGATATAAGTTCAGTTGACCTTTGGGCGAATATTATCACGGTGGATCAACGCTGCCCCTTCTCAGATCCGCCAGCGAGGACGTCGCGATCTATCAGCATAACGACTCGCACGAGATCGACGGCGTTAGCGCCCGTGTCAGCTCGCAGACCTCGAAAAGCTTTTGTGCCGCCGCGTCACCAAAACTGATGCTCGTTACGGCGTGTCGCTATTGATCAAAAGCCGTATGTGAGCGAGCAGGCAAGCATCGGGCGAGATACGGTCATTTATCCGGGAAATAATAAAACATCGAAAGGCGAAAGCGTAATTGGTTCTTTGCACCGTGCGAGCCGGTACACGCATTGCCAATTCACACGCATTGGGCACGCCACGGGAAATTCTTGATCACTGTGTGATCGTCGATTCAACCGTTGGTAGCAATGTTCAGTTTTGCGATAAGCACCTTGCGGCAATTCGGTGATGGAGGACCGCTCTAAGGGTGAAGGAATTTTGTCGAGCTAAAGAAAACAAAGCTTGGACGCGGGTCAAAGCTAACATGGCGTATCTGGCGACGCTTTACCATCGGCGAAAAGAAACCAACATCGGTACGCGGCGATCACCTGCAACTACGATGGTGTTTCGGAGAAACACGAAACACATAATAATGCGAAAGATCGGTTCCGACACAATGTTGATTGCTCCACAGTGACGGTTGGCGACGGCTTGGCGACGGGCAGAGCGTGGTGACACAAGATGTCGAAGCCAGTGACCTGCGTTTTGAGCGTACCCGCGAAGTCCAAATCAGATATTGAACTAGAATCATGAGAATGTGGATCGAATCGTTTCTATTTCTATTTCGTAACTGTGATTATTGCCGCCAAACGGTCAGACGTGCGAATTGAAGATGTGCGGTGGGCAAAACCTGTGGTTAAGCCTTCCAAGTTGTATTCTGCGCAAATAGATGCAAAGTCAGCCGGAGCAATATCAGCA
>ERZ1370068.1845-contig-11796_pt1 | contig 38953 bp, 45 predicted proteins | sample MGYA00561227_ERZ1370068 | MGnify/ENA primary metagenome ERZ1370068 (study PRJEB38410, sample SAMEA6850437) | metagenome | study: Metagenomic assessment of the ecological functions of the soil: analysis of the soil microbiota associated with the...
TTACGTATTGCTAGGTGAGCCACGCCCGGCGCGATTCCGCATCCTTCTCCCACTCCGGCGCGCTCGAAGGCGAGCAGGATCCGGCGACGCATCTCGAGCGCGTCTTCTCACGGTCTTCGCCGGGAGCGAATTCGGTCGCCATTCGTCGTGGCCGAAGTACGAATCGGTCGCGCCGGCCGCGAGCACGAGGTAGTCGTACGGCACTTCCCCGTGATCGGCGCGGACCAGGCCGGGCGGCGGCGTCCACTGCAGCCACGTCGGCGAGCAGAACGGTCGCGTTCCGCTGGCGCTGCACGACGTGCCTTATCGGGGCCGCGATATCGCTGGGGTTCAGGCGCCGCCGTCGCCACCTGGTAGAGGAGCGGCTGAAAGAGGTGAAAGCTGCGTCGGTCGACGATGGTGAGGCGAACGGGCGCGTCTCCGAGGGCTCGGGCGGCCGTCAGACCTCCGAACCCCGCGCCGATGATGACCACACGGGGGTCAGCCGGGACGTCCATTCCCCGAACGATATCGTCCCCGTCGCTGCCCGTCACCGCCGGCCGGGTTTAGAGCTGTCACGCGAACACGGAGGAGGCCTCATGCGGGTGAGCCAGGAGCTCTTCTCTTCTGGTCGCGGGCGTGCGACGCCGCCGACCGCCTGGAAGAGGATTCCGCTTCCAACGGGACCGGCGGTGTCGGGCTCGACGATATGAAATACGCCCCGGCGCTCGGATCCGTCGTGGTACCCGCGGGCGGACGGGGATGATCGACCTCATCGATCCGGAAGACCGGGGTAATCACGTCGATCGGAGGCTTTTCCACCTCGGCCCCGGGACCGGGCACTGGCGAAGGCACGACATCTGCCGACGAAGGCGACGGATTCCTTCGCCACCGACCGAACGACCCGGAGCTCGTCGTCGTGGCGGAGGCGCCGCCGAAGATCGTGGCGCGCGCCCGCCCGCGGGGAGCCCCGACTACGTGCGCTGGATCGAATCGACGCACGAAATCTGGTCACCGAACCGGACGCCGAGCGGATCGAAGTCTCGATTGAGCCGGGCTTTCCCGCGCCCCGCAGCGTGTCTTTGATCGCGGTGCCGGGAGGGCCGGAGTTCGTGATCGACGGCGCCCGCGGGCGGGCGTACGCGAACCTGTGGAGCGGAAACGGTGGCGATCGACCTCCCATCGCGCAAGGTCACGGCGCGGTGGTCCAACGGTTGCGGGGCGCCCGCGGACTCGCGCTCGACGGACGGCGCGGTTTCCTTTCGTCGCGTGCACCGAGGGGAAAGCGGTCTCGATCGACGTCGAAAGCGGGAAGGCTCTCTCGACCGTGGCGGCTCCGAAAGGAATCGACATCATCGATTTCAATGCGTCGCTTTCCCACACCTGCTGTGCTGGCGCCCGCGACGCGGCCATGGCCGTCGTCGCGGTTTCGGCGGCGGGAGGCCTGGCGGTGTCGGTACCCTCCCGACGGTCGATCGCGCACTGCGTTGCGGCCGACCGTCGGGGGAGATCTTCGTGTGCGACCCGTCCGGCGGCGCGGTGCTGGCGTTCCACGACCCGCTTCCCCGAGAAAGCCCCAGCCGGGGAGGGGGGCGCCCCCGGACGACCCGGATTCGATAATGGCGCGCCGCATGCAATAGGCTGCGGGGCGACAACGATGATTCCGCTCGCTGTGCCGCTGCCTCTCTCCTTCCCGGGCTCCTGGCACCTCCGCCCCTGCGCCGATGACGCCGACGAGGTGCTGCGCCGGGCGCACGAAGCCAATTTGAAGCTTCCTGAGGCGAGCCTGGAAACCGAGGCCGCCGACGAAAAGCTGCGCGAGGCGCGCGCCGAGCGATGGATGAAGGTCGCCATCGACGGCGACTTCGTCTACGCGCCGCCCGGCGGCTACGATCCAGTCGTGACGAACGCCGGCGAAGCCCGACTCCAGCTGACGGCCAAGCAGCCGATCCTGGACGGGGGCGCTCCGCCGGGCGGCGATCGACCGCGCCCGGATCGGATCGCGACGCCGCGCACGGCGCACGCTTCCGCGTGGCGGAGAAGGATCTCGAGGTCGAAGTGCGCAGCCGCTTCGCCGAATGGCTGGAGGCCGACAGCGACGTTGCTCGTGGCCGCAACGGCCTCTCGAGCGCCTGAGGCGATACCGCACGTCGCTCGAGAGCCGAAAGGCACGGGCAGGGCATCGCTGCCGATGTGCTCACGACCGAAGTCCGCCTCGCCTCCGACGAAGCGGGATGCGATCGACGCCGAGTCGCGCCGCGCGGAGGCGGCCGTGGAGCTCGACGTCCTGATGGGCGTCTCCCGATACCCCCGCGCGCTCGCGCCGTCCCCGTTCCGACCATGTCCGCGACGCCGGCGGCGGATGTCCCGGAGAGCAGGCCCTGGAAGCCCGGCCGAGCCCCGGAGCGGGCCGCCGAGGCGGATCGTTCGCGCCGCCCGCGCGGGAGAGACGCCTCCATCTTTCCGCTTCGGCCGACATGGGCTGGTGGGGGCGGACACGACGAACTGGTCGGGCGACCGCTGGCGGCGGATGCGGGCTATTCCCTGGGGATGCAGGTGTCCTGGCTCCTGTGGGACTTCGGCGCGAGCGACGCGCGGATCGCCCGGGCGAAGCTCGAAGCGCGAAGCGCGCATCTCGAGATCGCCTCCCGCCGACGCGCGAGGCGGAGCTCCAGCGCGCGAAGGCGGCGACGACGGCCGAGGCCCTGGCCCGCCAGATCGACGCTCTCTCCCGCGCCGAACCCCCGGCACGGGACGCGTACCTGACGCCGGAGCCGCTACCGGGGGCCGCGACCTCTCGAGGTGATCGACGCCTACGCGGCGTCGGTCGACGCCTCCGTCAAACTCGCCCAGGCGATTTCGCGCCTCCGATCGCGCAGGCCCCTGGAGCGCCGCTGGGGACTCCATGAGGCGCCGCGCGGCGGTCGCGGCCCTCTTGCTGCTCGCCGCCTGCGGAGAAGGAAGAAAGCGGATGATCCTGGGAAGGAGAAGGGAGTCCGCCGCCGCGCGCCCGGCGACACGCCGGTCAAAGCCGCGCCGGTATCGCGGATCACCCTGTTTGAGATCGTCTCGGCGCCGGGCAAGGTCACGGCGATGACGCAGGCCAAGGTGCGCGCGCCTTTCGCGGGCACGCTGACCGAGCTTCGGGTCACCGACGGGGATCCCGTGAGCGCCGGGCAGATCATCGGTAGCATCGTCGCGCGGGACAGCGGAAGCCGCGCTCTCCGGCGCGCGGGAGATGGAGCGACAGGCCTGACCGATTCCGAAAGGGGCGACGCGGCGCGCGCCCGGGCGCTGGCGGAGAAGAACATCGTGCGGGCGCCGCCCAAAGTCGCGTCGGACGGCGTGGTGGAGTCGCACGCGGCGAGTGCGGGCGACCGCGTCTCCGAGGGGAGAAGAGATCGTCGCGGTTGCGGAGGGCCGCTCCCTCGTGGTGATCGCCGACGTGCCCCAGCTTGAGCTCCCGAAGATTCGCCCGGGCGAGGCCGTCACGATCGAGGTCGCGCGGGCGGCCGTCCCTTCCGGGCACGCTCCACGACGTGCTGCCCGGCGGACCGGGTTCCGACCTGACGGTTCCCCGTCCGGATCGACTTCGGCGCCGCGCCCCGCGCGCTGCCCGTCGGGCTCTTCGCGACCGCGCGCATTCGAGTCGCGGAGCACGCCGACGCCCTCACCGTCCCCGACGCCGCGATCCTGCGCGACGACATCACCGGGTCGGCCCGCGTGGCCCTTGTCGGCGCGGACGGAAGGCGCACTGGGTCGCCGTGACGCCGGCCTTTCGCAGGGGACGGACGGAGATCACCGCGCCTCGCCCTCCCGCCGGAAGCGCGCGTGATCACCGCCGGGCAGGTGGGGACTTCCCGACGGAGCTCCGGTCGCCGTCTCTCCATGATCCTCGCCCGTCTCGTGCGCGAGCGCAGCGCCGCTGATCTTCCTCGGCGTCGCCGTGCTGGCCGGCGCCGGCGTGGTCGCCGCGCTCCGCTCTCCGGCGGCGATCTTTCCCTCGGTGACGTTTCCGATCGTCAAGGTCATCGCCGACGTCGGGGAGGAGCCGGCGGCGCGGATGATGCCGACCGTCACGCGGCCCCTGGAGGAGGCCATCCTCCGGGTCCCGGGATCCAGCCGGGTGATCTCGACGACTACGCGCGGCTCGACCGAGATCAGCGCGGAGTTCTGCCTGGGGCACCGACATGCAGCTCGCCCTCCAGCGCGATCGCAGGCCGAAGTGCGAGCGCATCCGTCCGGACCTGCCTCCCGACACCCGCATCGACGTGGAGTGGATGAACACCTGCGATCTTCCCGATCCTCGGATACGCGCTGATCTCGGACACGCGGTCGCCGGCCGACCTCTACGAGCTCGCCGAGTACAGCCTGAAGCCCGCGCTCGATCCGCATTCCCGGTGTCTCGCAGGTGCAGGTCCAGGGCGGCCGCCAGCGGGAATTCCAGGTTCGGCTCGATCCGGCGAGCGCTCGCAGCGCGCAAGCTCGCCGTCCGGACGTCGCCGACGCGATCCGAAAGAACAACGCGGTCGAACTCGGCCGGCCTGTCGAGGCCAACCACGAGCTCTACCTCTCGCTCGTGCGACGGCCGCGCCCGAGGGATCGCGGAGCTCGCCGCCATCCCGGTCCCGGTCTCGGGCGGGGTACCGGCGCGCCTCGGCGATCTCGGAGCGATCGCCGCCGGCGGACGCGGTCTCGTTCGTTCGAACGACCGCCGACGGACGGCCCGCCGTCCTCGTCAACATCGTCCGGCAGCCGACGGCGAACACCGTCGACGATCGCGCCGCGGCATCGACGAGCTCTTCCGGACCAGCGCCCGGGCTCGTCCCGCGGGACGTCCGCTGGACGACTTTCTACGACCAGGCGGAGTTCGTCTCGCAGTCCGTCCACGGCGTGCGCGACGCGATCCTGATCGGCGTCGCGTCTCGCCGTCGCTCGTCCTCTTCGTCTATCTCCGCGAGCTGTGCGGATGACCGCGATCGCGGCCGCGACCGATTCCCGGTGACCGTCGCGATCGTCCTGCTGGGTCTCGCGCGTCGTCCGGCCAGACGATCAATCTCATGACCCTCGGCGGCATCGCGGCGGCGATCGGCCTCGTCGCCGACGACGCGATCGTGGTGGTCGAGGACATCCACCGGTCCTCGCTCTCGCTCGAAGAACGGGCTTCGCCGATGATCTCGCGATGCGGAGCTGTGCTTCCGCCGCTGCTCGGGTCGAGTCTGTCGACGATCGTCATCTTCTTCCCTTTCGCGCTGCTGTGACGGGCGTCGCCGGCGCTTTCTTCCGGCCCCTCGCGCTGACGATGGCGCTCGCGCTCGGGGTCGTCGTTCGTCCTGCTCGGCGGTCGCCGTTCCCGCAGCGGTCCGCGCGCTCGGCCCGGGGCGCGCTCATGGGCGTCCCCCGGCGAAGGAGGCATGCCGCGCCTCCGAAAAGTCGCGGCTCTGTTCATCGCGCAAGCCCGTCTCGCGCTCATCTCGTTCGTCGTGTTGATCGGCGCGGCGGTCGTCCTCTGGCGGGTCATCGGCACCGGATTTCCTGCCGGAAATGGACGAGGGCTCGATCATCCTCGACTACTGGACTCCGCCGGGCACGTCGCTGACGGACACGGACCAGATGCTCGACCGCGGCCGAGAAGATCATCCTGGCGACGCCGGACGTCGAAAGCTACTCGCGCCGGACCGGCACCCAGCTCGGCTTCTTCATCACCGAGCCCAACCGCGGCGACTACGTGATCCAGCTTGAAGCCGAAGCGCCGCCGCCGCGACGTGGACGAGATCATCGACGACCTGCGCGGCAGGATCGCCGCCGGCGGAGCCGGCGATCCACACCGACTTCGGGCAGCTCATCGAGGACGACATCGGCGACCTGACCGGGGGCGTGCCCGCAGCCGATCGACGTGAAGATCTTCGGGTAGGACCAGGCGATTCTGCAGGAGAAGGCGCGCGCCGCGGCCGGATCATCGGAGGCGTGCCGGGCGTCGAGGACGTCTTCGACGGGATCACCGATCGCCGGGCCCGCTCGTTCGATCCGCCGCGCGCCCCGACGTCCTGCGCGCGGAGCGGCATGACGACCGGGACCTGCACGCGGCAGTGGAGCCGGCGTTGACCGGCACCGTCGCGGGAGACCTGACGCATCGGAGAGCGCGCTCTTACCACGTCCGCGTCTTCCCGCGGCGGCGAGGGCGACGCATCGGCTGCGATCCCGATCCGAACCGGCCCGGGCGCGTACTCGTGCCCTCTCGGACCTCGCGATCGGTCGAGACGGGAGCTCCGGAAGCGGAGATCGACCGCGAGAACCTGCAGAGCTATTTCGGCGTCACGGCGAAGGCTTCGAACCGGAGCCTCGGGGATGCGCGTCGGGGAGATCCGCCGGAAGCTCGCCGCGGGCCTGGCGCTCCCGCCCGGGATGACGATCGCGCTACGGCGGCCTCTACGAGCAGCAGCAGAGCGTCGTTCAAGGCGCTCCGTCGGAGTGCTGCTCGGCGGGCTGCTCCTCGTCGGGGTCGTGCTCCTGTTCGAATTCGGCGACTGGCGCGCGCCCTCCTCGCCGCGCTCGTTTCGCTCGCGGTCCTCGCCGAGCGTCCTCGCGCCCGCTGCTCGCGACGGGCATGACCCTCAACATTTCGAGCTTCGTCGGCGCGATCATGATGGTCGGGATCGTCGGCGAGAAGTCCGTCTTCTTCATCCACGACGCCCGGGAGGAGATGCTCGCCGGGCGCTCGATGGCGGAAGCGTGGGCGCGAGCCGCCGAGCGCCGGTTCCGCGCGGTGGCGATGACGACGCTTCGCGACCGCCTTCGCTGCTGCTGCCGCTGGCGCTCGCGCTGGGGAGCGGGCGCCCAGCTCCAGCAGCCGCTCGCGATCGCGGTGATCGGCGGCTTCATCCTCTCGGGCCCGCTGGTCCTCCTGATCCTTCCGGCCCTGTACGGCTGGCTCGATCCCCGCATGCGTCTGGCGAAGAGAGGGGAGCCTGACCGGGACGGAGGAGGTCGGAGCAAGGCGGTATCTCGGGGCGGGAACCGGAGAGGTCGGGGCGCGGCCGGGCTCGCGCACGGCCCGCGCCGGGGCTCCTTACTTGGTGCTCTTCGAGCTCTTCTGGCTCCCGCGGCGGGCTTGACCTCGACGGTCGTCGCGGTCATCCGGTATTCGATCGTGACCTTGTCGCCGACCTCGACGTCCGCCGGCATCTTCGTCGACCCGTCGCGAGCGACCTCCCAGCGATCCTTTCCCTTCTGGACGGCGATCATGTCTCCCGTCACCTCGAGAACCGGCCCGGTGACCTGATACGTCTTGGCCGTCGCGGCGGAAGCGGAACCGCGGCGAGCGCGGTCGTCAGGAGGAGAGCGGCGATGGACAGTTTCTTCATGGCGAGAAGCTCCTTTCCGCTCCATTCTATCCATCGGTTCCGGCGGAATCGGGGTTACCGAGACGCCTCGGTCCCCGGGATCGGCGCTGCGAGCCGGTGGTGAGTGGTCTTCGGTACGCCGGTTTCCGAGGCGGGTGGCCTGAAAGCAACAATACACGAAAACGAGCCGGGTCAATCCTGATCCTCGAACACCCGGGTCCGATCTTTCGGACCGGGAAGCGTCGCGCCCGGGAGAGGGCGTCGGTCCAGTAGGCATGCTCGCTTCGGGCCTGGGCGATCGCCAAGATCCCAGGCGGCGCGGGGGAGCGCGCGGTCCGAGCCGGCGCTCCTGGCGTGCACCTGCGCCTCGGTCAGATGCTTCTTCAAGCGTTGAATCCTTCCTGGTGCGCCGCGCTCCAGAGCTTTCCTTCTTGAGCTGGTCCCGAAATTCCGACAGGACGTCGAAAGTGCGTTGGTTCAGTCCGACCAGAGTCTTAGCTCGCTGCCGCGTGTCCATCTCGAACGATTCTAGGGCAATGAGGTTGTAGTAGTGGTGCCAATATTGCATTCCTTCCCACCCCAAGGGGAGGATTCGAGATGTACGTCAATCCGGGAAGACTGACCGCTATCGCGGGGTTGCTTTGCCTGGCTGCCGCCGCGGCGGCCCAGGCCGGCTCGCCTTCGTCGGGAACGATCTCGCCGAGCCATGCGACGCTGACCTACACGGCGGGCCCGTTTGCGGCCGACAACGACTCGGCGCCCGTGGGCGGGGTCACGCCGACGTGCGTGGGAGACGTCCTGCCGTGCGACGAATACGCGTTGAAGGTTTCGATCCCGCCGAACGACGGTACGTCGTATCTGGTGACCGTCTCGATCGGGTGGGCGAATCCCTCGTCGGACTTCGACCTGACGATCCTGGACGGCAACGGCAACGAGGTGGCACAGTCGGCGAGCTCCTCCGATCCGAGATCGCGAGCTTCTCGGCGATCCCGCGCTCGGATGCGGACTACACGGTGCTCGTGGTGCCCTTCTCGACGAATCACGGCGCCGGTGGCGACACCTTCACCGGAACGATCACCCTGACCGTCAACACGACACCTCCGCCTCTTCCCTCGCCCCCGCCCGTTCCGGGGTGCCGCGCTACCAGACCTACACCCCGGCGCCCGGAAGCGGCATCGGGCTGAGCGCGCGGGCGAGCCGTCGATCGGCGCGAACTGGAAGACCGGAAAGTTCATGTTCCAGTCCGACGTGCAGACGCTGCGCGTCGGAATCGACCGTTCCTGCCCGTCCTTCGCGAGGTCGCTCTGGGAGAACAAGTCTTCGCCGACGTCCCAGGAGGACTCCGACCCGATTCTCTTCACCGATCCGTGGACGGGCCGTACGTGGGAGGGGATGCTCCTGCTGCTGACCGGCCGCAACGAGGGGGCGTTTTCCGACAACGACGGCGATCTCTGGGTCCCGAGCCAGGGAGCGCGATCGATTCCGGTGTCGACCACGAGACGATCGGCGGAGGGCCCTTGCGCCCCCGCTCACGCGCGACCCGAACGGGGCCGTGTATCCGAATGCCGTGTATTACTGCTCCCAGGACATCGCGGCGGCCTTGTGCGCTGTGTCCGCCGACGGCGGACGCGACGTTCGGACCGGCGGTTCCGATCTACGAGCTGACGGACTGCGGCGGGCTGCACGGCCACGTCAAGGTCGCACCCGACGGCACCGCTTACGTGCCCAACAAGAACTGCGGCGGCCCCAGGCGGCAGTCTTCTCGACCGACAACGGCGCGACCTGGACCGTCTCCCCGTTCCGGACAGCACGGGCGGTGACTCCGATCCATCGATCGGGATCGGAAAGAACGGGACGATCTATTTCGCCTACCAGGGAAGCGACGGCCGCTCGATGATGGCTGTCGGCCACCGCCCGGGACGACCATCTCGTGGTCGCCGAGCCAGGACGTCGGCGCGTCCTTTGCGATCCGGAACACGGCCTTTCCCGCGGTCGTGGCGGGAGACGACGACCGTGCCGCCGACGCGTTTCTCGGGACTCCGGCCGCCGGCGACTTCCAGAGCCAGAGCTTCCGCGGGATCTGGCACCTCTACGTCGCCCACACGTACGACGGCGGTGCGACGTGGACGACCGTCGACGCCACCCCCGACGATCCGGTGCAGCGCGGCTGCATCTGGCTCGGCGGCGGAGCCGTCACCTGCCGGAACCTGCTCGATTTCAACGACGCCACGGTGGACAAGCAAGGGCGCGTGGCCGTCGCTTTCGCCGACGGCTGCACGGGCAATTGCGTGAACGCGCCGTTCACCGCGACGGGCAACTCGTTCTCGGCGCTCGGCTCGATCGCGCTGCAGAGCGGCGGCAAGCGCCTCTTCCCACCAGTACGACCCGGCGCGAGCCGGTGGCCCCGGAAATCCCGCGGTCACCGCGACGCGCGACGCCTTCGGCATCCACGTATTCTGACGGAGCCCGACAGCGGCGGCTCGCCGATCACGCGGTACAACCTGTATCGCCGCACCGACGGGAACACGCAGCGCGACCTGCTGACGACGACCACCGCGTCGAGCTATCTCGACCGGACCGGTGTGGCGGAGTGAAGTATTTCTACAGCGTTCTCGACCGACAACGGCGTCGGGGAGAGCTCCGCTTGCGGCCTCGCGGCAAGCGAAGCGGCGGTGGTCGACGTGATCGGCTCACCGTGCTCGATTCCGGGCGTCCTCGTCGCCTCGGACCCGGACGGCGACCAGGCCGGCGGGACCTGTCGCGAACTCCGACGTCGACATCAGAGTCGATTTCCGTCGCCGAGCCGTACGATTCCGCGGGCGCCGAGAACATCGTTCTTCACGATGAAAGGTCAAGGATCTCTCGACCCTCGTTCCCGGGCGGGCGTGGCGGATCGTCTGGAACTATCCGGTCCCGCCGCCGACCCCGAACTTTCCCTTCGACGGCATCTACTACGTCGGCATGACCACGGGCCCGACCGGAACGGTGAGCTTCGAGTACGGGACCGTGAGTCTCGGAACCATCGCCCTGGTCCTCGCCAACCCCGTGCCGAATCCCATCGGTCCGATCGCCGGGCAATTCTCGTCCGACGGGACCATCCGGATCACGGTGCCGCGCGATCTGTCGGCGGCCCGATCGCGGGCGATCTCCTCGGCGGAATGTACGGGCGGACGTTCCCGTGCCGCGAGCGCGGCCCAGACGTTCCGCTCCACGACGGCGCTCGATTCGACGCCGCTCGGGACCTATGCGGTCGGCGGCAATGCCCGCTGCGCCCCTCGCGGTCAGACGACGTGTCTCGACGACGACGACGCCCGGATCGCCTACTCCAACGGCTGGCACCGGCAGTCCTCCGCGTCGGCGAGCGGAGGCCATTACGCGCTCCATCTCGGAAACAACCCGTCCGACGGCGTGAAGGTCGCGTTCCAGGTTCCGTCGGGCCAGACCGGCACCTTCCTCTACTTCTACGCGACGAGCACGAAGGGAGGGGCCGCGCAGGTCTACGTGGACGGAGTGGCGAAGGGGAGCGTGAGCTTCGCCGGGAGTCAGGGGATGCGCGATCGCCGCAGTTCGGACCGGTGTGGACGCTAGCGGGGCTGGCCCCGGGCGCGCACACGTTCGAGCTCCGTTCGATCACTGGCGCCGCGTACGTGGACGGATTCTGCATCGCGTCGGGCACATCTCGGCCCAGCCGGCCTCCGGACCGGGGACGACCGCCAACGGCACGACGACGCTCTCTTCGGCACAGCAGCTCGTCGGCAGCCTCGCGCTTCCGGCGGGGACACAGGCCGTCGCGATCGCGGCGACGGCTCCGGTACCGATCCGGATCCTCCTGTTGAGCCCGGCGGGCCAGGGTTCTCGCGACGGTCGACAATTCCTCCGGCTTCGCGGTGATCGAGGCTCCCGCCCTCGGCGGGGCATATCTGCTCAAGACCGTCAACCTGAGCGCCGGGCCGGTTCTAAGTCCTGGACGGCCGTGACGCCGTTCGTCGCCCGGTAGAGGGATGGCATCGCGGGCGCCGCCTCGGGGCGGCGCCCGTTTCCCCGCGCGAAGGAGGTTCCATGGAGATCACGCTCATCGTTCTTTCTCTGCTTGCCACCGGAGCCGGCGCGCCGGGACCCTGTTCGCTCCTGGCGCGCGCCGACATCCTCGCCGTGCAGAAGGCGGCGGTCGTTTCGAAAGGAGAGCGCCGCCGACGGAAAACGGTCGAGATCCGGCGCTGCTATTACGAGACCGACCCGAATTCGAAGGTCGGTCAGCCTCGAATGGACCCGCGACCGGGTTCCGGACGGGGCCCGCCGGCAGTGGGACCGGCTGTTCCACCCGGAACGGGACGATCACCGCGAGGACGCGGAAAGGGACGAGAAGGGAGAGCGCGAGGAGCGGCGAGCCGCACCGCCGGGTCCGGTCTCCGGCATCGGCGAAGAAGCCTATTGGGTACCGAGCCGCGCGAGCGGCGCGATCTACGCGTTCGCATCGCACGCCTTCGTCCGGGTGAGCGTGGGGGGCGAGGGAACGGACGCGGAAAAAAGGATCGCGCCACGGCGCTCGCGAAGAGCGCGATCGCCGCGGCGACGGCGCCGAAGCAGGGAGCGACGCCGCGGTGATCTCCGCCGGCGGAGCGTCGGCGAAATAGGAGCGATATGAGATAGCTTTCCTCCGCGATGATGTGCACCTCCCGCGCGCCGCGCCGCGCTCGCGCGCATCTTCCCGGGGGCCGGCGCGGCGTTCTGCCTCACGCCATGGGGCCTGCGCCCGCTCGCGCTCGCGCTCGGCGCTGTGCTCGCGCTCACTTTCGAAAACCCCTATCCGGGCCTGGCGCGGCTCGCCGCCAAGTACCTCGCTTCAGGTCTCGGTCGTTCTGCTCGGGTTCAGCATGGATCTCCGGAAGGTGCTCGAGGCGGGAGCGAGCGGGATGGTGTTCGCGGCGGCGACGATCGCGGCGACGCTCGTCCTCGGCTGGGCGACGGCCCGGTGGCTCGCGGTCGAGCGGACGACGTCGATCCTCATCGCGTGCGGTACCGCCATCTGCGGCGGGTCCGCGATCGCGGCGGTGGGGTCAGTGATCGGCGCCGCGGATGCGGAGATGAGTGTTGCGATCGGAACGGTCTTTATCCTCAACGCCGCCGCGCTCTACCTCTTTCCGGTGCTCGGCCACCTCCTCCATCTCGGCCAGTCGCAGTTCGGAACCTGGGCGGGGGTGGCGATCCACGACATCTCTTCGGTGGTCGGGGCGAGCTCGGTCTGACGGCCTCGGACGCCCTCGCAGCGGGCCACCGCCGCGAAGCTGTCTCGCGCCCTCTGGATCGTGCCCCTGTCGCTCGGCGCCGCCGTCGTTTTCCGCCGCCGGACGGCCAGCGGACGGGCGCGCCCGGGTCGCGGTGCCGTGGTTCATCGGTCTCTTCCTGCTCGCGTCGGTGGTCCGCAGCTTCTCGGCGGCGTTGCGGCGTGCCAGCCCGACGATCGCCCTCGCTGCCCGAGCCGGCATGACCCTGACCCTCTTCCTGATCGGCGCCGGACTGTCGCGGCGGGCCCTGGCGGCGGTCGGATGGCGGCCGCTCGCGCAGGGAATCATCCTCTGGGTCGCGATCGGCGGCCTCGCGCTGCTGGTCGTGATGCGTTCCGGGTAGATCGCCCGGGGTCCGCCCGCTAGACGAAAGCTTCGACAGCCTCTGCAGGAATCTTCCGGGGGCTCGAACCCGACGAGGCGCGAGCCGGGGATTTCGCGGCCGGAGGGATCGAGGAAGATGACGGTCGGCATCCCCTGCACGTTGTACTTCGTCGAGAGAGCGATCGTCTCCGGGGAGTCCTGTCGAGTCATGTCGGCCTTGAAGAGCGCTCTTCCCGAGAGCGCCTCGCGGACGCGGGGTCGGCGAAGGTCTGGTCCTCGAGCTCGTGGCAGGGAGCGCACCAGTCGGCCGAAAAGTCGATCATCGAGGGGCGGGCGGCGGCGGCGATCCGCGACTCGTCGTACGCGGCGAAGGCCAGGGAGGCTCCCCTTCGGCCGGGCGAAGTAACCGGCCGCCGCGAAGAAGAGAATCGCCGAGACCCCGACGACGGCCCGGGCCATCGCGGGAGCCTTCGATCGGAGCGCGGCCCACAGGACGACGGCGCCGCCGCGGCGAGAACGGCCGGCATCAGCCACCTCCGGGCGGGCTCCGGGACGAGGAGCTTCGCGAAGTAGGCTGCCATGGCGAGCAGGACGAAGCCGAAGACCTTCTGATCTCGACCATCCACGCGCCGGCCCGCGGAAGCTTCGTCAGCGCTCCGGAGAACGACGCGAGAACGAGATAGGGGAGCCCGAGGCCGAGCGAAAGCACGAAGAACATCGCGAACCCCAGGACCGGGTCGCGCCGGGACGCGACGAACGTGAGAAGACCCAGCACGAACGGGCCGAGGCACGGAGCGGCGACGATTCCGACGAGCAGACCCATTCCCAGAGCGCCTCCGACGCCCGTCTTCGCACCCGCCCGGTTCATCACGAACCGCGGCGGCTGGATGTCGTAGAGCCCGAACATCGAGAGCGACAGCGCGACGAGGACGGCGGCGATTCCGGCCAGCACCCAGGGAGACTGCAGCGCGGAGCCGAAGAGACGGCCCGGAGAGCGCGGCGACGACGCCGAGCGTCGAGTAGGTGAGCGCCATGCCGAGCACGTAGCTCGCGGCCAGGCCGACGGGCCGGCCCGTCTTGCCCCGGGACTGGCCTCCGAAGAATCCGGATCGTGATCGGGATGATCGGATAGACGCAGGGAGTGAGGTTCAGGGCGAGTCCGCCCACGAAGAGGGATCAGGAAGGCCGCCACCCAGCCCCGGCGCGTCAGGAGGGCGCCGAAGTCCTCGGTGCCGGACGCGGGCGGAGCGGTCCCTCCGGCGGGGACCGTCGTTGCCGTGGCTTTCCGGGGCCGGCGACCGAGATCTTCGCCGTGAAGGGAACCTTCGCGGGAGCGAGGCATTGCTCGTCGTTGCAGGGCTGGAATTCGAGCGTGCCGCGAATCTCCGCGCGTGCCCGAAGCCGCCGCCGCGGCCGTTCCGCTCGCGGAAGCGGCGAATTTCCCGTGTAGACGGCGAGCGGCTTGTCGGCGAAAGCGAACTTGATCGACTGGGGCGCCGGATACGTGAACTCGGAGAAGGTGATCCCTCCACCGGGACGATCTTGACCTCCGTCGGGATGAGGTAGTCCTCCGAGGGCCGGTGGGCGTTGACGTGCCAGCCCGTCGACAGCGTCGCATCGATCCGCAAAGTGAACGACGCTCCGGGAGCGACGGAGGCGGGGACAGCCGTGGCGGTCGCCGTCATCAGGGTCGGCCGGCCGGGGCGGGGAGCGCCGGGCGCCGCTCCCGCGAAGAGCAGCGCGACCGCCGCGAGGACGAAGCTCGACTTCTTCAAGATTTTCCTTTCACGGTCGCCGACGAGAGCGCGGCGATGCGAGTCTCGGCCTCCTGCCGGCGCGGGCTGTCCGGATGCTTCTCGAGGAACGCCTCCCACGAACGGCGGGCGCCGGCGGAATCGCCCTCGGCGAGCGAGATCTGGCCGAGGAAAATCTCCGCCTGCTCGCGAAGGTCCCGGTCGCGGGCGACGCGGGCCAGTTTTTCAGTCGTCGCGCGCGCGTCGGAGAAGAGATGGGCGTTCAGCTGTGCCCAGACGCGAGAAGGGTGAGGGCCTTTTTCACGCGTCGCTGCGTCGGCGCGGGGCGATTCCCGCCGCCCGAGCGAAACGGGGATGGCTTCCTCGGGATCCAACCGATAGGCGATCGCTGCCGAGCGCCAGCTCCTGGGCCGGGTCGTCCCGGAACTCGGGCTCGTGAATCATCCGGACGTTCAACTTGTCCCACTCCGCCATCATCGAATGGACCCGGGAGTAGAACTCGGGAGCGCTGTCGAACCCGTTGGACCCGGAATATCAGCGCGCCTCCGGGAGAGAGGATGAGGACGGCGGGCGACTCGGTCACGCCGTAACGCGTCGCGAGGGCGGCTCCCTCGGCTCCCAGCCGGTCGACGTTTACCGGCACCATCCGGAGGAGCATCATCTCGAAATTCACCGCGGGATAGATCAGCCCGTGCATTCGGATGCAGTTGCCGCAATTCTTCTCCGAGAACTCGACGAAGACCACCTTCCCGTCGCGGAGGGCGCGCTCCCGGGCCCGGCGTAGTTCGCGGCCCAGATTGCCTTCCCGGGGCCGGCCGGCTCGCTCGCCGGGCCCGGTGCGGTGTCGGTCGACGGGACGGGGTCCGGCAGGGCGGACCCGACGCACGGCCACGCCGCGAGGCAAACGCCCGCGAGCGCCATGCCGATCGATCGCGAGATCCGTTTCAAAAGTGTTCCTCCGCCGCCGGGAAAACACGGAAACCGTTCCCGCCATTCCCGCTTCGCGAAGCATAACCTTCATTGACGCGCCCGGACCCGTCTCGCTATTTTCGCCTGCCCGGACCTGCCCAGGTAGCTCAGTCGGTAGAGCGAGGGACTGAAAATCCCTGCGTCGGCGGTTCAATTCCGTCCCTGGGCACCAATAGGGTCTTGAGTTTTCTCGTCTCACCCATACCGGTCGCTCGTTTCAAAAAGCAAATCTGGACTATCTCGACCCCGGGAAAAGAATTTTCCCCGAACCCCTTTCTTGGGGCCCGAGGTGTGGCCGCCGCGCCCCGGCGAAGGGCCCCGAGCGCTTCGGCCCGTCGTCGGCAGGAACAGTTTCCTCACTCTCCTGACGCTGGACGGAATGCCGGGCCTCGCGAAAGGCGCGCTCGTCCTCGACGAGGGGAACGAGCCGCCCTCGGCGCGGTCTCCGAAAATTTCCCGACGAGTCGGATTCAACCCCGGCCGGGGAACGGAGATGGGTCCGCTACTGGAGCGTCGGACCACCGGCGGCGCTGGTCTTCCGCGCCGCCCCGCGCTGTCCGTCGTTCGGGGCCGCGATACCCGCGCAGGTGCCGGTCGAAGACATTGCCGCACGCTCGGCAGTAATAGATTCCCGAACCGGGAACAGTTCGCCGAACCGGGAGCACCGTTTGCACTGGCCTGTGAGCGTAGGCATGCCCCATCGCTTCGCAAGTCTCATGCCCGCTCCACTCTCACGGGTAGCGGCCCCCGGAGCCCATGGGCACGCCGGCCGTATCGTCCGGGCAGGATTGACGAGACGACGTTAAATCGGCATGGACACGAACTCTTCGTTTGCGAGAATCACCGGGACGATGGCGTCAACGGTTCTTGTCATCGAGGACGATCCCGATGCGCGCGAGGTGATCTCCGAGATTTTGCGGGCCGATGGGCATCGGCCGGTGGAAGCTGCCGACGGACGCGAAGCCCTGAAGAGTCTCCACGCGGGCCTGCGACCCGGCCTCATCATCCTCGACATGCTGATGCCGGGCAGTGGATGGCTGGCAGTTCCGACGGGCGCAGTGCGCGGACGAGTCCCTCGCGAAAATCCCGGTCGTCGTCGTATCGGGAGCCCGCGCCGCTCGCAACAGCGCGATCCTGGGCGGCGCCGTCGCATTCCTGTCCAAGCCGGTGTCGCCCGAGCTCTCCTCCTCGCCGTCGCCAACGCCCGCTGACGGCGGCAGCACGGCTCGCGCCTCCTAACGCGGACCCTTCACCTCGCCGCGAGTAGCGCGGCATCCTCTCCCTTAGGGAGAGGTTATTCGATGGTCGCTGGGCTCCACGGCATTGTGTGCGCTCGACCGTTTGCTGCCTTTCACTTGCGCGCAAGCGCGCTGCGCGTTTGTCCCGCCGTGGAGACTTTCCGCGACTTGGCCTCCATCGCTCGCCCTTCCTAACGCGGACCTCACCTGCCGCGAGTACGCGACATCCTCTCCCCTAGGGAGAGGTTATTCGGATGTTCGCTGCGCTCACGGCTTCTGTGTGGGCTCGACGACTCCGGCGCCCCCGGCCCCAGGCGCGCGTTCGCGACCTCTCTCAACCTCGGATCGCGAACGGGAACGGAAAGCCGCACGGCTCGCGTCAGAGTCGCTCGACCGGTGGCTGCCTTCAGATTGCGGACCTCGCGGCCGGGGAAATCAGTGCGACGGGTGGGATGGAGCCGGTTTCTCAGCGTCCGGTTCGGGCCGATTCCGGTGTTCCTCTTCCTCCTCCCGTCCCTTCTTCAATTGCGCCACTTCCGCATCGGTCAGCTTCGGAAGCCGCCGGACGAAGGAGACGATCTCGCCAGACTCTCCTTCGGAGAATGGGTGGGGGAGAAGGCGGGCATCCCGGCTGGCGCACCCCGTGCGCGACGACCCAGAAGAGCTGCCCGTCCGACATCTTCTGAACGTCGTCCATGTCGAGCATGGGAGGACCGGGATTCAAGCCCTTGGCGAATTCGGCGGTGTCGACGTCGCGCGCTCCGTGACAGGCGAGGCAGTTTTCCTTGTAGTGAGACAGCCCGGCGCGCCGCGGCGGCGGGATCGGACGCAAACGGGTTGGCTGCCGGTGGAGCGTGCTTCTCGATCGAACGGCGGGAGACCGCGAAGAGCCAGTGGTCGAGGCGGTCATTCCAGCCGCCATGCTGCGTGGCCGAGACGTCCACTCTTCCGCTGCTCGCCACGAAGTATCCGGCGACGAGCAACCCGGCGGCACCCAGGATCAACCCGCTCAGAAAACGCATCGAATCTCCTTTTGCCCGTGTCGGGCGGCCTCCTGTGTCCCCGCATCGACGATGCTATCGGGTTTTCCGGCGGCGGACCCTCCCTTCATCTGTGCCGGCACCGCGTGACGGTGGATGAGCGGCCGCCGGTTTCTCGAGGGAACTCGAGCGAAATCGCCGCGCAAGTTCCGCGGCGACGATGGTCCGGGTGGCCGACCCGCCCTCGACGGGTGCGCTCTCAGAGCGGAGAGCCAACCCGCTCGAGCGATACGGTCGCGTTGTAGTCCGGCTCGAGCGAAACGGGATCGAGCCTGCCGCGGGATCAGAGGCTCCCCGCCTCCGGCCAGTGGACCTGCAGGTTTCCCGTCCGGAGCCGCGCGATCCGGGCGTGGCCCTCGAAGGAACCGGCCTCGGAGCGGAGCCGGAGGCGGTCGCCTTCGGCGATCCCCAGGCGGGCAGCGTCCTCGCTCGAGATCAGGGACGTCCCGCCTCGAGGCGCCGTTCAAAGGGTCCTTCTCGCGCTGCACCATCGAGTTGAACTGTTTTCCGCGGCGGGTGGATACCGCGAACGTTCCGGCGGCGCCGTCCGGTCCGGGCAGGACCGGCGCTGAGAAACGGGCCTTCCCCGGCGGTCCCGAACACGCCGTTCTCGAACAGGCGCGGTCCGCCCCATTGCATCCAGTCGCCTTTCTTCTGCAGCCTTTCGATGCCGGCGTAGAGAGGAACGGCCCGCGAGATCTCCTCGCGCAACTGGGCGGACGACTCGATTCGGAGACTTGCCGCGCGCTCCGGCCGCACCCGCCGCGCCACCTCGGCGAAGACTCCCATTCCGGACGCGCCTGGCCGATCCGCGGCCCGGGGATCTCGGCGAGAAGATGATCGCGACGCTCCGTGGACGTCTCGGTTCCGCCCCCGGCGATCTCGTACCGCGTCGTCGCGGGAAGGAGCAGGACGACGTCGCGCGGCTCGACGAGCATCTGGTGCGAGAGCACGATGTCGTGGTGGATGCGGGTGCCGACCGCGCCGAGGGCCTCCCGCGACCGCTCCGGCTCGCGGCAGCGTGTCGAGAAAGTTCCCCCACGATCCAGAAGACGTCGATTCGCCGCGGCGCGCCGCCTCCACCTGTTCCGCGGCGGACCACCCCGGGAAATCCGGCGACCGGGAATCCCCAAGCTTCCGCATGCCGGCCGCGGCGGAGCCGAGCGACGGCACGCATCCGACCTCCGCCCCGCCCCTGCACGCCGGAGTGGCCGCGGATCGGCATGAGGCCGTTCTTTTCCCGTCCCACGTAGTTCCGCGCGAGGCCGATGTTGATCAGCGCTCCGACGGTCTCGGTTCCAGTGTCCGTGCTGCGTCAATCCCATCGACCAGACGAAGACGGCGTTGCGCGCGGCGGCCAGCATCTCCGCGAAACGTCGCATCTGGTCCCGGGTCGTCCCGGAATCACGCTCGAGCTGCCCGGGATCGAGGCGCTCGGCGGCGGCCCGCGCCTCCTCGAAACCGGCGGTGGAGCGCGCGATGAAATCGCGGTCGATCCACCCTTCCGCGCAGAGAATCCGGAACACGCCGAGCAGGAACGCGAGATCTCCCCGGTATGCACCGGAAACCAGGTGTCGGAGATCTTCGTTCCGAAGAGCGCCGATTCGGGAACGGAGGGAACCCAGTAGCGTTTCATCCCCGGCTCTCGCAGGGGTTGACGATCGCGACCTTCGTTCCCCGGCGGCGGGCGGCATCGAGGTATTTCATGCTGACGGGCTGGTTGTTGGCGACGTTGCTGCCGAGGAAGACGATCAGATCGGTCCCGATCCAGTCGGCGTAGCTGCAGGTCGCCGCGCCGAACCCGAGGGAGGCCTTCATGGCTTCCGTCGAGGCCGCGTGGCAGAGACGGGCGGCATTGTCGACGTGGTTCGTCCCGATGAAGCGCGCGGCCTTCTGGGCCGCGTAGTAGTGCTCGTTCAGGATCCCGCGGGAGGTCAGGTAGACCGCGACCCGGCGCGGATCGGTCTTCCGGATCTGCTCCGCCGCCGCGGCTAGGGCCTCGTCCCACGAGACGGCGCGAAATCCCGCTCGCCCCCGTCGGCGCATCATCGGAGGCCGCCAGGCGTCCGAGAGCGCGGAGATCCCGGCCGGAGAGGGCCGCCAATCGCCCGGCGTCGGAGGTGATCGAAGGGTCGAGCGCAGGCGCGGTGTTCAGGCGCAGGAGCTCGAGCCGAACCATGCAGAGGTGTGTTCCGGCAAGGGTCCAGTCGCGCATGCCCGCCGTTCCGAGCGCGCAGCCGTCGCATGTTCCGTCCCGGAGAATCCGCCAGGCGTAGGGAAGCGCGGCGCGATTCTCCCAGGCGATGCGGGCCATCTCCCGGTAGTGCTTCGGCTTGCGCTTCCCGATGCCTCCGGGCGACGGGGAAGCCCAGAGCGAGGGTCGGATCGGCATCGCGCGATTGTATCGGGAGAGACGGGGGACGAAAGCGCGAGGAGTACAATGAAGGCCGTGAAGACGATCGGCGTCCTTCTCGCCGCGGCTCTGGCGTCGTCCACGCTTCCGGGGATTACCTCGTCTCGCTCAGCGGCGGCGCGGAGTATCGCTCGCACAAGAAGCCTCCCAGAGAAACGGGACATATGTCTTCACCGCGACGGACGGCACGCTTCTGAGCGTCCGAAAAGCCGACGTGACGTCGATCCGGGTCGCTCCGGCCCCCCAGCCGGAAATGGCGCCCGAACATCTGGGCGTGACGTCCTCGGTCGCGGGCGCGGCGAAGAACCAGCGCGAAGTCGCGCGCCGGATCCACGAGAAGCCCAAGACGATGCCGCAGAACAGCGACGCCTACCGTCCCGGCGTCGGCGTGCCGCTCATGCCGGGGACCAACGATTACCTCGTGGGAAAGACCTGGGCTCCTCCGGCGGGTTCGACGGTTTATTCGGGCGCCGCTCCGACCGGAGTGCCGTCGGGCGATGCGCCGACGGGCGTCCCCTCCGGAGACGCGCCGAAGGGCGAGCCTCCGCCTCCTCCCGCGTTCGCTGAGCTGCCGGGCGCAGGGAACGCGACTCGGACGCGTAAGATCCTCCCCATGCATGTCGTGAGGCCCGTCGGAGAGTCGGCCCTGCTCCTCGAATGGGCCGGCATCCCCGAGTCTCTCGCCAGCCGCAAGGCCCGCGCCGTGGCGGCGCATCTCGAGCGACACCCTCCGGACGGGCTCCGCGACTGGACGCTCGGGGCCCGCTCGCTCCTCGTGAGCTTCGATCCTCTGCACGGGACGGGTCCGCGATCGCCCGCTCGGCGGCGATCTGGGAGAACGATTTCGCCGCGATTCCGGAAGGGCGGTTGCATGAAGTCCCGGTCTGCTACGGAGGCGCCGGGGGTCGACCTGGAGGAGCTGGCGGCCGAGCGCGCGATCTCGCCCGAAACCTTCGTCGAGCGGCATTGCGCCTCCGAGTACCGCGTTGCGTTTCTTGGCTTCTCGCCCGGGTTCGCCTATCTCGCCGGCCTTCCCGAGGCGCTCGCGTCGGCGCGGCTGCCGTCGCCGCGCCTGCATCGTTCCCCGCGGCTCCGTCGCGATCGGGGGCGGCTACACCGGGATCTATCCCGAGTCAGGCCCGGGGATGGCGACTCATTGGGCGCACGCCGGCGGGCCTCTTCGATCCCCGCCAGGATCCCCCGCGCTCTTCGCGCCCGGTGACCGGGTGCGTTTCTTTCCGATTCAGGAATGGCAGTTCGCCGCCCCAGGGGCCTCCGCGGGGAAGAATTCCTGAACGCGCTCGAAACGGTCCGGCCTGGTTTCTTCACGACGGTTCAGGACCTCGGAAGCGACGGGCTTTTCGCGGTGGGGGTGCCGGTCTCGGGAGCGGCGGACCTGATCTCGGCGCGGGCCGCCAACTGGCTGGCGGGTAACGTCGAGAGCGCGGCGGTTCTCGAGGTGACCCTCGGGGCGGCGGAATTTTCGGCTCTGGCGCCGTGCCCGATCGGAATCGCCGGCGGTCGAGCGGCGGTTTCCATCAACGGCGCGAGCGTGGGGCGGGGAGGACCCTCCTTCTCGCACCGCGGGACCGCATCGTCATCGGGCCGACTCAGGAGGGGTTGCGTGTCTACGTGGCGATCGGCGGAGGCATCGACGTTCCGCTCGTCCTCGGAAGCCGCCTCGAGCCTGACGGCGTCCGGGCTGGGGGTTCAAGGGGCGCAAGCTCGCGGCCGGAGACGTTCTCCCGGCGGGGACGGCAGTTCCATTCGAACCGAGGGTGCTCTCCGGCGCAACCGACGCGCTCGTGCTGCGCGACGAGGTCCGCGTCGTTTCGGGCCCGCAGCTCGAGCTCTTCTCGGAAACCGTCCGGCAAGCTTTCTTCGGCGGGAGTTTCCGTGTTTCGTCGCGCTCGGACAGGCGCGGGTTGCGGCTCGAAGGGGCCGCCGTCGCACCGATCCGGGGGACATCGATCCGGAGGGCGTCGTGGTGGGCGCGATCCAGGTGCCTGCCGGCGGAGAGCCGATCGTGCTGATGCCCGACGGTCCCGCCACCGGGGGCTATCCGAAGATCGCCACGGTGATTCGCGCGGATCTTCCGGTTCTGGGACAATGGCGGCCGGGGCAGGCGATCCGATTCCGAGAGGTCACGCGCGATGTCGCGGTCGCCGCCTGAGGGAGGGCGAAGAGGCGTGGCGGGAACGGGGCGGGGCGGCGAGATCGATCTGAACGCGGACCTGGGCGAGGGATTCGACGACGAGGAAATCCTTCCGTATCTCTCGTCGTGCAACGTCGCCTGCGGAGCGCACGCGGGGAACGCGAAGACCATGACGCGGACGCTCGAGGCCGCCCATCGTCTCGGCGTGGCATGCGGGCGCATCCCGGGTATCCGGACCGCGCTTCGTTCGGCCGGCGGGAGCTGCCCATGACGCTCGCCGAGATCGCCGCGTCCGTCGTCGAACAGATCGAGACGCTGTCGGCCGCGGCGCGCCGCTCGAAGGCCGCTCTCTCCCACGTCAAACCGCACGGCGCCCCTACCATGTCTCGCCACAGGCGCCGGGACACCGCGCGTGCCCTGGCGGAGGCCGTGGCGCACCGGCATCCCCGCCTCGTGCTGGTCGGCATGCCGGGCTCGATCCTGCTCGAAGAGGGAGCGCGCCGGGCTTCGCACCGTCGCGGAGGCCTTCGCCGACCGCCTCTACCTCGAGGATGGAAGCCTCGCGCCGCGGGGAACGAAGGGAGCCGTGCACGAAACGCCGGAGCGCGCCGCCGCCCAGGCGCTCGAGATCGCCCGCGAACACGAGGTGACGTGTTCGACCGGCGCTCGCCTCCCGCTCGACGCGCGTACGATCTGGTCTCCACGGCGACTCGCCGGGCGCCGTCGCGGATCGCCCGCGCGGTGCGCAAGAGGCTGGAGGACTCCGGAATCGAGGTTCGAAGCTTCGTTTCGCGGATCGCCGCCACGCCTCCCGACGGCAGCACGGCTCGCGCCTGACGGCCGCGCGGCTCGTCCGCTAGGGCTCGACCGCTGGCGGCTCTCTCAGATCGTGGACCTCCTCCTCGCCGGGCGCTTGCGCACGGTGCGCTGCGCGTTCATCCCGGCGAGGAGACTTTCCGCGATCTGGCCTCCATCGCTCGCCCTCGAAGGGCTCGACGACTCCGGCGCCCCCGGCCCCAGGACGCGTTCGCGACCTCTCGGAGCTCGGATCGCGAACAGCCCGGGAAAGGGCAGCACGGCTCGCGCCTCCTGAAGTATCCATCGCTCGCGCCGATCGCGGATACCCGGGCATGACGCGCGCCGTTCCGGTCGAGATCGTGGGTGCGGGCCCGGCGGGGCTGGCGGCGGCGATCACGCTCGCCCGCCGTGGGATCGCCGTGACCGTCTACGAGCGCAACGCCGGAGTCGGATGCCGGTTTCACGGGGATTTCCAGGCGATCGAGAACTGGACGCTCGAAAAAAGACGCCCTGGAGGAGTTCCTCGCCGAGGTCGGCATCGAGCCCACCTTCGACCGTAGCCGTCGTGCGTGAGGGCATCTTCTTCGATGCCGCCGAGCGCGTCCGCCGCGTGAGGTCCGCGCGTCCCGCGTTCTATCCGTTCGCCGCGGTCCGGAGACCGGAAGCCTCGACCGAGCGCCTCGAGCGACAGGCGTTGTCCGCGGGCGTGGAGATCCGCTACGCCACGCCGTGCCGCGAGCTCCCGCCCTCGGCAGATCGTCGCGAGCGGGCCGTGCCAGAGACGACGCCGTCGACGTCGGATACGTCTTCGAGACCGGATCAGGCCGACGGCGTCTACGGAGCGTTCGCCGATCGCCTGCCCCGGGCGGTTACGCTTATCTGCTCGTCTCCGGCGGCCGGGGAACGGTCGCGTCCTGTCTCTTCTCGGAGTTTTCGCGTGCCAACGCGTGTCTCGCGCCGGACGGTCGAGTTCTTCCGCCGAAAGGTCGGCCTGCGCATGTCGGGGCCACGGCGGTTCGGAGGAAACGGGCAACGCGCGCTGGCCGCGCGATGCGCGCCGGGGCGAGGTCCTGTACGCGGGAGAGGCGGCAGGATTCCAGGACGCTCTGTGGGGATTCGGGATCCGTTCGGCGATCGTGTCGGGTCATCTGGCGGCGAGGGCCCTCGCCGACGGGCGACCCCAGGAATACGACCGCCTTCTGGCGGGATCGCCTCGGCGGTTTCATCGCGACGTCGCTCGGCCAATCGCCGTTTCCGCGCTGGCTCGGCGATACCGGCTTCCAACCTTCTCCTGCGGAGGAATCGCGCGCGCGGACGGCCGGGAGTATTTGCGGAAGTTGTATGCGCCGTGCTGGTGGAAGAGGCTCTTCGCCTTCTGAGCGGGCGGGCGGATGATGCGGGTCGCTATACGGGACGCGGACGGATCGGCCGGCGGCGCTGAACGTACGCCCGGTACGCCCAGGCCGCCGGACCGTCCGCCCGCGCGCGTCTTTCAACCCGCCTGACCGCGCCTCGTCGCGGCGCGTGAAATCGTGTATTATGGCAATTCGGCTGTCGTGGAGTCGTCCATGACATCGACGCCGAGATCGAACGGCGGCCGATCTGAATCGTCGACAACATCCAGGCGCGGCGAGACGCGAGTCAGGCGGGATGCGGGCGCCCCGCGCTGCCCGAAGGCGTACCGGGGCGTATCGTCTAGGGCGAGCGCGGGTGACGCACGCGCCCGTATGGCTCGATGTATCGTCCGCGCCTCGCTGTCAGGCGACCGTGGTCGCCGGTCTTGACGGCGCGTGCAGCTCTTTTTCGGTCACCCGGATCGGGAGGATCACGCTCTGGAGGCCGGAGAACTGGAGCCGCCGCTGGATCGCGTGGGCGGTCTCGTTGTGGAGCAGCCGGTAGACGAGCCGTTCGCGCTCGAAGACGAGCTTGCCCAGATAGAAGATCGTTCGCGGAAATTCCTTTTGACGTCGATCGCGAGCTTCTCCGACTCATCCACCGCTTCGGTGCCGAGGAGAAAGCGGAAGTCGGCCTTCATCCCGAGCTTGCGCGCGAAGGCCACGTATTGCTGGAGGGACGCCTCCGTCGAGGTGCGGAGCGCCTCGATCTCCGATTCCCCCTTGAACTTCGCCGAGTCGATCACGCCGACGGAGAGGAAGAGGCGTAGTTCTCGTAGTAATGCGGAAAGAGCTGCTGGATCGAGAGGAAAGAATGGATGCCGAGTCCGTTGTACCCTCCGACGAGGATCGCGGCGGTCGGCGCCTTCCGGTTCATCGGCTCGTTCTCGACCGCGTGCTCGTGGAGCGGGACCGCGGTCAGCACCTCGTCCAGGTAGCCTCAAGCGCTCGCGCACGTTCCGGTAGTGCTTGTGGATCGCGAACGCGAGCACGATGAAGCGCGCTCGTCACCGTGACCGTCACCCACCCGCCGACGAGGAACTTTTCGTAGATCGTCACGCACAGGATCGAGAAGCAGAGCATCGAGGCCGGTGAGATGGACCGGAAGGTTTCGCTTTCCATTCCGGCTTCGCGTGCGCCGGTCGCGGACCCAGTGGATGCTCATCCCCAGCTCGGTCAGGTGAAGGTCAGGAACACGTTGATCGCGTGACATCGTCACGAGGAGGTCGAGGCCGCCCCGCGCGTAGAGCATGACGGCCGCCGACGCGAGCCCGATCAGGAGAACGCCGTTCTTCGTGACGAGGCGGTCGGAGAGCTGGGCGAAGCCGGTGTGGCGCCCACGAATCCATCGGCCATGTTCGCGAGCACGCGCGGGCCGTCGAGGAACCCCGTCTGGGCGGCGACGAAGAGGAGCAATCCCTCCGGAGAGGAGCGTCGCGATCACGAGCCACGATCCGATCGGGAGGCCGGCCATCCGCCATGAGGAGAAGACGATCCCGGCGAGCACCGCCGTTCATCGTCTTTCCCGCCGTGGGATGCGCATGGACGAGGAGATACGCGAAGAGGATTCCACCGGCCGTGAACGCCAGCGACAGCGCCATGTAGAGCATCGTCCTCTTCGCGTCGTGGACGCGCGGCTCGCTGGAGGATTCTGCACGCCGTTGGAGACGGCCTCGATCCCCGTGTAGGTGCCGCCGCCCATCGAGTACGCCCGGGCAGGAGGATGAAGAGCATCGGCATCGAAGCCGAGGGCCCCGACCCCCTTGTGGAAGTCCTCCCCGTCGCGTGGAGAACGGCGGGAGCTCCCGGACGCGGCCGAGGATCGCCGTCAAGATCAGGACCAGATGGGTCGCGCAGAACACGAGGAAGATCGGGAGGAGGAACGTCACCGATTCCTTGACCCCGCGCAGATTGAGGATCACGAGTAGGGAGGAGGGCGGCGATCGCCGTGGTGAGCTTCAGGGAGTGGTAGTGGAGCGGAAGAAGGTTGAAGATCGCGTCCACGCCGGAGACGACCGACACCGAGATCGTCAGAATGTAGTCGACGATGAGCGCGCAGCCCGACACCACGCCGAGCCGGGGCCCGAGGAGCTTGGTCGCGACGAGGTAGCCGCCACCGCCGCCGGGAAACTCCTCGATCACCCGGCTGTAGGCGAACGAGATCACGAAGACGGTGAACGCCGTCAGCGGCGACGAGAATCACGGCGAGCGCGGCGTGGGAGCCGAGGGCCTTGTAGGCCTCCTCCGGGCCGTAGGCGGAGGACGACAATCCGTCCGCCCCGAGACCGACCCAGGCGAGGAAAGCGACGAGGGAGACGTGGTGGAAGACGCCGGGATCGGTGGCGCGCAGAGGCCCGCCGAGAACGATGTTTCGGAGCGTGGGGCGTGATCCCTTCGGGCTTGTCGGTCATCGGGACGGGCGATTCTCTCCGAAACGGGGAAGTGGCGCCAGGGTCAGGAGGCCGGGAGGGGAGGGGAGGGGACGCCTTCAAGCGGCCGACGAGCGCCCGGAAATCGGGCCGATCCGCGCAGGGCCGCGAAATCCTCGTCCCGGCCGAGCTCCTCGCCGTCGCCGTAACCCCGAGAAACCGCGGCCTCGAGATCGTCGAGCGCCCGCTCCGGCTGCCCGGAGAGCGCTTCGAGCGCGGCCCTCTCGTAGCGCGGGTACGGAGATTCCGGGCGGGCTTCCGCGGCCACCGAGACGCACAGGATCGCGCGCGCGTAGCTTCTCACCGCGATAGCCCCGCGGAAGGTAGAAGCCGGTCTGGACGAAGATCTCGGAGAGGGGAGGCGGGATCGGCGGCGAGCCCGTCCTCGGATGGGGGAACGGTCGCCGCGGCGCGCCCGGAGGCGCGGGATCTCGAGCTTCGACGAGGCGGGCGACCGGTAGCGGATCGCCCGACTTGATCTCCGCCCACACACCGGTCAACCGGGAGCGGAAGGCGTCGTCCTCGGCAGTCCGCTGCACTTCCTCTTTCCGGGCGCGGCGCCCCGCCGGGGAAGCGTTTATGAGCGGCCCGGGCCTCCTCCATCCGGGAGGTGTCCGCGATCCCGCGGAGGTCCGCGATCGCGCGGTCGTAATCCACGATCGCCGACATCGTCCGCCCGCTTCCCTCGAGCGCCGCCGCCCGTCCGGCGAACCAGTCCCGGAGCCGGGTCGCGAGCCCGATCGACGGGTTTCGTTCCCGCGACCTGCGCCTGGAGCTGCATCCATTCGAGCGCGACTGGCGCACAGCTCCTGCGGAGGCCAGCCGTGCTCGCCGGCGAAGACCTCGACGTGATGGCGGGCGCCGAAGCGGGCGAGAGTCCCGTCGACCTGCCGCATCTCGCCGAAATTCGAAATCGCGGTCGCCCACGGTGCCGAAGTAGACGAAAGGGGGCTTCTCGAGGATCGGCCGATGGAATCCGGCGCCGCACCCGATGACGCCCGCGACGGTGCCGGGCGCGGCCGTGGCCATCAGCGTCGCCACCCCTGGCGCCCCTCGAGAAGCCGCCGGCGTACACCCGCCGATCGTCGATCGCGAAACGAGCGGTGCGTATCGCGCCAGATGGCGCGCAGGGCGGTCACGTTCGGATCGACGGCGCGGTCGCTCTCGGTGTTGTTCGGAGCTCGCGAGGATGAAGCCCTGCCTCGCCGGCCGCGCCCGCGAAGAGCCGGGCCGCCTTTCTGCTCCGCGCGCCCGCGCGTCGAAGAGGTAGAGGATCGGCCATCGTTTCCCGGCCGCCGCCGCATAGCCGGACGGGAGGTAGAGGGCATAGCTCTGCGCCGGATCGTCGCGACACACGACGCGCTCGACGACCGCGCCTTCCGGCAGCGCCGGGTCGGGAGGCGCGGGTGCAGCGCCGCCGGAGCCGGCCGCCGCGGGCCGCGAAGAGCGCGAACCGGGCGCAGAATCGCATCGGACGAATCTTAGCCCCCGCGCGGTGCGCCGGGAATGCCACTTCGCTCCCGGGATGGCATGCCGGGAGCGCCGGGGATTGATAGAGTCCGCGCCGGATGAAGACGACGCCGTGGGACCGGAGGCCGTGGCCGTGGCTCCTTCTCGCCGCGTCGCTCGTCGCCTATGCCAACGGGCTCAATGGCGATTTCACTTACGACGACAAGGCGATCATCCGCGACAACCCGCGGATTCAGGAGTGGAAAACCTCCCCAGATCTTCACGACGCACTACTTCGGCGGCTCGTCTCGCCACCGCGACGTCCTATCGGCCGGTCGACCCTCCTCTCCTTCGCCGCCAACTATCTCGTCCACGGCAAATACCCTCTTCGGATACCACGCGGTGAACGTCGCGCTCCGACATCGCCGACACGTGGCTGCTGTTCTTCTCTTCCGGCGCCGCTTCGGGGAGACGACGGCCGGCATCGCGGCGCTCCTGTTCGCGGTCATGCCGATCCACGTGGAAGCCGTGACGTCGATCGTGGGCGCGCGGAAGTGCTCGCGCGCGTTCCTCCTGCTCGCCGCCTGGTCGCGGCGGACCGGGCGAGGCGCGCGCGGCGGACGCATCGCGCCGGGGGCCTGCGTCCTCTACTTCCTGGCGATCCTGACGAAGGAGAGCGCGGTTGTTCTCCCGCTTTTCTCTTCCTCGACGCCATGACCCGGGAGACGGGCCCGTTCTTTCTGGCGGGCGGCGGAGCCCTGCGCCGCCGGGCGCTCTTCTCTTCTCCTTCGCCGTTCCGCTCGCCGCCACGTTCGCGGTGAGGGCCGCGGTGCTCAAGGGTTCCTCATCTCGAAGCAGGCGGGCTTTTCGAGCTGGAGAACCCGCTGGTTTCCTCTCGGCGTTGCGCCGCGTCGGGAACGCCTGCCCTCCGTTCTCATCCGGACCCTCGGGCGGATCGTCTTTCCGGCATTGCTCGGCCGACGAGTCCGCGTGGCAGCTCCCGCCTCTTCGCCGCGATCGTTCCTCTTCTGGGCCTCCTCCTCGCGGTCGTCCTGCTCGCGGCGGCCGGGATCGCGTTGTTCACGCGACGGCCGGCGGCGGGATTCGGCATCCTCTTCTTTCTCATGGCGGCGCTTCCGACCTCGAATCTTCTCTTCGCGACCGGCACGATCATGGCCGAGCGGCTGATGTACCTGCCGGTCGGCCGGGATCGCGCTGGCGGCCGCGGCCTTCTTCCCGCGCGAGGACGGCGCTCTGTCGCGGCGCCGCGGCGCGGCAGCCGTGCTCGCTGCCCCTCACCCTGTTCTTCCTCTTCCGGGACGATCACGCGCAACACGATCTGGGAGAGCGACGATGCGCTCTTCACAAATCTCGTCCTGACGTCTCCCGACAGTGCGAAGGCGCATTACGACTACGGCTACGCGTCGGCCGACCGGAAGCGTTTCCGCCCCGCCTACGACCAGTATGCGATCGCGACCGGAATCTACGCGCATTACCACGACGCGTGGGCCGGGCGGGGAGGATGGCCGGAGAGATCGGCGACCTGGCCGAGGCCGTCGAGGACGGCAGGCGGTCGGTCGCGATCTACGCTCCCTACGAGAACGGATGGTTCACGATTGCCATCGAGGCCGAGCGACGCGGCGACGCGGCGACGGCCGACGCCGCATACCGCGACGGCCTCCGGAGCTGCCCGACGTCCTATCCGCCCGCGGTACCATCGCGCGGTATTCCTCTTCCGGATGGGCCGGCTCGACGAGGCGGTCGAGGCCTACCGGCGCGCGATCACGCTCGCGCCCGACATGGCGCTGGAATCACGAGGACCTCGGCCGCATCTTCTGGGCCCGGGATGGACCGAGAAGGCGGAAGAAGAGTGGGATGCCGCGCTCGACCTGTTCCCGACCGACGGGGTCGCCCTGTCCGGCGGAGGCGCGAATCGCCGAGGAGAGGCAGTGACGACGACGAAGCGGCGGATCCTCGGATCACGCTCTTCGAGGCGAGCCGCGATCGTTCCGACCTTCCTCGGCCCTGCCTCGCCGATGCGTCGCGGCGTCGCCGTCGGGCGCGCGGGAAGTCGCCCGGCGCTGGAACGACTGGGCGCGCAAGCAGCCCGGCCTGTTTTCCGATCCCGCCGTCGCGGCCAGGCGTCCCGGCGGCTCGATGATTTCCGGCGCCTCGGGAGTTCCCTTCTCGATGATATTCTGATCACTTCGCGCCCCGTCGCGCTCCTTCTCCTCACCATCCTGATTCCCGCCGGTGTACGGGGTGACCTGCGTGTGCCCGTTCCGGGACGTTTGATCGACCTCGGCGGCGCGCCCCGCGGGCCGTCCTCCCGGAGCGGGACCCGGGCGCCTCGCGCACTTCGTCGTCAGCGTCGCGGCGCCGCTCTGACGCGACCGAGGGAGCGCGAGCTCCGCCGCGCGGGTCTCGATCTCGACGATGCTCGCCCGTGACGCGGCGATCGTTGCCGGTTCCCGGAAGCGGCCGAGAGCTCTCCTGCCGTGGCATGGTTCTCCCGCGCCCAGCCGGAGGACAGGCGCCTCCCGCTCTCCCCGCTGGCCGCGGGCCGCTGCCGAGGATCTCGGTGCTCGGCATCCGGGCACGACTGCCGCCGGCCTGGCCGGCAGGGCTCGCGCGGTGGGACTGGCGGCGTCGGGAGCGGGATTCACGCTTCGGGGCGCGCATCGAAATCGAAGCCGGCGCCGACCGGGCGGCCCTCTCGCGCTTCTCGCGCAGGACCCGGCTTCGCCGCGTTTCCCGCCGTCCGCCCGCGCCTGGCCAACGACCGGTCGGTGGGGAACGATCCAGTCCGGCCACCCGCTCGGGCCGACACCGATCTTCGACCACGGGCTCTACGGGGAGGGAGAGACGATCGGAATCCTCGACACGGGCCTCGACGTCGATTCCTGTTATTTCTCCGACCCGGGAGTGCCCCTTCCGGTGAACGTCTTCCTCCCGCGCTCGGGATACGGCACCGCGGCCGGCGGAGCGCACCGCAAGATCGCGGCCTATGACTTCCTGTACCCAGGCGGCGCCTTCCCTCCACCCTGCGACGCTCCGGAGGATCCCGCCGCCTGGGATAATCAGGGGCACGGCACCCACGTCGCGGGAAACGCTTCCGGCGACGACCTGGCCCATCCGCTGAGCCCGCACGATCCGGGCGACGGATGGCGCCCGGCGCACGCCTGGTCGTCCAGGACGGCGGATACGCCGGGCCGGACGACCCCTGCGGCGACCTGCCGGGCCTCGGCTGCGCGCCGTCCGGCCTCGAGGGCGATCCTCGATGAGGCCTACGCGCAGGGAGCCCGCATCCACTCCTGACTCGTGGTCCGACGACCTGCCGGTCCCCGCCGGCGAATTCCGGCTACTCCATGTCGGCGCGCGACGTCGACGACTCTCGTCTTCCGGCACCCGGACTTCCCTCCCGTTTTTCGTGGCCGGCAACACGGCGCGTCCGGCCCCAGCTCGGTCCCGTCCCCGGGCAACGGGAAGAATTCCGTGTGCGTCGGGTCGACGCGAAACTTTCCGGACGGGCCTGACGACGACCTCTCCGATTTCTCCGGCATCGGCCCCGCCGCCGACGGCCGCACCGCCGGACCTCGTCGCGCCCGGTTACAACGTCTCGGCGTCGAGCGATTTTTCGATCGCCACCGACAACCGCGCGACCGCGGTCGGCGCCGGACTCGTTCGCGACGCCAACGTCGCCGGAGCCGCGGCGCTCGTCCGCGAATATTTCGATCGCGGCGACTATCCGTCGGGTGCCCCCGCGATCCCGCGGCGTCCTTTCGCCGTCGGCGGCGCTCCTGAAGGCGGCGCTGATCGCGTCGGGGATCTCCCGGGGCGGCGCCCGGCCCGCCCGTGGCCGCCGCCCTCGTCGCAGCAGGGGTTCGGTCGCAACAATCCTTCGCGGGTCCTCGCCTTCCCCGAATCGCCCTTCCGGCTCCTCGTCGCGGACCGGATCGCGGCCTTCACCACGGGCAGCGAGGCGGCGGTCTTCCCGATCACCGTGCGCTGGCCGGAACTCGCCCGCGTGACGCTCGCGTGGACGGATCCTCCCGGCGTTCCGCGATCGGCCGACGATTCGACGCTGAGTCGACGACTCTCGATCTCTCGGTCGAAGGTCCCGGGTGGCGGCGCACGTGGAAACGGCGAGGCCGGGTTCGACCGGATCAACAACGTGGAGCAGGTGACGATCGAGGCGCCCGTGCCGGGGATCGGCACGATCCGGTCGACCTGCATTTCGTCGCCCCCGGCCGCCCGTGGATTCGCGCTGGTCGCGACCGCCGATATGACCTTCGACGGGGGTCCCGCCTCGCCGTCGACCTCGCGAGCGCGGCACCCGCCGACGGGAATGCGCCGTTCGTGTCCGATTGCGAGACGCGGGTCGCGACGTTCCGATCGTCAACCACGGAACGAGCCCGTCGCCGGCGGGCGCACCGGTTTCGACCGAGAGCCTCGATTCGGCCGCCCAGGTGCTGACGCCCTCCCCGGTCGACCTTCCCGCCCTTCCCCGGCGGCTCCATCGAGGTCGAGTTTCAGTTCCGGACGGGATTCGACGGGATTCCCGTGGCTCTGCGCCGGGTCCGTGCCGTTCGGGTGAGCCTCGCGTCGGGCCCCGGGATCGTCAGGCGGCGACATCGCGCCTGACGCCGCCCGGACCGGACGGATGCGGAGGGTGGGCGCTCATCACTTGTGCTCCTTCCCAGGTTCGACCGGTGCGTCCGCCGCGCTGACGGACGGCGGCTTCGCAGCGTCCAGGCGCAGCCGCGCCGAGAGATGCGGATGCACTTTCTGGTAGCGAGGATGACCGCGCGGACGAAGTAGAAGGTGATCGTCGCCGCGGCCGCCGAGCAGACGAGGGAACCGACGGTCAAGGACGCGAGGTAGGTCCATCCGCTTCCCTCAGGTGCGTGCCAGAACTGGCGGTGGAGAATCTGCCGCCAGGAAGGCGCGGGGCGAGCGAGGGGAGTAGCGGAGCATTTTGCTGCCGACGAACTGCTCGGAAAGTGATCACGGGCACGACGGTCCACGGATTGACGACGAAGCGTCCCCATGATCACGTCGACTTTCGAAAGACCGAGAAGGAAGGCGAGCCTGAGCGCGATCAGCGTGTGGAATCCGGTCATGCGGTGAAGAAGCTGATCGCGACGCCGAGGGCAAAGGCGGCCGCGATCCGCTCGGGAGGATCCTCCTTCCCCATCAGGTGGAGGATGAATTGCCGCCAGCGTCCCGAGACGCTCACGCGAAGTGGTCCCAGCCGCCGGCGGCCACCGGCGCGCGCCGTCCGTCCTTTCCCTCGAGGACGAGGCCCCGGCCCCGCTCGACACGCCGACCCGCGCGACTGGCGTCGAGAGTCTCCTCCCGAGACGAAGGATCAGCGCTTCCCGCGAGGCGGGCGAAGTGAAGAGGAGCTCGAGATCGTCGCTCGCGGCCGACAGCTCGCTTCCGGCGCGCCCCTTCGAAGACCATGCGCACGCGGGATGCCGCGGAGAGCCGCAGCGCGTCGCGCCCGAGGCCGTCCGAGACGACGATCGATCATCGCCGTGGCCCACCGGCGGGAAGCGATCGCCCGCCCGGGAATTCCACGCGGGGCTCGGGATCGAGATAGGGTCGCTCGGCCGCGCGGAGGCCGGCCGACGCGGCGCCGGCGGAGGGCAAGTGGCGTCCGCGCGGACCCGGGACTGCCGGTCACGAACAGCAGGTCACCCGGTCGGGCGCCCGAGCGCGCGACGGCCTCGGCGCGTCCTGACGAGCAGAATCGTCACGACCGTCGCCCCGGCGCGCGACAGGTCGCCGCCCCAGAGCGCCGCGCGGAATGGACGCATCCGCGAGCGCGCCCTCCGCGATCCGTTGCGCGAACCGCGTCCCGTCCCCTCCGCCGGACCGCGATCGAAAGAAGGAAGCCGACGGGGAGGCGCCCATTGCGGCCAGATCGGAGAGATTCGCCGCCGCCGCTCTCCTCCCGATCCAGAAGGGGAGCTCCCCGGGAAGAAATCCACGCCCTCCACGAGCGTGTCGGTCGTCAGGACGTAGCGGCCCCGCGGGAGATCGACGACGGCGGCGTCGTCGCTGATGCCGATCCGCAGGGTCCCGACGGCCGGCACCCGTCTCCGGCCCCGGCGGGCCTCGCGGCGATCTTCGCGGTGAGCTGATCCTCCCCGCGGGCGGGTGTCATAGCGCGGGACGGCCCTTCGGGGGCCGCGCGGCGCTGCGGCTTGCGCGCCGCCGTGCCGGCGGAACCGGTTCGGGAGCCGGGAGGAGCGCGGCCGCGAGCAATTCGTCGACGTTGCCGACGTAGCGCGACCTCCAGCCCCGCGAGCACGTGCGGGAGAAATCTGCTCCACGTCGCGCCGGTTGAACCTCGGGAGGAGGACCCTGGCGGGATCTCGGCGCGCTTGGCGGCGAGCAACCTTCTCCTCGGACGCCGCCGATCGGGAGGACTCTGCCTCGAAGCGTGATTTCGCCCGTCATGAGGTGTCCCTGGAAACCGGCCGCCCCAGGCAGAGGCGGAGATCATGGCCGTTGCCATCGTGATTCCGGCCGATGGGCCGTCCTTCGGAATGGCGCCCTGGGCACGTGCACCGTGGAGGTCGTGATTCTCGAAATAGTCGTCGGAATCGAGAGCTCCTCCGCGTGGGCCTCGCGTACGTCACGCGCGGCCTGCGCCGACTTCCTTCATCACGGCGCCGAGCATTCCGGTCAGGAGGTGATGGCCCCCCTTGCCTTCACCGTGTTCGCCTCGACGAAGAGGACGTCGCCGCCGACGGGCGTCCAGGCGAGGCCCGTCGCCACGCCGATCTCGCCCTTCGTCACGCCCTCGGAGAAGAAGCTTCGTGTCGCCAGCATTCTCGACACGCCGTCGGCGTGATCCGACTTGCCAGTTTCTTTCCGCGGGCGACCGCGACGGCGACCTTCCGGGCGGACGGAGCCGATCTCCCGCTCGAGGTTGCGGCAGTCCGGCCTCCCGCGTGTATCCTCGGATGATGTGCCGCAGTCCGCCGTCGACGTACTGATCGACGCGTCCGTCACGCCGTTCTCTCGAGCTGCTTGGGGATCAGGTGCTGCCGGGGCGATTCTGGAGCTTCTCGCCCTCCGTGTAGCCCGAGAGGTTGATGACCTCCATCCGGTCGAGGAAGGCCGGCTGGATCGGGATCGAGCACGTTGGCGGTCGCGACGAAGAGCACCCGCGACAGGTCGTACGGAACGCCCAGGTAGTGGTCGCGGAAGGTGTGAGTTCTGCTCCGGGATCGAGCACCTCGAGGAGCGCCGACGAGAGGGATCCCGTGCGATAGTCGGCCCCGAGCTTGTCGATCTCGTCGAGCATGAAGACCGGGATCTCGAGGTGCCCGCCTGCGAGATGCCCTGGATGATCCGCCCGGCAGCGCTCCGACGTAGGTCCGCCGGTGCCCGCGGATCTCCGCCTCGTCCCGCACGCCCCAGCGAGAGACGGATGAACTTCCGGTCGAGCGCCCGCGCGATCGACCGCCCGAGCGACGTCTTGCCGACCCCGGAGCGGACCCACGATAGCACAGCGATCGGTCCCTTTCATCGTCTTCTTCAGGGTCTTGACGGCGAGGAACTCGATGATGCGCGCCTTTGATCTTCTCGAGGTCGTAATGGTCATCGTCGAGGATCCGGCGAGCGCGATCGAGATCCGACGCTTTGGTCAGAGCACTGGGACCGGGAAGCCCGGTCATCCAGTCGAGGTAGGTGCGGATGATCGCCGTCTCGGCGGAGTCCGCGGCTCCGCTCGAGACGCTGGATCGCTTCTGACCTCGTTGGCCGCCTCCTCGGAGAGTTTCTTGGCGGCGACGAGCTCCCGGTAATTCTCGACTCCTCGACAGCTCCTCCCTTCGCCGAGCTCCTGCTGGATGGCCTTCAACTGCTGTCGCAGGTAGAGTACCCGCGCTGCGACTTGTCCATCTCGCCGCGCGCCTGCGACGTGATCTCCGGCGCTGCATCGTCAGAAGCGTTGATTTCTCAGGATTTCGTCGCTGGACGAGGCGCAGCCGGGGAATCGACTCGACGGTCTCGAGCACGCGCTGCGCCTGCTCCGATTTCAGTTCCATGTTCGACGCCGCGAGATCCGCCAGGCGGGCCGTGTCTCCGAGGTTGGCCGCGATCAGCATGACCTCGGGTGAGATGTTCTTGCCGAGCGTGACGCTGCGCTCCAGGTTCTGCTTGACGCCGCGGACGAGGGCTTCCTCCTCGGGAGCGAGCTTCTTGGCCGATTCCGGCTCGGGATGCGCGTGACCTTCGCCCGGAAATAGGGTTCCGACTGGAGGAAGGAATTGATGCGGGCACGGAGACGCCCTGCACCAGGAGGCGGATCCGTCCGTCCGGGAGCTTCAACATGCGCATGATCGCCGCGAGCGTGCCGATCTCGTGGAGCTTCGGCCGCCCCCGGCGTCTCGCTGTTGTCGTTCTGCTTCTGCAGGGTGAGCATGATCACGCGCTGCTCTGGCGAGCGCCGCGTCGACGGCGTTGATCGACTTCTCGCGGGAAACGGAGAGGGGGGACGATGATGTAGGGAAACGAGACTACGTAACTCTGAGCGGGAGCACCGGCACGATGTGTCGGGGATCGGGATCTCGCCGATCCCTTCCGAGAGCTTGTCGAATTCCTTGTCGGGCATCAGGGTTTCCTTCCGCGATGGAGTCCGGATCTTCACGAAGCGCCTCCGCTCGGCGAGCACGCGCGGGAGTCGCACGACGAGGATCCGTTGTGGAGGGTGGCGGAGGCCTGTTTGAAGTTGATTTGCAGGGGAGCGAACGACCTTCCCGAACTCCCGAAGAAGCGCTCCATGCAGAGGTATTTCGGCCGGACGTCCGGCTGCGGCTCGGCGCGCTTGGTCCCGCGGATCCGACGCGGTTTCCCCAAGCGCCGACCGTCAGATCGCCGGCAGCGAGGCCGGGCACTTCTGACGACGATCCGACTCCTGGGCGTCCTCGAGGACGTCCACGTTCGGGTCCCAGGACGAGGCCGTCGCGAGCGCCGCACGCCAGATTCGAGGATTCCGAGAAGAGCCGGTTCAGCCTCGACTGGAGGCGGTGATCTTCCACCAGCGGGCCGAACAGCCCGGCGCGAACTCACCGAGGCGCTCCCTTCGCGGTGCTCTGGGGCGCGGCCTCCGTCTTGCGGGTCTGCCCCTGTCGCTTCCCCTGCGGAAACGAGGCGCAGCAGGCCCGAGATAGACGGGATGCGGGCCGCTCGTGCCGCCTGAAGGCGTACCGCCGTAATACGTCTAGGGCGAGCGCGGGCGGCTCGCGCCCGTGTATGGCTCGATGCATCGTCCGCGCCAGAGCTCATCTCGCCCCTTGGGCTGGCGGCGTCCGAGAGCAGAGTCTTCAACTCGTCGAGGAACTCGCCGACATCCTCGAACTGCCGGTAGACCGAGGCGAAGCGGACGTAGTAATCGTCGAGCTTCCCAGGCGATCCATGACGAGCGACCCGATCTCGCGCGTGGTCATCTCCCGCCTGGCGCTTTCATGGAGCCGGTTCTCCGCCTCGTCGGCGATGGCGTCGAGCTTGGCCGAGGCGACGGCGCTTTCGCAGGCACGGAAAGACCGGCGCGTAGCTTCTTGCGGTCGAACGGTTCGCGCCGGCCGTCGTTCTTGACCACCATGTAGGGGATGTCCTCGATCGTCTCGTAGACGTGAAGCGCCGGTTGCAGACCGTGCACTCGCGGCGGCTGATGAATTGCCGTCGCGGCCCTCGCGGGAGTCGACGACCCCGGTCTTCCAGCCCCGCAGAACGGGCACTTCATTCACCTAATTTATCGATTCCTTCGCGCCGGCTTCGGCGAGGTCGGCGAGGCTCGTCCGGCCGCGCCCGGGGCCCGCCGCGAAAAAGCCAGAATCCGATGAGCGTCACGGGAGCGAAAGCGACGAACCAGTAGACGAGATCGCGAGGCCGTGGTCGCCGCCTCCAGTTCGACGCCGTAGAACATCGTGAGGGCGACCGGGCAGAGCTTGTGGAATCCGCCCACGCCGCCCGGCGTGGGAATCGCGAGACCGATCAGCGTGACGACCACGATCAGATCGAAGCGGCCGGCGGAAGCCCCAGACGAAAAGCGCGGCACAGGAAGTACACCTGTGCGCACACCAATCCCCAGAGGAGAGGCGACAGGAGGGCAACGACCGCGAGGATGGAGGGTTGACGGACCGAGTGCATGCCGTCGAGGAACGAGGCGAAAGCGCCCCCGCCCGGGCACGAAAACGCCTGGAGCCGGGGCGATCAGCCGCGCCATGCCCCGCTCGGCGGCGGCGCGCTTGGCGGTCGCGATGATGGCGGCGAGGTAGAACACGGCGGCGGCCCCACCGGAGACATGGCCAGGGCGCGCAGGCTCGCGAAGACAGCAAAATAATGTAACTGAACGAAGTACAC